>ERZ1673962.200-NODE-200-length-50760-cov-4.485534_pt1 | contig 50760 bp, 65 predicted proteins | sample MGYA00580188_ERZ1673962 | MGnify/ENA primary metagenome ERZ1673962 (study PRJEB41334, sample SAMN05608104) | rock metagenome | biome: terrestrial subsurface; feature: shale formation; material: shale | place: USA: Pennsylvania ... | reverse complement strand
ATTCATTTTTTATCTAATGAACTTGCCAATTAACGAAAAAGAACTTGATACGATTGTTAGTGCTATGAGATTAGGTGGAGATGTTGCCCTGTATCAAAAACTTTGGCGATATAAGATGAATTATGACAACAAACAAAAACAAAAGGAGGAATGAAATGACTGATTCTGGATTAAGTTTTCTTAAAGATATTGTAAAGGAGATTGGGGGAGAATATACGCAACTCGCATCAGAGATTGATGAAACTGAAACTTATGTGGATACGGGTTCATACATTTTTAATGCTCTTGTATCCGGTAGTATATTTGGTGGTGTATCTGGCAATAAGATTACTGCTATCGCGGGTGAAACTTCTACGGGAAAAACTTTCTTCAGTCTCGCTGTTGTTAAGAACTTTCTTGATACTCATCCTGATGGGTATTGTCTATACTTTGATACTGAATCCGCAATTACTAAATCACTATTAGAGTCTCGTGGAGTTGATATAAATCGTTTGGTGGTCGTTAATGTAGTCACGGTTGAAGAGTTTCGCACCAAGACACTTAAGGCAGTTGATATTTACCTTAAGAAAAAGGAGGAAGAAAGAAAACCTTGTATCTTTGTGTTGGATTCCTTGGGAATGCTTTCTACAAATAAAGAGATTAATGATGCTCTTGCGGAGAAGGATACTCGTGATATGACGAAGGCACAATTGATTAAGGGTGCTTTCCGTATGCTTACTCTCAAACTGGGTCAAGCAAAGATTCCTATGCTGGTGACAAATCACACCTATGATAGTATGTCTCTTTATGGTGGAAAACAAATGAGCGGGGGGTGCTTATCTCCCGGAACTAAAATTTTTACTCGTGGTGGGTATAAAAATATCGAAGATATAACTGAAAATGATTTTGTATATACAAAAGAAGGTGAGTTTATGAAAGTTTTAGAAACTCACAATTTTAAGGACAAAGAACTTTTACAGATAGAATTTGATGATGGATATAAAGTTACCTGTACGCCAGAACATAAATTTTTTATTGATGGTATGTGGATTGAGGCAAAAGATTTAGTTGTTGATAATGAAGTTTGTTGTATTTGACTTATAATCGGTATCGGTGTAAAATACGAATATTATAAATAGTATTAGGTTCGTATTTTATGTTGTGTTTAATTGTAACAAATACACTAAAACTTATATGAATCTTGTAAATACAAGAAAACAAATGAATAGGAGTAAAGGAGATGGTGGAATATATGACTCTCACCATATAGTTCCAAAATGTATGGGTGGTAGTAATAACCCATCTAATAAAGTCTTATTAACCCCCAGAGAACATTTTATAGCGCATCTGTTACTTTCTAAATCTGTAGAGTCTCAATATGTGAAAAAAATGTATTGCGCTTTAGTTAGATTTATGGGAAAAAACTCTGGTAGAAGTTGTATTAAAATAAACTCAAAAATATATCAATCTATAATAGAAAATAATAGACTTCATAGTATGGGAAAAAATAATTCATTTTATGGAAAAACTCATACTGAAGAAACTAGAAAATTAATTAGTATAAAAAATAAGGAATATAACTTATTAAATAATAATTCATTTTACGGAAAAAAACACACAGAAGAAACTAAAAAAATACTATCAATAAAGAAAAGTAATCCCATAAAAGTTTATTTCGATGATGGTACATTTATTATTTTTAGTCAGTATAAGTATTTGGGGATATATTTGGGGAAATCCGGACATCTTGGGTGTAAGTTAGTTAAATCTCAATTTCAGCATTTATTAAAAAACTACAATATTATAAGGATAGAAAGATTATGAAAACTAAAAAAATAAAATCCATCACAAGTGTTGGCGTTGGAGATGTTTATGATATCTCCGTGGAAAAATATGAAAATTATATTTTAGAAAATGGTGTAGTAACTCATAATAGTGGATTACAATATGCTGCCTCTACAATCATCTATCTTTCCAAATCAAAAGAAAAAGATGGAACAGAAATAATTGGAAATATCATTCGTGCTAAAACTCAAAAGTCTCGTTTAAGTAAAGAAAATCAAGAGGTTCAAATTCGGTTGTTCTATGATGAACGAGGTCTTGATCGTTATTATGGTCTTCTTGAACTTGGTGAATTGGGTGGAATGTGGAAGAATGTTGCCGGACGATATGAAATTGATGGTAAAAAACTTTATGCCAAAGACATCCTGAAAAATATTGAAAAATATTTTCCGCCAGAAGTAATGGAAAAACTTGATGTAATCGCCAAGGGTAATTTCAGTTATGGAGCATGAAAAATATTCGCATTATAAAAACTAATGTAAATGTCTCTAAAATATTAGAACAACTTAAGGAACATCCAGAAGATTGGGGTTCTCAAAAAAATATTAAAGATGTGGAACAATTAGACCCCACAAAATATACAGTTACTGTGGATGTTCTACAACTTATTGTGGGTGGAGTTGAGACTGAAGGTCAATATGTTGGAAATACTGAAATATGTATTAAAACCCCGGCATATGAAAAACATACAGAGATTCTTAATTACTTAAGTAAGTATTTTAAGAAACTTCGACGTTGTGCGTTTCTGGCGCTTCCAGTTGGTGAAATTGTGGGTTCTCATATTGACGAAGGAACTTATTATCTTACAAAAGACAGATATCATCTTTCCATTCAGGGCAAATACGAATATACTGTTGGGGACGAAACCATAATTGTCGAACCCGGAACACTCTTCTGGTTTAATAATAAACTACCTCATAAGGCAGTTAATATTGGCGACAACGTTAGAATTACTTTTGTATTTGACGTTCCGCATCATAAAAGCAATCTTTGAATAAAATAATGGAACGACTTGAGATTACAATTCTTAAAAACTTAATATTTAATGAAGACTATGCCAGAAAAGTTATTCCATTTATTCAACCGGAATATTACGAACAAAGAGTAGAAAAAATAGTTTTTGAGGAAATTGTTAAGTTTATTGTTAAGTATGGGTCTTCTATTACGATAGAAGCACTCAATATTGAGATTGATAATCGTAAGGATTTAACTGAAACCGAAAGTAAGGAAATTGTAGAACTACTTTCTAAACTTAATGATAGTCCGGTAGATAGTCAGTGGATACTGGATACTACCGAGAGGTGGTGTCGTGACCGGGCAATTTATCTGGCACTTATGGAATCGATTCATATTGCCGATGGAAATAATGAGAAAAAAGGTAGAGATGCTATTCCCAGTATTCTTTCTGATGCTCTAGCGGTATCTTTTGATAATAATATCGGTCACGATTATCTTCTTAATTATGAAGAACGCTATGAGTATTATCATAAGAAAGAAAATCGTCTTGAGTTTGATTTAGATTTCTTCAATAAAATTACGAATGGTGGTGTTCCAAATAAAACTCTAAATATTTTTCTTGCCGGAACAAACGTTGGCAAAACTCTGGCGATGTGTCATATGGCATCTTCTTTTTTGCTTCAATCGAAAAATGTTCTCTACATTACTATGGAGATGGCAGAAGAAGAAATTGCCAAAAGAATGGACGCTAATATGCTAAACGTTGCTATTAATCAATTGGAAGATTTACCAAAATCCACTTTCACTAATAAGGCATCTAAACTCGCAGAAAAAACAAAAGGAACCTTAATTATCAAGGAGTATCCAACTGCCTCCGCACACTCCGGGCACTTTAAGGCACTTCTAAATGAACTTTCTCTTAAGAAATCTTTCAGACCTGATGTTATTTTTATTGATTATATTAATATCTGTGCGTCATCTAGATTTCGTGCCGGAAGTAATATCAATTCTTATAGCATAATTAAATCAATTGCCGAAGAACTTCGTGGTCTCGCTGTGGAGCACGATGTTCCAATTTTCAGCGCCACACAGACGACACGTAGCGGTTTTAGTTCATCAGATGTTGAAATCACGGATACTTCAGAATCTTTTGGACTTCCTGCGACTGCCGACTTTCTTGTTGCTCTTATCAGCACCGAAGAATTAGAAGGACTGAATCAAATTATGATAAAGCAGTTAAAAAATCGTTACGGTGATAAATCAATCTTCAAGCGTTTTGTTGTTGGTATTGACCGCGCTAAAATGAGACTTTATGATGTAGAACAGTCAGCACAAAAAGACATACTTGACAGCGGGCAGGAACCAGAGTATAATTACGAAGAAACCAAACCAAAAAAATCATTCGAGGGATTTAAGTTTTAGTATGGCACAAAAAGTAGATTTTAATAAGTATCAGAACTTTGTAGACGCAGTAACATCTGATGCGTCCAAAGATTTTCTTGCTCTATCAGATCGTATGGTTCAGTTGGATGAAAAGGGTGCTAATATTGAGCGTCTTTTAACCGCTTCTGTTGGTATTAATGCCGAAGGTGGCGAGTTCTTGGAGATTGTAAAGAAAATGGTCTTTCAGGGTAAATCTTGGAATGATGAGACCCGAACTCACCTAATTAAAGAACTCGGTGATACGATGTGGTATGTGGCACAAGCGTGTATTGCCCTTGATGTTTCTTTTGACGAAGTAATTGAGACTAATATTGATAAACTGATGAAGCGTTATCCAGCCGGATTTTTCGATGTGTATTATAGCGAACATCGTGAAGAAGGAGACATTTAGATTGTATTTTTTGTAAGAATAAATAATGTATAATGTGCTGTTTCTATGAAACAACTTGTAAATGATTATATTGCTGAGTTTATAAAAAACGAAAAGAAATTAACATTTGGTGATTTTCTGAAATATTTTTACTTCTCATTTGATGAAAAAATCAAAAAAGAAAAAAAAGAAATCATAAAGAATAAATATATTAAAATGAGAAAGAGTATTCTTCAGTATATTCTATCCAATAAGATTCTCATAAACAATATAATTAAGAAAAAAATTACCAGTAAAAAATGAAATCTTTTCGTCAGTTTATATACGAAGCAATCTCAGCGAAAGAACACGCTAAAAAACTTAATCTGGGAACTGACGGGCACGGAGGATGGGTAGATCCAAGAACCGGGGAGTTTGTTGCGAAAACGAAAGGAGATGAATTAGTATTTTATAACAAGAGACAGAGAATAGGAGCAAAAGATCCTAATCAAACAGAACACGAAAAAAGTATTCCTTCTCCAAGTTATAACGACCATAACAAACCACAACCAGCGGCACAACCAGTACCTCAACAAGAACCAGCACTACAACAGCAAGCAGTAGCACCAGAGCAAGTTGGACCACCTCCGGTAGAAAAAACAAAGGGAACTTTAACCGTTGCTTTTGGAAGATTTAATCCTCCTACAATAGGGCATCAGCAACTTATGGATGTTGCCGCAAATGCTGCTGCAGGGGATGAAGACGGTCAATATCTAATTTTCCCATCACGCAGTCAGGATAAAAAGAAAAATCCATTAGATCCTGATACAAAGATTGATTATATGCAGCGATTTTATCCAACTCACGCTGGAAACATCGTAAATGATCCTAATACCAAAACAATCTTTGATGTGTTAAGGATGGCACATAATGATGGATATGCTGGTGTAAGAATTGTGGGTGGTGCCGATAGAGTAAAGGAGTTTGAGAAATTATCCAATAATTATAACGGGGAACTATATCAATTTGATAATATTGAGATTATTTCTTCTGGGGACAGAGATCCTGATGCGAAAGGTGTAGAAGGAATGTCGGCATCAAGAATGAGACTTGCCGCTGCGGAAAATGATTTTAAGACATTTAGATCCGGTCTTCCTCCTGATGTAAAGAGATCAGAAGCAAAAGAACTATTTGATATTCTTCGTGGTTCGATGAGAATCAAAGAAAGTTGGGATATCTGGGATATTGCTCCAAAGTTAGATTTCAAGTCTCTTCGTGAAAATTATGTAAATGAAAAAATATTCCAAATCGGGCAATTGGTTGAAAATCTAAATACCGGTCTGGTTGGAAAAATTATTCGTAGAGGAACAAATTATCTAATCTGTGTAACAGAATCTGAAATGATGTTTAAGTCTTGGATTAGAGATGTTTCGGAGTATCATGCTCCAAGAAATAGAAATAAAAGTTTAAGAGAACAAAAAATAGAAGAGATTAAAAACTTCATAAATAAGCATAGAAAAGCGTATCAGTAATCTAATCAAATGAAAAGGAATATTTCTGAAGATTTGCCAGCAAGAAAGTTTGCTCCTGCCGCAAGTACAGGTGGAGGACCAGCAGTAGATGGTGGTGGTGGAGATATGGAGAAAAAAGCAAAACAGTGTGTATATGATGCGAGGTATAAAGTTCGCAAAGAAATGGGTCCAGATAGCAGAATGGATCCTGCTTCGGTCACAAAGGCAGTCTTGGAAAAAATAGATTCTTCTGAGTATTCGCAACCAATTAAAGCAAGAGCAAGGAAAATTGTGATGGGAGATACTCAAGTAAGAGAAATGAAGGAGTTTGCCTCACAGAATGTTGCCAAGGCACTTTATTCCGTTTTTGTGGAACAACCTTCTAGAGTTATTGATGAAGAATATATTGAGAAACTTAAAAGGGAATTAAGTGAGGCGGATCAAGGTCCAGAAGAGAGAAAATATAAGGTACGAGTAACTGATAAGGATACTGGAAACTCTTATATTCGGATGGCAAATCGTTCAAAAATTAACGAACTTCGCGCAAATCCAAATATTGTTTCCGTAGAAATGCTTGACCTCTACGGAAGTCCAGAACCAAATGAAAGCGAAAGAACAAGGGGCGCTCAAACCGCAAGTGTGGCGGCAGGTAAGGGTCTAAAAAATAATGATGGGAATCTTGCTAATAATTATCCTCCTTATAATAAAGTAACTCGGGGTGATGTTATCGCTGGTGCTACCGGAAAAGATCAAATGGGCGGTAAAAAAAAAGTTAAAGAGGAGTTTATAGGCGAAAAGGATAATGGAGATGAAAATAAACAAATTAAACCGATGAAAGGAAAAAATAACTATAAAGTTCATGGTCCCTCAACGAAAGATGACTTGACGATGCATCAAGAACTTGAGGGTGAGATGATCGCAGAAACCGGATATTCCAAGTTTCTTAAAAAGGTCCATTCTCTTCAGGAAAAAGCAGTAAGTCAAAATCAACAACAACTTGCTGCTATGGCTCTTGAATATCTTGATGGAAATATGCCTGATGCGAGTGATGCCGTAAAACAAATGGCAAAAATGGGAAGAAAAGAACTCAAAAAGTTTGCCAGAACTTCTCACAAAGGTCTTCCTGAAAAAGTAAAAGTAGAGGAAGAAATGGATTATGATGATAAAAAAAAGAAAAGTGAGGAAGAAACTTGCGAAGATGACCCCCGTTCCAATAAGACACGAGATAACCTTAGAAGAAATTATTTAAGGGCGATGGGTCTTAAGATGTCTTATGAACCAGAAGGCGATGTGATTGATGAAGCAGAACAAAGAATAAGACAACCAAGACAATCTGCCAATCCTCGCGGTACTTATGATCCTACAAATATTGGAGTATATCCAGGAAGAACAAAAAAAGAAAAGAAAAAAATGCTTAAAGGTGAACCTGTGGAAAAATATCCTGAATTAAAACGTAATAAAAATAATTCCGGAGACGATGGTGATGATAGAGATAATCCAGCATTAACTCCCAGTCAAAAAAATCCAAGATTAAGATAAATTAATTCTAAATAATACAGGATACTCCCCACACGAGGTAAATTATGTCAGTAGCAGTAATCTGGGCTTGGGTACTCGCAAACGAGGCAGCCGTAGCAACAATTCTTTTGATCGTTTCTGAACTTTTAGGAGCGGTTCCACAAGTCAAATCAAACGGACTTGCATCATTTGTTATTCTTCAAGTAAGAAAAGTTCTAGAAAATAAGGGTGCCAAAGACCCAACACCCTGAGTATAAACAAATCAATATAAAGGAGACCAAATATAAGGTCTCCTTTTTTTATAAATATCAGTATAAAAGAATTAAGGGTAAGAAACATGGCTCTTTGGGGCAAGGCAGACAATCTATTTTCTCCTGGTACAGTTGAAGTAAATTACGCAAATGAAACTATTACGGGAGCAGGAACTTCATTCACAGCTGCTGGCATTTCAACAGGAACTGTAATTGTTATTGGTGTAGGGGGCACATACGGGCAAGCAGTAATTTCTGGAATTACTTCTGACCGAGTTATTTCAATCGCAACAACTCAATATCTGAGTGGAGCGGCAATTTCTGGAGTTGGTTATACTCTAACTCAAAAACCGGTTTATACTCTTGAAGATAAGAATTATTCAACAATACCTGGTATTGGTAATTCTTCTTCAACTAATGCGGTTTACGGTGTAGACGAATATGAAGCCGCCGCCAATGCTGCAACCGGTTCTAAGTATAAAGTAGCACACGCTGGTTGGGTTGGAATACATACTTATACTGATATGCATGGAAATCTGAGAGTTAAGTCAGAAGTTCTTGTTGCTATGTCTGGCATCAGTTCTAATGTTCCCGCAACTTATGGTACAACTGGTGATGCTCTTGATGATGTAGTATTCCCAGACCGTTACATTACGATTACTACTCAACCAGTAAGTCTGAGTGGAGTTTCTACAACTGCGGCACAATTGTTTAGTGTTGTCGCAACCGCAACACCAACTGATGCTCTTACATTCCAATGGCAGTATGCTTCCTATGTCGGTGCCGGGTTCACTAACCTCACCAATACTGGAATCTATAGCAACGTAACCACCTCAACAGTCGGAATTGGTTCAACAACGGTTGGTGCTGATATTCCTGATGGATTCCAGTATCGTGCCGTGGTTACTTCAACTGGTGGAGCAACAGCAACTTCTAGCGCCGCAACTCTTGATTACACATAATAATATATGAGATTTGATGAGTTGAATGAGAATAATTATATATTATTTGCAATTAAATATTATGAAAATCCTCAATCTGTGACGATGGAGGATTTTGAGGCTGACTTGAAAAGAATACGGTATGTAAAAAGATTATTAAAAAGATATAAGAATACCGGAGAATTAAAAACACATTTAATATTGAATCATCTTATTATTCTTTTTAATGTTTTTAATGATGCCGCAGTTCCTCTATTGTTTTATAGTTTAGATAAAGATCTTTGGTCTTCGATTAAAAGTTTTTTAATATTTTTGAATCGCCTACCAGAATATCCAAGAACTCAAATACATGATATTGAAGTAGATCAGAATTGCCTTTCTCACTTACAAAAAATCTAATATGAATAAAATAGATAAACTTATTTCGATTATTAGAAATCTTAAAGAAGAAGGTATGAGTGTAGGGGCACCCACAAACAATACTGGTAGTACTCCGGAAGTGGCGGGATATAGCGAGAAATCACCATCTCCCACTGCCGGGTATCCTAAACCATTAGGGCGTAAAACTAATCTTATGAGAAGATTGCCTCCCGGATATAGAAAGTTTTTTGCTAAAAAAAGAAAATTAAATAAATCTAAAACCAATAAATAATCATATAATCTACTTGAGATTTTAGTTTTTGTAGAGTCAAGTAATCCTCAGGTTCCTAAAAATGATCTTCGATAACAAACCTACAAATTCAGAAACAAAACTCGCTGTCTTAGAAGAACGTTTATCTTCTTATGAGGTCATGATGAGAAAAATAGACGAAGCAATTCAGATCATGGGTAAAACCAGTCAAAACATTTCTAAAATGCTTGCGGTCCATGAAGAAAAAATAGACCAGTGCTCGAAGACGGATGAATCAATATCTAAATCAATTGAAGATATGAGAAGTGAAAATAAATCTCAACATAAAGAAGTAGAAAAAAGAATAGATGGATTAGAAACTAAAATTGATGAAGTTGTAAAGTTTCGTTGGATGATACTCGGTGCCGTTGTTTTTATTTCATTTGCCCTTTCCCAGTCTCCAGTCATAATTGACATCTTGACTCCTGACCCACAACCTGTTAGAATAGAGAGCAAGAAGTAATAAAACCTCTTATAATGGATTTAATTGATTCCAAGTATATTGGATTAGTTTCGGTTCGCTTGGAAAAGTTCAAGAGAGTTAAGGCAGATCTTTATAATTGTCGATGCCCTATTTGTGGCGACTCCCAGAAGAACAAAACAAAAACAAGAGGATACTTGTACCAGATTAAGAACAACACAAATTATAAGTGTCATAATTGTGGAGTAAGTTTATCCTTTAATAACTTTCTTAAACAGATAGACCCGATGCTTCATAAGCAATATACTTTGGAGAAGTTTAAAGAAGGATTCACCGGAAAAAACTTTGTGGTAGAAGAACCAAAGTTTGAGTTCAGTAAACCAAAGTTCACAAAAAAATTAGATCTACCAAAGGCATCAGAAGTTCCTGTTGCCAAAGAGTATCTTGAGAAAAGAAAACTCAATCCAGAAAAGTTTTATTATGCCGAAAACTTTAAAAAATGGGTAAATCAACAAAAACATACATTTAAGAATATTGATAAAGATGAATCTCGTATCATTATACCCATGTATGATGTTGATAATAATTTGATTGGATTTCAGGGAAGAGCAATAGAATCTTCTACCAATAAATATATCACTGTGATGCTTAATAATGATTCTCCAAAAATTTATGGACTTGAAAAAATTGATTCCAAAAAACCAATTTACATCGTTGAAGGACCATTCGACTCCACATTTATTAAAAATGCTGTTGCCATGTGTGGGTCCGATATTGATATTAGGTCGTTTGGTTGGAGCGATTATATTTGGGTTTTTGATAATGAACCACGCAACAGAGAAATCATCAACAGAATCTCAAAAACCATCGACAGAGGTGATAAGGTAGTCATATGGCCCACAAGTATTAAACAAAAAGATATTAATGATCTTGTAATTGCCGGTTATGATCCGGAAAATATGTTAGAATCAAATACTTATTCAGGTTTAGAAGCAAAAGTAAAGTTTAACGAATGGAAAAAAGTATGAGTAACGGAACACAGGTATTTAAAAGAAACGGTTCTACCGAATCTCTAGATTTAAATAAACTTCATATAATGGTGGAGGAAGCATGTAAAGATCTTGCCGGAGTTTCCGCAAGTCAGGTCGAAATGCAGTCTGGCATTCAGTTTTATGATGGCATTACAACCGCAGAGATTCAGGAGATTCTAATTCGCTCCGCTTCTGATTTAATTGATTTGGATCATCCAAACTATCAGTTTGTTGCTGCTCGTCTTCTTCTGTTTGCGATTCGTAAGCAAATCTTCGGGGGAATACGTGAGACATCAACCGTAAAGGAGCATACCTTAAGATGCGTAGAGATGGGAGTTTATGATGATGAGATCCTGTCTTTTTATACCGATGAGGATTTCGAGAAACTTGAGTCTTTTATAAATCACGATAGGGACTATCTCTTCACTTATGCCGGTCTTCGTCAGGTTGCGGATAAGTATTTGGTACAGGATCGCAGCACCGGAGAACTATATGAAACTCCGCAGTTTATGTACCTTTTGATCGCTGCGACCATCTTCTCTAAATATCCAAAAGAAACACGTTTGGATTACGTTAAGAGATATTATGACGCAATCAGTAGGCACAGAATCAACATTCCCACACCAATCATGGCAGGGGTCAGAACACCACTTCGTCAATTTGCATCTTGTGTTCTCGTTGATGTTGATGACACCCTCGATAGTATCTTTAGCAGCGATATGGCTATTGGTAAATACGTCTCACAAAGGGCTGGTATCGGCATTAACGCTGGTAGAATCCGTGGCATCAATAGCAAAATCAGAGGCGGAGAGGTACAGCACACAGGCGTGGTGCCCTTCCTTAAGAAGTTTGAGGCAACTGTCCGATGCTGCACTCAGAACGGCATCAGAGGTGGTTCTGCTACAGTTTTCTTTCCTATCTGGCACCAAGAAATAGAAGATATTTTAGTTCTCAAAAATAATAAAGGAACCGAAGATAATCGTGTTCGTAAATTAGACTATGGAATCCAAATCTCCAAACTGTTCTATGAGCGATTTATCAAGAATGAGGAGATTACACTTTTCTCTCCACATTCAGTTCCCGGAATGTATGATGCCTTTGGCACAGATTTATTCGATGAGATATATGTGAATGCGGAACAAGATGAGTCTATTCCAAGAAAAACGATTGGAGCACAAGAACTTTTTCTGGACCTTCTAAAGGAAAGAGCGGAGACCGGTCGTATTTACATTATGAATATCGATCACTGTAACTCTCACAGTTCTTATTTGGATAAGGTTAATATGAGTAACCTTTGTATGGAAATCACAGAACCCACAGTTCCAATTCAGCATATTGATGATGAGAATGCAGAAATTGCGACTTGTATTCTATCTGCGATTAATGTGGGAAAACTAAAGCACCTTGATGATATGAAAGAACTTTGCGATCTTTCTGTCCGTGCTTTGGATGAGATTATTGACTACCAGAATTACCCCGTAAAAGCGGCGGAGAACTTCACCAAGAGGCGTCGTTCTCTTGGGGTGGGTTATATTGGTCTGGCACATTATCTCGCCAAGAACGGCGTTAAATACGAGGATCCTATTGCTTGGAAACTCGTTCATGACTTGACGGAAGCATTCCAATATTATCTTATTCTGGCATCTACAAATCTTGCGAAAGAAAGGGGTGCCTGTGAATATTTTCACCGAACCAAATACTCTCGTGGTATTCTTCCTATAGATACTTATAAGAAGGAAGTCGATGAAATTGTCCCCAACAACTTAAAATATGATTGGAATAACCTTAGGGAGCAAGTTAAGCAATACGGAGTCAGGAACTCAACATTGTCGGCACAGATGCCTTCGGAGAGCAGTTCCGTTGTGTCAAACGCAACTAATGGAATCGAACCACCTCGTGGATACTGTCCGTTAAAAAATCGAAGAAGGGTCCTCTTAAACAAATTGTACCCCAGTATCATACTCTTAAGAACAATTATACGCTTCTGTGGGATATGCCTGGCAATACTGGTTATATTAATATTGTTGCAGTTATGCAAAAGTTCTTCGATCAAGCGATTTCTGGAAACTGGTCGTATAATCCACAGAATTATGCCGATAATGAAGTTCCTGTTAGCGTAATGGCGGGTGATATGCTTTATGCCTACTCTGTTGGGCATAAAACAGCATACTATCAAAACACATATGATATTAAGATCGATGAAGTAGTTGAAGAATCAAAAGAAGACCTCCAATCACTTCTATTAGAACTTTCTGATTCTAAAGAAGAAGATTGCGAAAGTTGCTCTATTTGATTTGATTAAATATAAGAAGGTGAGTTAATTTATTAAAGGAAAAAAATGACTTTTAGTTTTAAGAAAAGTACGAAGGAGAACCTAATGGTCGAATCTATGACCGTTTTTAATTCCCAAGAAGTGGATACTAAAAAACAACCCATGTTTTTTGGACAACCACTGGGGATACAACGATATGATTCTTATAAGTATCCAATCTTTGATAAATTGACTCAACAACAACTTGGATACTTTTGGAGACCCGAAGAAATCTCATTACAAAAAGATCGTGGGGACTATCAGACTCTACGACCCGAACAAAAACATATTTTCACAAGTAATCTAAAATATCAGATTATGCTTGATTCGGTTCAGGGAAGAGGTCCCGGTATGGCATTTGCTCCGTACTGCTCTCTACCAGAACTAGAAGCATGTATGAAAGTATGGGAGTTTATGGAGATGATTCATTCTCGTTCATATACCTATATCATTAAGAATGTATATTCAAATCCTTCTGATGTTTTTGATACAATTCTTTGTGATGATCGTATTATGGAAAGAGCGGCAAGTGTAACTGAGGCATATAATGACTTTATCAATAGTGCTCAACATTATGGAACTTCTGAACTTTGGAAACACGCTCAAGAACAAGTTCCTTACGCACAGGTAGAAAGATATGAACTCAAACGCAAACTCTACAGAGCAGTTGCAAATGTTAATATTCTTGAAGGTATTCGCTTTTATGTTAGTTTCGCTTGCAGTTTTGCATTTGGCGAACTCAAACTTATGGAAGGAAGTGCAAAAATCATCGGTTTGATTGCCAGAGATGAAAGTCAGCATTTAGTCATCACCCAGAACATTCTAAACAAGTGGAAGGAGGGTGATGACCCTGATATGAAGAAAATCTCACAGGAAGAAGAGCAGTGGGTTTATAAGACCTTTGAGAACGCAGTTAATCAGGAAAAACACTGGGCGGAGCATCTCTTTAAGGATGGTTCGATGATTGGTTTAAATGATAAACTTCTTCAGCAGTATGTGGAATGGATCGCTAATCGTAGAATGAAGGCAATCGGTCTTCGTCCTGTTTATGATGTTCCGGCGAAGAATAATCCACTTCCTTGGACCTCACACTGGTTAAATTCGAGAGAAGTACAAATAGCACCACAAGAATCGGAGATAACTTCATATTTGGTTGGTGGTATTAAGTCTGATGTAAAATCTGATACTTTCTCCGGATTTAAGTTATGACACCAAAACTACTCAATAGTGATGGAAATTACGATGAGTGGTGTGAAGAAGAACTTCTAAAATGCTATAAAGATGCTGCCGAATATGATGATGTTCTTTTTGGAGATCACGACTATTCTTATGTTTGGTTAGATAAGGGTCCTTGAGACCCTTTTTTTTATAAATAACTAAAAAGTATTTGTAAGATGAACGCACAAGATATTCGTAATCTTCAAGAAGCATATCAGGCAGTATATGCTCCTCAAGAACTCACCGAAGAACGGGTATGGGAAGAAGTTGAGAACTTGGTAAATTATCTTATTGAAGAAGGTTACGACCTAAGTGATTATACTTGGGAAGAAATGTATGAGTCTTATATTGAAGAACAAGGTAGACCAGCGAATAGAAGAACTGGTGGACCTTCTGTTGCACAAGTGAACGCAGGTATTGCTGCTAAAGACGCAGCAAAGGCAGCAAAAGCGGCACAAAGAGGTCCAACAGGCGCTGCAGCAAGACCAGAACTTCAATTTAAAAGCACTAAAGTACCATCTCCAGCAACTTCAACAAATCGTTCTCAACAATTTAGAGATACTCAAAGACTAAACAGAACAACTGGTGGTGGTCTAATGGGAACAACAAACCCAACAAATCTTCCTTCAAGAGCACCAAAACCTGCTTGGGAAAAACCTGCATTAGGACCAGCACCAAAACCAACAACGACAAAACCAACTCCAACATCTACTACAAAACCAACAACTAAGTTACCTGGTGCCAATCGAGTAGGGCAAGTTGCAGGTGTTCTTGCTGGATTGAGAGGAATAACTCCTGCTGGTGTTGCTGCTGCTGTGTCTGCACCAAGACCTACTGCTTCCGGAACACTTACTGCCGCATTAAAGAGAGGAGATTATAAACCACAACAGGGTCCAAAAAATCCAGATCAAGGTTTGTCTAAATCTCAGTCTTTTGATAAGGCATATAAAACAGCAAAAATTAAAAGTGGGATGGGTTCTACTTTTACTTGGAACAACAAGTCTTATAAAGTTGAAGGATATGATTCTCCTCAAGAACTTACCGAAGAAGTAGAGATCGCAACTGAATATTTCTACGAAATGGGACTTAATGAATATGGAATTGATATTTTAATTGAAGAACTTGGAGTGGAAGAGTTTGTTGATTGGGTTAATGAGATTGCTGAAGATTATACCTTAAATGAGGCAAGGTCAGCAAAAAGAAGACGTGCCGGAGGTCCTAGCTATGAGGAAGTAAAGAAAAAGCAGGAGGAAAGGGATGCTGCCAAAACAAGAAAGAGAGCAACAAAGGCAGCAGTAAAAAATCAACCAGAAACTGAGGAAACTCCAAACCAAACCAAAAAAGGATTATTCGCTGCGATTGATGCAGGCATAGAACGCCATAATAAAGCAACACGAGATGCAGAGCGTCTTGCTGGCGAAACTGGTAAAACCCTTAGAAAAGCAGCAAAAGCTGCTGCTCCTTTTGCTAGTGGAGTTGCTTCTGGTATAAGTGGTGCAGCAAGACTTGCTGGTAGATTATTGAGAAAGGAAGAATATGATGCTCTATTTTCTTATGTTCTTGATGAAGGATATGCTGATAATGAAGAAGCAGCGACAACTATTGTTGAAAATATGAGTGAAAAATGGATATCTACTATTTTAGAGGGACATCCTGTAGATGATGAAAGGTTGCTTATGCAGAGGGGAAGACCTTATCTCCAACGTGGATCCTTAAGACCAAAACCAAGAAAGAAATCTATTGGTGGATAATTACCAGAGTCCTTCGGGACTCTTTTTTTTTATAAATAAAACTATAAAGAACTTAAAATAAAAAATGTCTAGACTTACTGGTACTGATGTATATGGTTTGATGGAGGCATATCAGGCAGTATATGCCCCTCAAGAACTTACCGAAGAACAGGTATGGGAAGAAGTTGAGAACTGGGTAAATGACCTTATTGAAGAAGGTTATGACCTAAGTGATTGTACTTGGGAAGAGATGTATGAGTCTTATATTCAATTAGACGAAAGACTTGGCGCTGTTGCGAAAGTTGTAACTCCAGTATTAAAAAAAGTTACCGCAAGAAATCCTTGGAACCAATTTCCTAAGAAACCCCAACCACAATTAGGTATTCCTAAAGAAGGACCATCCAGTAGATTACCAAATAGAACTCTTCCTCCTGCCGGTGGTACATCCGCAAAACCAGCATTACCTGCTGCGGGACAAACCGGTGGTAAATTGGCGTCTACTGCAAGAAAACCTGCAACTGGTGCCGCCAGAGATCCTTGGAAACAGTTTCCCAAGAAACCTCAATCACAATTAGGTATTCCTAAAGAAGGACCATCCAGTAGATTGCCAAATAGAACTCTTGCTCCTGCCGGTGGTACATCCGCAAAACCAGCATTACCTCCCGCTAAAACTCCATCCGCAACACCCGTAAAAGGTGGACCATTAGCAACAACCTCCAAATCAACACTAACCGCTCCAAAGGGATCTCCATCAAATCCGGATGTTATTAGAACAAATAGAAATGTTCCTAATCCAAAATTACCTTCTGGTGCTGGAAAAGCACTTAGAGTTGCTGGTAAACTTGCAGGTCCGGCGGCCTCTGCTCTTGAGGTTGCTAACGAAAAATCAAAAGGATCTGGATGGGCTAGATCTTTGGCAAAAGGTGCGGCGGTTGCCGCTGGTGGTGCTCTTGGTGGTGCTGCAGGATCTGTAGCTGGTCCAGTTGGAACAGTTGCTGGTGCTACTGGTGGATCTATGGCAGCATCTAAGGCATTTGATGTTGCTGCCGGAAAGAATGCGGTACAGAGAGCTGCAGATAGAGAGGCAAATCGTAAGAGACAGGCAGGCGGAGCACTAAAAGGTATTGGTGGTCCAACATCGTTTGATACCAAGAAAGGAACTATGACAACTGGGTCTGGTTCTCAAAAGAAGACAGTTCAACTTGCCAAAACATCAGTAGTTAAAAATCCAGAAACTGGTAAAGCGGAAACTGGTTTTCTTGCTTATAAAGGCGGAAAGGCAATATATAAAAGAGCAGCAAAACCAGGTGAAGGATCAAGTAGCGCACTTGAAAGAATTGGTAGAACATTTAATCCTAATGCTTATAAGGCAAATGATGCGAAACTTGCGGCACAAAAACTGAAGCAAGCTTCTCAAAGTGATATTAAACGTCAGCAAGATTTGGGAGTTAAGGGTTCTAAAAATCTTGTAGGTCCTAAGATCGTTGGACCTAAGATTGTTGGAGCAAAACCAGCTCCACCTAAACCACCAGCAGGAGGAGGTATGGGCGGAAAAAGGGGTGGTAGATAGACTAAAACCTCAAATAAAAAGGCAATCATTATAAATAAAATTAAGATCAAAATATCCAAAGAATGAATAAGACAGCGCAAAATCAATATAATTCTTTAATGGAAGCATATTATGCAGTATATGATGACGATATTAGAAATAAATTAAATGAAGAAAAAGAAATTAAAGAGTTTCTTGAAGTTATTGATTTCTTAATTGAAGATGGATATGATCTAAGTGAATATACTTATGAAGAGTTATATGAATATCATATAACAGAAGGATGGGGAGCATTATTGAAAGGTGTAGGTGCCCTTGCCGGAAAAGCTGGGTCGGCAATTGTTAAAGGTATAAAAGGACCAGGAAAAGAAGCTGCTAAGAAATCTGCAACTGCATTTTTTCAGGGAGCAAAAGGTCCTGCTAAGGCACTTGCCACAAAAGCAGGAAAATTGGCAGTTCCCGCTGCTATTGCTGCTGGATTGGATCAATATTTAAGTGGTGGAAAGGTTAGAGAATATGCTGGATCTGCGATTCAGGCATTAAGAAGAGCGGGACACAGTATCCCAAGTCCAGGACAAGCTGCCCGACAAACCCAACAAGCTGCTGATTCTATAAAGCCTTACATAGCAGCACCAGATATATCAAAACCAAGTCCTCCTAAAAGAAATCTCCCACCGGCACATTTGACGCAAGAATATAGTTATGGTAAAAACTATATTATAACAGAAGATCCTGCATTTCCATCACAAAAACCTAAAGGTGGTGACTGGTCCAAATTGACAGTAGGTGGAGTAACAAAACTTTGGGATCCGGAGACTAATAGTTATCAATTACCGGGAACAATTAACAAAAGATTAAAATCTCAAGGTGAAAAGGAAATCACAGTTCCAGGCAAGGCACCAAAACCTTCACCAAAACCAACTCCTTCTACACCAGCACCTGAGGCACCAAAACCTCCTGCTTCTACACCAGCACCAACTTCTTCTACACCAGCACCAAAACCTCCTGCTTCTACACCAGCACCAACACCTTCTAGACCAGCACCAGCAAAACCACTTGAAACAAGAATGTCTACTGTAACTGGAAAGCGTGAGTTTGTTGGAACTACCGCAGGTGGAACTAAGTTTGAAAGAAGAGCGGCAACTAGTGCAGAATTAAAAGCAGCAAGAGAAGCAAGAGAAGCAGCAAAGACAGCAGGCAATACAAAGGGTGCTGAAGAAGCAGCGGTTAAGGCAGGTGTAGAGGCATCAAAACCTGCTCCAAAACCAGCAGTAACATCTCGTCCTAGTGGTTTTGGAGTTCCTACTGCTCCACTTGCTGCTAAATTAAGTGCTGCGACTTCAACAGCACCACCAACCCCAACAGCGGATCCTAAAGCAGCTCCACTACCTCCTAAAAAAGAGACAGCTCCCCCACCTCCCAGAACTACTCTAAGGCAATCTTATGAGTATGATGCCTATGACCTCGTGCTTGAGTATCTCCTCTCACAGGGTCACGCAGGCACCTTAGAAGAAGCAAATTATGTGATGCTTGAGATGAACGCTGAGATGATTGGTGATATTGTAGAAGTAATGACGACAGTACAGTCAGTTCCTATACCTATTGTACCTGTTAAAAAAGGAACAAAAGGAGGAGATGGTAGCAATCCACCTAGTCATGGAGAATATAAAAGAGAATATAATCCTGAAGTAGATGAACGCAAACTCCCCCCAACCAAAAAGAAATAAAGACTAATTATTACAAAATCTTAACATAACTCAAAGCACCTCTTGACAAGGTGCTTTTTTGTCGCTATAATAGGTTTGTTGCTTTTGAGAACAGGGAGCTTTAAGTACTTTAAGACACGTTCGAACTCTTACGGACATATGTCCTTATAGTATTCTAACTCTTTTGGAAGTATCTATACCTCTTGTCTTTTGGTATAATGTAAGTGGTCCTGATGTTGTTATATAACCAGTTTCTTCACACATCCATTTTTGAGAATTGGTTTTTTTTGCTCCTTTTTTACAATCTTCTACCACTTTTTGTTCTGTTCTTCCATGAATACCAGTACCAAATTCATAACTAAGTTTTCCCATTTTACTTCCGTGTTCTCTTCTTTCTTCTTTAGTAAGTCCAAAAATACCAACACCAAGTTCTTTTGATTTTTTTCCTCCTTTTTTGCCTGCTAATTTATTAATTTTTACTCTTTCTTCTTTTGAGAATTTAAAAAAACCTATTTTAGATTTATATACATATATTCCTGCTTTTTTGAGAGAATTCAACGATATTTTCCCACCACAATTTTCATTAAGACACCATTTATCCGTTTGATAAAATATTTTTATTATTCTACTTTCAACTTCTTGCGCTTCAATCCATCCTTCATCAGTATAAGGAAAGATTTCTAATATTTGTTTCTTTGGAGTATAAAGTTTCCAACACCATTTATGTGATACCGGAGAACCCATATAATACTTATCAAATATTTTTTCTTTGTGAACTCCATAATAGTAATATGGAACTTCTTCAAAAGTAATTTTATACAAGTATATTCTTGGACTTTGTGAAGTCATCATTATTCTCTATGAACGGCATTATTATTTATAAGAGTTCATAATAGAAAAGGTGCCCGAAAGCACCTAATCTGCCCGTAGAGAATTGCCGTTCCTAGAGACATCATTATTTATCGCAGAACGTTCTACCAAATTGTAAATTCGATCCATTTCGTTGGAAAAATACTTACCTTCAACATTTGTGTTGTAATAATCTTCTCTTAAGATTACATCACGCTTGAATTGTTCCATAGTCTCATAATAACTCATAGATTTCTTATGAGGGCACAAATACAAGATTTCTCTAAAGAACTTATCTTGACCCAATAACTTTATATCGTCCTTAAGTTCATCACAGGAGCCAAAGTAAGATTGCCAATCACTTTCTTTAGTTTTTCTACGACCAGTCTTACGATCTTTTTGACGAGTCCAGAAGTTCTTCTTTCCAATATATTTTTTATCATTAGTTAGATTTGTAATGACATAAACAAATCCTTCCATACCTTTGGGTACATCGGTAAAGTCCTCTTTGTTGTACTGCCAAGTCATATGATAAGTATTCCTAATCATAGTATGTAGGTAAAGCACTTGACAGAGCGATTGGATTAAAATATAATATTCACATATGAGGAACTAACTTTGGAAAATGAGTATCTGGGTGACATTAAAGACTGGGCTGTAAGCAAAATTGATTTACTTCACGAAGCAGATCGTCACAAGAATGCAAAAGCATTAGAAGCAGAGTTTTATGAGTGGATTCATATTCCTGAGAATGTAAAAGAAATAGATATCATTTATATGGATATGGATTCTATAAATAATTAGAAACTATTCATATGAAGACGTTTCAAGAGTTTATTTTAGAAGCAACAATTCAAGAACTTAGAGCAAAAGCAAAAATGCTTAGGCAAAAGGGAGATATGAAAGGTGCTTTGGAAGTTGAAATGCAGGCGGGAGAATTACAGGCAGGAACTCAAGCAAAAATCGGTGCCCTAACCGGTGATAGGGATAAAAAAGATGAAAGAGAAAACACTTGGGTTTCTGGAAAAGCATCAAAACCAAAAGATACTAGAGCAAGAGGTGGTAGTCTTGCCAATATTCCTTCAAGTGATGGTGAAGGAGAAGATACTTCTACTGGTGGAAGATTTGGAGACCGTCGTTCTGGAAGGTCTGGTGGGGTAAGGGGGCAATCCAGAAATAATGCTACAGCAAGAAATCTGGGACATCTGGGTTCTAAGGCTTGACAAACCCTAAATAATCACATATAATGTCCCAAACCCGCTTCTAAAGGTGGGTTTTTTCATAATGAGTCTTTGACTTGAAACTAGAGCCGTGGAAGGTGCCTCCCGAGAGGGTTGGTATACCCCCCTTCTATACGGATGCCGAATTCTATTAACTTAAATGCTTAAAAACCTAACAAATGTAGCCGTGCTTTTAGGTGCGGTTGCAACATCAGCGGTAGCACTGCCAACACAAGGTATGGCTCAATCTTTAGAAAATGTATCTGTAAATCTTTCCGAATGGCAAAAAGCAAATCCTCAACTTGCTGATGTTCTTTCAGAAAGAGAAAAAACAAAAGGAACAAGTGCCAGCACAAATCCTTTAATGACTAAAGATTCCACACAAGAAACAGAGACCAAAGAGGTTGTTCCCGAAAACCTTAAAACACGATTAGTTTGTAAAGGATGTAATCATAATGAATCACGAACTCTGGAGTTTCTCCAGGATCGTGGAGTTACTGACAAAAATGCCCTAGCGACCATTATGGGTAATATTCGCCAAGAATCCACTTTCACTCCAAACATTTGTGAAGGAGGTGCCCGAGTGCCTTATCACGCTTGTAGAAGTGGTGGATTTGGAATTATACAGTGGACGAATGCTCCAAGGTATAAAGGACTAGGGTATCATGCTGCTCGTATTGGTGCCAATCCTTCCGCACTTGATACACAACTTGATTATATGTTGTATGAAGGTGATTGGAAGATGATTGAACCTCATATGAAAACTCCCGGCAAGACCATTCATCAATATATGAAACTTGCTAGAAAGTGGATACGCTGGGGGCATACTGGTGCCAGAACTGAATATGCTTATAATTACTCAAAGAGACTGATTGCTACTTCAGTTTGATATTCATAAGATAATCTTTAGAGGGTCTAACCAACCCTCTTTTTTTATAAATACCTAAAAAGTATTTGTAAGATGAACGTACAAGATATTCGTAATATTTCAATTGATATTCAACCCAAAGGAACTCCATTTGGTACAAAGGTTAATATAGAAGAAAACGGAGAAATCGTACCAACACTTACTCTTGATACTAAAAAAATGAGAGAACAGAAGAAAATAGATGCCAAACAAATGTTAGATGATGCTTTGGAAGATTTTTTAGATGAAGAGAGGGTCTAACCAACCCTCTTTTTTTATAAATACTTAAAACTCCTTATCATGACTTCTGAGAATAAAGTTAGATTTAGTTATGGTAAAAAAAGATATGATATTTTTCACTATGTAAAAGTTGGTCTTTTACTTAAAGGTTCAATTGATTTGATTTCTCTCGTTCCAGGAGTAAAAAAAGAAAAACTCTTTAATTTGGTTGATGTTCTTCAATTAAAACTTGGAATTGATGTCCTGAATGATTATATTATTAAGGATGATGAATTATTAGGTTATAGAATTAAGAGAATAGTCAACGAACTAATTGAAGATTATGAAACAAAAACCCAACTTTAATGTTCTATTCAATCTAAAAATATCCAGAAAAGCATCTATAGTTGCTGTAGCAGTAGCATCATTTCTCGCTTTTCTAACGGTAAAGTGTGACATTTCAGAAAAAGATGTTCTAAAGTATTATAACGAACTGCGAAAACTTATAAAGTGGGATTTGCCTGATACTATGATTGATGAGTTTGATAATCAACTCAATCAACGCATTAATGAAGACCCAGAACTTCTACAGCAAAAAATAGAAAACGAAGTTGATTATGCGATTATAGATTACGAAATAGAAGAACAAAGAAGTCGCATGATTAATATGAGAAATCAAAATATTCTGGAAGAAATCAATAAACCAAAGTATGATAATCTACAAAAATTGATTGTGAAGAACGCAATTTATTATGAGTTTGCTGACGGAACGATGGGTATTCGTGGTGCCTGGGTTGCTCCAGACCCTCGTGAAATACCATTTGAGTAATTTTTAACCTATATAAACATATCTTATTTTTTATAGAGATCATTATGACTACATCACAAGAACTACTGAACGCTGTTGAAGCATGGAAAGTAGAAGACGAAAAGTTCGCTGCCGGTAATAATGCTGCCGGAACTCGTGCTCGCAAGGCACTACAAGAAATGTCAAAACTGGTAAAGACCCGCAGAGGCGAGATTACCGAAGAAAAGAACGCCCGTAAGGAAGCAAAGGATTGACAGCACGGGTCTTGGGTGCTATTCTATGAGGGTGGTTGAGAGACCATAGAGAAGGTCTGGGTCTTCTCTTCTTATGGGTCGTTGGCAGATCGGTTTTTGCACCCGGCTTTTAACCGGTAGAGAGAGGTTCGACTCCTCTACGACCCATTTGACAATCCTAGCATCGTCTGTTATGATTGTCTTATGTCTTGGTAGCTCAGATGGATAGAGCCACTCACTTCTAATGAGTTGGTCGGGGGTTCGAGTCCCTCCCAAGACGCTTGGAGTTTTTACTCCATCATTCCTCCTTAGCACAGCGGTAGTTGCGTCTGACTGTTAATCAGAATGTCCCTGGTTCGATCCCAGGAGGGGGAGTTGAAAGATCTGGAAATGTTCGGGTCTTTCAAATTTAAAAGTAAGAACTGCGGTATATCCAAGAGACCCTGCTTTTATTTGCCCCCATAGTTGTAGTAGTTAAAATAATCGCCTTGTAAGCGATAGTCGCGGGTGCAAATCCTCGCTGGGGGCTTGACATAATACTCATTATGTCTTATAATTCTCTCAAATGCGGATATGGTGTAGTGGTAACACAAGAGTTTTCCAAACTTTTATCCTCGGTTCAAATCCGTGTATCCGCTTCCCCTCAAATATCAGGGGAGCTAAATAAACATCGTAGTTGTATTTCTTAACAAACTATATGAAATTTTTTCAACAATTAATGCTTGCTCCGGTTGCTCTGGGACTTATCGCTCCTACCGCAACTGCTGCTGAACTGAATCTTGAGGGTGTAAATCAATATGCTTCTCAAGAACAAGTTACTAGCATTACTCAATTCTCAGATGTCCGTCCTACTGATTGGGCGTATCAAGCACTCAGCAATCTTGTAGAGCGTTATGGTTGTGTAGCGGGGTATCCTAACGGAACCTATAAGGGTGGTCAGTCAATGACTCGCTTTGAAGCTGCTGCTCTTCTGAATGCTTGCCTGGATCGTGTAACAGAGGTTACTGATGAACTTCAGCGTCTGCTGAATGAGTTCAAAGCAGAACTTGTAGTTCTTACTGCTCGTGTAGATGGTCTTGATGCAAAGGTAGGTCAACTTGAGGCAACTCAATTTTCTACCACAACCAAACTCAAAGGTGAAGTTAACTTTATGTTGGGTGGAGTTCCTAGTCTAGAAACGAATAAAGGTGGAAACGTCGGCAACACCGCATTCAACTATGATCTCCGTCTGAATTTTGATACTTCATTTACGGGTAAGGATTTGCTTCGTACTCGTCTCCGTTCAGGAAACTTTAGTTCTGATCCTTTTGGTTCTTCCTCTTCTCTGTTCAAACTTGATAAGGCAGAATCTACTACTGATCAAGTAACTATTGACCGCTTGTACTATCAATTCCCAGTCAGTAAGAGTGTAACTCTAACTGCTGGTCCTTTGGTTCGTAACACTGAAATGTCGTGGGTTCCTTCTGCCTATAAGTCAGAAATCCTTGACTTCTTCGCTGTTGCGGGTACTCCAGGTGTCTATAACAAGGCAACTGGTGCTGGTTTCGGTGCTCAATGGAAACAACCTACTCAAAAGGGTAAAGGTGGTCTCGTTGCTTCGCTAAACTATGTCGCCCAGGAGGGTGAGTTTTCTGACACTGGTGTATTTGATTCTGATGGTGCTCTTAACGTGCTCGCTCAAATCGGGTATCGTGCTCCTCAGTGGGGGGTTGCTGTTGGTTACCGCTATGGTGGTGAAAACACCCGTCCTCGCACCTACAACGGTCTTCTGGGTGCCAATGGTACTCTTCTAGACGGTCAGGAATCAAACTCGGTTGCCCTGAATGCTTACTGGCAACCCGTACAATCTGGTTGGGTTCCTTCAGTCAGTGCCGGTTATGGATATAACTCTGTAAATGGTGCTACTGGTAAAACTGATGCTACGAACTCAGATTCGTGGTTCGTTGGTCTTCAGTGGTCTGATGTATTTGTCGCTGGCAACTCTGCTGGTGTTGCTGTGGGTCAAGCACCTTCGGCAGAAACCGCCGGAGTATCTGATGCTACGATGATTGAAATCTTCTATAAGTATCAAGTCACCGATAACATCAGTATCACTCCTGCTCTGTTCTATGTTGATAACAATCAACGTTATCAAAACTCCTCCAAGTGGGGTGGCGTAATTCAGACTAAGTTTACGTTCTGATAACTACTCATAAAATGAGTGAGACCATCCATTTTTTGGGTGGTCTTTTTTCTTAACCAAATCTTAGTGGACTTTTATCTTTTATTCTATTAGACTTACTTTGTAGTTATTCAATTTTTATGAAACTCAAAAATCTTATTATTGCTGGTCTGATTGTTGCTCCTACCGCAACACTTGCCGGACCTGCTCTAAATGGTGCTGGTGCCACCTTCCCGGCGCCAATTTATCAACGATGGTTTGCTGATTATGCATCTTCTACTGGAGAAAGAGTAAATTATCAAAGTGTCGGATCAGGTGCCGGTGTGCGCCAATATATCGCCGGTACTGTTGATTTCGGTGCAACTGATGAACCTATCTCATCAAAAGAGGCGTCTAAAGTAAAGCGTGGTGTCGTTCAAATTCCTATGGTGGGTGGAACAATTGCGATTGCCTATAACAAACCCGGTTGTGTTCTAAAACTCACTCAAAAACAAACGGTAAATATATTCTCCGGAACTATTAAGGACTGGAAAGAACTTGGATGTTCTGCTGGACCCATTAAAGTAGTTCATCGTTCTGATGGTTCTGGAACTACCTTTGCATTCACTAATTCTCTGGATTCTTTCGGTGGTTGGAAACCCGGTGTAGGTAAGTCGGTCAAGTGGCCTGTGGGTGTCGGCGGAAAAGGAAATGAAGGTGTTGCCGGAACTATTAAAACCGCACCTGGCACAATTGGTTATGTGAATACTGGATTTGTAAAAACAAATAAACTTCAAGTCGCTGCTCTTCAAAATAAGTCAGGACAGTTTGTTCTTCCCACGGCAAAATCTGGTGCTCTTGCTCTCAACTCCATTAAATTGGATGTCAATCTTGCTGGAGAAAATCCTAATCCTTCTACCTCTGGTGCTTATCCAATTTCTACTTTGACTTGGATTCTTGCCTATAAGAATGGTAATGGTGCCAAGACTGGAGACATCCAAAAGGCACTTAACTATGCCTTGACTGGTAAGGCACAATTACTTGCTGATGATTTGGGATATGTTCCACTCTCTGGAAGCATTCTCAACAAATCACGAATTGCTGTGAAACAGATTGGTAAGTAAATACTGAATATTTAATTTGACTTTCCATCCCTTATGAGTTATACTTATAGGGGATTTATTTTTATATGATAAGTGGTTCCTAAATAAATACTTAAAACATTTAGTATAATGGAAAAACTGTATAAACTTATAAGTGATACGCAAGCATCACTTTTTTTGTTATTTCAAAAAACCTGGGTCTATCATTGGCACGTTGTGGGATCCGACTTTAAACAAATTCACGATTTGTTTAGAGAACAGTATGAAGAACTTCAGGAAGAAGTTGATCGTATATCAGAACATATGAGATTTTTGGGAATCAAACCAATTAGTTCTTTGTCTAGAGTTGTAGAAGTGTCTGGTGTTGAGGAAGCAAAAACTAATATTTCTGAAATGGAAATGATTAAAGATCTACTTGAGGGTCATAAAAAAATTATAGATATGTTAGGTGAAGTTGCCGAAGAAGCAGACGCACAAAAGTCAAGAGGAACTGTTAATCTTGCTGATGATTTAAACGAAGCACATGGTAAGTTTGTTTGGATGCTGCGTTCATTTACCGAATAAAATTAACTTATAATGACAAATGGAAAACTTAAGAATTAGATGTCGCTCTTGTGAAAAAGAGATAGAAGGAAATGCCGCAAAATCAGTTTCTTGTGGTTGCTCTAATATGGCAACCATTATTCGTAATGCTAAAATTACTGCTCTTGATTTGTCAATGATAGTAATGCTGAATAATCAAACTCAAAAAACCACAAGTAATGTTCTTCGTAATGAGGATTTAATGTGGCAAGAAGAAAGACGCCAGCGTAAAGTTAGGCGTTTAGATTTTGAGATTCGTTGAATATTTTATGTCATAAAATCCACACATAAAAATTAAAGTCAATATTGTCTTTAAGATAAATTATTATTATTAATTATAAATTTAAATGGACGATCATACCTATAACAATTGGGTAAAAATTAAACAAACATTTGAAGAATCTGGTAATATTGATAATATGTTCTATAAAAGAGCTTGTGAAATTATAAAAACTAAAAAAGATCCATTATCAAAATATCTAAATGGAGAACATCAAGGATAAAAATTGGCAAAAAAGACAATTTTTTTTAAGTTCCTTTGTTCGTATGAATATTTCTCTAACAACTAAAGTGTATCAATTTATTGATAGATTAATTAAGTCTGATTGGAAATCTTCTTATGAAAGTTTAGATGATATTGATAGAGAAATCTTAAGGACATATGAGGATTTTATGAATGGATAAAAATGAAATTCAGTCAATGATAAATGAATCCATAAAAAATCACGAAATTCGTGTTGGATGGATTAGTGGAATTATTGGTTCCTTGTTTGTTTTTGGTATTATACATTCCATATGGTTGATAAGACATTGGGTCCTATGAAATGAAAGGAGATTAACTGATGGTTGTAAGTTTTGACGAAATGCCAGATGACGACTATAATGAACTTTATGGTCGCATTCAAAAACTCAAGATGGAAGAACTCTTTGAGGAACCTTCTAAATACGAGGATGAGAACGAAGACGATTGACACCGGAGTATCGCCTAACTTGGTCATGGCACCGCTTTTGGGAAGCGGAATAATTTCAGTTCAAATCTGAATACTCCGATTGCCAGTTTTATGACTGGCACACTTGACACAGAAAATTAAATACACTATAATAGTGAGGTAAACAAAACAGAACAATGTCTCTGATTCAAAAATTCAAGAAAGATGTTGGCACTCTTCGTGGTGCTTCTAATGGTGACTTTTACCTTGATGTAAAAAATCCAAAACTTTATAAAAAAGTTCGTCGTTTTTATGAAAATGAGGGTATGATTTTTTCTGGAGATCCTCTTGATGATTATGAAATGTTGATGGATTATCTGGACCAAGATCTCAAATCTGTAGAGGTTGCCGGATGAAAGTTTCCCGGAAACCCACAGTTCTTCTTGAGCGTTTTCCATATCGTTATGTTCAGGTCGGAACTCTTGAAATTAATGGAAAACCCGATTGTCGCATTCAGAAAGTAGATTCTTATACCGGACGATATCGGGATATGTATCTTCTGGATAATGAAATGCAACTTATGACCGCTATGGAAGATTTTTCTTACACCTGCTGGTTAGATCCTGATAATGTTCCTTCTTACATTAAGGACGATGATGAAGACACGGAAGGTCTATAACAGAACTGGTGGAGTCGAAGACCTCTCAAAGAGAAGTTGCATAAACTTCTTTTATTTGGTATAACATAACAAATGAAATTAATTAAATGAATTTACATCTAACTTATTTTGGAGATAATAATTTTTCTCCAGGTAAGAAGCGAATTCGCAAACAAGCAGAAAACTTTGAAGTATTTTCTTCCATTAAAGAATATGGTGAAGATGATTTAAAGAATAATTCTTTTTGGGACAATAGTGTTCAGCACATGATGCAAGAACGTATTGGTGTGCCAGGAAAGTTTTATGGGTACTATGCCTGTAAACCATACTTTGTAGAAACGGCACTCAATGAAATTGAAGAAGATGATGTTCTTCTTTTTGTGGATTCTGGATGCGAATTAAATAAGAATGGACTTTCTAAACTAGAGCAATATTATCAAGAATCTCTGAATACAAATGGACTGTTCTTTTCATTGGATCTTCCAGAATGTCAGTGGACTAAGATGGATACATATCGTAGAATTATGGCAGAAAATGATGAGTATCTAATGACTAGGCAAATCATTTCCGGTATTTTTCTTTTGAAGAATACTCCAATAACCAGAGAACTTGTTGGCAAGTGGAAAGATATTTGCGTAGAAGAAAATGGACATTACCTCGATGATAGTCCTTCAGAACTTCAGAATGATCCAATCTTTAGGGAGAACAGGCACGATCAATCAATTCTATCTCTTCTAGTTAAAAACTTTGCCGAAAGATATGACTTTACTTTTTATGAGGATGATACTTATGAAGAAATATGGCAAAAAAATGGTCTTCAAGGATTGCCTGTCGGACCCGATCAGGCAAGAGTATGGAACACTTATGGGAGTGAGTTTCCTATCTGGGCAACCAGAAATGGTCAAATAGATTTCACAAATTGTTATGTTTAGTACATTTATGGATAAGGATAGTAAAATTTTTGTGGCCGGACATCGTGGATTAGTTGGGTCCGCAATTATTCGACAATTAGAAAAACAAGGTTGTAAAAATATTGTAATTAGAAATAGAATTCAATTAGATCTTCGGATCCAAAAAGATGTAGATGAGTTTTTTGTGGAAGAAAGACCTGAGTATGTCTTTTTGGGAGCTGCTAAAGTAGGTGGTATTGGATATAATAAGCAAGTGCCTGCAGATTTTATTCGTGAAAATTTGCAGATTCAAACTAATGTAATTGATAGTGCTTATCGCAATGGTTGCAAAAAACTTCTATTTCTTGGTTCTGCCTGCATTTATCCAAAATTAGCACCTGTGCCAATTAAAGAAGAATATTTGATGACAGGTCCTTTAGAGGAAACCAATATCTCATATTCATTGGCAAAGATTGCTGGGTATATGATGTGTAAAAAATATACGGAACAGTATGGATTTTCAACTGTTTCAGTTATGCCTAATAATCTTTATGGAATAAATGATAATTTTATTCTCGAACAATGTCACGTAATTCCAAGTTTCATTAATAAGTTTGTATCCGCAAAGGATAAGAATCTTCCTAACGTTACTTGCTTTGGTGATGGAAGTCCTACTAGGGAATTTTTGTTCTCTGACGATCTTGCCGATGGTTTAATTTTCTTGATGAATAATTATTCCGATCCGGAGGTTATTAATATTGGACCAAACCGTGAAGTGAGTATTAAAGAACTTTCTGAATTGATTTCTGGACAAGTTGGATATGATGGAGAATTAATTTGGGATATTACGAAACCAAATGGAACTCCTAGAAGAGCATTGGATACTTCTAAAATGAATTCTCTTGGATGGAAAGCATCTACTTCTCTTGAAGATGGTCTTAAAATTACAATCGGTTGGTTCTTAAAAAATAGGAGCAATTATGTCAGAGTTTAAGTGGCCATTGATGAAAAATTCTATCTCATTTATGGATAGAATCAAATTAGCAAAGTTTGTTTTAACCTCTGATAAATTCACTCAAGGTCGAAAAGTAGAAGAATTTGAAAAATCTTGGTCTGAATGGTTGGGATGTGACTACTCATTATTTGTAACTTCTGGCAGTACTGCAAATTTTCTTTTGATTGCTACAATCATAGAAAAATATAATTTACAACTAGGAGATAAAGTTCTAGTTCCTGCATGTACGTGGGTTACAAATATCAATCCAATCATTCAGTTGGGACTGACTCCTATTTTTTGTGATATTGGTTTGGATGATTATAGTTTTGATATTGCAAACTTAAAGATTATTGCTAAAAATATTCCAGATATTAAAGTTGTATTTGTAACTCATCTATTAGGTATTCCAGCTAAAGTTGAAGAATATAAAAAAATCCTTCCAAATGCTCTTTTTATTGATGATGTTTGCGAATCTCATGGATGTTTAGGTGCTAGTGGCGAACGTGTTGGTAAAAATAGTTTAGGTTCTACTTTTAGTTTTTACTTTGGACATCATATGTCCACTGTAGAAGGTGGAATGGTTTGTACCAATAATAAAGAACTTTATGATCTAATGAAACTTAAGAGATCTCATGGTCTTGCTAGAGTTTCTGATAGATTTGATGAATATGTTCAACAGAATCCTGATATACAGAAATCATTTTTATTTGTGAGTGATGGGTATAACTTTAGGAACACGGAGTTTGGTGCAGTTCTTGGACTATCTCAGTTGAAGAGGTTAGATGAGTTCATTCAAAATCGTAGAAAGACTTATGGCAAGTTTGTTGAAATTTTAAATGCCAATGACAATTTTTATTCAGTAGTGTATAATAGTGGTAACAGTTGTTTTTGTTTCCCCTTTATTTGCAAAACTAAGGAGATAAAAGAAAAACTGATTCAACTTTTTGAAAAATATAAAATTGAATATCGTCCAGTTGTTGGAGGTAATCTGTTGAAACAACCTTATCTTAAGGAATATTTCATTACTGGAAAACAAAAAAACTTTAATGCCGATTTAATTCACGAAAATGGTGTGTATATTGGCAATAACCAATTTGTATCTAATAATGATATGAAACTACTTGCAAAAATTGTAGGAGAAATCTAATGAATAAGTTTGGAAATCTGATTGACGAGTGCATCAAGGAAACTATAGATGAAGTTCTTTCGCGCAGGGAACTTCCTGATGTAGAGTATATTGAAACTGACAATCTGGGAGAAGTTGTTGAAAAACTTTCAATTCTTCATACACGTATGTGGATGTTGGAAGATGCAATTCAAGAGGCAAAGACTGATGCTGAAGTTGCTGACCTAAAGCGTAAGATTGATATTTGCTTCAAGGTAAAACGCCCCCGTTTGGTACAGGCAATTAATTTTCTTGTTGATAATGCAATTGCTCAGAATAAATCTCTAAGGGAAGATTCTGTAAAGTTGTATAAAGGAATTTGAATAGTATGGAAACAATATCTTCTGTTAAGTTTGCAACTTTGCATAATGAGAAGACCATATTTTATTCTCATAGTGAGCATGTAAGTGAAGTATTATCAAAAATTAATTCATTAAATCACGAAGTTATACTAATTACTGGTAGTTGCGATCATCCAAATTTTGGTAAGGATCTTCCAAAAAATGTAAAATATCACTTTGCTCAAAATGCACTAACTGTTAGTGATAATATTATCCCTATACCAATAGGATTGCGAAATTCTTTTCAGCATCATATACTAAATCAGTTTTCAATATCATCTGATGCATCATATGAAGATGGAAAATATTCCTCAAAAAAACTTACTGATGTCTATTTAAATAACAATACAATTCCTAGTAAATTCATATATTCCAATTTTAGTGCAACTAGTAACTTAGGATACAGGTCGTTTATAATGAACCTTTGCATCTCCATTCCACATATTGATCATGAAGATTGTGCTCCAAATAGTATATCAGAATATCCTGATCAATATGATAGTTATATATCTAAAATTTTGGATCATGAATCTACCTTTTGCCCCATTGGTAATGGTTTAGATACTCATAGAATTTGGGAAGTTTTGTACTGTAAAAGGATTCCAATTACAATTAATGCAAATTCATCAAAAACCATTAGAATAAGTACAGCATTTCCCGGAGAATCTTTTCATATTCCTCCTCAAAGAGATGAGTATGCAATTTATAGCAAACTTTATTCGCAACTTCCGATAGTCATACTAGATAATTACAAACAATTATTCGATGAAGATTATTTAAAATCTCAAATTGAAGATCAAAAAAATAAAAAATATGATAGTGATCTTATAGATTTTAATTACTGGAATCTAAAATTTTAGAATTTGAAAAAACATTAAAATGAAATATATTCATCATCACCTTGGTCTTGGCGATCATATTATTTGTAATGGTATGGTAAGACATTTTTGTAAAAAAAATAATAATATCGTATTATTTTGTTATACTCATTATAGAAAAAATATTGAGTATATGTATAGGGATATCGATAATCTCGAAATATTTGACTTTGCTACAGAACCTGAAATAGTCAATTTTATTCAAAGAAACAATCTTCATAATAGTTTAATACGAACTGGATTCGAAAGATTGGATTTTTATTTAGATAGAATGACTTTCGATCAAGCATTTTATGAAATGATTGATCTTGATTTTCAAATAAGATTTGATGAATATTATTTTCAACGTGATGAAGAGAGAGAGGATTTAGTTTGTAAAACTTTGAATCCAAATGATGAAAAATATATTTTTTATATGGATGCTCCTGAACGAGGATATGAAATTGATATGAGAAAAGTCGGACAAGACTATAAAATTATTCGAAATGATTCTCAATTTTTAATGTTTGATTATATCAAATTGTTGGAGAATGCTGAAGAAATTCATACAATGCAAACAGGATTTTTAGATTTAATTAACTCTTATAAGATGAATAAACCAAAGATTCATTTGCATAAGTATGTTAGAAATTATCCAGAATCAATTCATTCCAAAGGACTAAATAATGTTATTGGAATTGATTAAATTTACTTATATAAAAAAATGATTAGCATTATTACTGGCACTCTCAATAGATCTGTAATGCTGCCAAGATTAATTGAGAATACTATTATGTCTGATGAAAGGATTGAATTAGTATTAGTTGATGGTGGGAGCACGGACGGCACTATTGATTATGTTAACAAATTAAATCACCCACAAATTAGGTTAATTGAAGTCGGTGGGAGAAGTCCATATCCACATTTTATGAATCTTGCGATTAAAGAATCCAAACATGATATTGTCTGTCAGTGGAATGACGATGTAATTCTTTGTAATAAGTGGTCTGAGGTATTTTCTGAAATTGAATCAGATCATGATTTTTATTTGTTTAATTGGAAGTATGGGACTTTTGAGGATACTAAAGATCCTAATTGGTTAAAGGGTAGAGATCATACGGAGGGTTGGTGTCTTTGCAATAATGCTGATTCTGGTGGTGAAATTGTTATGAATTACGGTCTTTATCGCAAGAAAATTTTTAGAGAGATTGGAATGTATAGTTCTGATTATCAATACTATTGTGCCGATGGTGATATGGCTTATCGTGCTTGGGCATTTGGATATCATGTAAAAGATCTCAGGCATGTTAAAGTTTGTTCTCTTCCTGTAGGAAAAGTAGCAACCTCTCATTTTGAAGATCAATCAATTTACCAAAAAAATCTTTCATTCTATAAGCAAAAGGTTCTTCCGGAAAGTATTCAGTATCTTTGAATGATCATATCTCGATGATTTGATAATTGATTATCATCTTCATCAAATGGTTCTCCAATAAAAGCAAAATCATCTAATCTACGATCTCTTTTAATTGTAGTTCCAATTCTTTCGTAGTTGAAGTATTCATCATGAAGAAAAAGACTTGTCATTGCTTGGGGATAGATAACTTCCTGTAGAAATCTTTGATCTACTGCTCGGTCAGTTACCCAAGAACTGGTTTTGATATAATTACTTATCTTATTGTCAATATTTTCAATAAAACCTTCTCTACATCCCCACATTCCAGCACTGATTTCCCAAGCGTGTCCTCCAGGGTGGTCTCTAATAATATGAAAATTCTTACCAGATGCTAACCATTCTTCTACCGCAACAATATCACGTTCAAACAAACGAGAATCGCAGTCTCTAGATATCATACACTCTACATTTTTTTCAGATGCTGGACTAAATCGCCACATTGCATTAGAATGATTTTGATTGTTTCTTTTTACAAGAGTTGCATTATTGCTTTCTAATTCTTCTAATATATAAGAAGGGACAGAGTTGTCGTGATAAACTCTCATTTCCCATTCTGGAAAAAATCTTTTTTTAAGTAACGAGTTTTTTACTGCTCCGATTGTATATTTTGGATTATTTCCCCATAAAGAAAAAGATACAACTTTCATATTCGCATTAATTCTTTATTATATATGAAAAATAAAAAACAGTATAATTTAGTTGGTGGTGGTTTTAACCATTATGATAATGGTAATAAGGCATCCTCAATTTATAAACAAGAGTCTAAGTTTATTGAATGGGTAGATGCTGGTGCAGACGAAACATTTTATGTGGATCATGCAATTAGTCTAGCATTTGATGATGAAGATAGTCTTAAAAAGTATGCTTGGTTATTAGAATCAGCAAATATCTATCCAGAAATTATTGAAGATGTAAAGCGTAATTATTTGCATTATACTAGAACATATGATGCAATTTTCACTCACAATCAAGAACTTGTAAATCTTCATCCAAAGTTTAAGTTTGCTCCTCTTCAAGGAAGTTGGATTCCAGAACCAAAACTTTATGAGAAGAGTAAGTTAGTCTCTATGATTTGTTCTAATAAATCTATGTGTGCTGGGCATAATCATAGATTAACCTGGGCACAAAAATTTCAAGAAAAGGTTGATTTTTATGGTCGTGGATTCAATGAGATTGAAAATAAAGAAGAAGGTCTAGTAGACTATATGTTCTCGGTTGCAATCGAGAATGCAAGTTATAAAACCTACTTTACAGAAAAGGTTCAAGATTGTTTCGCAACCGGAACAATTCCAATTTATTATGGAGCACCAGATATTGGAAAGTTTTTTAATCCAAAAGGAATCATTACTTTAAATGATGACTTTGATATTGGACTATTGACTTCAGAAATGTATTATGATAGACTTGATGCAGTAAATGAAAACCTAGAAATTGTAAAAGATCTTTTAATTAATGAAGATTATATTTACCAAATTTATTTAAAATCGGAGTAATTTAAAAATGCTGTTAAATTTTAGAACCATGGTTTGCAAGTATAGCATGGATGTTAAAGGTATCATTCATGTTGGTGCCCATAGGGGACAAGAGATTGAAGATTATATTAGTTGTGGTGTGCAAGACATTATTCTTTTTGAACCATTAAATCTCAATTTTAAAATTCTGGAACAAAACGTTGGAAACTCTAATGCCAACATTTCTGGACATCAAGTTGCATTGGGAAATGAAGAAAAAATGGTAACCATGTATTTGAGTGATAATGAACAGATGAGTAGTTCTATTCTTAAACCAAAATTACATCTAACTAATCATCCAACGGTAAAATTTGATGGAACCGAAGAAGTTGAAATGAAAAGACTTGATAGTTTTTCTGAAGAAACTCAAGGATTTAATTTTATCAATATGGATGTTCAGGGGTATGAATTAGAAGTTTTGAAGGGTGGATCTGAAACTTTGAAACATATTGACTATGTTTACTGTGAAGTAAACCGAGATGAAGTCTATGAGAATAATGCTTATATCGAAGAACTTGATGAGTTTCTTTCTGAATATGAAATGGATAGGGTAGAGACTGATTGGTCTGGTGGTATTTGGGGTGATGCCCTATATGTGAGAAAAAAATAATGACAATAGGTTATAATCGTTTAGGTTCAAATGGGAGACTTGGTAATCAAATGTTCCAATATGCAGCACTTCTTGGTATTGCTGCGCATAAAGGATATGACTGGGTAATTCCACCTTTTGAGGGATATGGTGATTCCAATTATGGATTATTTGATTGTTTTAAAATGTCTTCCGTAAAAGAAGAAAATTTTGGATATGTTCAGGGTCAGAGTATTCAATCCGGATGTTTTCATTTTAGTCAAGAATTTTTTGATAATTGTCCTGACAATATAAATCTTCATGATTATTTTACTACTGAAAAGTATTTTAAAAATATCGAGGATTTAATCAGAAATGATTTTGAATTTAAAGATGAGATTTTAACTCCATGTAAAGAAATATTTGATGATTTAAAAAATCCAATATTCTTACACGTAAGGCGTAGTGATTATATTGGTAGTCAGGTGCATCATCCTCTGTGCTCTCTTCAATATTATGAAAATGCACTAAAACATTTTGATGAATCATCTCCAGTATTAGTATTTTCTGATGATATTGAATGGTGTAAAGATCAAGAATTATTCTCTTCTGATAGATTTATGTTGTCTGAATACCAAGAAAAATATCCCCAAAAGTCTGATACAAATGATGGAAAACAAAATGCATTAATTCCTTATTTTGATCTCTGTATGATGACTCTCTGCACTGGTGGTATTATTGCAAATAGCACTTTAAGTTGGTGGGGTGCCTGGTTAATCGAAAATCCAACTCAACCAATTATTGCACCCGACCCCTGGTTTGGTCCTGGATATAACTATTATATTATGGACGATTTATTACCAAAAAATTGGATTAAAGTTGAATCATGAACTTAACATTTTTAATGCCTTGTAGAATTGAGTCTGAAGATAGACTCAAAAATGTCATAACTTCAATTAGTTATTTACTTTATCATTTTCCGGAATGTAAAATTATAGTTAAAGAACACGATATTCAATCAATCTTTAAAGAAAAGGCACTTCCTTATATTACACAGTTGTTTGGAAAAAAACCAGAAAATTTAACTCATATTTTTGAATATGATCCTGATGGTTTCTTTCATAAGACTCGTATACTAAATGATCTCTTACTGGAATCAAAAACTGAAATTGTTTATAATTATGATGTGGATCATCTTCTACCAATAAGTAGTTATCATACTGCATATAATATGATCTCCCAATATGGATTTGATGCTGTCTATTGCTATGGAGTTGGTGTTTATCAGTGGTTAGTAGATTTTCCTATTGAAATGTTTGATAAATTTTTAAAATCTAAATTTGATTTGAACGTTCTTCAACCCGGATGTAATATTTGCCCGTCCGTTATGGGGCTGGGGCAAATGATTCGGAGACAATCTGAAATTGATTCTTATATGTGGAATGAGAACTTTATGGCTTGGGGTCCTGAAGATTGTGAATTTCTTTATAGGATTCAAGTTATGGGATGTAAAGTTGGTAGAGTCAACGATATGTGCTATCATTTGAATCATGAGAGAACATTTAATTCTCATTATCATAATCCAAAGTGGCAATATAATATGAATATGTGGAATGAAATTAGAACATGGGATAAAGAAACTCTTGTTAAATATTACGAAGAAGAAAATTATGTAAAACATCGGAGGAATCAATTAAATGTTAGCATTTAATTATTTGGGGCAACTTGGAAGACTTGGAAATCAAATGTTTCAGTATGCTTCCCTGAAAGGAATTGCAAGGAATCGTGGATGTGACTATTGTATTCCTAATCACAATCAAGTAATTAAAGATCCTTATGGATTTGATATGAAGATTGAATTGTTCTATCCATTTAAGATGAGTGGTGTAAGTCCTCGCAATATCAAACTCCTTGACCGTGGATATGCTCCGGTAGCAGAAGAAAAGCATTTTCACTTTGACGAAATTCTTTTTAATATGTGTCCCGATGAAATAAGTCTTGCAGGATATTTTCAATCTGAAAAATATTTCAAACATATTGAAGATGAAATTCGTGCAGATTTTTCATTCAAGGATGAGATCCTAGAACCTTGTAAGGAAATGGTTGGTTCAATTGGAGAGGTAATTTCTCTTCATGTTCGTAGAACTGATTACCTTACAAATCCAAATCATACGATACTGGGTCTGGATTACTACGAGCAAGCACTTAACAAATTTTATGATACTTCTTCAGTTTTTGTATTCTCTGATGATCCCGAATGGTGTAAAGAACAAGAACTATTTTCTGGTGATCGTTTTATGATTTCTGAATCTGGAGATCAATATGTTGATTTGTGTTTAATGAGTCTTTGTAAGCAACACATTATTGCCAATTCATCATACTCCTGGTGGGGTGCATGGTTATCTGGTTCTGATAATGTTGTGGCTCCTGTGAGGTGGTTCGGTGTAAATAATTCTGATAAGAATACAAAAGACTTAATACCGGAAAGGTGGACTACAATCTGATGGATAAAAATAAGGCAGCATACAAATTTAAAAATATCGGACCGATATATTACCTAAATCTTGATGGGCAACCAGAAAGAAGTGAATATATGGAGCAGCAGTTTAAGTACTGGGAGATTGAAAACTATACTCGTATTTCTGCCTATGACGGAAGAGAAGATGACCTGAGTGAAATTATCAAGGGAAAGTATCCGGATAATATGACTACCGGTGAGATTGGATGTACCACTTCTCATCTTAGGGCACTCAAACACTGGGTGGAAACCTCCGAAAGTCCATATGCGGTCATTATGGAGGATGATGTAGATTTACAGACAGCAAAATTCTGGAACTTTACTTGGAGTGATTTTGTTGCTAAAGTTCCTTATGACTATGATGTAATTCAACTTGCGATTATTTGTACTGGTGATTTACATGTAAAACTTCATAAGAGATTTGTGAATGATTTTTCAACAGCGGCATATATCATTACTCGCCATCACGCAAAAAAACTAATTGATCTTCATTGTCGTGGTGATAAGTATAAACTCGATCAGGGTGTCAAACCCAGAGCAGTGGCGGATGATTTGATTTATAATTCTGGAAATACTTTCTCAATTCCTTTATTTCTTTATAAGATAGAGTTGGGGTCCACTATACATCCAGAGCACATTGATGTTTTTCATCGTCAAAGTCGTGATGGTCTTTTTCAGTTCTGGGAAACCCAGGGTTCTGATATGACAATCGATGACTTGATGAATTATGATCCATATCTTGGAAGAATTACAAACCCGTCATAAAGTTAGAGGATGCTGACTTAAGACCCTTGACAAGACCCGTCTTCTCATATATAATATTGTTATAGTTCTTAATAAAAAAATTATGAAATTTGGATTTACCCCCGAGGCAGAAATTCTTAACGGAAGACTTGCGATGTTGGGATTTGTAATTGCCGTTGGTACTTATCTTACCGCCAGGCAAATACTTCCAGGAGTTTTTTAGTATATTATACTCTTAACAACCTTACAAACTTACTAAAATGTTAATTGCGGATATTTTCATCGTATTATGCGTATCTGCGATTATAATTAAAGCATCAATGTACTCCTCCTAAATATAGGGAGGAGTTTTTTTATTGAAATGAAAATAGATCTACAAAACTTTTTTAGATATTACGATCATACACTTCCAAGACATCGTGCTGCGGTTGATGACCTTGTAAGAGTATTAGAACAGAAGGCACCTGAACTTCTTCAAGATAATGCGAATTGGGTGCGTCTTTATAAAAATCCAAGTGCTCCTACACCACCATCTGGTATTTTGTTGAATGTTCCGTTTTATCCACAAACAGATAATTACACACTTCCCGATAGCACTTGTAATTCTTCTTCTTGTGCGATGGTTCTTAAGTTCCTGAAACCAGGTTCTCTTCCTTCTGGACCAAAAGGTGATGACGCATATTTAAAAAAAGTTCTTGCTATTGGTAAATCCACAGATCACTCAGTACAAACAAGGGTATTACAAGGATATGGACTAAATTCTGTATTCCATAAGAATCTTAATTTTTCTGATTTGGATCGTGAACTTGCCGCCGGGAGACCGCTTGTTTTAGGTATTCTTCATCGTGGTCCAACTCATATGCCCACTAGAAACTCGGGTCATATGATTTGCTGTATTGGTAAGACTGATAAAGGAGATTATATTTTCCACGACCCATACGGAAGTCTGGTGCGGGGGTATACTGGTCCTGTTACTGAAGGCAAACAAGTGGTTTATAGAAGAATGGAACTAGAAAAAAGATGGACTGCTGATGGAGTTGGAACCGGATGGGGTCGCATCTTTCTACCCTAAGTAAGAGTCCACCAAAAGAAAATTCAAAGTTGTTTATCAGGAGAGTTAATTATGTCTATCAAATTCACAGACGCTGCCAAACATTTTAAGGGAACCAAAGAACAAATAGAAGCATTTGAGTATCTACAAGAAAATACTCTTCCATATGTTTTAGAAGAGTTTGAGAAATTATATCGCAAACAACCAGAAGTTAAGTTACTCATCACCAAGAAACAACTTGCTTCTATTTGGGGATCAAACGAAAACTCAATCACGGACGCCGTAATTAATGACTTGAATAGTTGTCTCAATCTTTTTAAGATTAATACCCAGTCCCGAATGAGACATTTTATCTCTCAAATCTCACACGAATCTGGTGCCGGAAAATGGATGAAAGAACTTGCTTCTGGTGATGCTTATGAGGGAAGAAGAGATATAGGAAATACTCAACCGGGTGATGGGAAAAAGTACAAAGGCGCCGGATTTATTCAACTTACGGGCAGAGCAAACTACGCATCATTCTCCAAGTATATGAATGATCCAAAGATTATGAATGGAGTAGATTATGTTTCTTCCAAGTATCCTGCTACTTCCGCCGGTTTTTGGTGGCATAATAATAATATGAATGCCTTATGTGATCGTAATCCATCCGTAGAAGATGTAACCAGAAAAGTGAATGGTGGTTATCGCGGATTAGAAGATCGTAAAAAGTATTATAATAGGTGTCTTAGTGTTATCTAAGTAATTACATATAAGGTCTTGCGATTCCATCATTTATCATTCTCTCATTCACGGTGACTGGTTCTCCAACTAAGTATAAGGTTCCAAGTATTCTTCCATACTTATCATCCTTGGTGGTTTCAATAATCCATTCACCGGGTTTGGAAAGTTCTTTCTCCAACCACTCTTTTGCCAGGAGACCTTCTGTTTTTTCTGTAAGGTCTTTGGTTCTTGTTTCGGCAGCATCAATACCTTTGAGACGAACTCTTTGATTGATTGTAATATGAAAACCTACATCAATTGCGACATCTATCGTGTCACCATCAATGATCCTGTTGATCTTTTTGATCTTGTATTGGTACATTTTCTCTATCGTCTTGTGTGAGTATATAGTAAATCATCCAGGCAGCACCAAGTAATCCTAGTGCGATTAAAATATTTACGCTCCATACTGGGTCAGTCATAAGTTTTCTTTTTCTGTTTTATGTATCCAAGTTTTTAATTCCGCAACATACTCACGGAGTATTTGTGCTTTTTGTAGATGCCAAGTATCGCCACTTTTAAAGTATTCTTGAGTATGATTATCTATTGCTTTGAGAATGTTATGTATCGGTGCGTTCCAATCTTTTCTATGAGGAGTGTTGAATTCGCGTGGCATAATTCCTCACTTCTTCTTGCCGCCATTCTTTGCTTTTTTAGCGGCCGCATTTCCCTGATTTTGTTTGGGACGCTTTCCTCCAGTAGAACCTTTCTTACCTTTATTCGGTGATTTTGGCACGGAGATGAGATGTTTTTATTACACTTATATTTATTAAAAACCCTTTATTTATAATGTGCCACCTAGGTAATTGGACCTATTGACAGGATTTCCTAACAATGGTATGATATATACATACACGGGGTTAAGGAATGTGACAATTCTGAGAACCGTGTCTTCTCAAACCGGGATCAAGAGAAGTAAAGCATCCCTCATATCCACGACTGAGGGTGTCGTGGAATATAGTTACTAATAAGTTCGTCCCCCGAACTCATACTTACCCCCTTTTTAACAAATGACTGCTACAATTGCTACACGTTCTAATACTAATAATCTCTGGAACGATTTCTGTTCCTGGGTTACTTCCACGAACAACCGCCTTTATGTTGGTTGGTTCGGCGTTCTTATGATTCCAACGTTGCTCGCTGCAACTACTTGCTTCATTATTGCGTTTGTTGGAGCGCCTCCCGTAGACATTAACTAATCGGTGTCCCTTACTCGTAAGAGTATTGACGAAACTGGGTGAATTGCTGGAAACCGAAAGGCAATCAGCAGCCAAGTCTTGAGTACACTCAAGAAAGGTTCAGAGACTACCTGAGGGATATAGTTCCCTTAATAACAGGTTTAAGTGCCCAGCCCCTTCAATAAAAATGAAGGGTGAAGATATAGTCCACACATCTACTGTTGACTTTTTCTTGCTAATGCTGTATAAATAGTACAGTAGAAGCAAAAACAAAATGTTAAACATAACCGAGACTGATATTGCTTGGATTGCTGGATTATTAGAAGGTGAAGGATACTTTGGAATAGATAATCGTTCCAAAGACCGTTATGAAGTTTCTAATACTCCACCAGCACCTTTTATCAAAATTTCTATGGTGGATGAAGATATTATCCAAAGGTTGAGTAAACTTTTAGATAAATCTTATTTTTCACCATCAAGAAAGACCGTAACAGGAAAACAAGTTTATACACTTCACATCGGAGAAAAAGAAAAGGTATTATTCATTCTACAAAAAATACTTCCTTATATGGGAGTAAGAAGAGCAGAGAGAATAACCGAATCTATTTCTTACCTACAAACTTGGAAAGAGTGGGTAGAAAACGGTGGAAGAGTAGAAAACGCAAAACGAGCAAATCAAATTCGTCAACAGAAGCAACCTAAGTCAAAAGATATGGTTGTTTGTTAGATGTAGCGACGGGATTCGTGAACCAGTTGCTGGTTCTCTTATGTACGGAAACAACATCATCTCTGGTGCTGTTGTTCCAAGTTCAAATGCTATCGGACTTCACTTCTATCCTATCTGGGAAGCAGCGAGTCTTGACGAATGGTTGTATAATGGAGGTCCATTTCAACTTGTTGTATTTCACTTCCTTATCGGCATCTATTGCTACATGGGTCGTGAATGGGAACTCTCCTATCGTTTAGGTATGCGTCCCTGGATTATGGTTGCTTACTCTGCACCTGTTGCTGCTGCGAGTGCTGTATTCCTTGTGTATCCTTTCGGTCAAGGTTCTTTCTCTGACGCTATGCCCCTTGGTATTTCTGGTACGTTTAATTACATGCTAGTCTTCCAGGCAGAACATAATATCCTTATGCACCCATTCCATATGCTTGGAGTTGCTGGTGTCTTCGGTGGTTCACTCTTCAGTGCTATGCACGGTTCGCTAGTGACTTCTTCACTAGTTCGTGAGACCACTGAAACCGAGTCACAGAATTATGGATATAAGTTCGGACAAGAAGAAGAGACATACAACATCGTTGCTGCTCACGGGTATTTTGGTCGCCTTATTTTCCAATATGCTTCCTTTAATAACTCCCGTTCGTTACACTTCTTCCTGGCTGCCTGGCCCGTTGTGGGCATCTGGTTCACCGCTCTTGGTGTATCCACGATGGCATTTAACCTCAATTGGGGTTCCGTTAAAGCAATTTAACGGCAAACATCGGATGAATTGCTGGAAACCCTCCAAAATAAAAGGGCAATCAGCATCCAAGTCTTGAGTACACTCAAGAAAGGTTCAGAGACTACCTGAGGGATATAGTTCCCTTAATAACAGGAATAAGCGTCCGACATCCTACTGGGATGAAGATATAGTCCACTCCACAAGTATGGTAAACTTATGGATCTAGTGCAACGGTTTTAATTTTAACCAGTCTCTTATTGATAGTCAAAACCGAGTAATTCCTACTTGGGCTGACATTTTAAATCGTGCTGGACTTGGTATGGAAGTGATTTCTGAAATGTAGTCACCCTGGAATAGGAATATTCCTTGACGAAACTGGGTTAAACGGGGAAACTCTCAAGTAGACAATCCCGTACCAATCCGAAGAGGACATAGGTTCTTCGGCAGGTCTAACGACTAGGTAGTGAGTTCCAACAATAATCTACCCACGAATGCCCAGCATCCAGAACGGATGAAGAGATAGTCTGGTCTTACTGGCGACAGTAAGAAGTAAGAAATAAAGAGTTCTTACGATAACAAAAACGGCATGAACGTAACGCCCATTAGAAAGTGGTGGCTCTATCAAGTAATTGATAGATGTAAATCGGATGAATTGCTGGAACCCCTCCAAAATATAAGGGCAATCAGCAGCCAAGCCTCAAACGAACTTTTGAGGAAGGTTCAACGACTAGGTGGTTTAGGGAGCGCCCTATGTAATACACCATTAGCGTCCGACAACCTAATGAAATAGGTTGATGATATAGTCTGCTCCGTAAGGATGGTAAATTTACGGGTTAAGCGAACTTTCCTTTAGATCTGGCAGCAGCAGAAACAACTTCGGTTGCTCTAACTGCTCCTTCTATCGGTTGATATAATAAGGGGAACTCTTCGGAGTTCCTTTTTTTTGTATAAATAAGTATAGAAAATACGCATTACAAATATGAAAACGTGCAACGATTGTAAACTTGAATTGCCAGATAGTGCATTTCATAAAAGAACTTTTAATTCTGGTAATGTTGGATTGCAACCAAGATGTAAAAAATGTGCAACAAAAAATAGAAAACAATATTATAAACCACACGAGTTTATGCGTAGAAAGTTTAAATTTACAGAAGACCAATATAATGACTTGATGAAAAATGAGAACTGCCAGATATGTGATAAGGTTTTGGATAAGAAGTGTATAGACCACTGCCATTCTTCAAATAAAGTTCGTGGTGTTCTTTGTAACAACTGCAATACTGCACTTGGTCTTGTTGGTGATAATATACAAATCCTTGAGACTATGATTAAATACCTACAAACACATAAAACCCCATGAACCCCCTACTCCCTCTCCTATACTTCACATTCTTCGCAGTCATCGCAGGAGGTGCCTTTGCGATGATGTGGGGAAACATCCAATCCATCAATGAGGAAATGAGAACTCCAAGAAAACCTCAACATCCAGAAGCACCAAAAGAAGGTGATGAACTCTTATATGTTGACCTCACCAAAGAAAGACTAGAAGACCTTTATAAGAACTAAAATGCTAACAATCCTCGCAGCCTTCATAGCATTCGGAGTGTTCCTCTTTCTAATGTCTCTGCTATAATATATAAGATAAAACCACAACTTTTTATGTACGACGCAACTTTTATCAGTGATATTCACCTAGGAACCCCACGATGTAATACTGAAAAGTTTCTTAAATTTCTAAAAGAACTTAAGACCAAGAAATTAGTTTTAGTTGGTGATGTTATTGATATTCATTGTATGGAAAGATATAACACTCGTTGGACCAAAGAACATACCGAATGCGTTCATCAAATACTCAATCTCGCAAAGAAAGGAACCGAGATTGTTTATATTCTTGGAAATCACGAAGGTATGCTACGAAGGTATTGTGACTTTGAGCACAAGAACTTTAAGATGGTTGATGCATATGTTCATAAGGACTCAAAGGGAAATAAGTTTCTTTGTATTCACGGAGATAAGTATTCGGAGTATTCTTCTGGTTCTTGGAAGCAACTCATCTTTAATAAAGGTTATGAGTTTATCACACCTTTGAGTATTTGGTTGGAAAGGTTCTTTCGGTTCTCTTTGGTATATTTCCTCAAGAATACGGTAAGAGGAAAGAATTATATCAATCAATATGAGACCGATATTGCTTCTTATTGTGCTCAAAGAGATAAGAAATATTCTGGTGTAATTTGTGGGCACATACATTCTGGAAATATTCGCAACTTTGGTAAAATCACTTATATGTGCTGTGGAGATTTTGTGGATACTTGCTCTGCCATTACTGAAAAGAATGGTGTATATTGTTTGGAAAAGTACTGATAGAAGGTCTTTACAAAACCTCATAAATGACCTATAATAATAAAAAGGAAATAACGAATGATACAAAACATCAATTGGTTTAATGTTCTCATAGACCTCTATATCATATATTGGGGTTATAATTTTGGAAGAAATAAAGAAGAATGAAATATAATACCACACTACAAGAGCAACTTCATTATATTTGGATTTGTCTAAAAGAAACCATCTCAATAACTCTAAATAATCATAAGTCGCAGTAACTTATGGGACCTCTCCATTCGCCTAAAGAGTACCTGTTTAATCTTTGTGTAACAAGTTCTGGGGATGCTAAACGAATATGGAGAAAAGATATCAAAGAGAGTTGGAATCATAAGTGTGCCTATTGTGAGTCTGAGGATAATCTTACAATAGATCACATAGTTCCTCAATCAAAAGGTGGATTGGATACTACCACGAATGTAGTATGCTCTTGCCATTCTTGTAATCAATCCAAGGGGCACGAGCACTGGAAACTATGGTATGTACAGCAAGATTTTTATAGTGAAAAAAGATTTGATAAAATAGAAAATTGGATAAAACCTCCATTACCAACTAATCTTTATTCTTATCGTCCAAGAAAAAATAATGCGTCTTAAAAGTTTATAAATAACTATCGAGCAGTATATACTGTCTTCTTCTGGTAAATACCGAATGTAATAGATGGACGGAACTCCGATTAGAATTAGAAGGTCTGCTGTTCCCGGCAAAAGACCAACAATCGATCAATTATTAACTGGCGAACTAGCATATAACACCTATGATGGTGAATTAACCGCTAGAAGAGATCGTGCCGGAATTGGAACGGACATTATTCGTATTGGTGCAGGAGCGACTATATCTAATCTGATTTGGGTTACACCAGACGGAAATGACAGCAATAGTGGATTAAGAGCGGGAGATGCGAAAGCAACCATTAAAGCGGCAGTTGCGGATTCTAAAGACGGAACAGTTATTCGTGTAACTGCCGGAACCTATGTAGAAGATAATCCAATAAAATTACCTCCTCAAGTTAGTGTTGTTGGAGACAGTCTAAGAGAAGTGACTGTAACTCCAATAAATGATGCTGATTTGTTTTATGTGGGAAGAGGTAATTATATTACCGGAATGTCCTTTATCAAAGAAGGAAATACTTATCCACTTGCGATTGCCGCGTTTGATCCAGATAATAAGCAATATATCAATCAATCCACATACGTCCAGAACTGTACTAATTTTATTCCAAACAGTATTGGATTAAGAATTAACGGAAATCATGCTATCGGACCAATAAAATCGATGGTCCTTGATAGTTTTACTCAATATAATGCGAATGGAATAGGAATCTCAATTACCAATGAAGGATACGCCCAGTTGGTGTCCCTATTCACCATTTGTTCCGATACTTCTGTGTATTGTGATACCGGAGGATCTTGTGACCTAACCAACAGCAACTCTTCTTTCGGCAACCAGGCATTAGTTGCGAATGGAGTAGGACCATTAAAATATACAGGAATATTAACATCTACAATTCAACCTAGTGATTTTATATTTGAAGTAAATGTTAATACTCCTACATTTAATGTAACTGATGCTGATTATAATAATATAACCGGAGTAGTTCAAATTGATACAGATTTCCCACACAAATTCAAAAAAGGAATGAGTGTAGAAATTACTGGACTTGCCTTTACCTGTAATTCTTCCCCGAACTTTACAAATCTCGGGAGATATCAGGATGCGGCAAATATGATTGTTTTGAATAAGCAAGAAATCGTAGATAAATCTCTTGCTTCTATTGCCATAGATCATCCGGACTTTTATTTCCCCGGTGACAATCAAACCACGGCATACTCAAGATATAAGGATTCATATAGACTGATTCAGAAAAATAAGGAAGAAATTGTAGATAAATCATTAGCATCTATTGCGATTGGATATCCTGATTTTTATTTTCCGGGTGATACTCAAACTAATGAAAGATCTCAATATTTTGATTCTTATCGGTTAATTCAATTAAATAAATCTGTAATAGTTGGTATTGCCTGGACCGCAATCATCAATCAATATCCCACACTCTCTTCCACCGAAACAAAATGTAAAAGAGATTTGGGATACTTTGTGGATGCGATTTCTACCGATATATTCACCGGAGGAAATCGTTACTCAAGAGATTTTACAAAACATTATTTTAATTCTGTTGGTGTTCCAATTACAAACGGTATTAATGATGTAGAAGAAATAAATGGTGCCTTGGTTGGATTTACTTCAACCAGAGAGTTAATGAAAAAGGCAATCACCAATACTCTTGTTGGCGCCGCTTATAGTGATCTTACAATTACACCAGATCCTAATCCGCTAAATGGTCCGGTATCTAACACAAATCCAACCTCCTGTGATGGAGTTCAGCATCAAATCAATACTTTAGTTGGTATTGTTACAAATGTAATTGGAACATCTAATATTGGATTTTTAACCACTTTCGCTGAAAATAAAGGAGTCTTCACTCCTACTCCTGGTTCATCCAAGTGTATGAGAGACCTGGGATACTTTGTGGATGCCGTCTCAACTGATGTTTTCTTGGGAGGAAATAAGTATTCCAGAGACTTTACCAAACAATATTTTAATGCCGTTGGTGTCGCTATTACGAATGGATTAGTGGGAGAAGAATCTCAATCTGTTTACGCTTTTACTGCGGCAAGAGATTTGATGAAGGGAGCAATCACCAATCAATTAAACTTTAAGGATGTTGGAATCAGTACGGGACCAGCATTATATAATGGACCTGGTGGAAATCTTCCAAATACAAGTCCAAATTCCTGTACGAACGTTCAGAACACAATAGATACGTTGGTGGGTATTGTTACGACTACAATTGGTTCCGGAAGCACCTCAAATCTTCCTACGGCAAATCCCGGTATTTTCCTTACTGGAGAGAATAAGTGTAGTCGGGATATTGGTTATATCGTAGATGCCGTGGCGAATGATCTTAAATTTAATACTAATGCGAATATTTTCGCAGCGGCAAACGCATATTTTGATTCTTCTGGAAATCCGATTTCAAATGGATTAGTGGGCGAAGAGACTCAATCAATCACCGCATTTACTTCTGTTAGAAATTACTCAAAACTTGCGATTAATAATCAACTAAACAAAAAAGATTTCACTCTAATTCCCGATTCACTAACCGGATCAAATAATACCGAAGATTCTTGTTCTAATGTTAAGACCACAATAGATAATTTAATTGGTATTCTAAACAACGCAATCAACACAGCAACTCGTCCAGGAACTCCAACTCTTCCTGCTAACATTTTAATATATCCTGATACTAAAGATGGTAAAAAAGAACCTATCTTTGAGATTATTGATACTGCTCCCGGAAGATATCTTGATGCCGCTGATCGTATTGATGCGAATAGAAAAGAGATTTTAGATAAATCTTTGGTTGGAATCGCACTTTCTTATTCTAACTTTGTATATCCAGATGATCCATTAAGTGATTTGAGTTATCGTTTTAAGGATGCCACAAGATTGGTACTAAAGAATAAGAGTGAGATTGTTGGTGTCGCTTGGACGAATACTTATAATCAATTTATTTGTGACTTAAATGATGTACCGAATGTAGAATCTAAATGTAAAAGAGATCTTGGTTATTTTGTTGATGCTGTTTCTACTGACCTTTATACTGGTGGTAATTATTATAGTATTGAATTTGTAAAGCAATACTTTAATGCCGTTGGCATCGCCATTACAAATGGTTTGGTTGGAGAAGAGGCAGAATCAATCTATGCCTTTGTTCAGGCAAGAGATTTGATGAAGGGAGCAATCACCAATCAATTAAACTTTA
>ERZ1673962.199-NODE-199-length-51105-cov-13.878394_pt1 | contig 51105 bp, 43 predicted proteins | sample MGYA00580188_ERZ1673962 | MGnify/ENA primary metagenome ERZ1673962 (study PRJEB41334, sample SAMN05608104) | rock metagenome | biome: terrestrial subsurface; feature: shale formation; material: shale | place: USA: Pennsylvania ... | reverse complement strand
GGACAAGATCCGCAAGGTACTGAAGATCGCCAAAGAGCCGATCTCCATGGAAACCCCGATCGGTGACGACGAAGATTCGCACCTGGGCGACTTCATTGAAGACTCCTCCATGCAATCGCCGATCGACGTGGCGACGGTGGAGAGCCTCAAGGAAGCCACTCGCGAAGTCCTCTCCGGTCTCACCGCTCGGGAAGCCAAAGTACTGCGCATGCGTTTCGGCATCGACATGAATACCGACCACACCCTAGAGGAAGTCGGCAAACAGTTCGATGTCACCCGCGAGCGGATCCGTCAGATCGAAGCAAAGGCGCTGCGCAAGCTGCGCCACCCGACGAGAAGCGAGCATCTGCGCTCATTCCTCGACGAGTAAAACAGAACCCCCCGGCCCGCGCCGGGGGTTTTGCATTCAGGCCAGTCAAAACATGCCTGTACGCACAGCTTCGCTTGGCGCATACACAACACCACCGGTATAATCTGCCCGCCTCTGAGGGCCTATAGCTCAGTTGGTTAGAGCAGAGGACTCATAATCCTTTGGTCCACGGTTCGAGTCCGTGTGGGCCCACCAACTCCAAAGCCGCGCACTGCGCGGCTTTTTCGTTTGCCTCCGACCTTTCTTGTTGCAACGCCTCGCGCCACGCGACTTGAGCCTCTATTAATTATGCTAATACCCAAAACGCATATAAACCGGAATAAACGTTCCTAGACTCTCTAAGTGCTCGACCCTATCGTTCGCGCGGGGCCGCTCTGCGGCCAGTCGTTACGCCACGTTAAGGACGTTCATGCTCTCCGATTCGCTGCCGCTGCTTTTCGTCTGCGCCTTGCTGGTCTGGGTGCTGGTGTCTTTCGTGCGGGAGACCTGGAGCCCCGACATCGTCGTGGCGATTGCGGTGGCGGTGTTAATCGCCAGCCAGTTGCTGACCCCCTCGGAAGTGCTCGGAGTATTGTCCAACTCTGCACCCGTCACCATTGCCTGCATGTTCGTGATATCCGCCGCACTGGAGCGCACCGGCTGCATCGATGCGTTGGGTAACTGGCTGGGTGGGCTGGTCGGCACCAGCCCGACCCGCGTGCTCGGTGGGCTGACTATTACTGCGCTGGTCATTTCAGCGTTTCTCAACAACACGCCCGTGGTAGCGATTCTGACGCCCGTGGCGATTTCGCTGGCTACGCGGGCCGGCACCACACCTTCTAAGCTGCTGATTCCGCTTTCCTACGCCACCATCCTTGGCGGCACGCTGACGATGATCGGCACCTCGACTAACATCCTGGTCGACGGTGTGGCGCGCAAGGCGGGCCTCGCCCCATTCGGCATGTTCGAAATCACCGGCGCTGCGCTAGTGCTCGCCGCGGCCGGCATGCTGTATATGCTGACCATCGGCAAGCGACTGCTGCCGGAGCGCGACACTCTTTCCAAGCTTCTCGGGCCTAGGCTCGATCGCACCTTCATGAGCGAATTGCGGGTTCCTCAAGGCTCGCCCGTCGTCGGCAAGAGCATTGCCGAGGCCAACCTCAACGGTGGCAGCGGACTGCAGGTGCTGCAGGTGAACCGCGGGGTTCATTTGCACAGCCGACCGGAACAGGATTTCAGCTTGCTGGCCGGCGATGTGTTGGTCATCCACGGCCAGGTCAAGGATGTAGTTGAGCTACGCGGCAGCGGTCATCTGAGCTTCAACCGCAGCGACGCCTTCGAGACCCTCAGCAGCGAGGATGAAGTGCTCGCTGAAGCCATTGTCGGGCGCAACTCGCGTTACAGCCACCGACCGATGCGCGATCTCGATCTCAGCGCCCGCTACGGGATCAATGTGCTGGCCGTGCACCGGCAGGACGAAAACATCCAAGGCAACCTCGACGATTTCCAACTGCAATTCGGTGACGTGATGCTGGTCGAGGGCACACCGGCGCAGATCAAGCGTTTCGCCGACAACGGCGAGCTGATCAGTCTCAACGCCGTACAGGAGCGCGCTTTTCGGCGAGACAAGGCGCCCATTGCCATTGGCACGACGCTGATGGTGATGCTGCTGGCTGCGTTCGGTGTGATGCCAATCGAAGGCCTGGCGATCATTGGTGCCGCGGCGGTTCTGGCGACCCGCTGCCTGGACGTGGAGGACGCCTACAAGGCGGTCGATTGGAAGATCCTCAGCCTGATCTTCGGCATGCTCGCCATCAGCGTAGCGATGAACAAGGTCGGGCTAGTCGGGCTGATTGTTTCCAGCGTGGTCGACCTGACGCCTTGGGCCGGCCCGCTATTCATGCTCGGGTTCATCTATCTGTTCACCTCAGTGCTTACTGAGATCCTCTCTAACAATGCCGTCGCCGTGCTGGTCACACCAATCGCCATCGGCCTCGCCCAGCAGCTCGGTATCGATCCGCGTGCGTTTGTCGTCGCGGTGATGTTCGCTGCCAGCGCCAGCTTCGCCACGCCGATCGGTTACCAGACCAACACATTTGTCTATAACGCCGGTGGCTATCGCTTCGCTGATTTCCTCAAGGTGGGTATCCCGCTGAACCTGTTGCTGTGGGTCGTCGCAACCTTGGTCATCCCGTTGTTCTGGCCGCTCACACCGCTTTGATAACGGTGCTTGCCCTGGATCATTGACCGCATCGGCGTTCAGTTTCATGCTCTCGGGCCTTTGCCCCGATGAACAAGAACAAGGAGCGCGTCATGAAGCTGGAAACCCTCGCCGTCCATGCCGGCTACAGCCCAGACCCAACCACCCGCGCGGTGGCTGTGCCGATCTACCAGACCACCTCCTACGCGTTTGACGATACCCAGCACGGCGCGGACCTGTTCGACCTGAAGGTGCCGGGCAACATCTACACACGCATCATGAATCCCACCACCGACGTGCTTGAACAGCGCGTCGCGGCGCTGGAAGGCGGCGTGGCGGCATTGGCTGTGGCCTCGGGAATGGCGGCGATCACCTATGCCATTCAGACCATTGCCGAAGTTGGCGACAACATCGTTTCGGTCGCCAAACTCTATGGCGGCACCTTCAATCTGTTTGCCCATACCCTGCCGCGCCAAGGCATCGAGGTGCGCTTCGCTGCCCACGACGATATCGCTGCGCTGGAGTCGCTGATCGACGAGCGCACCAAGGCGGTGTTCTGCGAATCGATCGGCAACCCAGCCGGCAATGTCATTGACCTCGCCGCGCTGGCAGACGCCGCACACCGCCACGGCGTACCGTTGATCGTCGATAACACCGTCGCTACACCGATGCTGTGCCGCCCCTTTGAGCATGGTGCGGACATCGTCGTGCATTCGCTGACCAAGTACATGGGCGGCCATGGCACCAGCATTGGCGGCATCGTCGTCGACTCAGGGAAGTTTCCCTGGGCACAGCACAAGGAGCGCTTCGCGCTGCTCAACACGCCTGATGTGTCCTATCACGGCGTCACCTACACCGAGGCGTTCGGCCCCGCCGCTTTCATCGGCCGCTGCCGCGTGGTGCCGCTGCGCAACATGGGCGCGGCGATTTCGCCGTTCAATTCGTTCCTGATCCTGCAGGGGCTGGAAACGCTGGCGCTGCGCATGGAGCGGCATTGCGAGAACGCCTTGAAGGTTGCCGAATACCTGCAGGCACACCCGCAGGTGGCGTGGGTGAAATATGCCGGCCTCGCCGATCATCCGGAACATGAATTGGCGCGCCGTTATATGAGCGGCACGCCGGCGTCGATCCTCTGCTTCGGCATCGAAGGGGGCATGGAGGCCGGCGCGCGCTTCATCGATGCGCTCAAGTTGATCGTGCGGTTGGTCAACATCGGCGACGCCAAGTCGCTGGCCTGTCATCCCGCCAGCACCACGCATCGCCAGCTGAACGCCGAAGAACTGGCCAGGGCAGGCGTTTCCCAGGATCTGATCCGGCTGTCGATTGGCATCGAGCACATCGATGACATCCTGGCCGACCTGACCCAGGCCCTGGACGCGGCCAAAGGCTGATTCGCAAGACCGCTTTGCCCGCGACGCTTGATATCGGCCAGCGAGGCTCCACATTACTGCGACAGACCGCTGTGGAGCCTCGCCATGACCGACTCGCTGATCATCCCCTGCGCACATTGCGCCAGCCTCAACCGCATCCCCGCCGACCGGCTGCACGACGCGCCGCGCTGTGGGCGCTGCAAGGCAGAGGCGCTGCCGAACACGCCGTTCGAGCTGCAGCAGAATCAGTTCGCGAACCAGATCAAGGGTGATTTGCCGCTGCTGGTGGATGTCTGGGCCAGCTGGTGCGGCCCGTGCCGCAGTTTCGCCCCAACCTTCGCCCAGGCGGCCGCCCAGCTGCAGGGCCGTTGCCGATTGGCCAAACTGGACAGCGAGGCCAGTCCGCAACTGTCTAGCCAGCTTGGCATTCGTTCGATTCCCAGTTTGATCCTCTTCAAGCAAGGCAAGGAAGTGGCGCGCCAGAGCGGTGCAATGCCATTGCCGCAGCTACTGGCCTGGCTCCAACAGCACGGGATATGACAGGCGCCACGCAGGAGTCTGTTCGGCTTCTGAGGAGGCTGAAGAAGGTCCCGTAGCCAAGCGGCTCGACGCCGGCATCGTCACGGCACGCGCAGCCTTGGAGATCGGGCTTTTTGGCAAACCTAGAACAGACCACCGACCAACCCCGCAGTTCCGTGCATTAGGCCTGCCTTTTATCCGGATATTTCACGCAACGTTTGCCTAGGCTCGAGCGCGATTGGATAATGCCGCCGTTTTCACGGCAGACATTTACCGATAGTCGCTGTACAGGGACGTCGACACGCCAATAACAAGGCTCGGGACGAGCCGGTGAGTTCAGCGTGATTCAATTCGATATCGATCAATACCAGGCCTGGGCTCCAGGCTTGGCAAGCACTGATGACTGGGCCAACTGGGCCCGGGATCCGTTCGACCTCGAAAGCAGTGACGCACAACCGGACGTCAGCTTCCTGCCGGCCATGCAGCGCCGGCGCCTGAGCCGTCTGGCGCGCATGGTCTTCGCCGTGGCCACGCCCCTGGCGGCCGATCGGCCACCGATGCCCCTGGTCTATGCCTCTCGCCACGGCGAGACCACGCGCACCTTCGCCATCCTCAATGAGCTGGCCAGTGAAGAGCCGCTCTCCCCTACCCAGTTCAGCCTGTCGGTGCACAACGCGATCATCGGGCTCTGGTCGATCCAGCAGAAGGACACCAGCGAGATGACAGCGCTCGCCGCTGAAGGTGACGGCCTGGAGCATGCCGTGCTCGAAGCCGCCTTGCTGCTCGGCGAAGGCGCTCCGGAAGTCCTGGTGGTGGTCGCGGAAGACCAGCCTCCAGCGGCCTACGCGCCTTGGATCAATGACGTGGATTTTCCCTATGCCGTGGCGCTGCGGCTCAAGCCGGGCAAGACCTGGCAACTGAACCTCCGAGCTGCCGAGCCAAGTCTTAGCCCGGCACCGCACCCGCATGCGATTCAACTGGTCCGTGCGCTGCTCAACGACCAACCCACCTTGCAGAACCAATGGGAGAGCCGCCAATGGACCTGGCAGCAGACACCTTGAACGGTCGACCCAACACGCCGTGGCTGTGGCGCCTGGTCGCGACCGGGCTGTCATTCGCCCTGTTCGGTCTCGGCGGGCTCTGCCTGCGACTGCTGGTTTTCCCTTTACTGGCTCTGCTGCCCGGCGACACCGCTGAACGTCGCCTTCGCGCACGCCAGACGGTGAGCCGCCTGTTCTGGCTGTTCGTCCAGTTCATGTACCGCAGCGGCGTACTGACCTATGAAGTCGAGGGTGCCGAACGGCTCGGCCGCCCTGGGCAGCTGGTGATCGCCAACCACCCTTCGCTGATCGACGTGGTGGTGCTGATCGCACTGATCCGTGACGCCAACTGTGTGGTCAAGCAGAGCCTGTGGGACAACCCCTTCACTCGCGGGCCGATACGTGCGGCTCAGTACGTCAGCAATAACGGCAGCGCGGAGATGCTCGACGAAGCAGCCGATGCGCTGAAACAGGGCCAGACGCTGATCATCTTTCCCGAAGGCACGCGCACCACGCCAGGCCAGGCACCGCAGTTTCATCGGGGTGCGGCGGCCATCGCCTTGCGCGGTGCGCGTCTGGTGACACCGGTCGTGATCAGCGTAACGCCCACCACTCTCACCAAGGCCGAGCCCTGGTATCGCATCCCAGCAAGACGTTTTCATTTCCATCTGCGTGTCGGTGAGGACATCGACCCGCAGGTGTTCGCTTCGCGTGGCGCAGCACCTATCGCCTCGCGGCAACTCAACGATCATCTGCATCGACACTTCATAAAGGAGCTCGCACTCGATGAGCCAACTGCAGCTTGAAATCAAGCAACTGATCATCGACGCCCTGGGTCTGGAAGACCTCGGCCCGGACGACATAGCGGCCGATCAGCCGCTGTTCGGTGAAGGGCTCGGGCTGGATTCGGTCGACGCACTGGAGCTGGGCCTGGCGATCCAGAAGCGCTTCGGCATCAAGATAGACGCCGATGCCAAAGACACCCGCAAGCATTTCGCCAGTGTCGACAGCCTGACCGCTTATGTCAGTGCCAACCGCGCCGTCGCCGAGGAGGCCTGAGATGCAAAGTCGCAACGAAATCTTCCAGACCCTGCGCGATGCATTGGTCGAGCTGTTCGAACTGGACCCCGAGCGGATCAGCCTGGAAGCCAACCTTTATCAGGACCTGGAAATCGACAGCATCGACGCCGTCGACCTGATCGATCACATCAAGCGCCAGACGGGCAAGAAGATTGCCGCAGAAGAATTCAAGTCGGTACGAACCGTGGGCGATGTCGTCGAGGCGGTTTATCGACTGGTGAACCCGCAACCGGCCTGACCCGCCCTTTCAACCAGGCAAGCACTGTCCGGTGAGCTTTAGCGCTACCCGGATCAAGCGCCCACGCGCATACGGACGGCACGATGCAGACACCCGCTCGAACAGGCAGGACTAACGCCAGTCGGCTAACAGGCATCGTTCTGTTGCTGGCCGGCCTCGCCTACCCGTTCGTTGTGTATGTGGGCCTGGAGCAGCTGTCGCCTCGGCTCTTTGCGCTGCTGCTCGGCGCGCTCTGGCTGGCTCGCCTATGCAGTGGCAAGCAGACACCGCTGAGCAATACGGTGGCAGCGACCGCGCTGCTGTTCTGCCTGTTGCTGGGGCTGGCTGACGAGCCGGCGTTGTTACGCTGGTATCCCGTATTGATCAGCCTGGCGCTGCTTGGCCTGTTTGCCGGCAGCCTCTACTCCGGCATGCCGATCGTCGAACGCCTCGCGCGGCTAAGCGAACCCGAGCTCCCACCCGCGGCGGTACGCTATACGCGGCAGGTGACCTGGGTCTGGGTGGGCTATTTCATCGTCAACGCCAGTATCGCCAGCGCACTCGCGCTCTGGGCGCCGCTGAGCTGGTGGACGCTTTACACCGGCTTTATCGCCTATCTACTGATGGGACTGTTGTTTGCTGGTGAGTGGTTGATACGCCAGCGCGTCAGGAACGTTACATGAACTGGATTCCCCTCGAACATCTGCTCGACCAGACGCCCACGTCGCGGCCGGTCACGCTCGATCCCGTCCTTGAGCATGCCGAGCTGCGCCAACGAGCGCTGCGTGTGGCTGCCGGGCTGCGTAACCGCGGCGTTGCCAGGCTCGCAGTGCATCTGGAGGACGCCGGCGAGCTGGCGATTGCCTTGCTCGGCGCCTGGCGAGCCGGCGTAACAGTATTGCTACCCGCCGACCTGCAGCCCGCCAGCCGAGCGCGACTGGCCCACCAGGCCGATCTCTGGCTGACCGATCAGGACGGCGATGCTCATCTCTCGGAGCTGTTCGCCGAGCCGCTCGAAGGGGCGAAGCTTGATCTGGACCAGTGCCGACTGCTGCTCTGCACCTCCGGCTCCAGTGGCGAGCCGAAACTGATCGACAAACGCCTGCGCCAGTTGGCGAATGAAGTTAAAACTCTCGAAGCCTGCTGGGGCGCCGACCTCGGCGACGCCTGCGTGATTGCCAGCGTCGCCGCGCAGCACATCTATGGACTGCTGTTCCGCGTGCTCTGGCCGTTGTGCGCCGGCCGTCCCTTTCTGCGCCGCGCGCAACCCTTTTCCGAAGACCTGCAGCTGGCCAGCCGTCAGCATCCGCGCTTCTGCTGGGTGGCCAGCCCGGCGTTGCTCAAGCGGATGGGGGACAACCTCGACTGGCCGGCTTTGCGCAGCGTGCGCCGGGTCTTTTCCTCGGGAGGAGCCCTGGATGTCGTGGCAGGGCAGCGACTGCAGCAGCGCCTGGGTCAGCTACCGACCGAGATCTACGGCAGCTCCGAGACCGGTGGCATTGCCTGGCGCCAAGGCGGCGCCCTGTGGCAGCCCTTCGCCGGCGTGCAGTTGAGCCAGGACGATCATGGAGCGCTGCGCATCGCATCGCCTTGCCTACCTCCAGGCCACGTCGAGCAAACCGCCGATGCGGCGCGCATCGAAGCAGATGGACGCTTCGAGCTGCTCGGCCGACTGGATCGCATCGTCAAGCTGGAAGAGAAACGCATTGCTCTGCCGATGCTCGAAACAGCGTTGGCCGCTCACCCTTTCGTCAGTGACGCGCGGCTGGGGGTGATCAATGACAATCGCGCCTACCTCGCGGCGCTGGTCGCACTGAGCGAAGCCGGCCTGCATGCGCTGCGCAACGGGGGTCGACGCGCATTGACCGAGACGTTGCGTAAGCACTTGGCAAACCACTGCGAAGCGCTAGCCTTACCGCGCCGCTGGAGGCTGGTCGCCCAGCTGCCCTGCAACAGCCAGGGCAAGCTCGCGCAGGCACAACTCGACGCGCTGTTACAGGCGCCGCGCCCGCTGCAGCCGGAGCGACTCAGCGCTTCCCAAGAAGAAGACCAGTGGCAGCTGCAGTTGGCCGTCCCGCTGGACCTCGCGCACTTCACCGGGCATTTCCCGCAGACCCCGGTTCTGCCCGGCGTGGTGCAGATCGACTGGGCCATCGGCCTCGCCCGCGAGCTGATCGCCGACCTGCCACCGAGCTTTCAAGGCATGGAAGTGCTCAAGTTCCAACAGCTCGCCCGTCCGGGTGACCAGTTGAGTCTGACGCTGCGCTTCGACCGCGAGCGCAGCAAGCTGCACTTCGCATACCGCAACGGCGACGCACCCTGCTCGTCCGGCCGCATTCTGCTGGGAGATCCGCTGTGACCATGCTTACCCCGCTTGAGCCTGCGATGGCGACCGTGCCCGTTAAGGACAGCCCTCAACAGTTGTCGCTAGTGATTGACGAAGACTGGTTCAAGCCCTGTGCGGTGGTGCCGGTGTACAACCACGAGGCCAGCCTGCCCGGCGTCGTTCGTGCATTGCTCGCCGAAGACTTGCAGTGCGTGCTCGTTGATGATGGCTCCAGCCCGGCAGCGGCGGCGGTTATCGATCAGTTGGCAGAACATCCCTCAGTGCACCTGCTCCGCCACCGCCGCAATCAGGGCAAAGGCGCGGCGGTCGCATCCGGCCTGCGCGAGGCGTCGCGCCTGGGATTCAGCCATGCACTGCAGGTGGATGCCGACGGCCAGCATGACCTGGGCTGCGTGGCGCTGTTTCTCGACCGTGCCAGCCAGGCGCCGGATGCACTGATCTGCGGTTATCCCCAGTACGACTCGAGCGTGCCGAAGGGGCGTCTTTATGGCCGTTACCTGACCCATGTCTGGGTCTGGATCAACACCCTGTCCTTGTCGATCCGCGACTCCATGTGCGGCTTTCGCGTCTATCCGCTGCCCCCCACCCTGGCCCTGCTCGACGCGATGACGTTGGGTCAGCGCATGGACTTCGACACCGAAATCCTGGTTCGCCTGCACTGGCGACAGCAGCCGATGGTCTGGCTTCCGACGCGGGTGCACTACCCGGCCGATGGGGTTTCGCACTTCCGTCTGTGGCGCGACAACCTGCTGATCTCGTCAATGCACGCACGGCTGTTCGGCGGCATGCTCATGCGGGCGCCCGCACTGCTCTGGCGTCGGTGGTGGGGATGAGCGACAAGGCCGCAGCCGGTTCGCATTGGGCCGCGCACCGCGAGCGGGGCAGCTTTGCCTTGATGAAGCTAACGGCTTGGGCCGTGCGCCTGCTTGGCCGACGTGCCATGGCACCGCTGCTGTACCTAATCGTGCTGTATTTCTACCTGTTCAACCGCAGCGCACGGCAGAGCGCCTGGCGTTACCAACAGAACCTCGCCGCGTACAGCGGCCGCGCCGATCTGGCGCCCAACTGGCACTCGGTCTATCGCCAGTTCATGGCCTTCGCCGATGCCTTGCTGGACAAGCTCGATGTCTGGGGTGGACGCCTGAGGCTGGATCGACTGGTGCTGCATGACAGCGCCAACCTGCACGCTGACCTCAAGGCGCCGCGTGGCCAGCTGCTGGTCGGCTCGCACCTGGGCAATCTGGAGATCTGCCGAGCCCTGGCAGAAATGGGCCGCAAGGTCAGAATGAACGTTCTGGTACATACCCGCCACGCCGAACAATTCAACCGGCTACTGAACGAGTCCGGCGCGAACAACTTGCGGCTGATCCAGGTCAGTGAGCTCGACCCGGCGATCATGATGGAGTTGTCCCACCGGCTGGACCAAGGCGAATGGCTGGCCATCGCCGGTGACCGGGTACCGCTACAGGGCGCGCGCATTGCCACCGCCGACTTTCTAGGACAGCAGGCCGCTTTTCCACAGGGCCCCTGGCTATTGGCCGGGTTGCTGCAATGTCCGGCAAATCTGTTGTTCTGCCTGAAACAGGGCGAGCAATTTCATGTCCATCTGGAGCCCTTCGCCGACTGCATCGAATGGCGCCGAGGCGAACGCGATGCCGTCGTGCAGCGCTGGGTGCAGCGCTACGCGGATCGACTGGCGGCACGCTGCCTGGAGGCACCCTTGCAATGGTTCAACTTCTACCCTTTCTGGGACACCCATGAACAACGCTGAGCCCGTCATCTTTGGCGAAAACCACCTGCGCATCGAGGACCTGCTGGCCGTGGCCCAGAGCCGTGCGCCCGCCCGGCTGCAGTCCGACGCGGCGTTCCGCGAACGGATCGCCCGCGGTGCACAGTTTCTCGACACCCTCCTCGACCGCGAAGGTGTGATCTACGGCGTGACCACCGGCTATGGCGATTCCTGCGTGGTGGCGGTGCCGCTGCACCAGGTCGAAGCCCTGCCGCAGCATCTGTTCACCTTTCACGGCTGCGGCCTGGGCAAGCTGCTCGACGCGGAAGCCACGCGCGCGGTCCTGGCCGCCCGCCTGCGTTCGCTGACGCACGGCATGTCTGGGGTACGCATCGAGTTGCTCGAGCGCATGCAGGCGTTCCTTGAGCATGACGTGCTGCCATTGATCCCCGAAGAAGGCTCGGTCGGCGCCAGCGGTGACCTCACGCCGCTGTCCTATGTCGCGGCGACCCTGGCTGGCGAGCGAGAGGTGATGTATCGGGGGGAACGCCGCAGCGCCGCCGAGGTACACCGCCAGCTTGGCTGGACGCCATTGACGCTGCGTCCCAAGGAGGCCCTGGCGCTGATGAACGGCACCGCAGTGATGACCGGCCTGGCCTGTCTGGCCTATGCCCGCGCCGATTACCTGCTGAAACTGGCGACCCGGATCACCGCGCTCAACGTCATCGCACTGGAAGGCAATCCGGAACATTTCGACGAGCGCCTGTTCGCTGCCAAGCCGCACCCTGGGCAAATGCAGGTGGCCGCCTGGATTCGTCAGGACTTGGCCATCGAGGCGCCGGCGGCGCCGCTGCATCGCCTGCAGGACCGTTACTCGCTGCGCTGCGCCCCGCACGTGCTCGGTGTGCTCGCCGACAGCCTGGGCCTGCTGCGGCAGTTCATCGAAACCGAACTGAATAGCGCAAACGACAACCCGATCATCGACGCGGAAAACGAGCGGGTGCTGCATGGTGGGCATTTCTATGGCGGACATATCGCCTTCGCCATGGACAGTTTGAAGAATCTCGTCGCCAACGTCGCAGACCTGCTCGACCGGCAGCTCGCGTTGCTGGTCGATACTCGTTACAACCACGGCTTGCCGAGCAACCTGTCCGGCGCCCCCGAAGCCACAGCGATGATCAACCATGGCTTCAAAGCCGTGCAGATCGGCGCCAGCGCCTGGACCGCGGAAGCCCTGAAGAACAGCATGCCGGCCAGCGTTTTTTCGCGATCGACCGAGTGTCACAACCAGGACAAGGTGAGCATGGGCACCATTGCCGCACGCGACGCATTGCGCAGCCTGGAACTGACCGAGCAGGTCGCCGCCGCCACGCTGATCGCCGCGAACCAGGGCGTCTGGCTGCGTCAACGTCAGCAGGGCTCGCGGCCGCTACCGGCACCGCTATCGCTGATGCACGAAGCGCTTGGCGAAGACTTCCCACCGCTGATCGAAGACCGTGCGCTGGAAGGCGAACTGCGCCTTTGCCTCGAGCGAATTCGTGCGCAGCACTGGGGGCTGTATGCGTAAGGGCGGCGTACTGCAGGCAGAAGTCGAAGTGCTGGTGCCCTTCTTCGACGTCGACTCCATGGACATCGTCTGGCACGGCCATTACGTCAAGTATTTCGAAATGGCGCGCTGCGCCCTGCTCGACCGTATTGGCCACAACTATGTGCAGATGAGAGAAGCCGGCTACGCCTGGCCGATCATCGACGTACAGCTGCGCTACATGCGCGGCGCCCGTTTCAATCAGCGCATCGTTGTTCGCGCCGATCTGGTCGAGTGGGAGAACCGCCTGAAGATCAACTACCTGATCAGCGACGCAGAAACCGGTGAGCGCATGACGCGCGGCAGCACCGTTCAAGTTGCCGTGGAGATCGCCAGCCGCGAAATGCTGCTGGCTTCGCCGAAGGTGCTGGTCGAAGCCGTGGAGCGCGCGCTGCTGTGAAGCGTTTATTCAACAGCCCTTGCTGGGCCTTGCTGGTCGCGCTGAGCCTGATGTTGGCGCCAACATCCCGCGCCAACGCCTTCGATCTGGTCCAACTCAGCCTGCAGTTGCGCGAACCCACGGTGGTTCGTGGCACCTTCACCCAGGAGAAATACCTGCGCGCACTGCCCCAACCGCTGGTCAGCGTGGGCACCTTCGTCCTGGCGCGCGACAGGGGGCTGCTGTGGTTCCTGCAAGATCCGGTGCAACAGGATTACCGCATCAGCGCCGCCGGCATTGCCCGACGCACGCCAAACGGCTGGAAGCAGACCAGTCAACAAGGGCCTGCGGCGCGACAGAACGAGCTTTTTCTAGCCGTACTGCAGGGCGATACCGAAGCCCTGCAGCGCGATTTTGAACTGCAACTGACGGGAACTGCGCAGGCCTGGGCGCTGACTCTGACGCCGCGCTCCCGACTGCTTGCACAGATCTTCTCCACCATTCTGATTCAGGGGGGTGCCACCGCCGAGCGTATCGAGCTGGTCGAAGCCCAGGGCGACAGCACTCTGCTAACGCTGACTGACATTCAGATCGACGATCAGTTGAGCCCCGGCGAACACCATGACCTCGCCGACTGATCACGCGCTCAGGCTGCCGGCCTGGCTCTCCTCGCTATTCTTTTTGGCGCTACTCGGACTGGTCGCGTTGACCGCATGGCAATGGCGCAATGGCCCGCCGATCAGCGCCAACCTGCTGCAGTTGCTGCCCAGCGGCGCGCCAGGGGAACTGGAGCAACTCGCCGAGCAGCGCGTGCAGGCCCCGCTCAATCGCGACCTGATGCTGCTGGTTCAGCATGAAGACGAAGACACGGCCGTCGCGCTGGCCCAGGAGGTCGCTGGCAACCTCAAGGCCAGCGGCCTGTTCGCACAGGTTCGCCGCTCTGTGCAGGCCGATTTGCCAGCGATGCGCCAGCAGTTGCTGGATCAACGACTGGTATTGCTCGACCGGGCCAGCCGCGAAGCCCTGATCGCCTCACCCGAAGACTTCATTCAACAACGTCTGCAGCGCCTGTTCAGCCCGTTCGAAAGCACCAGCCTCGTGCCGGTCGAAGAAGACTGGTTCGGCTTGGCCGACCTGGCGCAGCGTCGGCTCCCGCATCCGGGCAATATCCATCCGCGCCTCGATGGCGCATTGCTGGCCGAACATGACGGCCAGCGTTGGGCCGTGATCCATGCGCAAATCCACGGCGACGCCTTTGATGACAAGCTGCCACTCCTGGTCGACGATCAGGTCCGTGCCGCTCGCCACCGGGTCGAGTCCCAGCAGGGCGAACTGCTCGCGGCTGGCGGCGTGCTGCATGCGGCGTACGGGCAGCGCCAGGCGCGTGAGGAAGCGAGCCTTATCGGCAGCGTCTCGCTCGTCGCCACGCTCGCCTTGCTCCATCTGCTGTTTCGTACATCGCGCGTCCTGCTGGTCGCGTTGCCGGTGCTGGTCGGGGCGCTCAGCGGCGCCGCGGCCTGCGTTGCACTGTTCGGTCAGATCCATGTGCTGACCCTCGTTCTAGGGGCCAGCTTGGTCGGTGTCAGCATCGATTTCCCGCTGCATTACTTGTCCAAAAGCTGGACGTTGCAGCCCTGGCAGGCATTTCGGGCATTACGCTTGACACTGCCCGGCCTGGCCCTGGCGCTGGCGACCAATGTCATCGGCTATCTAGCCATGGCGTTTACCCCGTTTCCGGCGCTGAGCCAGGTCGCCGTCTTTTCTGCCGCCGGGCTTCTGGGCGCCTTCGCCTGCGCGACCTGCCTGCTCCCCTCGTTGGTGAACGTGCCACTGCAGCCGTGGGCGGCCCCGCTGAGCTGGGCTGAACGCGCCTTGGCCCTGCGTCAACGGTTGCTCGGTCGGCTGCCGTCGAGCTGGCTGCTGGCCGGCTTCGTGGTGTTCTGCCTGGCCGGCATCAGTCAGGTGTCGTTCAAGGATGACCTGCGCCAATGGGTCAGCCGAGCGCCGGCGCTGCAACAACAAGCCGAGCGCATCGGCCAGATCACTGGCTTCGAGCCGACCAGCCAGTATTTCCTGGTTCGCGCGCAGACGGCTGACGAGTTGCTGGAGCGCCAGGAAGCGCTCGGCACCCGCCTTGACGAGCTGGTGGCGGAGCAGAAGCTGCGCGGTTATTTAGCTCTGAGCCAGTTGGCGGCCACGACCGTCGCCCAGGAAAGCCTGCATCTCGCCCTGCCGCGCCTGCTGGAATACAGCCAGCCACTGCTGGCGCTTGGCATGACTGCTGGGGCACTCGAAAAGGAACTTGCCGCTCTGCAGGCGAAACCAGTGACAGGTCTGGATCAGGTGTTGGCAGGACCGATTGCCGAACCGTGGCGCCCGCTTTGGCTGGGCACGCGGAGCGACGGCACGGTTGCTGGCCTGATCAGCCTGCAAGGACTGCGCGACAGTTCGGCGCTGCACGGCCTGGCAGATGGTATTGACGGGGTCAGCCTCATCGACCGGCCCGCAGAGCTGAATCGCTTATTTGCCGAGACCCAGCGCCAGGCGGCCCTGCTCAAGATGTTTGCCGCTGTCGTTATCCTGGCTCTGCTGTGCCTGCCGTTCGGCTGGAGCGGCGCCCTGCGCTGCCTGGCTGTTCCGCTACTTGCAGCGCTTGGCAGCCTTGCCTGCCTCGGTTGGCTGGGCCAGCCATTGACCCTGTTTGGCCTGTTCGGCCTGTTATTGGTCACGGCAATCGGGGTGGACTACGCGATTCTCATGCGTGAGCGGATCGGTGGCGCTGCGGTGAGCCTGGTCGGCACGCTACTCGCGGCCGTCACGACCTGGCTATCGTTCGGCCTCCTGGCCTTGTCGAGCACACCGGCTGTGAGCAACTTTGGCCTGGCGGTGGGCATCGGTCTGGTATTTGCGTTTCTGCTCGCGCCTTGGGCGGCAAAAACCACCGAAGAGCCAGCATCTTGACTGCCCAGCGTAACGCCTGGTTATGGCCATGGCGGACCTTGGCTGAGTTTCCAACGCGACCAGACCAAGGCAATCGCCCGAATAACGACCTGTCTTATCCAACCCGCCGGCAACAACCGGCATCCGCCACCCTTGTCGAGTCGAATACATGAAGGCTTCCTCGCATTCAGAAAAACGTAGCGTCGTCGTTATTGGCGCGGGGCCTTCTGGGGCCATCGCCGCTGCCCTGCTCAAGCGTCAGGGGCATGACGTGCTGATCATCGAACGACAGCGGTTTCCACGCTTTTCAATCGGAGAGAGCCTGCTCTCGCATTGCCTGGATTTCATCGAGGAAGCCGGCATGCTCGAAGCGGTACAGGCCGCCGGTTTCCAGATCAAACATGGCGCGGCGTTCGGTTGCGGTGACCGCTACACCGAGTTCGATTTCCGCGACAAATTCACCGAAGGCCACGGCAGCACCTATCAGGTGCAGCGCGCGGATTTCGACCAGCTGTTGGCCGATCAGGCCGCTCTGCAAGGCGTAGAGATTCGTTACGAAGAGGAGATTACCGCCGCGGATTTCGACGGCCCGCACCCGTATTTGCAGGTCCGCCGCCTCGACGGTAGCGAATATGCGCTGCACGCCGACTTTGTCCTCGACGCCAGCGGCTACGGCCGGGTGCTGCCGCGCTTGCTCGATCTGGAAGCGCCGTCGAGCTTTCCGCTGCGCCGTGCGGTGTTCACTCACATCAGGGACAACATTGACGATCCGCATTTCGACCGCAACAAAATCCTCATCACCACCCACCCTGAATGGCGCGATGTATGGTTCTGGACCATCCCCTTCAGCGACGGCCGCTGCTCTCTGGGCGTCGTCGCCAGTGCGGAACGTTACGCAGGACGCCCGCTGGATCTGGACGCCTGTCTCAAGGCGTTCGTCATGGAGGCCCCCAACCTGCAGCGCATCCTCAAGCGCGCTGAATGGGACACGCCGGCACGCCTGATCAACGGATACTCGGCAAACGTCAAAGCGCTGCACGGCCGCGGCTTTGCGCTTCTGGGCAATGCGGCCGAGTTTCTCGACCCAGTGTTTTCGTCCGGGGTCACCATTGCGATGCGCTCGGCAAGCATGGCGGCTGCGGTACTGCACCGGCAGCTGAACGGCGAGACCGTGGACTGGGAAGGCGAATTCTCGACCCCTCTGAAGCGGGGCGTGGATACCTTCCGCGCCTATGTCGAGGGCTGGTACGACGGCAGCTTTCAGGACGTGATCTACTACGAACGCGCCCAGCCGGAGATTCGCCGCATGATCTGCTCGATCCTCGCCGGTTACGCCTGGGACAATAGCAACCCCTACGTCGCCGAGCCCAGACGCCGCTTGCGCGTATTGGCCGAGCTCTGCGCCACTCCGGCGCCTGCATGATTTCGATGAAACACAAGCTGTCACGTCTGATCTGGCTACCGCTGCTGCTGTTGCTCGGCGCCTGCGCGCAGCAACAGCCCTTGCCGAGCCAGGCGCCACGGCTGTCGCTGCCGATGCAGTTGCATGTCCAGCGTTACGAGCAGGGCGAAACCGACGATTGGCTATTGGTGATTCAGCAAGAAGGGGCTGCATTGCGTTGGTCGCTGTTCAACCCACTGGGCGTACCGCTGGCGCGCCAGCTACTCCTTGATGGACGCTGGCAGGCCGATGGGCTGCTGCCGCCCAACGCCGAAGCGCGTGCGCTGTTTGCCGCCTTGCTATTCGCACTCAGCCCCGCTGAGCAGCTGGACGAGCTCTATGCTGGTAAGCCTTGGGCACTTCAGCAAAACGGCCGGTCGCTGGCAGACGATACCTCGGCCTGGCACGTTCGCTATGAGAAAAATGGCGGCTTCGAACTCGACGTCGAACCGACGCTGACCTATCGTGTCGCGCCTATCGCGCCAGCCGGAGCCCGCCAACAATGACTGCCTACCTCAATGCACTCGGGCTGATTTGCGCCCTGGGGCGCGGCAAGGCTGAAGTCGCACGCCGCCTGCTGGCAGGCGACAGCTCAGGTATGCAGCCGCATCCCCAGATGATTGCCGGGCGCCGTCTGCCGGTCGGCGCCGTCACTGGCGAGCTACCCTCGCTCGCCGATGCGCCGCTGCAGCACGCCACCCGCAACAACCAGCTGCTGTTGGCTGCTCTGGACGAAATCAAATGCGAAGTGGATGAAGCAATTTCCCGCTTCGGCCCAAGCCGTGTCGGCGTGGTCATGGGGACGAGCACTTCCGGCATTCAGGAGGCGACCCAGGGAATAGCCCGTCTGGTACGTGACGGCCAATTGCCGTCCAGCTATCACTACACCCATCAAGAGCTTTGTGCACCGGCCAGCTTCATCAGTGAGCGACTGCAGCTCAGCGGCCCGAGCTACGCGATATCCACGGCGTGTACGTCGAGTGCACGCGCACTGCTCAGTGCCAAACGACTGCTGGATGCGGGCGTCTGCGATGCAGTGATCTGTGGCGGGGTGGATTCGCTGTGTGACCTGACCCTTCGCGGTTTCAGTTCGCTGGAGGCGACCAGCGCCCATGTCTGCAATCCGTTCTCGGTCAACCGAGACGGCATCAATATTGGCGAAGCGGCGGCTGTGTTCCTGATGACCCGTGAACGCGCCCCGATTGCCCTGCTAGGCGGCGGCGCCAGTTCCGATGCGCACCACATCTCGGCCCCCGACCCGCAGGGGCTAGGCGCGATAGAGTCGATGGGCAAAGCATTGCGCAGCGCCGCAGTTCTCGCCGAGCAGATCAGCTACCTGAACCTGCACGGCACCGCTACGCGACACAACGATGCGATGGAAAGCCTGGCTGTGGCTGCGGTGTTTCCAGCCGGCGTGCCCTGCTCATCCACCAAACCGCTCACCGGCCATACCCTGGGTGCCGCCGGAGCGCTGGAAGCGGCGTTCTGCTGGCTGACCCTATCCGACCATAACCCTGCACAGCAGCTGTCGCCGCATCGCTGGGACGGCGAGCAAGACGCCGACCTGCCATGGTTGAATCTGGTTGCACCCGGCACCCAAGCGACAGCGGCCGGGCAGCGGCGAACGATGAGCAACTCCTTTGCTTTTGGTGGCAATAACATCAGCCTGATCCTGGGAGATGCGCCATGATTGATTGGCCAGTAGCTGGACTACTGCCTCATGCGGGAGACATGATCCTGCTCGACGCCGTCGAATCATTCGATGCGGATAGCATTACCGCGCAATTGCAGGTGAAGCCTGGCGGCCTGCTCAATTCGCCCGACGGCAGCCTGCCGGCCTGGGCTGGCATCGAGATAATGGCGCAGACGGTCGCCGCCTTTGCTGGCTGCCAGGCGCGCCAGGCCGGACAACCAGTGGAACTGGGCTTTTTACTGGGCACCCGCCGCTTCCAATGCAATGTAGAGCACTTCCCAGCCGGTAGCCGGTTACGCATCCATGCGCTGCGTTCGCTGCAGGATGACAACGGCATGGGCGTGTTCGAATGCCATCTCGACGGGCCCGGCATCCATGCCGAGGCGCGCCTCAACGTGTACCGCCCGCCCGAAGTGGCGAGCTATCTGCAAGAGCCTTCCCCATGAGTAACAGCATTCTCGTCACCGGTTCCAGTCGCGGCATCGGCCGCGCCATTGCGTTGCGCTTGGCACAAAGTGGTCACGACATCGTCCTGCATTGCCGCGCGCGGCGGGACGAGGCGGAAACCGTCCAGACGCAGATCCAGGAGATGGGCCGCGCGGCGCGGATTCTGCAGTTTGACGTGGCAGATCGCGCACAATGTCGTGAACAGCTTGAAGCCGATGTCGAAACCCATGGCGCCTACTACGGCGTGGTGTGCAACGCCGGGCTGACCCGCGACGGCGCCTTTCCCGCCCTGACCGAGGACGACTGGGATCTGGTCATGCGCACCAACCTGGACGGTTTCTACAATGTCCTGCAGCCACTGACCATGCCGATGATACGTCGCCGCCAGCCTGGGCGAATCGTCTGCATTACCTCGGTGTCGGGGCTGATCGGCAACCGCGGCCAGGTCAACTACAGCGCGTCAAAGGCCGGCGTGATCGGCGCGGCGAAGGCTCTGGCTGTGGAACTCGGTAAACGACGCATCACCGTTAACTGCGTCGCACCCGGGCTGATCGATACCGACATGCTCGACGACAACCTGCCCATCGAGGAGATGCTCAAGATGATTCCAGCACAGCGCATGGGCACGCCTGAAGAAGTCGCCGGCGCGGTCAACTTTCTGATGTCGGAAGAGGCCAGCTACATCACCCGTCAGGTTCTCGCGGTCAACGGCGGGTTGTGCTGATGAAACGCGTCGTTGTCACCGGCATGGCCGGCATCACCTCACTGGGCAGCGACTGGGCCAGTATCGAAGCCCACTTCAGCAGCAACCGCAGCGGCATTCGCTATATGCACGAGTGGGACCGGTTCACTGAACTCAACACCCGGCTGGCGGGGCCGGTTGACGACTTCGCCGTCCCCAGGCACTGGACGCGCAAACAACTGCGCAGCATGGGCCGGGTCTCGCGACTGTCGGTGAAGGCCGCTGAACAGGCCCTCACCCATGCTGGCCTGCTCAATGACCCGTCGATCCGCGACGGCCGGATGGGCGTCGCCTGTGGCTCATCCACCGGCAGCACCGAGGAAATCAAGGCCTTCGGCAATATGCTGCTCAACTCGGTGGCCGACGGGCTGAACGCCAACTCCTACATCCGCATGATGCCGCACACCACGGCGGCCAACATCAGCATCTTCTTCGGCCTGACTGGCCGAGTGATTCCTACGTCGAGCGCCTGCACCAGCGGCAGTCAGGGAATCGGCTACGCCTACGAGGCGATAAAATTTGGGCGTCTGCCCATGATGCTTGCCGGTGGCGCCGAGGAACTCTGCGCCACCGAAGCCATGGTGTTTGATGCCTTGTATGCCACCAGCCTGAAGAACGACGCGCCGCATACGTCTCCGCGTCCCTACGACGCCGGCCGCGATGGCCTAGTGATCGGCGAAGGTGCGGGCATACTGGTGCTGGAAGAGCTCGAGCATGCCCTCGCCCGTGGCGCCACGATCCACGCCGAACTGATCGGCTTTGGCAGCAATGCCGACGGCCAGCACGCGACAAAGCCCGAACAGCTGACCATGCGTCGCGCCATGGAGCTGGCGCTGGAAGACGCCGGCCTGCAACCCGGCGCCATTGGCTACGTGAACGGTCATGGCACCGCCACCGAGCAGGGCGATATCGCCGAAACCCTGGCCACCCAATCGCTATTCGGCAGTGGCATGCCGATCAGCTCGCAGAAGAGCTTCCTCGGCCACACGCTAGGCGCCTGCGGCGCTCTGGAATCGTGGTTCAGCATCGAGATGATGAACAGCGACCGTTATATTCACACGCTAAATCTGGGCAGCATCGATCCGCGCTGTGGCGAGCTGGACTACCTCATCGACGCACCACGTGCGATGCAGCACGAATACGTAATGAACAACAATTTCGCCTTTGGCGGCATCAACACTTCGTTGATCTTCCGCCGCTGGGCTTGACCCTTTCAACCAAAACACCGCAAGGAAAAAGCAATGAACAAGAACACATGGATCGGCGCAGCACTGGTGCTCTGCGCATTACCCGGAATTAGCCAGGCCCGCGACACCACTCACTACCTGCCATTCGATCAGGTCGTGGCCGAGGCAACGGCCTCAGGCAAACTCGACGGCAGCGTGAAGTTCTACCTGGCTGGCAAGACACCCAAGGGCGCCCAGGTCATCCGCCGGGACGTTACTACCAGTAAGAAAACCAACGCGTTCAACAAGACTGACGAGGGTGCCTGCAGCTGGGCAATGCAATCGGCGCTGATCGGTATGCAGCAGGCCGCCAAGGCGGCTGGCGCCAATGCCGTGGTGGACATCGCCAGCAATTACAAGCACGTCGAATACAAAGACAGTCAGAAGTACGAGTGCCATGCCGGCGCGATCATGGCCGGGGTTGCGATCAAGGGCAACCTGGCGAAGGTCAAGTAAAGCCCGCAGCGCTCGGGGCCATAGAACGAAACCGAGCGCTGCACCCGGCGCGCGAGCCGACGATCCAGTTGTCTTCCTTGCCGAACGAATAACTGGACCGGCGAGTCAACAGAAGCAGAACCTTCCACTTCAAGGAGCTGCCCATGTTTGGCAAGTCAACGCACAAGTTTGAAATCAACTACCTCTTCCAGAACGATCCGCGTAACCACGTCATTGACTCGGAAGAAGAACGCATGTCGCAGGCCAGTGCCGCTCGGCATCTCATCGAGCTTCACAACGGCGACGCCGAAAACAGCCTGGTGATGCCGGAGGCGGGAGCTGGCGAGGGCAAGATACTTGAACAGGCCGAAGTCATCGGTATTACCGATATCCGCGTAACCAAACTGGTTCACGAACATGAACCAGGCACTACGCCAGGCCACTATCAACAGCCTTGAGCGAAAGCCTGAACAAAAAAGAGCCGCTTAAAGCGGCTCTTTTTTTTTTCGGCAACGAATCAGCGGTGGTATTGCGCCGAGAGCTCGTGAACCGACTCGATGAAGGCGCCGGCGTGAGCCGGATCGACTTCCGGGGTAATGCCGTGACCCAGGTTGAACACATGCCCGTTGCCATGACCGAAGCTGGCCAGGATACGCCCGACCTCGGCACGAATGGCATCCGGCTTGGCGAACAGCACGCTGGGATCCATATTGCCCTGTAGCGCGACCTTGTCGCCCACTCGCGCCCGCGCATTACCGATATCGCAGGTCCAGTCGAGGCCCAGCGCTTCAGCTCCGGTATCTGCCATGGTTTCCAGCCACAACCCACCGCCTTTGGTGAACAGAATCACCGGCACACGGCGACCATCCTGCTCACGGATCAGCCCATCGACGATCTTCTGCATATAGGCCAGGGAGAACTCTTGGTATGCGGCGGCAGAAAGGCTGCCACCCCACGAATCGAAAATCTGCACTGCCTGGGCACCGGCGAGAATCTGCCCGTTGAGGTAGCTGGTCACCGACTGCGCGAGCTTATCCAGTAGCGCATGCATCGCTTGGGGATTTTCGTAGAGCATGGCTTTGGACTTGCGGAAGTCCTTCGACGAACCGCCCTCGACCATATAGGTTGCCAAGGTCCAAGGGCTTCCGGAAAAGCCGATCAGCGGTACGCGGCCGTTAAGCTCGCGGCGAATGGTGCGTACCGCGTCCATCACGTAACCCAGGTCTTTCTCAGGATCCGGAATGGGCAGCGCCTCGATGTCGGCCATGTTGCTGACGACCTTCTTGAACCGTGGCCCTTCGCCTGTCTCGAAATACAGCCCAAGACCCATCGCGTCCGGCACGGTGAGGATGTCGGAGAACAGGATCGCCGCATCCAGCGGGTAACGCTCGAGCGGTTGGAGGGTGACCTCGCAGGCCAGCTCCGGGTTCATGCACAGGCTCATGAAGTCGCCCGCCTTGCTGCGGCTGGCCCGGTACTCCGGCAAGTAGCGTCCGGCCTGACGCATCATCCACACCGGGGTGACGTCGACAGGTTGCTTGAGCAGTGCGCGGAGAAAGCGGTCGTTCTTCAAGGCAGTCATGTCTGGGTTCCAGCTGAAAAGTGGCGGCATTGTCGCAAAGCGGAAAACAAAAGGCACGGCGAGCGCCGTGCCTTTTATCTATGGCCTTGATTCTGGTCAGGCTTTCCGGCGCATGCGGCGGACCTGATCGGCGGGTCACAGAAGCATGACCTGTCTGTGGTCAGACTTCCAGGTAGTCGAGGATGCCTTCTGCAGCCTGACGGCCTTCGAAGATCGCCGTCACCACCAGGTCGGAGCCGCGCACCATGTCGCCACCTGCGAAGATTTTCGGATTGCTGGTCTGGTGTTTGAACTGCCCCATCTCTGGCGCTACGACGCGGCCCTGGTTGTCGGTCTGGATGGCCTGCCCTTCGAACCAGTCGGCCGGGCTCGGACGGAAGCCAAACGCAATCACCACTGCATCGGCTGGCAGCACTTCCTCGGAACCGGGAATCGGCTCGGGGCTGCGACGGCCACGGGCATCCGGCGCGCCAAGACGCGTCTCGACGACCTTGACGCCTTCAACTTTGCCTTCGCCGACAATAGCGATGGGTTGCCGGTTGAAGAGGAACTTAACGCCCTCCTCCTTGGCGTTCTTCACTTCCTTGCGCGAGCCTGGCATGTTCGCCGCGTCACGACGGTAGGCGCAGGTCACGCTCTTGGCGCCCTGGCGAATGGAGGTGCGGTTGCAGTCCATGGCCGTGTCGCCACCGCCCAGAACCACGACTCTCTTGCCTTTCATGTCGACGAAGTCTTCCGGCGACTTCTCGAACCCGAGGTTGCGGTTGACGTTCGCGATCAGGAAGTCCAGCGCATCGTGGACGCCAGGAAGGTCTTCACCGGGGAAGCCTCCCTTCATGTAGGTGTAGGTGCCCATGCCCATGAATACGGCGTCGTAGTCGGCGAGCAACTGGTCGATGGTCACGTCCTTGCCCACTTCGGTGTTCAGGCGGAACTCGATCCCCATCCCGGTAAAGATTTCACGGCGACGGCTGAGGACCGTCTTCTCCAGCTTGAACTCTGGAATACCAAAGGTCAGCAATCCGCCGATCTCCGGATTCTTGTCGAACACCACCGGGGCCACGCCGCTGCGCACCAGTACGTCAGCACAGCCCAGACCGGCCGGTCCAGCGCCGATGATGGCGACTTTCTTGCCGGTCGGCTTGACCTTGGACATGTCTGGACGCCAGCCCATGGCGAAGGCGGTATCGGCGATGTACTTTTCCACGGAACCAATGGTAACCGCGCCGAAACCGTCATTCAGCGTGCAGGCACCCTCGCACAGGCGATCCTGCGGGCAGACGCGCCCGCAGACTTCCGGCAAAGTATTGGTCTGGTGCGCCAGTTCGGCCGCGGCGAGGATGTTGCCTTCCGAAACCAGCTTCAGCCAGTTGGGAATGTAGTTGTGAACCGGGCACTTCCACTCGCAGTAGGGGTTGCCGCAACCCAGGCAGCGGTGGGCCTGCTCGCAGGCCTGCTGCGGCTTGAAGGGTTCATAGATCTCGACGAACTCTTTCTTGCGCTGTCGCAGCAGCTTTTTCTTCGGATCCTTGCGCCCGACTTCGATGAACTGGAAGTCGTTATTCAGACGTTCAGTCATTTCAAAACCTCTTAGCGGCAGCCGCAAGCCCAAGGCTGCAGACTGCGTGACAATCACGGAGCGGGGCAAGCCTCGGGCATCTTGCCGAGGCTTGCCGCTTGAACCTGCTTTTTATTGGGGGTTGGCCCGAGTGCTCGACAGCAGTGACGCCAGGTTGGCCGCCTTTGGCTTCACCAGCCAGAAACGACGCAGATAGTCGTCGAGGTTTTCCAGGAGTTTCGCGCCCCATGCGCTGCCAGTTTCGGCGACATATTCGCGCAGCACTTCCTGTAGATGGCTACGGTGGGCTTCCATGGCCTCACCCGTGATCCGCTGCAGGTTGACCAGTTCGTTGTTCACCCGGTCGACGAAGCTGTTGTCCATATCCAGAACATAGGCGAAACCGCCGGTCATACCGGAACCGAAGTTATAACCGGTCTTGCCGAGGACACAGACAAAACCGCCGGTCATGTACTCACAGCAATGATCGCCGGTGCCTTCCACAACCGCATGGGCGCCAGAGTTACGCACGGCAAAACGCTCACCCGCGGTACCCGCAGCGAACAACTTGCCGCCCGTTGCGCCATACAGACAGGTATTGCCAACGATGGCCGAATGCTGCGATTCGAAAACGCTGCTCTTGGGCTGGGTAACCACCAGTTTGCCACCGGTCATGCCTTTACCGACATAATCGTTGGCATCCCCTTCCAGATACAGATGCAAGCCGCCCGCGTTCCAGACGCCGAAGCTCTGACCGGCGGTGCCCTTGAAGCGGAAGGTGATCGGAGCGTCCTTCATGCCCTGATTGCCATGCACTTGGGCGATCTCGCCGGAGACCCGGGCGCCGATGGAGCGGTCGCAATTGCAGATGTCCAGTTCGAACTCACCGCCACTCTTGGCATCAATGGCAGCACGAGCGAGCTTGACCATTTCCTCGGCCAGCAACCCCTGATCGAACGGTGGGTTCTTCTCCACCTGACAGAACTGCGGCTTGTCGGCCGGAATGTGATCGCTGCCGAGCAATGGCGACAGATCCAGATGGTTCTGCTTAGCAGTTTCACCTGGCAGCAGCTCGAGCAGATCGGTACGCCCAATCAGCTCCTGAAGGGTGCGCACACCAAGCCGCGCCAGCCACTCGCGGGTTTCTTCAGCCACGAAGGTGAAGAAGTTGACCACCATGTCGACCGTGCCGATGAAATGGTCCTTGCGTAGCTGATCGTTCTGCGTGGCGATACCGGTGGCGCAGTTGTTCAGATGGCAAATACGCAGGTACTTGCAACCCAGCGCAATCATCGGGGCGGTGCCGAAACCGAAGCTCTCGGCGCCGAGAATAGCGGCTTTGACTACGTCCAGGCCGGTCTTCAGCCCGCCGTCGGTCTGTACGCGAACCTTGCCCCGCAGGTCGTTGCCACGCAGGGTCTGGTGCGTTTCGGCTAGGCCGAGTTCCCAGGGTGAGCCGGCATAACGAATGGAGGTCAACGGCGAGGCGCCTGTGCCGCCGTCGTAGCCGGAGATGGTGATCAGGTCGGCGTAGGCCTTGGCAACGCCAGCGGCAATGGTGCCGACCCCAGGCTCGGCCACCAGCTTGACCGAAACCAGCGCCTTGGGATTGACCTGCTTGAGGTCGAAGATCAGCTGGGCCAGATCCTCGATCGAGTAGATGTCGTGGTGCGGTGGCGGCGAAATTAGGGTGACGCCCGGCACCGCGTAACGCAGCTTGGCGATCAGGCCGTTGACCTTACCACCCGGCAGCTGGCCACCTTCGCCGGGCTTGGCACCCTGCGCGACTTTGATCTGCAGCACTTCTGCGTTGACCAAATATTCAGGGGTGACACCGAAACGACCAGTGGCCACCTGCTTGATCTTCGAGCTGCGTTCAGTGCGATAACGCGCAGGATCTTCACCACCCTCACCGGAGTTTGAGCGCGCGCCAATGCGATTCATCGCCGCAGCAATCGCCTCGTGGGCTTCAGGGGACAGCGCGCCGAGCGAAATGCCGGCGGAGTCGAAGCGCTTGAGGATCTGTTCCAGCGGCTCGACTTCTTCAAGCGCAAGCGGCTGCTCCGACACTTTGAGCTTGAGCAGGTCGCGCAGCATCGCCGCCGGACGCTGATCGACCAGTGCGGTGTATTCCTTGAAGCGGCTGTAGTCGCCTTCCTGCACCGCAACTTGCAGCGCCGCGACGACGTCGGGGTTGTAGGCGTGGTATTCACCACCGTAGACAAACTTCAGCAAGCCGCCTTGCTGGATCGGCTTGCGTGCACTCCAAGCCTCGGTCGCCAACGCTTTCTGTTCGGCTTCCAGATCGACGAAGCGCGCACCCTTAATACGGCTGGCGACCCCACGGAAACTGACATCGACAATCTCGTCAGCCAGACCCACGGCTTCGAACAGCTGAGCGCCACGGTACGAGGTGATGGTTGAGATGCCCATCTTCGAGATGATCTTCAGCAGGCCTTTGGAGATCCCCTTGCGGTAGTGCTTGAACACCTCGTAGAGGTCGCCAAGTACTTCGCCAGTGCGGATCAGGTCGCCGAGCACTTCGAACGCCAGGAACGGATAGACAGCGGTCGCACCGAAACCGATCAGAACGGCGAAGTGATGCGGATCGCGTGCAGTGGCGGTTTCAACCAGAATATTGCAGTCGCAGCGCAGACCGGTTTCGATCAGGCGGTGATGGACAGCACCTACGGCCAGCGATGCATGCACCGGCAGCTTGCCTGGCTGGATGTTGCGGTCGCTGAGGATCAGCATGACCTTGCCGCTGCGCACAGCCTCTTCGGCTTGGTCAGCGATATTGCGAACCGCCGCTTCCAGGCCGAGAGACTCGTCGTAGTTGAGGTCGATCAGATGGCGCTCGAAACCTGGACGGTCGAGCTCCATGATCGTCCGCCATTTCGCAGGAGAGATCACTGGTGTGGTCAGGATCGCGCGATTGGCGTGATCGGCGGTTTCTTCGAAGACGTTACGCTCTGCGCCCAGGCAGGTTTCCAGTGACATCACGATCGACTCGCGCAGCGGGTCAATCGGCGGGTTGGTGACCTGCGCAAATTGCTGACGGAAGTAGTCGAACGGTGAGCGAACTCGGCGCGACAGCACGGCCATCGGCGTGTCGTCGCCCATGGAGCCGACGGCTTCCTGACCCTGCTCCGCAAGAGGCCGCAGAACCTGGTCACGCTCTTCGAAGGTGACCTGGAACATCTTCATGTATTGCTTAAGCTGGTCGGCATCGTAAAACGCCGAGCCATGGTCGTTATCGTCCAGGGTCGACTGGATACGCAACGCGTTCTGGCGTAACCAGGTCTTGTACGGATGCTGAGACTTCAGACGGCTATCGATGTCATCGGTATGCAATACCTGTCCGGTTTCGGTATCCACCGCCAGGATCTGCCCCGGCCCGACACGACCCTTAGCGATCACGTCTTCCGGCTTGTAATCCCAGACACCCACTTCGGAAGCCAAAGTGATGTAGCCGTTCGTCGTCGTAACCCAGCGCGCAGGGCGCAGACCATTGCGGTCGAGCAGGCAGATCGCATGGCGTCCATCGGTCAGCACTACGCCCGCAGGACCGTCCCAAGGTTCCATGTGCATGGAGTTGAATTCATAGAAGGCGCGCAGATCGGGATCCATCGTCTCGACGTTCTGCCAGGCCGGAGGAATGATCATGCGCAGGCCACGGAACAAATCCATACCGCCGGTGACCAACAGCTCCAGCATGTTGTCCATGCTTGAGGAGTCTGAGCCCGTACGGTTGACCAGCGGATCGAGGGCTTCCAGGTCTGGAAGCAGCTCATTGGCAAACTTCAGTCGGCGCGCCTGCGCCCAGTTGCGGTTGCCGGTGATGGTGTTGATCTCGCCGTTATGAGCGAGGAAACGGAACGGTTGAGCCAACGGCCATTGCGGCATCGTATTGGTGGAGAAGCGCTGATGGAACACGCAGATGGCCGTGGCCAGACGCTCATCGCCGAGATCGGGATAGAACTGCGCCAGGTCCGCCGGCATCATCAAACCTTTGTAGATGATGTCTTTGTCGGAGAGGCTGCAGACGTAGAATTCCTTGTCACCTGCGAGGGCGACTTCGGCACGGCGGCGGGCGAAGAACAGCTTGATGCCGAAATCACGTTCGGACAGGCCTTCCGCCGAGACGAATACCTGTTCGATGCGCGGCAGGCGCTCCAAGGCGAGACGGCCCAGAACAGTGGTATCGACTGGAACCTCACGCCAGCCAACCAGGGTCAGACCCTGGGCAGCAATCTGCTCGTTGAGGCTGGTCCGGGCCGTTTCCGCCTTGGCCGCGTCCTGGCTGAGGAAGATCATCCCGACGGCGTAAAGCGCCGGCAGATCGGCATCGAAATGCTGCTTGGCCATGGCGCGAAGAAACGCGTCAGGCTTCTGCATCAGCAGGCCGCAACCATCGCCGGTCTTACCGTCAGCGTTGATGCCGCCCCGGTGAGTCATGCAGGTGAGTGATTGAATTGCGGTCTGAAGCAGGTGATGGCTTGCCTCGCCTTGCATGTGGGCGATCAGACCGAAGCCGCAGTTATCCTTGAACTCTTCAGGACGAAACAGACCTGCTCTCATAGGCACTCCACCAGCTAAATGCGTTGTAAATCAACCCCTTATTGACGGCGCACAGAATCGCCCCGTCATACACGTGGGCAAAAGGGGGAGCAGTTTACAAAGCCCGGTAGAGCGACACAATTTTATTTTTGCAAGCCCCAAAACAGGGCACCGCGCACTATTTTGGGGCAATCACTGGCGAGTCGGCGAGATTTCCTGCTGGACGCTCATGAAACTCCGCACCCAAGGCTTACCAGCCTGCAGCGAGGGCGGCAATTTCTTGATGGCCTCCAACGCAGCATTACGACTGGGGAAACTGCCGTAGGTCACAACATATAAGGGCCTACCCTCATGCTGCTTGACAAAATAACGGAAACCGTCACCTTGCCGTTTAACCAATGCCTCAGCGTTCGCTTGGGTCCGCGTACCCAACACCTGAACCAGGTAGTTGGTTTTGGACTGGTTGGCGTACCAGTTCGCAGGGGAGGCAGGCGCATCCGCGACAACTTGACGCACGGGTTCCCGCGGCACCTCGGCTACGCGATTGGGCTGAGCGGCCGGAGGCTCCACTGCCACCGGGGCGGCGATTTCTGCAGGCGCTTGAATACTGTCGTCAGCCAGTTCCTCAACAGGCGCCGGCTCCTCGATAGCCTGTGCCGATGAATCATCCGCCTCGGCACTACCAGCAGCAGCAAGTGGCTCTCGGATAACCAGTTGAGCAGGCGGCACCGGGACGATCTCCGACGCCGTATCGGCCTCCTCGTCAAGCGCCTCGGTTACCGGGGCCGTCCCCAGCGGCAATGCGGTGGTGACAGCCGTCGCTGACGAGTCATCCGAGCCTCGCATCATCAGCAAGGTGATCAAGACGATGAAAACGACGACGACCAGAGCGAGCACGTGCTTCATGGGTAGCGGCAAGCTCCATCCGGCCGACTTTCGACGCCCTTTCGACTGCTGCATTGCCTCGAGAAGCTCCTCTCTAGCGGTCTGGTTTATGGCACCCGGCCATCCGCCGGAATCGACATGAATTCGCTCGACCTGCTCTTCAGTAAAACAATCCAGCCCAGATCCAGCCCCTTCGAGGCGCAGCGCGAGATACTCGCGAGTTTCATCTTGCTCGTACGGTTGAAGCGCAATCACATGGAAGCGCTCCTCACCTTCTACCAACGCCTCCAGACGCGCCACCAGAGTATGCTCACCGAAGAGAAAGACGTGCGGCCGCCCTTCAGGGCTACCCTGAGCGAGTCGCAGCAAGGTTTCGACGGCCGCCCCCGTAAGCCGTTCGGCATCATCGACCAGCAGATACACTTCCTGACCGGTCAACGCCAATTGAATGATCTGCGCCATGATCGAGTCGAAGTCGGCGCGCTGACTGCCAAGCGCTTGGGCGATCTGCTGCAAAAGAATGTTCGAATCGAGCGTTTCCTGTGGCGAGATGACCACGCTCTGAACCGCCTGCTTGTTACTGCTGGCCACAAGGGCCTGACGCACCAGTGTTTTGCCGCTACCCTCGGGCCCCGTCACTACCAGTAGCAACTGGCTGTAGCGAGCAAGGTGATGCAACTGCCCAAGCACTGGCTTGCGCTGAGCTGGGAAGAACTTGAAGCCGGGTACGCGTGCAGCAAAGGGATCATGACTGAACCCGTAATGATTCAGATACGAATCGTCAGCAGACAAACTGGACATGGAAATCTCTTAGGTTCTGACTATTGCGTAAGCGCGTCGTAGTTGACGTTCAATGTGGCCTCTAGCACTTCACGGGGGAAGTCACCGGTTACCACGGCTTCGCCCAGGCGCTTGAGCAGCACCAATCGCAACTGGCCGTTCAGCACTTTCTTGTCGACTGCCATGTGCTTTAGGAAATCCTCAGCACTCATGTCGACTGGAGGCACAACTGGCAAACCGGCACGCGACAGCAAGCGCACTGCGCGATCTCGCTCATCGGCACTAATCCACCCCAGCCGGCTCGACATCTCGAGGGCCATGACCGTGCCCGCCGAGACCGCCTCGCCGTGCAGCCATACTCCATAGCCCTGATGGGTCTCGATGGCATGGCCGAACGTATGACCAAGATTGAGCGTGGCGCGAATGCCTGACTCTCGCTCGTCCGCTCCAACCACCTTGGCCTTAGCCTCACAGGAACGCTTTATCGCTTCGGTGAGCGCCACTTGATCCAACGTTCGAAGCCTGTCGATATTCTCCTCAAGCCAGCCGAGGAACGGCTCGTCACAGATCAATCCGTATTTGATGACCTCGGCGAGGCCGGCGGACAACTCGCGCGACGGCAGAGTTGCCAGAGTGGAAGTGTCGATCAGCACTGCCTGCGGTTGGTAGAACGCACCGATCATGTTCTTGCCGAGCGGATGATTGATACCCGTCTTACCGCCCACCGAGGAATCGACTTGAGATAGCAGAGTTGTCGGAACCTGAATGAATTCGACGCCTCGCTGGTAGCTGGCAGCTGCGAAACCGGCCATATCGCCGATCACGCCGCCACCCAGCGCGACGATCGTGGTGTTGCGATCATGCCTAGCCGACAGCAACGCATCAAAGATCAACTGCAGGGTCTGCCAGTTCTTTTGCGCCTCTCCATCGGGGAGCACGATCGGGGTCAGCTTGAATTCGCCAAGGCTGCGCAAAAGGCGCTCAAGATAGAGCGGCGCAACGGTGTCATTAGTAACGATTGCAACCTGCTTGCCACGGATATGGCGGGCCAACAGCTCACCCTGATCGATGAGCTGCGCACCAATCATGATCGGGTAGCTTCGCTCGCCGAGATCGACCTGTAGAGTCTGCATGGGGCCCCCATGATTAAAGGGGACTAGGATAGCGCAGATCGGCCCAAGCTTTCACGAGCCCCAGGAGACTGGAGCTGACTGAGAATCTCCTGCACCACCAGGCGCGGGGGGCGCTCGTCCGTCTGAATGATGATGTCAGCAATTTCGCGATACAACGGGTCCCGAACAGCCATCAAACCGGTCAGCACCTCGCGGGGGTTCGAAGCTCGCAGCAACGGTCGATTGCGATCCCGGGAGGTACGGTCAAGCTGCTGATCGACCGAAGTGCACAGGTAGATAACGCGCCCCCCTGTGCGCAACACCTCGCGATTGTCCTTTCTAAGCACCGCACCGCCACCCGTTGCCAGCACGACGCCGTGCATTTGGCATAGCTCCTGAATGGCGACGTGCTCCCGCTCCCGAAAACCCTGCTCGCCTTCAACATCGAATATCAGCGGAATGCTGGCACCGGTGCGCTGCTCGATCTCCTTGTCGGAGTCCCGAAAGGGGAGACGAAGCTCCTTGGCAAGCAGGCGTCCGATGGTGCTTTTTCCAGCCCCCATCGGACCCACGAGAATGATATTCGGCATCAAGTATTTAACGGCTGGCTTGAATTGCCTGATTATTCATGATCCGCGGAGTTATGAATACCAGTAGCTCGGACTTTCTGTCCTGTACGAGATCACGCCGAAATACACGACCCACGAAGGGCAAATCACCTAAAAACGGAACCTTATCGACGGACTTGCTCTGAGTATTGGAGAACACGCCGCCAATGACGATCGTCTCCCCATCGGTCACCAACACCTTGGCATTGACCTCATTCTTACGAATCGACGGGATACCGCCAGTGCTAGCGGCTTGAGAGAAGTCCGGCTCGTCCTTGGTGACCTTGACCTCCATGATGATGCGGTTGTCAGGGGTAATCTGCGGCGTGACCTCCAAGGATAGCGCTGCCTCCTTGAAAGAGGTGCTGGTGGCGCCGCTGGAGCTTGCTTCCTGATAAGGAACTTCAGAACCTTTAAGAATTTTGGCAGTTTCCTTATCAGCGGTAACGACTTTCGGCTGGGAAACCACCTCACCATTACCCGTTTTTTCCATAGCCGAGAGCTGGAGGTCGAGGATGGCGTTGTTCGTGACAAAACCCAAACCAATGCCAGAAGTAGCGCCAATTGCCCCCATATCAACGAAAGGCAAGTTGAGCGGCGTTTCACGTATGCCAGGGAAACGACCAACCTGCCCCTCGTCCCCATCCTCTACGCCCAGATTGCCGCCTTTGCCCCAAGCGTTCCACTTGTCGCCGGCCCAAAGATTTCCACCCCAACGAACACCGAGGCTCTTGTCATAATCGACATTAGCTTCGACGATCCGGGCCTCGATCATCACTTGGCGCACCGGAATGTCGAGCTGAGCCACGATACGGCGCAGTTCATCAAGACGCTCCTGGGTCTGGTAAGCGATGATGTTGTTGGTGCGGTCGTCAACGGCAATCGAACCACGATCCTCGCTGTCGCCACCTTTGTCGGTGACCGACTGGAATAAGCGCGCGATGTCTGAAGCCTTGGCGTAGTTCACCTGTACCACCTCGCGTCGCAGCGGTGCGAGTTCGGCGATCTGGCGCTGCGCCTCCAACTCCTGCCGCTCCCTCGCGGCGATCTCGTCTGCCGGAGCCACCAGCAGAACATTCCCCACCTGGCGTTTGTCGAGGCCTTTGGTTTTCAGCACGAGGTCCAGCGCCTGATCCCAGGGTACGTTCTGCAAACGTAGAGTGATATTGCCCTGTACGGTATCGCTAGCCACCAGATTCAGATCAGTAAAATCCGCAATTAGCTGCAGAACAGAGCGAACGTCAATGTCCTGGAAATTCAGCGACAACTTCTCACCGGAATAGGTGAAATGTTCGGCCTTGCGTTGCTCGGCATCTGCCTCGCTGAGCGGCTTGACGCTAATGGTCAGCTTGTCGTCGGTCTGGTACGCCAGGTAGTCGTATCGACCGCTGGGCTCGATAGCAATACTGGCGCCATCTCCCTTGCTGCTTGAATCGACAAATTTAACTGGCGTAGCAAAGTCTTGGACATCCAGCCGAACACGCAGCGATTCCGGCAATTGCGTCTTGGCGAAGGAAACTCGAATTTTACCGCCTTGCTCTTCAATACTTGGGCTGATCGAAGGGTCAGACAAGGTGATGACCACATTACCGGCCCCGTCATCTCCACGGCGAAAATCGATATTGCTGATGGATTTTCCAATAGCCAGCGAAGCGTTCGGTGTGACCGGTTTCGTCGAGACCGCCGGAGCAGCTGAAGCAGCAGCTGGGGCGCTAGCGGATTCGCCAAGCACGACGAACAGGTTGTTGCCGTCAACACGGGTCGAGTACGGAACCAGAGAAGTGAGATTCACGATGAGTCGGGTACGCCCCTGCGCCTCCACCACGGTCACGCTTCGCGCATTACCGACACCCAGCTCATGATTTTTCGACCCCAGCTTGCTGGATACGCCTGGCAGATCAAGAGCGATGCGGGCTGGCTGGTCGAGCGTATAGCCGCGAGGAGTGGGAACCGGTTCGTCGAAAGCCAGCTTCAGCTCAACGCGGTCGCCGGGCAACGATGCGACATCAAGTGAATTCAAATTTGCTGCCAGCAATGCAGGCGAGATGAACGCTGCCAGCAACGACAAACCGAGACGAGTGAGAGTGCTATTCATAAAAGGCTTCCGTTGTGCAGACCGGTATAGGTTTTCCATTTTTGCCATGACTCAAGAGCGCTCTTTCAAGGTCAGGCTACGCGGGCGCTCAAGCCACCCACCCTCTCCGTCCGGAACGATTTCAAGCACACCCACCTCGGCTTCGCTGATCTCAACGATACGGCCATGGTTGCGCCCCAGATAGTCACCGACCTTGACTCGGTGAACCCCGTCACCACCTTTGATCAAGGCGTAGTTACCTGCGCCATTGGCCAGCGTGCCAACCATGACGAAGTTTTCAATGTTGAATTCCTCAAGAAACTGCTTGATGCGGCTTTCATCGGGCTTTATATCCTTTGTCCCTTTCTGCCGCTGAGTCAGATCAATCTTCATAGGCGGCTGGAAGGGATGGCGCAACGACGCCGCGCTGTAGGTAAACGCCTCGTACGGCAGAAACGCTGGAAGGGGCTCGATCGAACCTTTCGGCTTGGCACGCACTTCATTCATGTAACTGCGCAGATCTTCGAAATCGCCGCTAACACCACACCCAGCCAACACCACCATGCCCAGGCCCATCGCCACAAGTCGGGCTCCTTTCATTTCTGCAGCCCCTTGTCGTTATAGCGATAGGTCTTTGCCAGGATGCTCATGTGCAGCTTGGAAGACGAATCCTTACTGTTCGGCTTAATCTCGAAATCATGCAGGGTAACGATGCGCGGCAAACTTGATACGCCGCTCACGAAAGTGGCGAGGTCGTGATAAGCGCCAACGACTTTGATCTGTATCGGCAACTCAATATAGAACTGCTGTGTCACTTCTGGCTGCAGCTTGATTTCCTCGAATTCGAGCCCGCTGCCCAGGCCAGTACGGGTGATATCCTCAAGCAAACCCGGCACCTCGGTATCACTCGGCAACTGGCGCAGCAAAGCACCAAAAGACGCTTCCATCTCAAGCATCTGCGCCTTGTACGCCTCCAGGTTCGCCGCCTGAAATGCTTTCGTGGAGAACTGTTGCTTGAGTCTATCTTCCTCTGCCACTTGCTGGTCGAGGCTGGCCTGCAAATCACTGAGATAGAAGTAGTAACCACCGCCGAGAATCAGGGCCATCAGCAATATCGCAGCGATGACCTTTACCGCTGCGGGCCAGGACCCCAGGTTGTTCATGTCCAGATCAGACAGATCGACGCTACGGAGACTCTCCATCGAGCTAGCCAGACTCATGGTTTCTCTCCTTCGACAGCAGCAGCCGGTTGTGTCTGTTGTACCGTTAACTGGAACACGTTCTCCTGGTCGATCGCCCCTGCGGTGACGGCCTTCACTTCGTTCAGGTTCGGCGCGTCCAGCCAATCAGAGCCATCCAAATTACGCATCAGGTTAGAGACTCGGTTGTTTGACTCAGCAGCGCCGACGATGGCGATGTTTTTCCCGGTCATCTTCAACCCGGTGAAGTAAACGCCATCGGGAAGCGTGCGAACCAGTTGGTCGAATACACGGCCGATGATCGGACGATTCCCCTGCAGATCCTGGATAATCTTCATCCGCTCAAGCAGTTGTTGCCGACGCTCTCTCAATTCCTTGATTTCTGCGATTCGGGTATCCAGAACGGCAATTTCCTTGCGAACAAAATCGTTACGCGCGTTCTGTTGCTCGATGGCATGGGTGAAGTACTGGTCTGCAAGAAACAGTAAACCCACTGCCACAACGGCCACCCCGGCCAGCGACACCAGGAAACGCTGTTTACGCTCTTCGCGTAGCTGCTCGCGCCAAGGTAAAAGGTTAATCCGGGCCATCAGTCGAAACTCCTCAAGGCCAACCCACAAGCGATCATCAGGGACGGGGCATCACTGGCGAGAGCGCCAGCGTTGACCTTGCTGCTCAATGCCATATCGGCGAACGGGTTGGCGACTAAAGTCTGGGTTCCGATTTTCTGCTGAATCAGCCGATCCAACCCCGGGATCGATGCCGTACCGCCTGCCAGAAGAATGTAATCCACATCGTGGAACTGCCCGGCAGCGAAGAAGAACTGCAGAGAGCGCGAAACCTGTTGAACGACCGCTTCCTTGAACGGCTGCAACACTTCGCTGTCGAAGTCGTCTGGTAGGCCTCCCTGTTTCTTGGCCAGGCCCGCCTCTTCCATTGACAACCCATAACGCCGTTGTATTTCCTCGGTGAGCTGACGACCACCGAACAGTTGTTCTCGCGTATAGATAGTACGGCCGTTGTGCAATACGCTGAGCGTGGTCATGGTCGCACCGATGTCGACGAGCGCGACGGTCAGCTCGTCATGTCCGGCACCCAGCTGGGGCGCCAGCAAGCCATAGGAGCGCTCCAACGCATAGGCTTCGACATCAACGACCTTTGCAGTCAGCCCCGCCAAGGCGAGCGCCGCTTCCCGTATTTCCACGTTTTCCTTGCGGCATGCTGCCAGTAGCACTTCAACCCGGCCAGGCGAACGAGGGGCAGGACCCTGCACCTCGAAATCGATGGCAACCTCTTCGAGAGGGTAGGGAATGTACTGATCAGCTTCGATCTTCAACTGGTTTTCCAGCTCTTCGTCGCTGAGCCCGGCTTCCATCTCAATGCTTTTGGTGATGACCGCCGAACCAGATACCGCCACAGCAGCCGACTTGACTCCTGTCTTTGCCTTGCCTAACAGTCGGGAAAGCGCCTGCCCCACGCCCTCCAGCTCAGCGATGTTCTTTTCAACCACAGCATTTGGCGGGAGTGGCTCAACCGCATAGGACTCAACCCGATATCGGGAACCTGAGCGGCTTAATTCCAGTAGCTTGACGGACGTCGAACTGATGTCGATCCCAAGCAGCGTGTTCGCTTTCTTAGTGAATAGCCCTAGCACGGCTGATTTCCTATCTCTATCCGCTACTTACGGATTAATTATGTATGTCAGCATTAGATAACAGCCTTGACAGAAGCGCAAATGGCTCCCCTACAGAAAAACCGCTTATAATGTGAACGGTTTTTCCTTTCAGCACCGTCTGCGGCATACACCTCATTCCCCATCCTGGATTCAACGAAACCCGATGCGTTTTCTGAAGTTTTTCCTATGGTCGTGCTTGGCTATTTTCTGCGGACTTTTGCTCAGTCTCAGTGGCGCGTTTCTCTATCTCAGCCCCAACCTGCCATCTGTCGACTCGCTACGCAGCATACAGCTCCAGATTCCGCTGCGTGTCTACAGCCACGATGACAAGCTGATCGCCGAATATGGCGAAATGCGTCGCTCCCCTATTAGCTTCGATGAAATACCCAAGGATTTCATCGCCGCTTTGCTGTCGGCAGAAGACGATAACTTCGCGAATCATTATGGCGTTGATGTTTCCAGCCTGATGCGCGCTGCCACGCAATTATTGAAAACCGGCCATATTCAGACCGGCGGCAGCACCATCACCATGCAGGTGGCGAAGAATTACTTCCTGACCAGCGAGCGCAGCTTTTCGCGCAAGATCAATGAAATCCTCCTCGCTCTTCAGATTGAACGAGAACTGAGTAAGGATGAGATCCTTGAGCTGTACGTTAACAAGATCTACCTAGGAAACCGCGCCTACGGCATAGAAGCTGCAGCGCAGGTGTACTACGGCAAATCAATCAGCGAGCTGAGCTTGGCGCAGATGGCGATGATAGCCGGCCTGCCCAAGGCACCTTCAGCCTTCAATCCGCTCGCGAACAAGGAACGAGCCAAGGAGCGACGAGACTGGATTCTCGGCCGAATGTATCGCCTCGGGAAAATAGACGAGACCCGCTATCACCAAGCATTGGCGGAACTCGTCGATGCGTCCTATCACGGCTCCTCGCCCGAACTTGACGCACCTTACATTGCCGAAATGGCACGCGCCGAAATGGTCGGCCGCTTCGGCAGCGCCGCATACACAGACGGATTCCGCGTCCATACCACCGTCAGCAGTGAACGTCAGATCGCTGCCAACCAAGCCCTTACCCAGGGACTGATCGAATACGACCAGCGCCACGGCTATCGTGGCCCGGAAGCTCACCTGGCTGGCACGGATGAAGCAGACTGGCTGAGACAGCTCGGTGACTATCGCAGCCAGTCCGGGATGCAACCGGCTGTCGTCAGTAGCACCTCAAAAGGGTCCGCCCAGGCGCTACTTCGAGACGGCAGCGAACACAGCATCGCCTGGGAAAGTATGAAGTGGGCCCGCCCATTCATTAATACCAACAGCCTGGGGCCGCAACCGAAGGCACCGTCCGACGTGGTCAAGCCGGGAGATGTCATTCGGATCCGCATTGTCGAAGGCGAAGCGCTGTTTAGCCAGATACCCCAGGCGCAGGGCGCACTGGTATCTCTCGATCCGCTTGATGGATCCATTGAAGCACTGACCGGAGGGTTTTCCTTTGGGCAAAGCAATTACAACCGCGCCATTCAGGCCAAGCGCCAGCCCGGCTCGAGCTTCAAACCCTTCGTTTATAGCGCCGCACTGGATGCAGGGTTCACCCCTGCCACACTTGTTAACGACGCCCCCATCGTGTTCGTCGAAGAAGGCCTAGACCGCGTTTGGCGACCCAAGAACGATAACAACACCTTCCTCGGCCCGATCCGCTTGCGAGAGGCACTGTACAAATCACGCAACCTAGTGTCGATTCGCCTGCTGCAAACGCTCGGCATTCCGCAGACCATCGACTACATCACACGTTTTGGATTCAAGCCCGAAGACCTGCCTGCAAACTTGTCGCTTGCGCTTGGCACAGCAACCTTGACGCCAATGGAAATCGCTACCGGCTGGACAGCATTTGCCAATGGCGGCTACAAGATAGAGCCCTATTTGATAGAGCGGATCGAGGATAGAGACGGGAAGGTGATATTCAGCGCAGATCCTGTGCGCGTGCCAGAACGCAACACTGCTGATCCAACCTCTGGAGCCGCGCCCGAGGCGACAGCCATTGCCTACGCACAGAAAGACTCGTTCATTGCCGACGACCGCTCAGAGCTGGCCCCCCAGCCCCCCAGGTACGCCGAACAGATCATTGATGATCGGACCGCTTACATCATGACCAGCATGCTGCAAGACGTCATCAAACGAGGCACGGGCAGAAAAGCCTTGGCGATGGGCCGTGGCGATATCGCGGGAAAGACCGGGACCACGAACGAATCAAAAGACAGCTGGTTCTCGGGCTATAACGCCGACATCGTCACCACCGTCTGGACCGGGTTCGATCAGCCTCAGAGCTTAGGTCGCCGTGAGTACGGCGGCACGGTGGCCCTTCCCATATGGATGAAATACATGAGCGCTGTGCTGGAGGGCAAACCTGAACATGCCCCCGCTGAGCCTGAAGGCATCCTGACCCTGCGCATCGACCCTGACAGTGGCCGCGCAGCGGCACCAGGGACACCAGATGCCTATTTTGAAATATTCCGAAGCGAAGATTCACCGCCTGGCATGAACGATGAACTGATGCCAGGCGCAACCCTCCCTGGCAGTCCGCTACCGGCCAGCGAAACGGCACCTATGGATCTTTTCTAAAAGTCGAATACTACGTGAGAGCGTAGCCGAGCTCCGCTAAGTGTTCTGCGGGATTTCGATGATAAAAAAAACCGGCCATTGGCCGGTTTTTTCTAACTACAGCCCCGTCAAAGCGGAGCCATAGACAACCATTCAACCACCGAAGACGTCGTCGACAGACTTAAGCGGGTAGTTCGAGGGGTAGGGCAGAGTCGCCACGCCACTTTCAATGGCAGCCTTTGCGACAGCATCGGAAACCAGTGTGATCAGGCGCCGATCCATAGGCTTCGGGATGATGTACTCCCGACCGAACTCCAGACTGTCAACGCCATAGGCGGCCGCCACCTCGGCCGGCACCGGCAGCTTGGCGAGGTCACGCAGCGCCAGCGCGGCTGCTATCTTCATTTCCTCGTTGATGCGCTTGGCCCGGACGTCCAGCGCACCGCGGAAAATGAACGGGAAGCCCAGAACGTTGTTGACCTGATTCGGATAATCCGAACGGCCGGTTGCCATGATTACATCGGAGCGCGTCGCGTGCGCCAGCTCCGGACTGATCTCAGGGTCCGGGTTGGAGCAGGCAAATACGACCGGATTGGCCGCCATACGCTTGAGACCCTCAGCACTCAGCAGGTTAGCGCCCGACAGGCCCACGAAGACGTCGGCACCGTCTAGCGCGTCATCCAGGGTGCGCTTATCGGTCTCATGTGCAAACACTGCTTTGTACTGGTTTAGATCGTCACGACCCGCATGGATAACACCCTTGCGATCGATCATGAAGATGTTCTCGATTTTCGCGCCCATGCTAACCAGCAACTTCATGCAGGAGGTTGCAGCGGCGCCGGCGCCAAGGCAGACGATTTTTGCCTGTTCCAAAGACTTACCGGCAATTTCCAGTGCATTGAGCATGCCCGCTGCAGTGACGATAGCCGTGCCGTGCTGATCGTCATGAAATACGGGAATGTCGCATTGTTCGATTAAGGTCCGTTCGATCTCGAAGCACTCAGGCGCCTTGATGTCTTCCAGATTGATCCCGCCAAAGGTGATGGAGATACGCTTGACGGTATCGATGAAGGCCTGCGGACTCTCCGCATCGACTTCGATATCAAACACATCGACCCCAGCGAATCGCTTGAACAATACTCCCTTGCCTTCCATAACCGGCTTGGATGCCAGTGGCCCAAGGTTGCCAAGACCGAGAATTGCGGTGCCATCGGAAATCACCGCAACCAGATTGCCTTTGCCGGTGTATCGATAAGCCAACTCAGGATCTCGGGCGATCTCCCGGACCGGCTCCGCCACACCAGGACTGTAGGCCAGCGAAAGATCGCGAGCGGTGGACGTGGGCTTGGTCAGCTCGACGCTCAACTTTCCCGGACGGGGCTGGGAATGGTAGTCGAGAGCGGCAGTTTTCAGGTCAGTCATGGGGCAATTCCGCTTATTTTACTGGGACAGACAGGTGGTCGAGGATACGCCAAGACCGAGCGCCGTCACAAGGGAAGGGAAAACCTGACTGTCAAGGTCTGGCCGTACGACCTTTGGCGACGGCTTCAGGACAAAGGCATGAGCATCGACGGGTGGCTTAGCTTCAACAACCAACGCGCCCGCCGCGACCGATCACCACGACTCTTTCGATCGATGACCCAGCCCCTGACCTCGACATCCTTGCCAGACAAACCCTTCAGCGCATCATCGAAAGCGGCAACGACCTGAGGAGGGATCTGCACCACAAGCGAACCACCCAGTTCCAACCAGACACCTCCCCGGTTGGTCTCCATGCGCTCGACGCGGGCCCTGACAATCGCAAACCCACCGCCACGCACGCGGTCCGCCGCAATCACAGGAGGTTGCCGCCAAACCCCTTTGCCAGCAGAACGCGCCTGCAGCTCCGCCGCTCGCTGGCATTCGGCCAACGATACGTTCGGCGCGATGGCGACAAAGAAGCCCAATCCTTCGGCAAGCATTTGCGCTTCCAGATTTTCGCCATGTTTGTCGAAGGCGTGAGCAAGAACGCGTCCGTAGTGATCCCTGGATTGCCGGCCAATCCTTATACCGACATAACCATCATTGGTGCTCACCAACGATTGCAGCCGATTCCTTGCAGCCTCTGCAAACGGCTCAGCACTGCGCCCTTTACGGCCCATTTCGGCGGCATTCAACCCAATGAGTCGCACACTGCGACCATCGGCCAGCCGCAGTGTATCGCCATCAATAACTGTCGCGACCTTCACGCGCGAGAGCGGCTCGCCGGCCGGGCAAAGCGCCGCAGCTTGCAAGCTGAAGAAGATAGAAACGAAAAAGGCGCCCACCTGGGACGCCTTTTTCAGTTGCTCGGAGAATCTCATCGGATTCCCGTAGCGACGACAGCTTATTACTTGGCGCCAAACACACCAAAGCGCTGCTTGAAGCGGTCGATACGGCCACCGGTATCCAGCACTTTCTGCTTGCCGGTGTAGAACGGATGGCACTCAGAGCAAACGTCGATGCTCAGGTTCTTGGCCAGCGTAGAGCGAGTCTTGATGACGTTGCCGCAGCTGCAAGTGGCGTCGATTTCTACGTAATTAGGATGGATATCGGCTTTCATGGAAAAATCCTCTAGGACTTGTGCCGCCACCCGACCCTATGTCGAGTACCGCACGGAAGGGCGCGAATAATAACAGAGCAAGTAGGCGATGCAAGGGCTGCTGATCGGACAGATACCGCCTCATCCCACAGCCTAAGACTACAGGCCAGCCTGCTACCCCGCCGGATCGTTTAAGATCGGCATTCGCCGCCAAGGACTTTCGCGTGCCCCGATCCATACTCCGCCTCGCGCTGCCCTCGCCATTGCGCAGACTCTTCGATTACCTCCCACCTGCTGGGGTCTCAAACGCCGGGCTGCAGCCGGGTATGCGCCTGCGCGTACCGTTTGGCCGACGCGAAATCATCGGGATACTGGTAGAGGTCGTCAGTCACAGCGAAGTCCCCGAAGCGAAGCTCAAGCCGGCTCTGGAGTTGCTCGATGCGCGACCTCCCCTACCGGCACCGCTGTTCAAGCTATGCCTGTGGACTGCCCAGTATTACCAGCACAGCCTCGGCGACACGCTCAGCTGGGCGCTGCCAGTCCTGCTGCGCCAGGGCGAACCCGCCGAGGCGAGACAGGAGCGCTTCTGGCATGTAGTCAACGGCGCGCGGCCCGAAGACCCGAGACTGAGCCGGGCGCCACGCCAACGCGAAGCACTGAAGACCATTGCTCAGCATCCTCACGGCGTGGCGCATGCCCTGCTTTCGCAGCTGCAGCTGAGCAAAGACAGCCTTGATTTGCTGTTGCAGAAAGGTCTGCTGAGCGTCGAGACCCGGCGCTGCCACCAGACTCCGCGGCGCCAGGGCAGCTGGCTGCTGCAGGCGGAGTTACCGCTGAACCAGCAGCAACGCGCCGCCTTCGAAGCCATTCGCTCAGGCCTGAATGGCTTTCAGGCATACCTGCTCGCCGGCGTCACCGGGAGTGGCAAGACAGAGGTCTACCTGCAGCTGATCCATCAGGTGTTGGAGGCTGGCAAGCAGGCCCTGGTGTTGATTCCCGAGATCAACCTCGGGCCACAGACCCTGGCGCGCTTCGAAAAACGCTTCAATGCCCGCATCGCCCTGCTCCACTCCAATGTCAACGACCGCGAACGTCTAGATGCCTGGCTTGCGGCGCGGGACGGCGAGGCGGACATCATCATCGGTACCCGCTCAGCATTGTTCACCCCGATGAAAAACCCGGGGTTGATCATTCTCGATGAAGAGCATGATGCCTCTTATAAACAGCAGGAAGGCCTGCGCTATCACGCACGCGACCTCGCCGTGGTCAGAGCGCGCCAAGAGAACGTCCCGATTTTGCTGGGGTCGGCAACGCCGTCGCTGGAAAGCCTGCACAACGCGCACAGCGGACGCTACGGACTATTGAAGCTGACCGAGCGTGCCGGAGGGGCACAAGCGCCACGCTTCCTGCGCCTGGACATAAAGAGCCGCCCGCTCGATTCCGGTATTTCCGGCCCGTTGCAGCAGGCCATGGCGCAGACACTTGCCGCCGGACAGCAGGTGCTGGCGTTCCTCAACCGGCGCGGCTTCGCCCCCTCGCTGCTGTGCCACGATTGCGGATGGATCGGCCAGTGCGCTCGATGTGACGCCAGGATGACGCTGCATCAGCGTCACAACGAGCTGCGCTGCCACCACTGCGGCCATGCCGAACGCCCGCCGCATAACTGTCCAGACTGCAACAAGCTCGACCTGAGGCCCGTAGGCGCGGGCACCGAGCGAGCGGAGGAGCGACTCGCCACGCTCTTTCCTGACTACCCGGTGCTGCGCATCGATCGTGACAGTACCTCGCGCAAAGGCTCGATGGAGCAGCTGCTGGCCACCATCAACCGTGGCGAGCCATGCGTGCTGGTGGGCACTCAGATGCTCGCGAAGGGCCACCACTTCCCGCGCGTGACCTTGGTCGCCATTCTTGATGCGGACGGTGGCTTGTTTTCGGCCGATTTCCGCGCCAGCGAACGGATGGCTCAGCTGATCGTGCAGGTAGCCGGCCGCGCTGGGCGGGCCGAGGAGCCCGGCAAAGTGATCATCCAGACCCACCTGGCTGACCACCCGCTGCTGGTTCAGCTGACCGAGCAGGGCTACTTCGCCTTCGCTGAACAGGCGCTGAGCGAGCGTCGCGCGGCTGGCTTGCCTCCTTTCAGCCATCTTGCGCTGTTGCGGGCCGAGGCGGTGAAACCCGGCCAGGCCGAAGACTACCTCGATCAAGCCTGTATTCAGGCCGAACAGCTAATAGCGCAACTCGGCCTGACGGGTGTCGAGCTGCTGGGGCCAGTGCCCGCTCCGATGGAGCGACGTGCCGGGCGTTTTCGTGCGCAGCTGCTACTACAAGCTAACGCCCGCGCACCACTGCATAACCTTATGAGCGCCTGGATGCCGCAGGTAGAGGCATTGCCGGGTAGCCGCACCGTCCGCTGGTCGTTGGATGTTGACCCGATCGACCTGTTCTGATGTTGGCCTGTCGCACAGACTCCAGCGCAACTAAGCGCCTTAAGCCTTGAAGGTTCGGCCTCGGGGCACCGATAATGCCCAGTTTTCGACCAAAGCCTTCGGCCGACCGAGCACATCATGAAAGACAGCATTCGCCATCTGATCCAGCAAGCCCTGGCCCGTCTCACCGCTGAAGGCGTGCTGCCGGAGGGGTCGAACCCGACTATCCAGGTGGAGAACACCCGCGACAAGACCCATGGCGACTTTGCCAGCAACGTCGCGATGATGCTGGCAAAGCCAGCCGGGATGAAGCCGCGCGATCTGGCGCAAAAGCTCATCGAAGCATTGCCAGCAGACCCCAGCGTCAGCAAGGTTGAGATCGCCGGCCCGGGCTTTCTTAATTTCTTCCAGAACAGCGCTGCGTTGGCGCAGCGGTTAGAAGCCGCCCTCGCCGACCCTCATCTCAGCGTCAGCAAAACGGGCTCCAAGCAACGCGTTGTGGTCGACCTCTCCTCACCGAACCTGGCGAAGGAAATGCACGTCGGCCACCTGCGCTCGACCATCATCGGCGACGCCGTGGCGCGCGTGCTCGAATTCCTCGGAGACGAGGTTATCCGGCAGAACCACGTGGGCGATTGGGGCACCCAGTTCGGCATGCTGCTGGCTTACGTGAAGGAACAACCGAAAGGGTTCGACTCACCGGAGCTGGCGGACCTGGAAGGCTTCTACCGCGCAGCGAAGCAACGGTTCGACGAATCGACAGAGTTTGCCGAACGCGCGCGCAAGCTAGTCGTGGAGCTGCAAGCAGGCGATGCCGAATGCCTGCGGCTGTGGAAGCAATTTAACAAACTCTCACTCAGCCATGCGCAAGAAGTCTACGACCGCCTCAATGTCATGCTCACCCCGGACGATGTAAAAGGCGAGAGCGCCTACAACGCCGAACTTGCCGACATAGTCGCATCGCTCAAGGTCAAAGGGCTGCTGACTGAGAGCAACGGAGCCCAATGCGTCTTTCTCGATGAATTCAAGAACGCCGAAGGCAACCCGCTCCCGGTGATTGTGCAGAAAGCCGGTGGCGGCTACCTCTACGCCACCACTGATCTGGCCTCCATGCGCTACCGCAGCCAGCAGCTTAAGGCTGATCGCGCGCTGTATTTTGTCGATCAGCGCCAAGCGCTGCATTTCCAAATGACATTCGAGGTGGCTCGACGCGCCGGCTTCGTCCGCAGCGACATGCAGCTCGAGCACATGGGTTTCGGCACCATGAACGGTGCCGATGGCCGCCCCTTCAAGACCCGCGATGGCGGCACAGTGAAGCTGGTTGACCTGCTCGATGAAGCCGAGCAGCGCGCCTACAGCCTGGTTAAAGGCAAAAACCCTGATCTTGACGAAGGGGAGCTGCGGCAAATCGCCCGCGCCGTGGGCATCGGCGCAGTGAAATATGCAGACCTGTCGAAGCACCGCACCAGCGATTACAGCTTCAACTTCGAGCAGATGCTCAGTTTCGAAGGCAACACCGCCCCCTACCTGCTTTACGCCTACACCCGGGTGGCCAGCGTGTTTCGCAAGCTGGGTACCGGCATGGACGGACTCGGCGGCGAGATCAACCTGGAAGCCGAACAAGAGCAAGCGCTAGGCGCGAAGCTGGCTCAGTTCGCCGAGGTGCTCAACGGTGTGGGTGAGAAGGGTGTTCCCCATCTGCTGTGCAGCTATCTATACGATCTGGCAGGGCTGTTCTCCAGCTTCTACGAACACTGCCCGATACTCACCGCTGAGAGCGAGACGGTTAAACAGAGTCGCCTGCGCCTCGCCGCCCTGACCGGCAAAACGCTGAAACAGGGCCTTGCCCTGCTTGGCCTGGAAACGCTGGAGCGGATGTAAGTGGCAGCCAGGAAAAAACCTGCCCCGAAACGTGGTGCGAGCCGCTACCAGGCACCCGCCAAAAAGCCGGTACCCGGCTGGATCTGGCTCGTGTGTGGACTGGTCATCGGCGGCTTCATTGTGTTCCTGATGAACCTCGAACCTGGCGGCGATGAGATCCAGCGCACCAAGGACACTGCGAAATCCAAGGAGCAGCCGAAGCGTTCGCCTCCCGCCACGGGCCAGCCAGCGAAACCGAAGTACGACTTCTATACGCTGCTGCCTGAGTCGGAAGTGATCTTGCCGCCAGAGGCGCCAAAGCCCGAGCCGCCCAAGCCGGTCACACCGGAAGAGGCTGCAAAGATCGACGCGGCGCGCGCCGAAGCCGCTCTGAATGGCCAGGTACCACCGCCTCCGCCTACAGTGGCCAAGGCACCGGTGACTCAGTTTTTCTTGCAGGCCGGCTCGTTCCGCAAGAAGCCCGAAGCGGAAAAGGTTAGGGCGCAGATCATTCTGCTCGGCCAGGATGTACGGGTTGAGAGCGTGACCGTGCGTGACGAGGACTGGTATCGGGTGCTGGTCGGGCCATTTGCCGACCGAGCAAGACTCGATCAGGCCCAGAAGGCGCTATCAGCAAGCGGTTACAAGAACCTGCTGCTTCAACAGCGCCAGGCGCGCTGAGCCGAGGCTTTAGTTCAAGCACGGGAGCAGCGCTGTAGCCGGCGCTGCTTCTCTGTCGACGGGCAGCGCCCACCCGGCGCTCAGCTCTTACGATCCCGAGGCGCATAGGCGAATACGTCTGCACGCATCTGTTTTGCATCCATTCCCGCCTCCACCAACGCATCCAACGTGCCGTAGACCATGGCGGGAGAGCCGCTGGCGTAGACGTGAACTGGCTGGAGATCGGTGAAGTCCTCGCAGACTGCTTGATGCAACATGCCGCGCCGCCCCGCCCACTCACATACATCACTGACAATCTGATGCAGAAAGAGATTGGGCAGCTGTTGCCACTCCTGCCAATGCGTCAACTGATAGAAGTCTTCCGGGCGACGCACCCCCCAGTACAGATGCACCGGATGGGCGAAGCCCTCGGCTCGGCAATGCTCGATCAGACTGTGCATCTGCGCCATCCCGGTGCCTGCAGCAATCAGCACCAATGGCCCCTCTGGCAGCTCGGCGAGGTGTGTATCGCCGAACGGCATCTGCACGCGAGCCGTCCCGGTGCGCCTGATTTGCTGCAGCAGGTCGATCGCTGACGATTCACGCGCTAGCACGTGGAGCTCCAGCTCACGTCCGCGCCCTGGCGCGGACGCTAGCGAAAAGGCGCTGTATTCGCCATCCTCCCGCTCCAGCAACAAGTATTGCCCTGCGTGATAGCGCGGCAGTTTACCGGCCGGCGCACGGAGTAGCAGGCGAAACACGTCTCCCCCCACCTCTTCACAGCTGACGAGCTGGCAACTCAGCGTACGCACCGGTAGCTCCCCCGGCGCAAGCACACCATCCCACAGCAGAACGCAATCTTCCTCTGGCTCAGCCAGGCAGGCGAAAACTTCGCCGTGATCATGGCTTTCGCCACGCTGACGCACCCGGCCGTCAACCAGCAGTGCAGCGCATATCAGGCAATTACCGTTGCGGCATGCTTGCGGACAGTCGTAGCCCAACCGGCGCGCGGCGTCGAGAATCAACTCACCACGTTCGACGTCGAGCACTGCTCCGGAGGGTTGCAGGGTTACTTTCATCAATTCAAAACCTGAGTAAATGCGCGGCTGTCATCAGTCGATGCCAAGCTCGGCCCAGAGTTCGTCGACCCTACGCTTCACCGCCTCATCCTGCACGATGGCACGCCCCCATTCACGGGTAGTCTCGCCGGGCCACTTATGAGTGGCATCGAGGCCCATCTTGCTGCCGAGACCGGACACCGGCGAGGCAAAGTCTAGATAGTCGATTGGTGTGTTCTCGATCAGCACCGTATCGCGCTTGGGATCCATGCGCGTGGTGATGGCCCAGATAACGTCATTCCAATCCCGTGCGTTGATGTCATCGTCGGTAACGATGACGAACTTTGTGTACATGAACTGCCGTAGAAAGCTCCATACGCCCAGCATCACGCGCTTGGCGTGGCCGGGGTACTGTTTTTTCATGGTCACCACCGCCATGCGGTAGGAACAGCCTTCCGGCGGCAGATAGAAATCAGTGATCTCGGGAAACTGCTTCTGCAGGATCGGTACGAAAACCTCGTTGAGCGCGACACCAAGTATCGCCGGCTCATCTGGCGGCCGACCGGTGTAGGTGCTGTGATAGATAGCGTCGCGACGTCGGGTGATGCGCTCTACGGTGAACACCGGGAAGCGATCGACCTCGTTGTAGTAGCCGGTGTGATCACCGTACGGCCCTTCATCGGCCATCTCGCCAGGCTGAATGTAACCCTCCAGAACAATTTCGGCACCGGCCGGCACCTGCAAATCGCTGCCTCGGCATTTGACCAGCTCGGTACGGCTGCCGCGCAACAAGCCAGCAAAGGCATATTCGGAGAGCGAATCCGGAACCGGTGTAACAGCGCCAAGGATCGTGGCCGGATCAGCGCCGAGCGCCACCGCCACTGGGTAGGGTCGGTCGGGATACTTCTCGCACCACTCACGAAAGTCCAGCGCACCGCCTCGATGGCTGAGCCAGCGCATGATCACCTTGTTGCGACCAATCACCTGCTGGCGATAGATACCGAGGTTCTGCCGCTCCTTGTTAGGGCCCTTGGTGATTGTCAGCCCCCAGGTGATCAGTGGCCCAGCATCGCCTGGCCAGCAGGTCTGAACCGGCAGCAGAGACAGATCAACATCATCACCTTCGATGACCAGCTCCTGACAGGGCGCATCCTTGAGCACCTTGGGCGCCATGCTAATGACCTTCTTGTAGATCGGTAGCTTGCTCCAGGCATCCTTCAGCCCTTTTGGCGGCTCCGGCTCCTTGAGAAAGGCCAAGAGCTTGCCGATCTCACGTAGCTCGGACACTTCCTCCGCCCCCATGCCCAGGGCAACGCGCTTGGGAGTGCCGAAGAGATTTCCGAGAACCGGCATATTAAAGCCGGTCGGGTTCTCGAAGAGCAGCGCTGGCCCCTGCTTGCGCAGGGTTCGATCGCATATCTCGGTCATTTCCAGAACGGGAGAAACGGCGGTTGAAACGCGCTTGAGTTCACCGCGCTGTTCCAGACCTCGGATAAAGTCGCGCAGATCGCGATACTGCATTGCTTGAGCCTCGCAGGGGCCGGCAGGTGTCCGGGCGGAAAGTGTAGCCTTGGCGCAGGTCGATACAAAACCTGCAGACAGACAAAGGCCGGGTTTCCCCGGCCTCGGCAGCAACGACCAGACTTATTTGCGCTTCATTGACATGAAGAATTCTTCGTTGGTCTTGGTGTCCTTCAGCTTGTCGAGCAGAAACTCGATCGCAGCGCTTTCGTCCATCGGATGCAGCAGCTTGCGCAGAATCCAGATGCGCTGCAGCTCTTCCTCGCTGGTCAGCAATTCTTCGCGACGAGTACCCGAACGGTTGATGTTGATCGCGGGGAATACCCGCTTCTCGGCGATACGGCGATCAAGCTGCAACTCGAGGTTACCAGTGCCCTTGAACTCCTCGTAGATCACCTCATCCATCTTCGAGCCGGTTTCCACCAGTGCGGTGGCGATAATAGTCAGCGAACCGCCTTCCTCGATGTTCCGTGCGGCGCCGAAGAAACGCTTGGGCTTTTCCAGGGCATGGGCGTCGACACCGCCAGTCAGTACCTTGCCGGAGCTAGGAATCACCGTGTTATAGGCACGGGCCAGACGGGTAATCGAATCCAGCAGGATGACCACGTCCTTCTTGTGCTCGACCAGGCGCTTGGCCTTCTCGATCACCATC
>ERZ1673962.198-NODE-198-length-51252-cov-11.775260_pt1 | contig 51252 bp, 51 predicted proteins | sample MGYA00580188_ERZ1673962 | MGnify/ENA primary metagenome ERZ1673962 (study PRJEB41334, sample SAMN05608104) | rock metagenome | biome: terrestrial subsurface; feature: shale formation; material: shale | place: USA: Pennsylvania ... | reverse complement strand
AGCCGCTGCGCGCGTTCGTGTGCTTCTTGCTCGGTGTCGCCCTGCAGAACCACCAGCGTGCGGCCCTGCTGTTTCAGACGGACATGGAATTTCTCAGGAAGGCCTTGGGCGGCGCGGTGCAAGCGGGGGCCGGTTTCCAGTTGGACGGGATGCATCACCACGCCCCTCTGAAATCGGATTCCTGCAGCGAGGCCAGATCCCGCACGGTTACGTCCAGGCCGCGGCCGTGAATGTGGATCAGCCCGTTCGGCTTGGCCGTCATCTTCAGGCCCATCGCCTGGATGGTCTGGCGCGCCTCTTGGCGGCGCAGTTCCTTGAACTCTTCCGGAGTCATACGTTGCCGGCCTGAAGGGGCTGGCAGGGGAGTCGTTCCGCTAAGGCTATCAGTGCGGCACAGGCTTGGAGATCCCCTGCCGCGGCTGCATCGCGTAGGCGATTACGGGCGGCCTCTACCTCTCGCTTCGTCACGTCCTTGGCACGTCCGCGGCGCTTGGTCGGCTGCTGAGATTCTGTGAATGCCATTTCCTGCCCCTGCTGTGTAATCAAAGACGACACGTCGTCATAGTTGACATGATAAGCCGATTCGAGCAGATGGCAAGTTTTTAGTGTGTATTCATCCAGTAGTTTTTAGGTGTGCTTGAGCTGATACAGAAGGGAAGGCGAATCGGCGGGGGTTGGTGAAGGGGCGGAAGACTGGAAACGTGCCAGCAATTCTGGGTTATCCAAAGTGATACAGCAGGGGCCCGTCGGGACGAGTGAGCCGTTTTGGTCTCACTGAGACGTTTTGGTCTCGGTGGGATATCCCCAGTTGTGGGGAAAACCCCCAGGCTTGATAGCGGGAAACCCCCGGTCTTGATCGTGGGAAACCGCCGATCTGGTCCGAGTCGGACAGGTTGGTCTGTCTCGGCGTGCCGGAAATGGCACTTAGTGTCGAAAACGACACAGTGTGTTGATTGCTACACAGTGGCAGATCGGGAAATAGTCCGAATCGACGGAATAACTCCGGGCGGTCCCGGTTACGGAGCGTTGTCGAAACTACCAGAAGTGGTAGTTTCGACTGATGTTGGCTGGGTGAATGGATCTTCCTTAGTGCTCTCGCCGCTCTGGAAACCCAGCGATAACCCAGCCGGTTAGGGTTTGGTTTCAACGGACGTTGAACAGGTGTTGAACGATTGCTGAACGCTTGATGCACGAAACGTGGTCAGTTCTGAGCGCATTAAAAAACCCCGCACAGTGGCGGGGTCTGGTGTCGCGTGGGTTGGTCAGTGAATGCGCCGTATGTCGAGCGAGGCTAGATCCGCTTCTGTCACTACGCCAGCCGCGAACAATCCTTGCAGGAAGCCGGACAGCATCTTCGTGTCCAACGCGCCCCGGTCTGCGTCGGCCTGGTACATCTCCAGCGCGCCCACCGCTCCGTCACAGTGGGCGATCATGGGTGCGATCTTACCGAACAGTGCGCGTTCTCCTGGCTTCATGGTTCGTAGCGCTCCAGTACCTTGCCGATCCGTTTAACAATGCCGTCCAGCTCCGTGGCGCGCTCCTGATCCGTTTCGCTGTCACGGTACTGGCAGAGGTCCGAAAACACGCCCAGCAGCAGCGCTTGGCCGAATGCGTCGATGTGGGCACCTTGGTCGGCGATAATCGCGGTGTCGACGTTGATGGGTACGATGTTGGTCATTGCGGCAGGCCTGTCATTAGTCGGAGCCGCTCGAGGCTTTGCGTGTGAGCAGATGCCAACTCATCCTCAGAGGTCAGATCCGAAGCCAGGCAGCAGGTGTGTGCAACAATCGCGGCGCCGGGGAATGCTGCAGCAATCTTGTCTGCCGCTTCTTCCATTTGCTCAACCGTTGGAAATGGCCCAATTTTTCCGAAAGGCATGATCTGCGCCTTGTCGTTGTCCAGCGTGTAGTACCGGAAGAATCCCTGGACCTTTTCCCATGAGGATATGCTGTTCATTGCCCCGCCTCCGCGCCATCTTTCACGGCATCTACTATTGCTTTAGCCGACTCTAGGGCGTGGTGGATCAGGTAAGCGCGGTTCCCTTCCAGCGGGTGACCGTCACCGGCCTCCAATATCGGCTCAAGAATCATCGACAGCAGGTTGGATGCCTGCTCTAGCGCCATTGCAGCCGGCACGCCTGGGCGAACGGCGAGCAGGTCTTTCGGCCCGACTCCATTTGCACGGCCTTCATAGGCCAGGAATGTGACTACAGCGGTGCGCGGGTTGAGCTGTTCAGCTACTGCGTTCATGGTTGTTACTCCTGTCGTGGCATCGGTCCCCTCCCTAGGTCCTCGATGCCGCTTTGATGTGTGTTGGTTATCTGTCTGTGGCGGTCTTACTTGATGCAGCTCGTCGGTGAGCTACGCCTTACTGGGTGGTATATATCTAAAAGGGTGTGCACTTTCTGCACACGTAGAACGGCGATTACGGTGCACTTTCTGCACATATAGAAGGGCGCCCGAAACAGAGCCATACGAAACCGTACGGACGCGCTTTTCTACTTGTGCAGTTTCTGCACCGGTACGTGTGCATTTTCTGCACTGGAAGAAATCGAACCGAACAGGGTTGGCAGTGGGCGCAACGGAGCGCGGCGCGGCGCTACTTCCAGATCCTTGCCGGGACATTCGTCGATCGGCAGCCAGGCAACTGCATACAGGGCGCACCTGGCGCCGTGCCGGTTGAACAGGCTGCTTCTGGTCTGAATGATCCATCCGCCTTCCTCCAGATCAGCCAGCGCTTTCTGTAGCGTGTGCGCTGAGCCGATGCCCCAATCTCTCGCCATGGTTCGAGTGGCGGACAGGTCGCCGTTGTTCTCGCCGTTGTACTGCGCTAGCAGCTCCACCAGAACGCCACGCGCTACAAAGCTGAGCGATCTGTAGCCGGCCGATTGGATCATGGCCTTCTGCAGCATCGCGAACGGCGGCGCCTTCGTTTTGGTGTTGCCTTTGCCTTTGCGAATAGCCATTCCTGTCATCCATCAGAAGGCCGGCAGAGGGCTGCTCTGCCGGCAACTAGGCCGTTAGGCAGCTTCTGCAATCAGGACGTACAGGCCGACCCTATGCGGCTTCCGGCCCGCTTCGGTGGGGATATAGGTCCATTCGGTGACTATTCCCCATCCGTCGCGGCGCAAGCGGCGCACAGTCGATGGCGGATGGACGATGTCCAGGTCCTTAGCGGCGGTGATGGTCGAAACGGGGCCCGCCCGCAAGGCGGCGACAAGCCTGGCGGCTTGGGCATCGGCAGAGTGGTCGACAAGATCGGGAGCGGATGCCACAATCCGTGCTGTCATGCTCATGACGTTTTGGTAATTGCCCTGGCGGAGTTGCAGCTCCGCTTCGGGTTTACCGTCTAGTTTCTCTCTCATACAACCTCCAAACGATACGCTCCAAAATTTCGGAGCTGTTCGAGATCCGCCAACTTGGCGGTCCCAGGTAGGTTCAGCCAGCCCAGCACGGCGCCGGCCTTCCCGATCAGTTTTACTTTCAGCGTTTCGGTATTCACCGAGCGTTCTCCTTTGCCATCCGATTCAGCCAGGCGCGCAGCTCCTCGATCAGAATCAGCCGGCGCTTGCCTGCTTTGAAAGAAACGAGGTCGCCACGGGCAATGGCTTCGTAGATAGCGGAGCGGGTGGTACCGGATGCGCGGGCGGCTTCTTCAGGGCCTACGGCGAGGGGTTGCAGCGTTGCGAGTTGGCTCATGGTCTTCTCCGTCTGGCCTAGGTTGTGTGCCAGTGGATGCCATCATAAACAGCTCGATTCGGTATGTGCAAGCATTTGCTAAACAAACTAGCACTTAACGGGATTGACCATAAGTTGCCTGTCAGGCAAGCTGATGACATTGAGGATCACAAGTGGGAGGCTGGGATGGCTGTCAACTTAAAGAAGAAAGGCGACACAAGCACGACGGTCTCGGTCGGAATAAGGATTGACCCGAAAATCAAATTCGCGCTCGATCTGATGGGGCGAATGCAAAAGCGATCGCTAACAGCGGTAATTGAGTGGGCTATTTCAAACGCTATTGCGCAACAGCAATTCAGATCTCCTGACGAGACGTTCGCGGACGCAATCGAAAAAGTATGGTCTACAGACGAGTCGACCCGCTTCGTTCAGCAAGCCTTGTATATGCCGGAAACATTGACGTATGACGAGTTACGCATCTGGGAAACCATCAAAGAATCAATAGACTTCTGGGCCGGAAACCATGACGGCACTTGGACGCACGTGGACTTTTTGCTTCGGAAGGACGAAGTCCGCGAGCACTGGGATCGTCTCTTAGAGCACGTTCAGCAGCACCGAACTAGCCCGACCATCGTTCCATACTCGACGATTCCATTCTAAATCAGCTCCACTGCGGCCGCCTTGCTATCCGGGGCAAGGTGGGCATAGCGGAGCGTCATTTTGATATCCGCGTGCCCCAGCAGATCGCGCACCGTGTTCAGCGGTACGCCAGCCATTACAAGCCGCGACGCGAAGTCGTGGCGCATATCGTGCCAGCGGAAGCCGATGATGCCGGCATTCTTCAGCAACTCAAGCCAGGCGGTTTTCACGTCAGTCATGGGCTTGTCGTCACTACCGGGGAAGACATAACCCGTCACGTTGCCTTGTTCCTTCCAGGCCTTCAGTGTCGCCAATGCTTCGCTGTTCAACGGAATATGCCGCGTCTCGCTGGACTTCGCGCCTTCACCTGCAACCGTCAGAACCTTGCCGGCTAGGTTCACGTCTTGCCATCGCAGATTGAATACCTCACCGCGGCGCATCCCCGTATTGAGCGATAGCAGAACCATAGGCTTGAGATGGTCGGTAAAGGCGAGGGTGCGAAGGTCCGGCAAGGGCTTCCGGTTGCGCTTGGTGCGCCATTCGTTCGCACTGTTACGCTCCGCCCTGGCAATCCGCTCGCGTGCGTCTAGCGCGCCTCTGAGGGCCATACTTTCCTCTTTCGACAGGTAGCGGATGCGGCCGATCGAATCGACCTTCAGTTGCTTGACCTTCTCCAGGGGCGAGGCGGGCAGGTAGGCCCATTCCACGGCGCGGCTGAATACTCCGCTGATGCTGCCCATCTTGCGGTTCGCGGTGGCCGTCTTGTTGCCGCCGTTGAGCCAGGCGGTCCGGATCTGCTCGAGATCGCGGCCGGTTATCTCATCGAGGCGGCGGTGCATGATCGGCTCGAAGCTAGTATCGAGCGTGTGTAGCGTCTTCTCGTGGCCTTTATGGTGAGCCTTGAACCACGGCATATAGTGGTCATCGATGAAGCTGCGAAGGGTAGGGGTGCCAGCGCCGCGGCGGCCTTGGGTGACTGCCAGCGGTTCGCCGTGCTTGCGGGCCTCATTGAGGTATTGCAGAGCCTCCTCGCGCGCCTGTTCCAGCGTCAGGATGCCGACACGGCCGAGCGCCTTCTTGCGGCCACGCGCCCAGGTCACGACGTAGGACTTTGCCCCGGCAGCCGTCACGCGCACGAACAGGCCGGGCACGGTGGTATCGTGGACTTCGTATTCCTTGCCGGTGACTTCCAGGCTGTTCAGTCGGCGCGCCGTAAGCTTCTCTCGCACGGTGTCCCTATGGGTGCAGTGTGGGTGCAGAATTGACTATACGGGGCTGATTTACCGGACGCAATAGGACTATAAGTGCCTGATTTATAAGGTAAGTGCTTGATCTGTAAAGGCTGTTTTTGGCCCTCCTAAGGGGAAGGTTGTGAGTTCGAACCTCGCCTGGGACGCCACATGAGAGCGTTTATCCACTTGGCCTAGATGGACAGCTCCTGCAAGTCATTGCCTTTAGATCTGCTTCGATGGCACATCTCCGTGCTGATTGAAGCCGGCTTCGGCCCCTCCGTTCCGGCCTATCCTCACAACTGGCGCTTAGTGCTGGACCTACGTGCCTACTGCAGTGTCACAGCTGCACGGACGCTCGGCGGCTCCATAAGGGACCGCGAACCAGCCGGTCCTTTCTCGCTGCTGCCATGTTTCGGAGAAGGCGTGCCATTGCCAACGTCTCTGCTGCCACCGATCGGGTCGATCTCAGTCTCAGCCGACTGCAGCCGCCATCGACACGTACCGAGTGCCCGATAGTTCAGGCCTTCCAAGGTGGTCTGGACGTGCGGAGACGCGTTTGGGGGGGGGCATTTGAAGATGGGCGCCAGGCATCACACTGGCTCAACATTCGAGCCTTTAGCTAATCACACCGTGCATAGGGTCAGCTATCAATACGAGCCGGTGTTTTGCGCTGTCGTTTTCTGCGCAGACTGACTCGCCGTTTGCTTTGGTCGCGAGCTGACGAGTAGGTGCCGGGTAGAGAGGGTGGCTTTTGATGAACGCCGATCAGTAGCGTGCGTGTTGCTGTATCAACTAAACCGGTCGGTCACCTGATCACGTCGGGCTTCGCGTTGTAGCTGATAGACGAACCGTTCAACCTGTCTCTGCGTTAAACCGCTGATTCGGTGGAAGCGTATCCCGCAGAACGTGAGATCAAGTTTCTCATCGTAGATAACGTGGCGCAGCTCAGCTGCGGTTGTTATGGCGGCGAAAGGCAAGTCTACGGAAAGTTGATCATAGACTTGGCCGGACTGTAGGCCAGCCTGTAGATCCCCTGGGAAGCTCAGCTTGCAACCTGTTGCCGACATGTCCAGGACTTTGCCCACCAGCGGTTTCCTGATCGTCTTTCCGTTCAGTTGCGCTGCGATTGGCTGCCCGCTCAGTGTGGCGCGATAGGCGTTTCGCCGCTGGTGGTAGAGAATTTCGTCTGGCAGCTGAGCCCAATAGCAGCGCGCATCGTCCAATTCGCCAAGATGAACCGGATGTGGATTATTCCAGGCAATTCGTACGCCTTCGTAAAAGCCTTCTATTTGGAAAGCCTCTCCTGACGCCATTAGTCGCTCACCATCGCTAGGTATCAGCTCGTCTAACGCAAGCCAGCCCTTTTCGCGGTTTATCTCTACCAGGTAAGTCTGGTACCGCTGAGAGCGCTCGGCAAAACGGACCTGCAGCGGGATATGGTTATCCAGCAGGGGGCGTAAATTTGCCTGAATTTCGACTGGAGTCTTGAGTATCTGAGGGGGCTGAGGGCCTTCTCCCTCGGCGAAAGGACTAGACACTTGGCGTTGCTCTCCGGCATGTAACGACGACAGTCCAATGATAGCACTTTGCTGCTATGCGGCTGCGGATGGTTCAGGCCTGGCTGAGCGGGCGATGATGAGTGCTTTTCGCGGCAGCTCCCCGGCGATCATAAACGTCCGGGGTCTGGGAGGTGCCTTGCAGTATTTGCAGCATGGTGCCTACGGCGCTCTGGTTGGCCCGGATAAGCTTGCCATTGCGTTCATTGGCTTTGCGGCAGTCCTCAAGGATGATCTCCAGCTGTTCTGCCTGGGCAAGGATCTCGCCGCCTATCTCCGAAGCTGCGGCAAACTGTACCAAGCCGTTCCGGTCGGCGCTCAGCTGTGCCCTAGCTAATGCCTGGCTGCGTAGTGTGCCGTGTTGGCCCAAAAGTGCCAGCAGTGCCTGCTTTTGCGTGAGCAGCTGCTCCAGTCCACCGAGATTACGCTCAGAGAGCGCCAGATATTCCGCGTCGGTGAGCTCGCGTAGCGTTCTGGCGGTGTCGATATCGTTGGTCAGCTGCTGGAGCAATTCGGAATCTAGCATAGTGGCCTCTGTTGCACTCACGCCCGCTCGCATTGGTGTCAGGCTCAGCGCTGGCTTTCGAACGACAGTAGCTTCGACGCCACTCGCTGGCTGTCCACCTGATAGCTACCATCGGCGATTGCCTGCTTGATCTGAGCAACACGCTCTTGATCAACGGCGGGCTGCTGGTTCAGCTTCTCGGTGGTCTGCTGCAGGCGCTGGGCTTCGGGGCTCAGCTGAACGCTCTCCCCCGATACCGGGCTGTTGCCGGTGGTCTTAGCTTCGTCAGTGGAGGGCTGCTGAGCCGTTGGTCGCTCAGTGTTCTGGACGTTGCTGCTACGTCCATTGCTGGTTGAATTGACGGCGCTGTTAGGCCGATTGAAATCGATAACCATGATCGAAACCTCGAATAAGTCAGGACGCTTGCCTGCTTTTCGGCAAATCCAAATAAAACTTTAGTCTTTTTTCATACGGGCGGCTGGCGTAGCGGCGTCCGACTTCACATTGCGACTTCTACTTGCCCGGGACCAACGACGCGGGCTTTGATGGTTCGTCCGGAGCGCTGGTTTTTGATTCTGATCTGAGAGCCAAGCGCGCCGTCGGACAGCGCCTCACCAGGCATTCTTACATTTATCGTAGAGTTTTTCGCGCTGATTACCACCTGGTCGCCTTTTCGGACTATTTCAGCTGCGGATAAATAGGTTGGCGGTAGCACCTGGTCGGGGAGGGCGCTGCGGGTAATCTTATTGCCCACCACTTGGTCGAACGAGGTCAGATAGCCTTGATTGAGCAAGCTGACGTCGCGCTCGGCAAGGGTGACATCGGCTAGCTCTACGACACTCTCTCGGGCCAGGGGTCGTTTGGCTACGATTACCTCGCGGAACAAATGGACCTGTGCAGGGACGAAAACCGACCAGGGCGAAGTAGCTTCACAGCTAACTCGCACGGTAATGCGACCAACGGGTTGTGCCGGGCTTTCGAGTCTGGTCGTCAATTCTTGATCGCAGGCCGCTAGCCGTAGGCGCGGGTCCAGCCTGTTAAGCTCGATCTCGTAGCGCGCCTGAATTTGACTACGCTGTAAATAGTCAGTTACTTCCTGCTCAAGAAAAGCGCGGGTCGCGTCGATAAGCTGTTCAGGTCGCGTAAAGCTTGCTGAGTCGGCCAGCTGGCTCAGCCCGCACAGAGTTGCCAATAGAAACGTTTGGAAAAGCGTCTTGCACGGATGCCGGAAAAAAGTCGTCTGTGTGCTCATGTCGTGGTTGAAGCAAGGGACGTGCCGTTTGTTGGCCGTTCAGAAACTGACTGGGCAGGCGAGACAGGTATTTTGCAAATCCGTGTTGGTAATGCATGCCACTTCAGCGCCAGATAGTCTGAGCTACAGATGTCTGCCCGCCCATCTCACACGCAAGAGGAAACTGGCATGGCCGGTGTATTGGATTCGGTTAACCAGCGTACGCAGCTGGTGGGACAGAACCGTTTGGAGCTGCTGCTGTTCAGACTGGACGGCAAGCAGCTTTATGGCATCAACGTGTTCAAGGTCAAAGAGGTGCTGCAGTGCCCTCGGCTCACGGTCATGCCTCGGTCGAGCCCGGTGGTGAGGGGGGTGGCAAACATTCGGGGAAGCACGCTTTCTATCCTTGATCTGTCCGCTGCTACCGGAAAGCCAGTGCTACAGGATTTGCCGAATAGCTTTGCCATCATTGTCGAATACAACACCAAGGTGCTTGGTTTTCTGGTCCGCTCGGTGGAGCGGATAGTCAACATGAACTGGGAAGACATTCTTCCGCCGCCTAAGGGTGTTGGGCACGACCATTATTTGACGGCCGTGACTCATGTAGATCAACAGATGGTGGAAATCATCGACGTTGAAAAGATACTCGCCGAAGTGGCGCCGGTGTCCGAAGTGCTCTCGGTCAGCATTGCGGACGAGGCAACCAGTAACAAGGCGTCAACAAGCAGGGTACTGATTGTCGATGACTCGTCTGTGGCGCGAAAGCAGATCATGCGTTGTCTACAAAATCTGGGAATCGAGGTCGTTGCGCACAATGATGGGCGGCAGGCGCTCACCTATCTGCGGAAGCTTGTAGCGGAGGGCAAGAAGCCGTCTGACGAATTCATAATGATGATTTCCGATATCGAAATGCCTGAAATGGATGGTTACACCCTGACGACGGAGGTTCGTCAGGATCCGGCTATGCGTGATATGCATATTCTGCTGCATACTTCGCTTTCCGGTGTGTTCAACCAGAGCATGGTCAAGCGGGTCGGAGCGGACGATTTTCTCGCCAAGTTTCAGGCAGATGATCTGGCCAATCGAGTGATAGAGCGGATCCGGACTACGGATAAGAATTGAGGCTTCGTCCTCTTAATGTGACTGGTGGGCATTATTAGTGTCAGGTGATCCGGATTTCGATCAGTTCCGAATATTCCTCGAGAAGACGTGCGGCATTCTGCTAGGCAGCAACAAGCAGTACCTGGTGTCCAGCAGGTTGAACAAGCTTATGGAGCAGCAAGGGCTCAAAACGCTTGGCGATTTGGTCAGGAAGATTCAGTCCCAGCCACGTAGCGGTCTGCGCGAGCAGGTCGTGGACGCCATGACAACCAACGAGACGCTCTGGTTTCGTGACACCTATCCTTTTGAGGTGATGAAAAACCGCGTTCTGCCTGAGCTGCTGAAAAACGCGCCGGGACAGCGCTTGCGTATCTGGTCGGCGGCTTGTTCATCGGGGCAAGAGCCTTACTCGCTGTCGATGACCATCGACGAGTACGAGCGCAGTAGTCCTAGCCAGCCGAAAACGGCAGTTCAGATCGTGGCTTCTGAATTGTCAGGCGCTATGCTTGCTGCATCGAAGGCAGCCGAATATGACAGTCTCGCTATCGCTCGAGGTTTATCCAGTGAGCGGCTGCAGCGTCATTTCGAGGTGAAAAGCCCGGGTCGTTGGGTGGTTAAGCCGGCAATTCGTAGTCGTGTTGAGTTTCGAGTTCAGAACCTTCTCGACAGCTATGCAGTGCTCGGCAAGTTCGATGTGGTGTTCTGCCGCAACGTGCTGATTTATTTTTCTGCTGATGTAAAGAAAGACATCCTCAAACGAATCCACGCGACGTTGAAGCCAGGCGGATACCTCTTTCTGGGAGCATCAGAAGCGCTGAACGGTCTTCCTGAGCTGTATCAGATGGTGCAATGCAGCCCGGGCATCATCTACAAAGCAAAGTAATGGTTAATTCATAGCAAAAGGCGGCAGGAATCTGTCGCTATGGGCTGGATGAGCGGCAAAAACATAGGTCACGCTTTGCCGCTTTTGACGCTAGTCCGATCCACTCTTCGTAAAAAGCTTATAAATCAGTCAGTTGCCGAAATGGCATGGGCTTTGCTGTGAGTTTGCTAAGCAGACTTGTACCCGGCAAAGGGCTAGATCATGAGCATCAGTTTCGACAAGGCACTCGGCATCCATGAGAAGGCGCTCGGTTTTCGCGCTCAGCGTGCCGAGGTGCTTGCCAACAACATTGCCAACGCTGACACCCCTAACTACAAAGCGCGTGATTTGGATTTCAGCTCGGTGCTTGCTGCGCAAAACAGCAAGAACCAGGGCGGATTCGGCGTGGCCGTGACCAGCAGCAAGCATATTGCCGCCGAAGGCATGGAGATTGCCGATCCCGGCTTGCGTTTCCGCACGCCGGCGCACGCTTCGCTCGATCAAAACACTGTTGATGCCCAGGTTGAGCAAGCGGCCTATGCCGAGAATGCTATCGACTTTCAGGCAAGTTTCACCTTGCTCAACAGTAAATTCCGGGGGCTCATGAGCGCCCTGCGCGGCGAATAAAAGGAGCAAAAACCATGTCCCTCAGCAGTGTATTCAGCATCGCCGGCAGCGGCATGAGTGCCCAGAGCACTCGTCTCAACACCATTTCCAGCAACATTGCTAACGCCGAAACGGTGTCGTCTAGCGTCGATCAGACCTATCGCGCGCGTCACCCCGTGTTCGCAACCGTGCTGCAGCAGGCCAACGGGTCGCCGAACGAGTCGTTGTTCGCTGAGCAGGACCAGGCAGGGGCAGGCGTGCAGGTGCTGGGAGTGGTGGAAGACCAGAGCGAACTGCAAGCCCGGTACGAGCCCAGCCATCCGGCGGCGAATGCCGAAGGCTACGTGTATTACCCGAACGTCAATGTCGTTGAAGAAATGGCCGACATGATTTCTGCCAGCCGGTCGTTTCAAACCAATGCTGAGCTGATGAATACAGCCAAAACCATGTTGCAGAAAGTACTGACCCTGGGCCAGTAACCACTACGAGATATAGCCATGAGCACGACAGGCGGCGTCAGCGGTACCGGCTCGGTACTTGACCAATACCAGATCAAAGATCGCGAAGTTAAAAGCAACGACCTCGGCAAAAACGAGTTTCTCGAGTTGCTGGTTACTCAGCTGAACAACCAGAACCCGCTGGAGCCGCAAGAGAACGGTGAGTTCATCGCTCAGCTGGCACAGTTCAGCACCGTTGAAGGTGTGGAAAAACTGAACTCGAGCATGGAAACCATGCTGTCCGGGTATCAGTCATCCCAGGCGCTGCAAGCATCGTCACTCGTCGGCCGCAAAGTAATCGTGCCAACCGATAAAGCCGTTGTGGATACCAGCGAAACCTTCAAGGCCAGCATCGTTCTCCCGACAACCAGCAGCAACGTGGCGGTCAACGTCTATGACAGCGCCGGTACGGTAGTGAATCGGATCAACATGGGTCAGCAGGAAGCTGGCAATGTTTCGTTTATGTGGGATGGCAAAGACTCGAGCGGCAAAACCTTGCCGCCGGGTACCTATCGATTCGAAGCACAAGCCACTTATCAAGGCGAGACGAAGGGGTTGTACACCTTGCTTCCTGCCAACGTAGACAGCGTCACTCTCGGACAAAACGGCGGTGAGCTTCAGCTCAATCTGGCCGGTGTTGGCAGCGTCGGGCTGTCTCAAGTCCAGGTCATTGGTCAGTAACTGCCGGCACGGTCGGTAATAGGAGCTATTCATGTCGTTCAATATCGGCCTTAGCGGCATGCGTGCCGCCAGCAAAGATCTCAATGTCACGGGTAACAATATCGCCAACGCTGGGACTGTTGGTTTTAAACAGTCACGGGCGGAATTTTCGGATGTATATGCGGCATCGGTCATGGGAACTGGTAAAAATCCGGTCGGCAGCGGTGTATTGCTTTCCAACATTTCCCAGCAGTTCAATCAGGGGAATATCAACTACACCCAGAATGCTCTCGATCTTGCGATCAACGGGAACGGTTTCTTTCAGGTCAGCAACAACGGTGCGTTAAGTTATACGCGGGCGGGTTTCTTCGGTACCGATCGGGAAGGAGCGTTGGTTGATAATTTTGGCTACAAACTTCAGGGGTTCCCCGTGGATGCCAATGGCAACCTGCAGAATGGTGTCGTTGGTGATTTACAGATTCAGACGACCAACCAAGCGCCCAAACCGAGTAGCAAGATTGATACGGTTTTCAACCTGAACTCCACACAAAAATCGCCGGCGACCTGGCAGGCAAGCTATGACGGAGTGGTCGATCAGGCCTACCAGAGTGCCTATGTTCCTGCTTACAGCGATGAGCTAACCGCTCAAATGGCTAACTATTATGTGGACGCGGCTAATGGAGTGGTGGATCCAGCTAACCCAACCGCGGACGAAATCGCTGCTGCCACGGCTTTTGCAACTCCTTTTGCAGTGACAGCCGCAACCCGCGAAGGCAACTTGGCTGCTGCGGATCCTGCGGTTCTAAGAGCAGCCCGCGCGGCGGCGAGCACGACTTTCAACCCCTCTGATCCCACGACTTACAATAGCTCAACTTCGTTGAACGTTTACGACTCACAGGGCAACGCCCACGTCATGACTCAGTACTTCGTCAAGACGAGCGCCAATACCTGGGATATGAAGGTACTGGTCGATGGACGCAATCCTGCCAATCCAAGTGAAGATCCCCCGTCGGAATACGTGATGGGACTCACGTTCAACTCGGCCGGCAACCTTACTGGGATTGCCAATCCTGAAAACGGTCCGCTCACCGTTGGGCCTGATCTCAAGGTCACGCTTCGCAGCGCAACCGCAGCGGAAGTCGCTGCTGGAAACGGAAATGGCTGGATCCCTGCGATTTCTGATGGCCGGACTCCTGCGACTTGGTCGCCAAACGGCGCGTTAGCAAACCCTGAAGGCATCGTCATGGATTTCTCCAAATCCACTCAGTTTGCTAGTTCATTTGCAGTTAACAGCGTGGCTCAGGACGGTTACACGACTGGCGAGCTAGCCGGCTTGGAAATCGACGATACCGGATTGATCTTTGCTCGCTACACCAATGGCCAATCCAAAGTGCAGGGACAGATCGTGCTGGCTAACTTTGCCAACGTGCAAGGGCTAACTCCGGCAGGCAAGACGCAGTGGGTGCAATCATATGAGTCGGGCGAGCCGGTCATTGGCACGCCCATGTCTGGCACCATGGGCGCTCTTCAGGCTGGCGCACTGGAAGACTCCAACGTCGAGCTTTCAGATCAGCTCGTCAACCTGATCGTGGCGCAGCGCAACTACCAGGCGAACGCCAAGACCATCGAAACAGAAAGCGCGATTACCCAGACGATCATCAATCTGCGGTAATTGCTACCTAGCACTGCGCGGGGCGGCGGGAAACTGCCGCTTCGTTTTCAGAAGGCCCTCCGGGGCCTTTTTTTTGTTAGAAAAGGTTTTGTATTTCAAAGGCTTAAGCCTTTGTTTGCTGGTTGGCACATGGCTTGCTTTGTTTCGCTACATAAGTCTGATTAGTGTCAATTCAGGTGCAGCGGAGGTTCCATGGACAAGATGCTTTATGTGGCGATGACGGGAGCGAGCCAGAACGCTCAAGCCCAGCAGGCGCATGCCAACAACCTGGCAAACATCTCGACCACGGGCTTCCGGCGTGACTTCGAGCAGGCGCGCTCCATGCAGGTCTTTGGCGACACTTTTCCAGCACGTGTGTATGCCATGACCGAGCGGCCGGGTACGGACTTCAGCTCCGGCACCTTGCAAGAGACTGGTCGGGATCTGGACGTTGCGATCGAAGGGGATGGCTGGATTGCCGTGCAGGCGCCTGACGGCAGCGAAGCTTATGCCCGTACTGGCAGCCTGAACATCGACACACTCGGCATGCTCCGGACCGGCGATGGTTTGCCGGTACTCGGCAACGCCGGGCCGATTGCCGTGCCGCCGGAAGAGAAAGTGGAGATCGGCGCTGACGGCTCAATCAGCATCCGTGCGCTGGGTGAAGATCCTAACGTAGTGGTAACCGTCGATCGTCTCAAGTTGGTCAACCCTGATCTCAAGCAGCTGGAGAAGGGCACCGACGGCCTTATACGTATGAAGGATGGACAGCCTGTCGAGGCTGACGCCGCGGTTCGTGTGACCTCAGGCTTCCTTGAGGCAAGTAACGTCAACGCTGTTGCCGAGATGACATCGATGCTGGCCCTGTCCCGGCAGTTCGAGCTGCACGTGAAAATGATGCGTACTGCCGAAGAAGATGGTGCCGCTGCGGCCCGAGTCTTGCAGATCAGCTAATCAAACTAGTCGGCGCGACCAGATTCCGGCGCCATAGGAGAACGATATGCTTCCAGCACTGTGGGTGAGTAAGACCGGTCTGTCCGCGCAGGATATGAACCTGACCACCATTTCCAACAACCTGGCCAACGTCTCGACCACCGGCTTCAAGAAAGATCGGGCTGAGTTTCAGGACTTGCTATATCAGATCCGCCGCCAGCCTGGTGGCCAGTCCAGCCAGGACAGTGAGCTGCCATCGGGTCTGCAATTGGGTACCGGTGTGCGGATCGTCGGTACGCAGAAGCAGTTCACCGCCGGCAGTCTGCAGACCACCGAACAGCCGCTCGACATGGCAATCAACGGCCGTGGCTTCTTTCAGGTGCTGCTGCCCGACGGCACAGTTTCCTACTCGCGTGACGGCAGTTTCCATCTGAACGCTGAAGGCCAGATCGTGACCTCGAACGGTTACTCACTGGAGCCGGCGATTGTCGTGCCGCCGGAAACGCAGACATTTACCGTGGGCGAGGACGGCACTGTTTCCGTCACAACGCTGGGTAACCCGGCCCCACAAATCATTGGCAACATCCAGACCGCTGACTTCGTAAACCCGGCTGGTCTGCAGGCGATGGGCAGCAACCTGTTTCTGGAAACCGCCGCAAGCGGTGCGCCACAAGTCAGTACACCTGGTCTCAATGGCCTGGGTACCGTGCTGCAAAACACCTTGGAAAACTCCAACGTCAGTGTGGTCGAGGAGCTGGTGAACATGATCACCACTCAGCGCGCCTATGAGATGAACTCGAAAGTCATCTCCACGGCCGACCAGATGCTGTCCTTTGTTACCCAGCAGCTTTAACCGCTGTCAGCCGCTGGATTGAGGTGAATATGCGCCGCTTGTTGATTGTCCTTCCGCTGGTGTCCGCCGTGATTGTGTCTGGTTGCATGGCGCCAGCTCCGAAGCCTAACGATCCTTACTACTCGCCAGTTCTGCCGCGCACACCGCTGCCTGCTGCGCAGAACAACGGGGCGATCTACCAGGCGGGCTTCGAGACTAATTTCTACGACGATCGGAAGGCCTACCGGGTTGGCGACATCATCACCGTCACGCTCAACGAGAAGACACAGGCCAGCAAAAATTCAAACTCGAAAATCTCCAAGGACAGCAGAGCCAACATCGGCCTTGGTTCCCTGTTTGGCGGCGCTGTTTCGATGGCCAATCCGCTGACCGACAACAAGATGACGTTGGGCGCTGAGTATGAAGCGGCGCGTGATACCTCTGGTTCTGGTCAGGCCGGGCAGAGCAACAGTCTCTCCGGTTCGATCACAGTGACCGTCTCGGACGTGCTGCCTAACGGCATCCTAGCGATCCGTGGAGAAAAATGGATGACGCTCAATACGGGCGATGAGCTGGTGCGAATTGCCGGTTTGGTACGTTCGGACGATATCGCCACCGACAACACCGTCCCGTCGACCCGTATCGCTGATGCCCGCATTACCTACTCTGGCACCGGCGCTTTCGCTGATGCCAGCCAGCCAGGTTGGCTGGACCGTTTCTTCATCAGCCCGTTGTGGCCGTTCTAAGCAGGTGCAGGCAATGAAACTGTTCAGCTCGATTCTGATTGCCTTGCTTTGCTTTGCAGTGCTTCCTGCCCATGCCGAGCGGTTGAAGGACATCGCCTCCATTCAAGGCGTACGTAGCAACCAGCTGATCGGTTACGGTCTTGTGGTTGGTTTGAACGGCAGCGGCGACCAGACGACCCAAACGCCTTTCACGGTGCAGACCTTCAATAACATGATGGCGCAGTTTGGTATCAAGGTGCCCGCGGGCGGCAACGTTCAGCTGAAAAACGTGGCGGCTGTGTCGATACACGCCGAGCTTCCGCCGTTCGCCAAGCCGGGCCAGACGATCGATATCACCGTTTCGTCGATCGGTAACGCCAAAAGCCTGCGCGGCGGCAGTCTGTTGATGGCACCGCTTAAAGGGATTGACGGAAACGTCTACGCCATTGCCCAGGGCAACCTGGTGGTTGGTGGTTTCGATGCGGGCGGCGCGGATGGTTCGCGGATCACCGTCAACATCCCGTCGGCCGGTCGGATCCCTGGAGGGGCGACTGTGGAGCGGCCAGTGCCGAGCGCATTCAACCAGGGTACGACGCTGACAATGAATCTCAATCGCCCCGACTTCACTACCGCCAAGAACGTTGTCGATCATATCAATGAGCTGCTCGGCCCTGGCGTGGCTCAGGCACTCGATGGTGGCTCGATCAGCATCACGGCACCGCTGGATCCAAGCCAACGTGTGGATTATTTGTCCATCCTGGAAAATCTGGAAGTGGACGTGGGTCAGGCGGTCGCAAAGGTCATCATCAATTCGCGCACCGGCACCATCGTGATCGGTCAGAACGTCCGAGTTCAACCTGCAGCTGTTACCCACGGCAGCCTGACTGTGACCATTTCGGAAGATCCGCAGGTGAGCCAACCGAACCCGCTTTCGGACGGCCAGACTGTCGTCGTCCCTAACTCCAAAGTAAAGGCGGAGCAGGAGGCCAAACCGATGTTCAAGTTCGGCCCTGGCACCACGCTCGATGAAATCGTCCGCGCCGTGAATCAGGTAGGTGCTGCCCCCAGCGACCTGATGGCGATCCTCGAAGCGCTCAAGCAAGCCGGTGCGCTGCAAGCCGACCTGATCGTTATCTGAGGAACGGGACATGGAAAATCGTCTGGGACTGGGTCGTCGTACCCCTGATAGCGGTAGTTACTCTGACCTCAACCGGCTGAACCAGCTCAAGGTTGGCAAGGACCGCGACGGCGCCGAGAACGTGCGCAAGGTCGCTCAGGAGTTCGAGTCCTTGTTCATGAACGAGATGCTCAAGTCGATGCGTTCGGCCACCGAGGTCATGGCGAAGGACAATCCGTTCAACAGCCAGGCCAGCAAGCAGTACCAAGATATGCATGACCAGCAGCTCTCAGTCACGCTGTCCAAGGAAGGCGGTGGCATAGGGCTGGCCGATGTACTGATTCGCCAGTTGAGCAAGGATCAGAAACCTGTCGAGAAGCCTAATCCGTTCGCGCAGGTTGCACAGACTGAAGGTGCTAAATGGTCGAGCAACCCTAACGCCAACACGACGCTCGCTAAGGTTGACCCGGCCCGTAACGATACCCAGATGCTCAACCAGCGTCGTCTGGCCCTGCCGGGCCGTCTGGCCGAGCGGGCGCAGGCGGATGTCGCTGCCGCGATTCCCCAGGCCGAGCAAGCAAACCAAGCGGGAGTGACTCAGCCGTTGGTCAATCTCGACTGGAAGCCAGCCACCGCTTTCGCGGCGCCCAAAGAAGCAGCTTTGACCATCAATGGCGTCGAAGCGAGCGCCCCGAGCGCCCCGAGCAAGACGCGCTTCAGCTCTCCGGCTGAATTCATTGCGACCATGTTGCCCATGGCAGAAAAAGCAGCCAAGCGTCTCGGCGTAGAACCGCGTTTCCTCGTGGCCCAGGCTGCGCTCGAGACAGGTTGGGGCAAGTCGATGATCAAGCAGAAAGACGGCAGCAACAGCCACAACCTGTTTGGTATCAAGGCTAACGGCTGGAGCGGGGAGTCGGCGAAAGTCACCACGACCGAATACGTAAACGGCAAAGCGACCAAGCAGGTAGCCGGGTTCCGGGCTTACGACTCGTTCGAGCAGAGCTTCAACGATTACGTCCGGCTGTTGGAGAACAACGAGCGCTATAAGCCCGCGATCCAGGTGGCCAGCGTCTCTGGTGATTCCGAGCGTTTCGTCAACGAATTGCAGCGGGCCGGTTACGCAACCGATCCGCAGTACGCGAATAAGATCAATCAGATCGCTCGTAAAGTGCAGACCTATCAGACAATTGCCGACGCCAGCACGTCGCCCGCGATGCGGACTAGGGGTTAAACATGGCTGACTTACTGAATATTGGCCTGTCTGGCCTGAGTGCCAGCAAGAGCCAGTTGTCCATTACTGGCCATAACATCAGCAACGTCAACACGCCAGGGTTCAGCCGGCAGGATGCCTCCCAAGCGACCCGCACGCCGCAGTTCAGTGGTGCGGGATACGTAGGGTCGGGTACCACGCTGGTGGAAATCCGCCGCAGCTACAGCGAATTTCTGACCAGTCAGCTGCGCAGCAGCACGTCGCTCAGCAGTGACGTTGAAGCCTACAAAAGCCAGATCGACCAGCTCGACTCATTGCTTGCCGGTAGCACGACAGGGATTACCCCTTCGCTGCAGAAGTTTTTCTCGTCGCTGCAAACCGCAGCGGAGGACCCTGCCAATATTCCGGCACGCCAGCTGGTGCTGGCTGAAGCGGAAGGGCTCGCGCGCCGGTTCAACACAGTGTCGGATCGCCTCACTGAGCAGAATAATTTCACCAACAAACAAATGTCAGCCGTGACCGACCAGATCAACCGCCTGGCCGGCAGCATTGGCAGCCTGAACGACTCCATCGCAACGGCATCGGCGAACGGGAAACAACCGAACGACCTGCTCGACGCCCGCGATGAGGCGGTGCGTCAACTGTCGACCTATATCGGTGTCAGCGTGACCCCGCAGGACGACAACAGCCTGAATATTTCGGTGGGCAGCGGGCAGCCTTTGGTGGTGGGCAGCACCGTGAGTCAGCTGAAGGTTGTACCGGGGCAGAGCGATCCCAACCGTTACGAGGTTCGTTTTGTCAGCGGTGGTTCCGAACAGGGCATCACCTCGCAGATCACCGGCGGTGAACTCGGCGGGCTGATTCGCTATCGCAGCGAAGTGCTGGATTCGACGATGAACTCGTTGGGCCGGCTGGCGCTGGCGGTCAGTGATCAGGTCAATACGCAGCTGGGGCAGGGGCTGGATCTGAAAGGCAACGTAGGGACCGCGCTGTTCGGTGATTACAACACCGTTGGCATTATGGCGCTGCGTGCCACGACCTTCAGCGGCAATCCTTCGCTCAACGGGTCAGACCCCGGCGATGCGTCGGTGAAGATTACTGATACGAGTTTACTGAACGCTAGCGATTACATCCTTGAGTATGACGGTAGTGTTTACAAAGCTCGGAGACTAAGCGACAACCAGCCGATAGACGTCCAGCTAAGAAATGGCGCTCTTTCGTTCGCGGATAAGGATGGCCGCGACCAAGGCTTCACCGTGCAAGTTAGCGGAACTCCGTCGGCAGGCGATAAGTTCTCGTTGCAGCCTACGCGTCGCGGCGCTGCAGACATCAGCGCAACTTTGGATCAACCTGACCAGCTGGCGTTCGCCGCACCGGTGCGTGTGCAAAGCGCGCTTCAAAATGGCGGTACCGGCGTCATCGGGCAGCCAAACCTACTGACAGGCCCATCGCCGATAGACCCGGTAGCGCTGTCGGCTGCGTTCGAGGGGCTGACCCTTACCTATAACGGAGCCGGGTTGACGATGCCTACGCCTGCTCCGGCAGGTCTGAAGCTATCTCCGGCAAGCATAACCGCCGGGCAGACCAATACGCTGAACCTGACCCTGACGACCGGGACAGCTCCCGATGAGCAGCAGTACAGTTTTGAATTCACGGTGAGCGGCAAGCCTGCGGTAAACGACAGCTTCTCGTTCAACTTCAACCGGAGCGGCGTTTCCGACAACCGTAATGCGTTGAAGCTTGTGGATTTGCAGACGAAACAGACCGTCGGCGTAGACAATGCGGTAACGGGCTCGGGCTTCAGCTTCACGGACGGCTACGGCGAGCTTGTCGAGCGCGTCGGCACCCTGACGGCTCAATCGCGCATGGACAGCGAAGCGAATAGCGCGATTCTCAAGCAGGCGACCGACAATCGGGACTCGCTTTCAGGCGTCAACCTCGACGAGGAGGCCGCCAACCTGATCAAGTTCGAGCAGTACTACAACGCCTCGGCCCAGATCATTCAAGTTGCCCGCTCCATGTTCGATACATTGATCAGCACCTTCAGGTAACAGGCCCCGATATGCGCATCTCGACCTTGCAAGCGTTCAATAATGGCGTGACCGGCATTCAACGCAACTACTCCAACGCCACGCGCACCCAGGAGCAGATCAGTACCGGCAATCGCATCCTGACACCGGCAGACGACCCGGTCGCTTCGGTGCGGCTGCTGCAGCTCGAACAACAACAGAATGTGCTGAGCCAGTACGACTCGAACCTGACCGCGGCAAAGAACAGCCTGACCCAGGAAGAGGTCTCGCTCAATTCAGTCAACACGATTCTCCAGCGAGTACGCGAGTTGGCGGTGCAGGCTGGCAACGGCGCACTCGATCCGCAGGACCGGAAATCCATCGCTGCGGAGCTGGGTGAGCGAGAGGATGAGCTGCTGTCGCTTATGAACACGCGCAACGCCCGCGGCGAATACCTGTTTTCCGGGTTTCAGGGCAAAACCCAACCATTTGCTCGCGGCGCCGATGGCAGCTATAGCTACCAAGGCGACGAAGGGCAGAGGAAGCTACAGATTGCCAGCTCGCTGAATATTCCGATCAGCGATAACGGCAAATCAATTTTCGAAAACGTGACAAATGCCGGGCGGCTGACGAGCGCTGTGGCTACCGCCCAGCCTGGGTCGACACTGAGCGTCTCAGCGCCTCTAGTTCAGGATGAGGTGGCGTTCAGTGGCAATCCGTCCTTTCCAACAGGCGGGATCGGCATTCATTTCACTTCTAGTACCGAATACGTAGTCTACGATCTAGCCTTGCCGCCTACGGGATATCCTGTTCCTGACGACGAGTCTGGCCGGGTTTTGGCGTCTGGCACCCTTGATGACAATCACGATAAATCGGATACGTTGACCTTTAGAGGTGTGCACGTCCAGTTTGATGGAGTGCCGGTTGGTGGCGAGAGTATTGTCGTAGCGCCTTCAGTGGCTGGCACGTCTATGAAGGCTAACCCCCCAGAATTGGGTTCAGCGATAAGTACGAACCTTACGGACCCCAGTGCGTTTGCTAAGGCGTTCCCGGGTGGCACGGTCACCTTCACAATTAGCGCTGATAGCCCGCCTGCTGATCGTACGCTGACGTTATCTACCGATCCGGCGACGACTTTTACACTTGCTTCTGGAGGTGCTCTAAAGGCAACGGATACCGAGGCGCTGAAAGATCTTGGACTATCGATAACCCTGACGGGTCCTACGCCTGCTGGGAGCGTGTCGTTGACTCGCGTTAACGAGCAGAAACAAGGCATCCTCGACACCATCGCCAACCTCCGCTCCGCTCTGGAAAACCCCGCTAACGGAAACATCGGCGTCCGGGACGCCGTTGGAGTAGCGCTGACCAACCTCGATCACGGCATGGTTAGTGTCGATGCGGCACGCGGCAATATCGGTGCGCGACTGAATACCATCGAAACCACGCAAACAGATAACCAGGACGTCACATTGGTCAACAAAGGCATCCAGGCCGATCTGCGCGAGCTGGACTATGCCGAGGCCTTGTCGCGCCTGTCCATGCAGACAGTGATACTCGAAGCCGCCCAGCAAAGCTACGTCAAGATCGCCGGACTGAGTTTGTTCAACAAGATGTAGTAGCCGGCATAGCGGGGAGCAGGTCACAGAATTCCGATCAGGATTTGACTGCCCTGCGACGGCGGTTAGAGTGTCCTAGCGGCGCATGGAGTACCGCGTCGCTAATCCGACACTCATAAGGACATGAACAATGCTTAAGTCATTTATATCCGCTTCAATATTCGCCCTGCTCGCTGGCGTCTCTCTCAGCAGTTTCGCTGGCCCGGCCAAGTCTGCTGACCCAGTAGTGGTTGCAACGGCCCAGCAAGCTGCGCCGATCAACATCAATTCGGCCGACGCCGAAACCCTGACCCGCGAACTCAAGGGTATTGGCGCAACAAAGGCCAAGGCGATCGTTGCTTATCGCGAAGCGCATGGCCCATTCACCGCCGTCGACGAGCTCCTCGAAGTTAAAGGAATCGGTGCGGCCACTTTAGAAAAAAATCGAACCAAACTTGGCGTTAACTGATCAGCCTATTTTGAATAAACGAAGCCGGTCATTCGACCGGCTTTTTTATGTCCGTAACGCTGCTGCGCAGACCCGCTCTTAAACCGGGCCGGTTCTGCTGCGTTGGCTATCCCGGTCCGGTAGGAGGGAGGAACGCGGGCCTACGCGCGCTGTCCTTGTTAGAACGCTCAGCTAACTTTGTCTACCGCCTTTGAGGCCGAATTAGCCTTAAAAAGGCGTTGACATGTTACGGTTATTCACATTGATACCGTCTTGTCTGGGAAGACACCTGTACGCGGCGCAGCAACTCACTGGGTTCTACTAACTTACTGATTGTAAAAGATTTATTTGCGCTGAGTGAAAAGCCGTCGATCTGTTTAGAGGCCACGTCACGCGGGCGTTCCAGCCAGTCATCCAGCCGCTGTTCACAAGCTTATCCACAGGTTCTGTGGATATTTTCAGAGAGCGAGCAAAGCAGCTCTAGTCGGAGGTATCTGATGAAAACACCTTGGAATTTGTTTAAATACCTACCGATGGCGCAACGTGTGCTCGCTCGGGGCCGGTTGCCCATCGTGCTACTTGCGGTCGCGCGCAAACGCTCGGCTCAGGGTGGGTTGATGAAAGGTCTGCGTGAAGATCTTGGTTTGCTGCAGCAACTGTGTGTGGCGTGGTGGCGAGGCGAATATCGGCAGGTCAGCAGACCCGCACTGGTGGCTGCGGTAGCTGGTTTGTTGTATTTCCTGTCCCCCTTGGACGCTATCCCCGACTGGATTCCAGGTCTTGGTTTCGTTGATGACCTTGCAGTACTGGGTTGGATAATCCGCAAGTGGTCTGGCGAGTTGCAGGCGTTTCGGACCTGGAGAGACGGCCAGTCAGCGGATATACGAGCAAGTATCGACCGGTTACCCTCCTTGGACGAGCCAATGGAGAGTGACGTCAGTAACGGGCGGAATGGCGGGCGCTAAAAAGACCCTGGATTAGTTCTTTCGAATGGCTCGTGCAGCCCCTTCCCTCATTCTTTGGTGCTACCGGACGGTGTCGAAAAAATAGCCGCGCGGACTGGTAAGATCCCGACTTTCCAATTTGAGACTACGGTCGGGGTAGCGGATGAGTGTTCAGGTCATCATGCGGGACGGTAAGCCAGAGTATGCCGTGCTGCCGTGGGAGGAGTATCAGGCTCTGCTGACGAACGGGCGTGACGTAAGCGCCGCAAAGCCAGTGGAAGCAAGTGATACTGCTCCAGGCTCATTGCCAACTTTCGGAACGTTGCCGATGTTGCGGGAGGCTAAGGGGTTGAGCCAAGAAGCGCTGGCGCGCTCGGTGGGTATCAGCCCTGCTTATCTCGCCCTCATCGAAAGCGGTGAACGCGATCCCGATAATGCGATACGTCGCGCACTCGCCCGCGCATTGGAGATCGAAGGATGGCAGCAGGAGGCGTGACAGGCACCGCAGCGTCAATTCGCATCAGCCGTCCACATTGGCAGGCATTGTTGGACGAGTTGGCTGAGGTGCGGCGACAGCGCCATCTTGTCACTTACCGGGCGTTGGTCGAGCGGCTCCAGTTACCGGCGCCTGCCATGCAAACCTTGACAGCCGCGCTGGAACATCTGGCTGCGCTGGATGCCCGTGCGGATCGGCCGCTACGTAGTGCGTTGGTGGTGAGCCAAGGGGCAAGTCGTCTGCCAAGAACCGGTTTTTTTGAATGTGCTACTCGCCTAGGGCGCTTTTCTGGTCCGGCAGACGGTTCTGCGGCCGCATCCTGGCACGCCGGTGAGGTTGCGCGAGTGTTCGAGTTTGATTATCCAGGGATTCCGTAATGCTGAATAACATCCGTGCGCGAGTCGGTTATCTGTTTGCTCGCAAATTGATGAGCTCACGTTGGGCCGTTCAGCAACCGAAACTGTGGCGCTGGATGGAGGGCCAATTTTCGCGCATGGCTGCGATTGGCGATTCGAAGGCGCAAAGCTTTTATGGCCATATCCTGCTGTTTCGAGGACAGGGATTTGGTGCTAGGCAAGAGGGTATACGTCTGCTGCGTCTGGCTGCCGAAAAGGGCGATGCCAAGGCCGCTTACCAGATGGGTGTCATCAGCCTGGGCGAAGACGCTACTCACGGGCCAGACGGTGCCAAGGCCGCGCATTGGTGGAAGCTTGCCGTCGAGGCAGGGCACCCCTTAGCGGCAACCAGGTTGGCTCAGCTGTACACGGCGGGAGGCCATGGCCTCGCACGAGACGTGCAGCAGGCGGAGCATTACAAGGCCAGTGCAGCCAGACTCGGACTTTGATTACTTGTGACTGAGATAAAGCGTCCGCGTTTGCAGGCTCAACCCTAGTACCTTTTGGCTTAGTGCCTGGTGTCGGATGCAGTCTGCCGATTGGCGTGACGCGGACATTTCTTACCATGGCTGGCGTCCGTACAATGCTGCGCTTTCTCGGTTGGGTCGTTTCTAATGCAGATCGCCTTGGCGCCTATGGAAGGGCTCGTTGATGACATTCTCCGCGACGTTCTCACCCGTGTTGGCGCTGTTGACTGGTGCGTGACCGAATTCATCCGTGTGTCGGATCGTCTGTTACCGGCATCTAGTTTTCTCAAGCTTGCTTCCGAGCTTGAACACGGCGCTGCAACCCGCGCAGGTACGCCGTTGCGTGTGCAGTTGCTGGGCTCGGATCCGCTCTGCCTGGCTGACAACGCGGCGTTCGCGTGTAGCCTCGGCGCCCCTGCAATCGATCTAAATTTCGGCTGCCCGGCCAAAACGGTCAACAAATCCCGCGGTGGCGCCGTTCTGCTCAGGGAGCCGGATCTGCTTCATTCCATCCTTTTCGAAGTACGTAAGGCGGTTCCGGCGCAGATACCGGTTACCGCGAAGATGCGTTTGGGTTTTGACCACAAGGACGGCGCGCTCGACTGTGCCCGTGCACTTGTTGATGGCGGTGCTGCGCAACTGGTTGTGCATGCGCGGACCAAGGTCGAGGGATACAAACCTCCAGCGCATTGGGAGTGGGTGGCTAAGGTTAGGGACGTCGTCAATGTGCCGGTGTTTGCCAATGGCGATATTTGGTCGGTCGAGGACTGGCGACGTTGCCGTGAGGTCAGCGGAGTTGAGGACATCATGCTAGGCCGCGGACTGGTTTGTCGGCCGGACCTGGCTCGGCAAATCGCGGCGGCAAAGGCCGGTGCGCCACTCGAGCCGCTGAGCTGGGAAGATCTGCAACCGCTTTTGGCCGATTTCTGGATGCAGGCGCGACGCAAGATGTCTCCGCGCTATGCGCCAGGTCGTTTCAAACAATGGTTATCCCTGCTTACCCGTAACTATCCGCAAGCCGTTACGCTGTTCGCTCAGGTTCGGCGGGAAAACGATTGCGATCGGCTCGACGCACTGCTGGGTCTAGACGTAAACGCGCAGGGTTTTAAGGCGGCTGTTTAGCGTCCTCCGCTCACATCGAGTAGAGCGCCACTGGTGTAGCTGGCCTTGTCGCTGGCCAACCAGAGGATCGCTTCAGCGACCTCTTTCGCTTCACCACCCCGGCCCATGGGCACGCTGCTCCTTACGCGCTCGATGCGATCGGGCTCGCCACCACTGGCGTGAATTTCTGTATGGATCACGCCAGGCCGTACGGCATTGACCCGGACGCCCTCTGCAGCCACTTCCTTGGCCAGCCCGAGGGTCATGCTATCTATCGCGCCCTTGGCGGCCGCGTAGTCGATGTACTCGTTGGGCGCGCCGAGTTTGGCTGCAATTGAGGAGACGTTGACGATGGCACCGCCGGTACCACCGTTGCGAGTGGACATGCGCTTGACCGCCTCGCGGGCGCAGAGAAAGCTACCGAATACATTTACCGCGAATACGCGTTCCAGGCGTGCTTTGTCCATGTCTTCGAGGCGCGTCTGGCGTTCGAGCATGCCGGCGTTATTGACTAGTACGTCGAGCCTGCCGAATTCGGCATCAAGCGCTTCGAACAAGCGTATGACTTGTGACTCCTCCGCTACGTCCGCCTCGACCGCAATTGCGCGCGCCCCCCGGCTGTGCAGCTCGTTCAATAGCTCGTCGGCTGCGTCCTGGCGCGATCGAAAGTTCAAGCACAACGCGTAGCCTTCAGCCGCTGCGAGCCTGGCTGTGGCAGCGCCGATGCCACGGCTGGCCCCCGTTATCAACATTACTTTCGACATAAAAAATCCTCGACGACCGGGCTTGAAAACAGGCGAGCAGTTCCTATTTTGGGCATCACAGGATGCCGAATTCGGGTCCTGTATGAACCACTCGCTGAATATCAGGAGACAGCAAAATGACTAGTTTTTCGATGGCCCCACTGTTTCGTCAGTCCATTGGTTTCGATCGCTTCAACGATCTGTTCGAGTCCGCGCTGCGCAATGATGCAAACGGCTCGTTCCCGCCCTACAACGTGGAAAAGCACGGCGATGACCAGTACCGCATCATCGTAGCCGCCGCTGGGTTCCATGAGTCCGACCTGGATTTGCAGGTCGAGCGAGGCGTGCTGACTGTGAGCGGTGGCAAGCGTGAGAACAGTGGCGAAAACGTTACCTACCTGCACCAGGGTATCGCCCAGCGTGCTTTCAAGCTCTCGTTCCGCCTCGCCGACCATATTGAAGTGAAGGGCGCAGAGCTGAGAAATGGGCTTCTCAGCATCGAGCTCGAGCGTGTCGTGCCAGAGGAGGCCAAACCCAAGCGCATCCCAATTAACGGTGAGCGTTTGGCGTTGGAGGGCTGAGCGAGCCGCCAGCACGTAGCTTGAACAGTAACCCCGCCTGCGCAGTTCGCACGGCGGGGTTTTCGTTTTCTGGAAACGCCTTTCAGCTGAGTGAGTGAGTTTTGAGCAGTTCTCCGAAATCTGCCGGCGGAAGAGGGCGGCTGAAGAGATATCCCTGATACAGGTAGCAGCCTTGCGCTTGGAGCAGGTCAAGCTGCGCCTGTTGTTCGACCCCTTCGGCAATCACTTCCAGCCTTAGACTTCGCGCCATTGCGACAATGGCGCGAATGATCTCGGCGTCGTTTGGATCATCCAGTGCATCGCGAACGAAGGACTGATCGATCTTAAGGACATCGACTGGTAGCCGCTTCAGGTAGGTGAGGGAAGAGTAACCAGTGCCGAAATCGTCCATGGCGAAGCTCACGCCCTGTCGGCAGAGGCGGCGCATCTTGGCGATGGTGTCGTCCAGGTTCTGGATAACGATGCCTTCGGTGATTTCCAGTTTGATCATCGTGTGCGGAAGGCTGACGGCTTTGAGCGCTTCGAGAACCCGTTCGACGAAATCGCTCTGGCGGAACTGCCGTGGACTGATGTTGACGCAGAGGCTGAAGCTGTCCGAATCAACGACGCCGTTGGCCAACAGCGATGCGGCGATGCGACAGGCCTCCCTGATGACCCAATTGCCCACTTCGACAATCAGGCCGCTTTCTTCGAGCACGTCGATGAACTGGGCAGGGGAACGCACGCCATCCACCGGGTGATGCCAGCGCAACAGGACCTCTGCGCCGATCACCCTGGCGGAGCGCGCGTCGACCTGTGGTTGAAGGTACAACTCGAATTCGTTGCGCTGTAGGGCAAGACGCAGTTCGCTCTCAAGCTGGAGGCGTGCACTGGCGGCTTGCTGCATTGTGGTGCGGAACAGCTGAATCGCATTGCGTCCGGCGTCCTTTGCCCGATATAGCGCAATGTCGGCGCGCTTCAGCAGGTCGGCAGGCGTCTCGCCGTGATCAGGCATCAAGGCGATACCGATACTGGGCGTTACCTGCAGCCTGTTGCCTTCGAACACCATAGGCTCGGCGAGGAGGGTGCGAAGTTTTTCGGCGACCTGGCGGACATGGCGGGTCACCTCCGAGCGCTTGCCCGTCAAACCGGTGAGTAGCACAACGAATTCGTCGCCACCCAAGCGGGCTACGGTGTCCTCCTGTCGGATGCTGGCCTCGAGGCGGGCAGTGATCATTTTCAATACCGCGTCACCGACAGGATGTCCAAGCGAGTCGTTGATGTGTTTGAAGTGGTCAAGGTCGAGAAACAGTAGGGCGCCACGCAGCTTGTGGCGTTTATGCAGCGCCGTCTGCTGAGTCAGGCGATCCATTAACAGCGTTCGGTTAGGCAGGTTAGTCAACGGGTCGTGATAGGCCAGGTGGTGAATTTGCGCGTGGGCGGCCTTGAGTTGGCTGATGTCCCGTGCGGATAACAGCAGACAATCTGTGTTGTTCAGCACGATGGGCTCTACCGACACTTCAATGTGCTTTAAACGACCGTGACGATCCTGGCCGACCATCTCCCAGTTCGTCACCCGGCCGTCACGTTCGAGCCGTTCGAGAATCTCCTCGCGCTGCGTGCTGGGCCAGACGCCCAATTCATATGAGGTTCTGCCGATGGCTTCTTCGGGACTGTAGCCTGAGAGGCGTTGGAAGCCTTCGTTAACCTCGATGAATCGTCCCGTGCCACGCTCGCTGATGATGATTGCGTCAGGGCTCGAATGAAATGCCTTAGCGAATTTAACCTCGCTGGCCTTCAGCGCCGCCTCGGCCTGTTGTCGTTTGGTAATGTCACGAAAAGTGGTGACGATGCACAGGCGGCGGTCGACGCGGATGAACCGGCTGGAAACCACGCAAGTGACGATCTCTCCTGACCTGGTGCGGAACTGTGACTCGGCGTTCTCCAGCCGTTGATCACGCATCAGTTGCTCGAACAGTGATTTTCGCTGCCGTTCGTCCTGCCAGATGCCGATTTCCGGAGCAGATCGCCCGACGATATCGGTGCTCTCCCAGCCGAACACAACGCTAAAGCTCGGGTTGATCTCCATGAAAACCCCGTCGCGGATGCGAGACAGGGAGATCGGGTCTGGACTGCCTTGAAACAAAGCTGAGAACTTCGCTTCCGACGCCGCCAGGTGCTGCGCACGTAGGACCCGTTCGGTGGCGTCGATGATAATTCCGGCCATGCGCAAGGGCGTGCCACGCTCGTCTCGGTAGAGCTTGGCGGTGCTTTCGAGGTGCCGAATCGTGCCGTCTGGATGGTTGGCCTGGTACGTGGCCTGATAGGTTTGTCGACGCCCGGCGAGGAGGTCGCTGTATGCCGCTCGCATGGTCTTGCGGTCGTTCGCAGCGACGCTGCGGAAAAACTCACGAAACGATCCATCGAATGGGCCTTCTACCAGACCTTGCAGCTCGGAGGCCCTGGAAGAGGCGTAGAGCCGGTCGCTTGGAATGTGCCATTCCCAGTTGCCTAGCTCTGCGGAGGCGAGTGCCAGCTCAAGGCGTTCTTGGCTGTCTTCAAGCGCCTGCGCCTGAATGTGGCGGTCGGTGATGTCGCGGATGACGCCCACCAGCGTCGTCTCCCCATTCTCATTGACCTGTCGTTGCCCATCGATTTCAAGCCACCGCACACTGGCGTCTGGCCAGCAGACGCGATGGCGGAAGCTGAACCGTGATTCGGCGCCAGTGAGCATCGCACATACTGCAGTCTCGATATGCGGCCGGTCTTCAGGGACGATGAGTTCGAGATACCGATCTGGAGAAAGCTCTACGAGCGGCGCGCTCAGGCCGAATAGCTTCCCCGTGCCGAGGGACCAATGCATAACGCCGCGTTGAACATCCCAGGACCACAGGCCGAGCCCTGCACCGTCAAGCATCGATAATAGGCGCGCAACGTCCTGCCATGGTTGTGGTGCGCCGCTTGGGGAGGCATCAGACGTGGCATCAGGCGGCAACATGAGCGGCCTCGAAGAGCTGGATCTGCGTAATGTTTCGACGGTAGGCGATGCTCATGGCTCTCTTGGATCTTGTTGTTGTCCCGCGAACTTATCCGTAGCTAATGGCAAAGTGCAAGTGCGCTTAGTCGGCCTCCAGCAGTGACATGAAGGCCTTTGCCGCGTTGGACAGGGTGCGCTCGGTATGGGTGATGTAGCCGAGCTCCCTCGCCAGCTGAATGCCCGAGAGGGGCAATCGTACTACCTGATCATCAAGCATGGTGCGGGGCAACACGCTCCAGGCAATCCCAATTGAAACCATCATCTTGATGGTCTCCATGTAATTGGTGCTCATCGTGATATTGGGCGTCAGCCTCTCACGCTCGAACAGCCGGTGGGCGATGTGATGGGTGAACGTGTTGCCACCTGGAAATACCGCGGGAAAGCCGGCGACGTCGGCCAGCGTTATGTCAGGCTTCTGGGCTAGCGGGTGTTCGGGAGCGACCACGAAGTCCAGTGGATCGTCCCAGACCTTGACCGCGCGAATCGGCGATGCAGTCTGCGGTGCCAGCGTGATTACGGCCAGTTCGGCTCGACCGTGCAGAACTTCATCGTAAGCGACCTCCGAATCAAGGAAGCGGATATCCAGATTCACCTTCGGGTAGGCACGCGTGAAGGCTCTCAGCAACGGTGGTAGACGATGCAGCCCGATGTGGTGACTGGTGGCCAGGCTCAGTTGTCCGCTGACGTCGCCGTTGAGGTTGGTCAGTGCACGACGGGTATCGTCCAGCACGTTGAGGATCTGATAAGCGCGAGGTAGCAGCGCGCGGCCAGCTTCAGTCAGCCCGATTTCCCGGCCAAGCCGATCAAATAGTCGCACGCTCAGCTGTGATTCCAGCGAAGCCAGGCGCTTGCTCACGGCCGGCTGAGTCAGATGCAGACGCTCAGCGGCGAGGGAGAAGCTGCCCATCTCGGCGATTGCTATAAAAGCGTTAAGGCTGGCGAGGTCCATGGCTGGCTCCGTACACGGTTTTGGACTGACGTCATTAGCATGAGGATAGGTGTCTGTATTCCGATAAGGAATGAGTAAGATGAAAAATATGAATTTGAGTAATCCATTGCAAGTCCCTAGCATGACCTCATAAGCAAAAGGGCTATTGCCCAACGCACTGATGAGGAAAGTCCGATGGCCGGCAAAACGCTCTACGACAAGCTCTGGGAAATGCACGAGGTCAAGCGCCGCGATGATGGCTCGTCACTGATTTATATCGACCGTCATATCCTGCACGAAGTGACCTCACCGCAAGCGTTTGAAGGGCTTCGCCTGGCCGGGCGCAAGCCATGGCGCATCGATGCCAACATTGCCACCCCGGATCACAATGTGCCGACTACCAAGGGCGAGCGCCAGGGCGGCTTGGAAGCGATCGCCGATGAGGTTTCCCGTATCCAAGTGCAGACTTTGGACGAGAACTGCGACGACTTTGGCATTCTTGAATTCAAGATGAACGACGTTCGTCAGGGCATCGTTCATGTGATCGGCCCAGAGCAGGGCGCAACCCTGCCGGGGATGACAGTGGTCTGCGGGGACTCGCACACCTCTACGCATGGCGCTTTTGCTGCACTGGCCCATGGCATCGGCACTTCGGAAGTCGAGCATGTGCTCGCCACGCAGTGCCTGGTCGCTAAAAAAATGAAGAACATGCAGGTGCGCGTCGAGGGCAAGCTGCCCTTTGGCGTGACTGCCAAAGACATCGTTCTGGCCGTGATCGGCAAGATCGGCACGGCCGGTGGCAACGGTCATGCGCTGGAGTTCGCTGGCAGTGCCATCCGTGACCTTTCGATGGAAGGGCGCATGACCATCTGCAATATGTCCATCGAGGCCGGGGCGCGCGTGGGGATGGTGGCTGCAGACGAGAAAACCATCGCTTATGTGGACGGTCGGCCCTTTGCGCCCAAAGGCGCCGATTGGGCTCGGGCTGTCGAACTCTGGAAGACGCTGGTTTCCGACGAAGACGCCGTTTTTGACACGGTCGTGGAGTTGAATGCCGAAGACATTAAGCCACAGGTTAGCTGGGGTACTTCACCTGAAATGGTGCTGGCGGTTGACCAGAACGTGCCGGATCCGGCTGTTGAAGCTGACCCTGTCAAGCGTGACTCCATCACTCGCGCGCTGAAGTACATGGGGCTGCAAGCCAACCAACCGATTACTGACATTCAACTCGATCGCGTTTTCATCGGTTCTTGCACCAACTCCCGGATCGAAGACCTGCGTGCCGCAGCGGAAGTGGCGAAGGGTCGTAAGGTTGCCGCAACGGTCAAGCAGGCGATGGTGGTGCCGGGGTCCGGGCTGGTCAAGCGGCAGGCCGAGGCGGAGGGGCTGGACAAGATTTTCGTTGAGGCAGGTTTTGAATGGCGCGAGCCGGGCTGCTCCATGTGTCTGGCGATGAACCCGGACAAGCTGGGCAGTGGCGAGCACTGCGCGTCCACCTCCAACCGCAACTTCGAAGGTCGGCAGGGTGCCGGTGGCAGGACGCATCTGGTGAGCCCGGCAATGGCGGCCGCGGCTGCGGTGACTGGTCGTTTCGTAGACGTTCGTGAATTGATGCAGGCCTGAGGAGACCACCATGAGAGCATTTACCCAGCATACCGGTCTCGTCGCGCCGCTCGACCGCGCCAACGTCGATACCGATCAGATCATCCCCAAGCAGTTTCTCAAATCGATCAAACGCACCGGTTTCGGGCCCAATCTGTTCGATGAGTGGCGCTATCTGGATGTCGGGCAGCCCAATCAGGATTGTTCGACTCGCCCCGTGAACCAGGAGTTCGTGTTGAATTTTCCGCGTTATCAGGGGGCTAGCGTCCTGCTTGCGCGTGAGAACTTCGGTTGCGGTTCATCCCGTGAGCACGCGCCCTGGGCGCTGGAAGAATATGGCTTCCGGACGATCATCGCGCCGAGCTTTGCCGACATCTTCTACAACAATAGTTTCAAGAATGGCCTGCTGCCGATCGTCCTGAAGGAAGACGAGGTCGACGGACTGTTCGAACAGGCAGAGGCCACTGAGGGTTATCAGCTTACTGTAGACCTTGCCGCTCAGACGGTTACCCGTCCGGACGGTGTTCAGTACAGCTTCGAGGTCGATGCATTTCGCAAGCACTGCCTGCTTAACGGCTTGGATGATATCGGCCTGACTCTGCAAGACGCTGAGGCCATCAAGACGTTTGAAACCCGTCATCAACAGAACCAGCCCTGGTTGTTTGGCGCTATTAAGTAAATAAAGAAGCGGCGAGCTCAAGCAAGTTGCTCGCGGCTTTCAGTTATTCCAAAGGGAAATTTTTCAATGTCCAAGCAGATTTTAATTCTTCCCGGCGACGGTATCGGCCCTGAAATCATGGCCGAAGCGGTCAAGGTGCTGGAACTGGCCAACAAAAAGTTTCAGCTCGATTTCGAGCTGAGCTATGACGAGCTGGGTGGCGCGGCGGTCGATAAATATGGCGTTCCACTGGCTGACGAGACGCTGGAGCGTGCTCGTGCGGCGGATGCCATTCTGCTGGGCGCGGTTGGCGGGCCGAAGTGGGACGCCATCGATCCGGCCATCCGCCCCGAGCGTGGCTTGTTGAAAATTCGCTCCCAGCTGGGCCTCTTCGGGAATCTGCGACCGGCGCTGCTGTACCCGCAGCTGGCGGCTGCCTCTAGCCTTAAGCCGGAGATCGTGTCCGGTCTGGATATTCTCATCGTCCGGGAGCTGACTGGCGGCATCTATTTCGGCCAGCCCCGTGAGAGCAAAACGCTGGAAAATGGCGAGCGTATGGCGTTCGATACGCTGCCCTACAGCGAAAGCGAGATCCGCCGCATAGCCAAGGTCGGTTTCGACATGGCTCTTGTTCGAGGCAAGAAGCTCTGCTCGGTGGACAAGGCGAACGTACTGGCATCCAGTCAGCTGTGGCGCGCTGTTGTGGAGGAGGTCGGCAAAGATTATCCGGATGTCGAGCTTAGCCATATGTATGTCGATAACGCAGCGATGCAGTTGGTACGCGCGCCGAAGCAGTTCGACGTGATCGTCACCGACAACATGTTCGGCGACATTCTGTCGGACGAAGCTTCCATGTTGACCGGCTCGATCGGCATGCTGCCTTCTGCTTCGCTCGACTCGAACAATAAAGGCATGTTCGAGCCTTGCCATGGTTCAGCTCCGGATATAGCTGGCAAGGGTATCGCCAATCCGCTGGCAACGATCCTCTCGGTGTCGATGATGCTTCGCTACAGCTTTAACCAGGTCGCTGCCGCGGATGCGATCGAGAAGGCAGTCAGCAATGTGCTCGACCAGGGATTGCGCACAGGTGATATCTGGTCCGAAGGTTGTGAAAAAGCGAATACTCAGGTGATGGGCGATGCGGTAGTCGCGGCGCTCGCGAAGTTGTAATCTCTCTGGCCCCATTGCACCGGCCGTTGATAGCGCTAGTGGGCGACGGCTAGGCGGAAACGCCGAATAGTGCGAGGCGTGGTGTTTGCTGTGTATGAACAACGCGCCCGCGCTTTTGAACCCGAAAGCGTCTTTGTTTATCGACGGCCCGTCACGCGGGCCACATATATATAGGTGTAGTTGCGATGAAACGTGTAGGTCTGATCGGTTGGCGCGGTATGGTTGGTTCCGTGCTCATGCAGCGGATGCTGGAGGAGCGGGATTTCGACCTGATCGAGCCGGTGTTCTTTACCACCTCCAACGTCGGCGGTCAGGGTCCTTCGATCGGCAAGGAAATAGCGCCGCTGAAGGATGCCTACAGCATCGACGAGCTGAAAACTCTCGATGTAATTCTCACTTGCCAAGGTGGTGACTACACCAGTGAAGTCTTCCCGAAGCTGCGTGAGGCGGGCTGGAAGGGCTATTGGATCGATGCGGCTTCCACGCTGCGCATGCATGACGACGCGGTTATCGTGCTGGACCCGGTGAACCGCAAGGTCATCGACCATCATCTGGATGCGGGCACACTCAACTACATCGGTGGCAATTGCACCGTCAGCTTGATGCTGATGGGGCTTGGCGGTCTGTTCGAGCATGGGCTGGTCGACTGGATGAGTGCGATGACTTATCAGGCCGCGTCTGGTGCCGGTGCGCAGAACATGCGCGAGCTGATCAAGCAGATGGGTAGTATCAATGCTTCGGTCGCTGACGAGCTTGCTGACCCGGCTAGCGCTATTTTGGACATCGACCGAAAAGTTGCCGAATGCCAGCGCTCGGAGGCGTTCCCGGTCGATAACTTTGGCGTTCCACTGGCCGGTAGCTTGATCCCTTACATCGACAAGGAACTACCGAACGGGCAGAGCCGCGAAGAATGGAAGGCCCAGGCGGAAACCAACAAGATCCTGGGTCGCTTCAAAAGCCCGATTCCGGTGGATGGTATTTGTGTTCGTGTCGGCGCCATGCGTTGCCACAGCCAAGCGTTGACCATCAAGCTGAACAAGGACGTGCCTATCTCCGATATCGAAGGCATGATTAGCCAGCACAACCCTTGGGTAAAGCTTGTTCCGAACCATCGTGACGCAAGCATGCAGGAGCTGAGTCCGACTTCGGTGACTGGCACATTGAGTGTCCCGGTCGGCCGCCTGCGCAAGCTGAACATGGGATCGCATTACCTCGGTGCATTTACCGTCGGCGATCAGCTGCTTTGGGGGGCGGCCGAGCCGTTACGCCGCATGTTGCGCATTCTCCTAGAGCGTTAATCCTAGAGCGTTAATCCTAGAAAGCGATACCAGAAGCGCCTCGGCAACCCCGCGGCGCTTTTTTTGTGCCGAAACTCACCGAGACGCATGCGGAGTGGCATAGTCGAGGTGGCGTTTCCCTGGTATTTCGTCGGGTTAAGTCTCGAATGTTCAGTGTCAAGAATGCTTTCCGCTACAGTGGTGCGCTTAAGTGGTTTGAAAAAGCCAGCACTCGGCGAACGCGGGTCGCCAGCAGTTGCGACTTGCTTGAAGCCCGCGGAGCTAATTTGTGGATTGGGTCTGATAACGTGCGAAAAGGCGTAGTGGGCAACGCTGCCTGGTCTGGTGAGTTGTTGATAAAACACTATCTGTAAAAGATACTTGCTGGAAGTTCGAAGAATTATTCTAGCTAACAACGCTGTTTAGGCTTATCGCTGACGGGGGACCGCCACCTGGCGGGCGCAGGCAGTGACTATAAGACCCTCTCGAAGATCCGAGAAAAGTTAAAAAACAAGGATTTACACAATGGTTCGGGTTCGCAATCTGGTGCTGGCAATCGCGGCTGCTACCGCGCTGACTTCCGAAATGGCTTATGCGCTGGGCTTGGGCGAGGTCACGCTGAAGTCCTCGCTGAATCAACCGCTGGTGGCTGAAATCGAACTGCTGGACGCGAAAACGTTAGCGCCCGGTGAAGTTGTGCCGGTTCTGGCGTCCGCTGAAGACTTCAATCGGGCAGGTGTCGATCGCCAATACTTCCTGACGGACCTGACTTTTACCCCGATTTTGCGCCCAGACGGCAAAAGCGTCATTCGGGTGTCTTCGACCAAACCGGTCCGCGAACCCTATCTAAATTTCCTGATCGAAGTGCTCTGGCCAAGCGGGCGGCTCCTGCGTGAGTACACGTTGCTTCTGGACCCGCCACTTTACTCGCCGGAGATTGCCGCTTCGGTCGCGCCGCAACTGCCTGTTGCTGCTCCGATTTCCCGGCCTGCCGCAGCCCCGCAGGTCGCGACACGACCTACTTCCTCGCCCGCCTCCAGCGCTGCCTTGTCAAGCGACCAGTACAAGGTCACGCCTAACGACACGCTGTGGGAGATTGCTGAGCGTGCACGCCAGGGCGGCACGGTCCATCAAACAATGTTGGCCATTCAGGATCTTAATCCCAACGCCTTTATTGGCAATAACATCAACCGCATGAAGAATGGTCAGGTGCTCCGTCTTCCTACTGCCGAGCAAATTGGCAGTCGTTCGCAAGCCGAGGCAATTCAGCAGGTCGCGCAGCAGAACGCGAGCTGGCGCCAGGCTTCAGGCTCGGCAGCACCAGCTGCTCGTCAGCTCGACGCCACTCAGCGTGGCTCGGCAGGTGCTGCGCCGTCGCGCAGCGAACAGGGTGACAATCTCCGGCTAGTTGCTCCAGAACCTGGCAAGTCGACCGTTGGAAGTGATGAAGGGGCTGGTGGTGATGCGGCCGCATTGCGCGACAAGCTGGCTGTTAGCGAAGAGAGCCTCGATTCCAGCCGTCGCGAAAATCTCGACCTGAAGGATCGTCTCAACGACCTGCAGGGGCAGCTGGACAAGCTGCAGCGTCTGATGCAGCTGAAAGACGACCAGTTAGCAAAATTGCAGGCACAGCTCGCGGCCGGGACGGAAGCAGGAGCAGGTGTCGCTGCGCCTTCGTCCCCTTCGGTCGAAGAGACTGGCACCAGCGCTGAGCTTGCGCCCGAGGCGGCTGAAGGGGATTCTCAGCTTGGTGATGGGGCTAATGCGAGCCCGGACGCAGCGTCGCTGGCCCCTCAGAGCGAAACCATAGAGCCTCCTACGCCGGCCGAGCAAGCACCTGTTTTGCCGGCCGAGCCGGTTGCCGCTCCGCAAGAGCCAGAGACCGATGGCTATATCGACGAGTTGTTGGCCAGTCCCGTTCTGCTCGGTGTTCTGGGCGGCAGCGCGTTACTGCTGTTGCTGGTCGGATTAATGGTGCTGTCACGTCGTAACGCGATGAAAGAGGCCGAACTGCAGGAAAGCCTTCTTGCCAACAATTCGACTGATAATTTTTATGCCGCTCAGGCGGAGCTGGAGTCGGCTGAGAGCGATTCGGCCGATCTAGGCGCCGCGCACGATGCTGAACAGGTATCAGCAGACTCGCTTGCTGGCGCGGGTAATGATCCCTTGGCCGAGGCGGATATCTATATTGCTTACGGTCGTTTTAATCAGGCTGCCGAACTGCTACAGAACGCGTTGAACGACGAGCCGCAGCGTAGCGACCTGCGGCTGAAGCTCATGGAGGTCTATGCCGAACTGGGCGATCGAGATGGATTCGCGAGGCAAGAGGCTGAGCTTCGCGAAATAGGTGGTTCGTTTGCGGAGATCGAGCAGACAAAGGCCCGTTATCCAGCGATGGCGGCGGCCGGTTTTGGTGCTGCGGCTGCCTCTGCCTCTACAAGCGATGATTTTGACACCTTCAGTCTGGATGATCTCGATCTGGAAGAGCCAGCCCCGGTGACGGAGCAAAAGGCGGACGATGACTTCGATCTGAGCTTCGATGATCTCGAGCTGGACGATGACCTGGCGGTTGCACCCGTAGCGCCAGCTAGCGAAGCCACGCCGGAATTGGATGATGTCAACTTCGACGAAATCAGTCTCGAGGTCGCAGCCCAAGAGCAATCTGCCGACGATTTCTCCTTCGATCTAGACGAGCCGGCGACAGCCGGCAATGAATCCCTGGATGATGAGCTGGCCGGCTTCTCTCTTGACCTAGACGAGCAATTGACCAGCCCTGCTCGCGGCGACGATCTGATGCTGGGTCTAGAGGATGACGCGAAGGCAGCATCACCCGAGTCGGTGGAAGAGTTTGACTTTGGGCTTGCTGACCCTGTGCAGCCCGCTAGTATGCCCGACGAATTTGACCTGTCATTGGATGACGAGCCTGTAGCACCGGCAGCACCAGAAACCTTGTCATCAGAATTGGAAGTGGTAGAGGCCGAGCTTGAGGATCTGTCGCGGGACTTCAATGAGCCGGTTGATCCGTTGCCCGAAGTGGCGGCGGCTGCAGCAGAGCCTGCCGCTTTGGCGCCTGAGGCTCTGGATGACGATTTCGACTTCTTTGCCGATACCGATGAGACCACTACCAAGCTGGACCTCGCGCGGGCTTACATCGACATGGGCGATGCCGAGGGCGCTCGCGATATTCTTGATGAGGTCATGAGCGAGGGAAGTGACACCCAGCAGCAAGAGGCGCGAGAGATGCTCGCTAAACTAGCCTGACTATGATCGAAGCAGTACACCAAGCGGCAGCCCCATCGGCTGCCGCTGACGTTTTTAGAATTGCCCTCGGGGTTGAATACAAAGGCGCCCGGTATCGTGGCTTCCAAAGGCAGCGTGACGGCGTACCCTCCATTCAGCTGTCCTTAGAAAACGCCTTGAGCAAGGTCGCTGGGGGGCATTCGGTCACGTTGAGTTGTGCTGGACGTACCGATGCGCTCGTTCATGCGTGTGCCCAGGTCGTGCATTTCGATACGCCGGTAAAACGATCCATGCACGCCTGGGTGATGGGTGCGAATCAAAACCTGCCCAGCGATATCAGCGTGACTTGGGCAAAGGAGATGCCGAGCAGCTTCGATGCACGGTTCAGTGCCATGGCCCGCCGTTACCGTTACGTGATTTACAACGATCATATCCGGCCTGCCCACCTAGCCGAGGAAGTGACCTGGAATCACCGTCCCCTGGATATCGCACTCATGCGTGAAGCGGCGAAGACCTTCGTCGGAACTCATGACTTCAGCGCATTTCGGGCGCGCCAATGCCAGGCAAAGTCGCCCATCAAGACGATTCATCATTTTGAATTGCTCCAGCATGGCAGGCTTATTGTGCTCGACGTACGTGCCAACGCTTTTCTGCATCATATGGTCCGGAACTTCGCTGGCGTGCTCATGACAATCGGCACCGGCGAGCAACCTGTCAAATGGGCGCGGGAGGTATTGGAGTCACGTGTAAGGCGAACTGGCGGGGTGACGGCTCACCCCTTCGGGCTGTACCTCGTCCAGGTGGACTATCCCGATCAGTTCCAATTGCCTGAACGCTATTTGGGGCCGCACTTTCTGTCCGGTCTGCCGGATGTACGGGCACTCCCGCGCTGAGGCAAAAAAGCCCAAACTGAAACTGGCGCGGCGCAGGTGGTGATGCGGCTGAACGATGCAGGTTGCAGCCTCTGGTGCTTTTGTTACCATCCTGGGTCTTCTATCGCAGGTGTCCGCCGTTGCCTATCGTTCGTAGCAAGATATGTGGAATAACCCGAGTCGAGGATGCGCTTGTCGCAGCTGATGCCGGGGCGGACGCAATCGGCCTTGTGTTCTATGCCAAGAGCCCTCGGGCCGTCAGCATTCAGCAGGCGCAGAGAATCGTTGCCGCACTGCCGCCGTTCGTCACCACTGTAGGCTTGTTCGTTAACGCGTCGCGTTGCGAGATCAACGAAACGTTAGATGCGGTGCCGCTGGACATGCTTCAGTTTCACGGTGACGAAGCCCCCGCCGACTGCGAAGGGTTCTGTCGGCCTTGGTACAAGGCACTCCGAGTCCAGGCGGGCGAGGATGTTCGACGGCAGGCTGCGCGCTATGCGGGCGCCAGTGCCATTCTGCTTGATACGTTCGTTGCAGGCGTTCCAGGTGGGACTGGAGAAGTTTTCGACTGGTCACTGATCCCGGCTGATCTGCCCAAGCCCTTGATACTCGCTGGCGGGCTCACGTGCCAAAACGTCCAGCAGGCTTTGGCCGAAGTGCGGCCATTTGCCGTCGATGTCAGCGGCGGAGTGGAGCTCAGCAAAGGCATTAAAGATCCTGATTGTGTGAGGGAATTCGTTCGGTTGATAAGGGCGTCGATGTGACGAACCTAAGGCGTTTGCCGTCCAGTTACAGTTCGCTGTGCTGGCGAGCCGCCATTCATGCATCGCCGTTGATGCGCGATGACTCGAGTCTCAGCGACAGCGCCTTAAGGCCTATCGCTTACGCGACGCAGTGAGCTCCGATTGGAGACCGGTCGCTACGATGAATTTGCCGGTGCGTGCAGACGTTACGCGCGGGACTGACAAGCTGTGGAGAATAAAAGCATGAGCAACTGGCTGGTAGACAAGCTGATCCCCTCGATCATGCGCTCGGAAACGCAGAAAAGCTCAGTGCCCGAAGGGCTGTGGCACAAATGCCCGTCGTGTGAGGCAGTCCTCTATCGGCCGGAGCTTGAAAAAACTCTGGACGTTTGCCCGAAGTGTCAGCATCACATGCGGATTGACGCACGCACCCGTCTGGACATCTTCCTTGATAAGGAAGGGCGTGAAGAAATAGCTGCGGACCTCGAGCCTGTTGACCGATTGAAATTCCGGGACAGCAAAAAGTATAAGGATCGCCTCTCCGCTGCGCAGAAACAAACCGGGGAAAAGGATGCTCTGATTGCGATGCGCGGAACCTTGATGCATATGCCAGTAGTAGCCTGTGCATTCGAGTTTTCCTTCATGGGCGGCTCCATGGGCGCAATAGTCGGCGAGCGTTTTGTGCGTGCTGCGAACGCTGCGCTTGAGCAACGCTGCCCTCTGGTCTGCTTCGCAGCATCCGGTGGTGCTCGTATGCAAGAAGCGCTGATCTCGTTGATGCAGATGGCCAAAACCTCCGCTGTCCTGGCTCGTATGCGCGAAGAGGGGTTGCCATTCATCTCCGTCCTCACCGACCCGGTTTATGGTGGCGTATCGGCGAGTCTGGCCATGCTGGGGGATGTCATTGTTGCGGAGCCTAAAGCGCTCATCGGTTTTGCTGGCCCGCGTGTGATTGAGCAGACTGTGCGCGAAAAACTTCCGGAAGGGTTCCAGCGCAGTGAGTTCTTGCTTGATCACGGCGCTATTGACCTGATCGTTCCTCGTTCCGAATTGCGCGCTCGTCTGTCGCGTCTTCTGGCTCAGCTGCAGCAAATGCCTACTCCAGGTGAGCCCGCTTTGGTCACGGCTGACGCATGACCCAGCGGAGCCTGGAGGACTGGCTCGGATACCTTGAACAGCTGCATCCCGTTGCCATTGATATGGGCCTTGAACGATGCCAAGAGGTGGCCGCGAGGCTAGGGCTAACGCGTCCAGCTCGCCAGGTCATCACCGTTACAGGTACCAATGGCAAGGGATCCACCTGCGCCTTCATTGCTCGAATGTTGGCGGGGCAGGGCAAGACGGTCGGTGTCTACAGCTCGCCGCATCTGTTGCGCTACAACGAGCGGGTTCGTGTCAACCAAGTCGATGCGACAGACGAGGCATTGTGCGAAGCGTTCGAGGCGGTCGAGCAAGCGCGTGGCTCTGTTTCTCTCACCTATTTCGAAATGGGCACGCTGGCTGCTTTCTGGCTTTTCGAGCGTGAGGCGCTCGATGCCGTGGTATTGGAGGTCGGGCTTGGTGGGCGTCTCGACGCGGTGAATATCGTGGATGCCGACGTGGCAGTGGTAACCAATATCGGCTTGGATCATGCCGAATGGCTTGGAACGACCCGCGAAAGCGTGGCGTTTGAAAAGGCCGGAATATTTCGTGCTGCAAAGCCCGCGGTATGTGGTGACGCCGACCCTCCAGAATCGATGCTGGAAAGCGCGGCTCGGTCCGCTGTGCCGCTTATGGTCCGTGGGCGCGATTTCGACCTGCGTAGGGAAGCAACATGCTGGCATTGGCGTGGCATAGATGCCCAGGGCGCCGTCCGAGAGCTGTCAGATCTGCCGATGCTGACCCTGCCACTGGATAACGCTGCGCTAGCGCTACAGGCGTTTGCATTGCTCGAGTCGTCTTGGCAGCCTGAGCGACTGGTCGAGGCGCTACAGAGCACCCGAGTTACCGGACGCCTGGACCGCCGCACCGTCTACTGCCGCGGCGTTGAGCTTTCGGTAATGCTAGACGTTGGGCATAACCCGCACGCAGCTGTCTATCTGGCTGAGCAGCTCCTTCGGGAGTCGAAGCCCGGTCGCCGCCTCGCGGTGTTCGGTCTTTTGGCTGACAAGGATCTCTCGGGTGTCATTGACGCGCTGGCGACTGTTTTTGATGCTTGGGCAGTCGCACCATTACCCACCCATCGCTCGCGCTCTGCGGACGAGTTGCGTTCGGCATTGATGGAGCGCGGCGAGGCGGTCACTATCTACACTGGCATCTCCGAGGCGCTCCAGCGGCAATGTGATGAGGCGCGCGAGGGCGATGAGATAGTGGTGTTTGGGTCTTTTTATTGCGTGGCTGAAGCGCTGGCCTGGCTTGATCGGCACGCATCTGGTGGAGGGCATGCTCTTGGTGGATAGAGGATTGTTGCAACGTATCGTCGGCGCTTTGGTGCTTGTTGCGCTGGCCGTGATATTCGTGCCGATGCTTTTCAATCGTGATGATGCGGGCCAGCAGGTTGCCGTCGATGCGCCCGCAATGCCTGAAACACCGGCTACACCGGCAATCGAGACACAGCCTGTAGAGGTACCTGAGCCAGAGGTCGACCCGTTCCCAGAAAATTACGAAATTATCGAAGAAGGGCCTGTGGCTGAATCCAATAGCCCGGCGGACCCCATCAATCCTGCTCCTGTGGGATCACAGCCTGCTCCGGTCACTCCCGAGTCGGCAAGCGCTCCGCCTCCACCGGTCAAGCCGGCAGCGTCTGATGAGCAGCGGTTGGACGCAGCCAATCTGCCGGTCAGTTGGTCTGTTCAGCTGGCCAGCCTTTCCAGCCGTGAAAACGCCGACAAGCTCGAGAAAACACTACGATCTCAAGGCTACAACGCCTACATACGTACTGCTGACGGGATGAACCGGGTGTTCGTGGGGCCTTTGGTGGAGCGGGCGGAAGCCAATCGTCTGCGGGACCAATTGCAGCGACAGCAGAAGCTCGACGGGTTCGTTGTACGTTTCAAGCCAGAGCAAGGCTGACTCATAACGGCGTTCCAGTTCGTCTAAGCGGCAGCCTGGAGGGCACCTACGCGGTGCTTACTCCCTGGCTTGCGCTCTGGTAAAATGCGCCGCCTTTCTCCTTTGCAGGAAACCCTGTGACATTCACCTGGGTCGATTGGGCGTTCATCGCCGTTGTGGTCATTTCCAGCCTGATCAGTTTGAAGCGCGGTTTCGTCAAGGAAGCGCTTTCCCTGCTCACCTGGATCATTGCCGGCGTCATCGCCTGGATGTTCGGTGGTGCGCTTTCACACCATCTCGCGGACTTCATCAGCACACCTTCCTTTCAAGTCATCGCAGCGTGCGTAATCTTGTTTGTAGTGACGTTACTAGTTGGCGCACTGGTTAATTTTCTCGTGGGAGAGCTGGTGCGCGTCACCGGCCTCTCCGGTACGGATCGCTTCCTTGGAATGGTATTCGGGGCGGCTCGAGGGGGCCTGCTGGTCGTGGTGTTGGTTGGTCTGCTCAGCCTCGCCCCGGTCCAGCAGGATCCCTGGTGGCGAGAGTCAACGTTGCTACCTCATTTTCTGTTGGTTGCTGACTGGTCGAAGAACCTGATCCTTGGGTTTGGAAGCCAGTGGGTGGCCGGCTCGCTCGATGCTTCAAGCTAAGACGAGCAATCTTTAGAAGGACTCGGCACGGCTAAAACCTGTGTGATGTCCGGATCAGCCTGTAACAACTGAGAGGTTCCTTGCATGTGTGGCATTGTCGGCATTGTCGGTAAGTCGAACGTCAATCAGGCGTTGTATGACGCGCTTACCGTTCTGCAACATCGTGGGCAGGACGCAGCCGGAATCGTGACCAGCGACAGCGGCAAGCTGTTTCTGCGCAAGGACAACGGGCTGGTTCGGGACGTGTTTCAGCAGCGTCACATGCAGCGCCTGGTGGGCAACATGGGTATTGGTCACGTGCGTTACCCCACCGCGGGCAGCTCTAGCTCGGCGGAAGCACAGCCGTTTTATGTGAACTCGCCTTATGGCATCACGCTGGCGCATAACGGCAACTTGACCAACGTCGACCAGTTGACCAAGGAGATTTACGAGTCCGACCTGCGCCATGTAAACACGAATTCCGACTCGGAAGTGCTGCTCAACGTCTTCGCCCATGAGCTGGCAGTGCGTGGCAAGCTGCAGCCCACCGAGGAGGATGTCTTTGCTGCCGTCGCCAAGGTGCATGAACGTTGTGTAGGTGGTTATGCAGTGGTGGCCATGGTGACCGGCTATGGCATCGTTGGCTTCCGCGATCCGCATGCAATCCGTCCAATCGTGTTCGGGCAGCGGCACACCGATCAGGGTGTGGAGTACATGATCGCGTCCGAAAGCGTTGCGCTGGACGTGCTGGGCTTTTCGCTGATCCGAGATCTGGCACCGGGCGAGGCGGTATACATCACGGCAGATGGCAAGCTGCACACCCGTCAGTGCGCGCCGAATCCGCGCTACGCGCCTTGTATCTTCGAGCATGTCTATCTTGCGCGTTCAGACTCGCTGATGGATGGCGTTTCCGTATACAAAGCGCGCCTGCGCATGGGCGAGAAGCTGGCCGACAAAATCCTCCGGGAGCGGCCCGAGCACGATATTGACGTCGTCATCCCAATTCCCGACACCAGCCGTACGGCTGCATTGGAACTGGCCAACCGACTGGGCGTGAAGTTCCGCGAAGGCTTCGTCAAAAATCGCTACATCGGTCGGACCTTCATCATGCCCGGCCAGGCCGCACGCAAGAAATCGGTACGGCAAAAACTCAACGCCATCGACCTTGAGTTTCGCGGTAAGAACGTCATGCTCGTGGACGACTCCATCGTCCGGGGAACGACCTGCAAACAGATCATTCAGATGGCCCGGGAAGCCGGGGCGAAAAACGTCTATTTCTGTTCTGCAGCGCCAGCCGTTCGCTACCCGAACGTTTATGGGATCGACATGCCCAGTGCACACGAACTCATCGCGCACAATCGCAGCACCGAGGAAGTCGCAGAGCTGATAGGCGCCGACTGGCTGATCTACCAGGATCTGCCGGACCTGATCGATGCAGTTGGTGGCGGTAAGGTAAAGATAGAGAACTTCGATTGCGCAGTGTTTGACGGTAAGTATGTGACTGGCGACATCGATGATGTCTATTTGCACAAGATCGAACAGGCTCGCAATGACCTCAGCAAGAGCAAGGGTGTCGCTGGCAGCGCAATAATCGACCTCTACAACAACTGATCGACAACCTGGCGGCCATGCCGCCTCGGTTCAAGGTGGAAAACGACTATGACAACCGACTGGGACGCAGGGCGGCTGGACAGTGATTTGTCTGGTGCGAGCATGGATACGCTGGCTGTTCGAGCGGGCCAGCGCCGCTCGCCTGAGGGTGAGCATGGCGAAGCGCTGTTCTTCACCTCCAGCTATGTGTTCCGGAGTGCCGCTGACGCTGCTTCACGTTTTTCCGGTGAGGTGTCGGGTAATGTCTATTCACGCTATACCAATCCCACCGTGCGAGCGTTCGAAGAGCGTATCGCTGCTATGGAGGGCGCCGAGCAAGCGGTAGCGACCGCCTCTGGGATGTCGGCGATTCTGGCCATGGTGATGAGCTTGTGTTCTGCTGGCGATCATGTGCTCGTGTCGCGCAGCGTTTTCGGTGCTACGGTTTCGTTGTTCGAAAAATATCTCAAGCGCTTCGGGCTCGAGGTCGACTACGTACCGCTTACCGAGCTTGCAGCCTGGGCGCCGGCATTCAAGCCCAACACCAAGTTGGTCTTCGTCGAGTCGCCATCCAACCCGCTGGCTGAGCTGGTCGACATCGCCGAGCTGGCGGCGTTGTGTCATAGCAATGGTGCGATGCTCGCCGTGGATAATTGCTTCTGCACGCCAGTTCTCCAGCAGCCTTTGGCACTGGGTGCCGACATCGTCATTCATTCCGCCACTAAGTACATTGATGGTCAGGGCCGTTGTCTGGGCGGTGTGGTTGCCGGTCGTGCGGAGCAGATGAAGGAAGTCGTGGGCTTTTTGCGCACCGCAGGACCAACGCTCAGCCCGTTCAACGCCTGGATATTTCTCAAGGGCCTGGAAACGCTGCGCCTGCGTATGCAGGCCCATTGCGCCAGTGCTCGTACGTTAGCCGAGTGGCTGGAGCAACAGCCGGGGATTGAGAAAGTCTACTACGCAGGCTTGCCCAGCCACCCTCAACACGAATTGGCCAAGCGTCAACAGAAAGACTTTGGTGCGGTGCTGAGCTTTGAGGTGGTGGGGGGCAAGGAGGGTGCCTGGCGGTTCATCGATGCCACCCGCTTGATTTCCATCACGGCTAACCTGGGCGATAGCAAAACCACCATCACCCATCCTGGCTCGACCACCCACGGGCGGCTTTCTGCCGAAGACCGTGCCAAAGCAGGCATTCGCGATAGCTTGATAAGGGTGGCAGTGGGGCTCGAGGACGTGGTTGATCTACAAGCTGATCTCGCCCGAGGGTTGGCGGCGCTCTAAATCAATACGCTCAAGCAAAAAGGACCCTGCTAAGAGCAGGGTCCTTTTTTTCGGAACACGGGTCAGCGCGAGCGTCGCGCGAAATTGCGATGTCAGTCCTTTGCCGGCTCGAAGTTCACCACGAAACCGTCAAGGCGCTGTTCAGTCGCCAGTTCTTCTCGAACCCGATTGGCCTCCTGGCGACTGTCTATCGGACCCACGAACACCCGATGCGTACGGCCGGTAATGCGCAGGTAAGCGTCAAAGCCCTCCTCGCGAAGCTTGCTCGCCAGCGCCTGAGCACTGTCGCCGTTTTGCAGGCTTGCCAGTTGCACTGCCCAGCCTGAGCGAGAGGACGCCTGAATTGGCGGCTGCGTTTGCGGTGTGAAGCTTTGCGGTGCACGTTGCGTTGCGGGACTAGAGGGCATGCGGCTGCGTTGCTCGGGCTCGTTGGAGCGCAGGTCGATCGCCGGGGCTGGTTGTCCCTGTCCATCGAATAAACCTTCCGGGGTGGCCGGAAGAATGGTTGGGCTGCCGGGGTTGGTTTCGATGACTCGGATGTCGCTGTATTTCTTGCCCGACAATGCTGCCAGACCAGCACGGTCGCGAATCACGGTCGGTCGCAAAAACACCATCAAATTGCGTTTGATATGACTTTCTTGCGTTGAGCGGAACAGCGCTCCTAGCAGTGGGATGTCGCCAAGCAGAGGCACCTTCGAATCGGTTCGGGTCACATCGTCCTGAATCAATCCCCCCAGTACGATGACCTGGCCATCCTCAGCGAGGATGGTGCTTTTGATGGATCGTTTGTTGGTGACCAGGTCGACGGCCTGAGCAGAAAGGCTGGCGGATGGCGCAATCGAGGAGATCTCCTGCTCGATTTCCAGCCGTAGCGTGGCGCCCTCATTGATATGCGGAACCACCTTGAGCGTGACACCAATGTCCTCCCGCTCAATGGTCGTAAACGGGTTGTTCGCGCCGGAAGCGTCGGTTGTGTAGGTGCCGGTTTGGAACGGCACGTTCTGGCCAACCAGGATCTCGGCTTCCTGATTGTCCAGCGTCAACAAGCTCGGGGTGGAGAGTAGGTTGCTTTTGCTGTTGGCGGAAAGTGCGGTGATCAGTGCACCAAAGCTCCGGGTGCCAACGCCAATGATCGCGCCGTCAGGAAGATTGTTTGGGATTTCATTGTCATTGATGGCGTTGAGCACAGTACCAATGGAAAGGCCTGTATTGCCAAAACTGACTCCACCTACGCCGCCCGTTCCACCTCGTGCATCTACGGCCCACTGCACGCCAAGGGCGTCGGTGATATCGCCAGATACCTCAACGATGGCCGCCTCCACCATCACCTGCGCACGGGGCACATCGAGTTGGCGCACGATTGACTCGAGAGTCGAGATCAGTTCGGGTTCCGCCAGCATGACCAGTGCGTTGAGGCTCTCGTCCGCGCGAATGAGTATGTTCTGCTGACGTCCCGCACCCCCTTGGACCTCGCCGTCCCCTTGTTCGGCGAGGCCTTCGGAAATGTCGCCGAGCATCTCGGCCAGCGACTTGGCGTCATTGTGGCGAAGGCGAATCACCCGCGTATTGGCTGAGCGCGTGCTGGGCGTATCGAGTGTCTTGGCCAGGCTGGCCAGCTTCTGGCGCGCCAGTTCCGGTCCGGTGAAGATCAGGCGATTGGTGCGCGAATCGGCAATGATCTGCGCACCAGCGGTGTCCTTGGCTTCGCCGCGCGCCAACGTATTACGCAGGACTTCAGCGATGTCGACGGCCCAGCCATATTGCAGATTCACCACTGAGTAGTCGTCGTTTTGGGCTTGGTCGAGCTGTCGGACCAGCTCTTCGATGCGTGCGATGTTGGCGCTACGGTCGCTGATGATCAACGCGTTCGCCGAGCTGACCGCAGCGAGATGCCCGTACTGTGGAACCAGTGGGCGGATCAGTGGGATCAGCTCGGTCGCGGACGTGTGCTGGACCTGGATGACGCGGGTTTCCAGCAGATCCCCTCCAGTCGGGCCGCCACCGGCCTCCGATTTCGCTTCGGCGTTCGGCACGATTCTGGCGACCTCACCCTGTGTGAGTACGCTGAAGCCGTGAGTTGCCATGACCGACAGGAACAATTGGTAGACCTCTTCCAGCGAGAGGGTCGTAGACGATACGACGCTCACCTGACCCTTTACGCGAGGATCAACGATGAAGGTCTGTCCGGTCAGTTGGCTGATCTGGTCAATGAAGGCCCGAATGTCGGCATCCTTAAGGTTGATCGTCCAGCCGTCCTGTTGGGTCTCGCTTGGTTCGATTCCGGGATCGGCCGCGTACAGGGGCAGGGGGGCGGCGAGCAGACCGGCGGCGAGCAATGCAATGAGCGGGCGGGAGGAAAAAGGCAGCATCGGTCAGTTGTCTTCCGTGGTCTGTTCGTCGGAGGGCATGGTTTCTGGCGGGCTTGTAGCCCCTTCCATTTGTTGCCGGAGTGCTTCCATTTGCTGTTGAAGCATCTCCGCTTGCGGATCGAGAGCGTCCATCTCCGCTGGTTCACTGTAGTCGGGCAGGCTATCGGGCACGGCCGTCGGAGAACGGACGCTTGGGAAGAACAGGCTGTCAATACGCCCGCCACGCTTTACCTCAACCCTGTCGGGTTGAACGCTGTACAGGCGTACCCCTGACTCCAGTTCTTGATCGACCCGATAAAGCTGTGGCGGTTGGCCGCTTAACTGAATGATCGCAGTCGACCGAGCCGGGTCGGCATGAACGAAGCTGCCTAGCAAGGTTAGATCAGAACTCGATTCGCCGGGCGTATAGCTTTGTCCGCTCGAGGCCGGGGAACCGAACAACCCTTCCATTCGCTCCAGATCAGGCGCGGCCCCGGCGGGCTGGCTGCTGTCCGTGATGGCTGTAGGCGGCGTTTGGGTCAGTCTGAGCCAGGCCATGACCTGACTGGCCAGGTAGAGACCAAATAGCACGACAATGACTGCGCTGAGGATCAGGGGCGCAAACCGGCGAATTTTCTGCAGTGCTGCGGGGGAAGCCAAGCTAGGCACTCCGTGAAACCAAATGTTTGATGGTCATGAACGCTGACTCGCGGCGGCGGTTGCTGACAGGATGAACAGCGGGCTTGAGTGCCAGTGTAGACCCGGACCATGACAAAGAAGCACTTGAGTATGCCAGTGCAACTGACTGTTTTTCAGGCAAAAGGTGCCCGGAGGTCGTGGAATGAGCGATGGGGCCACGAGGGCTTGGAATATTTTTGAAAAAATCGCGACACACTGTTGACTTGATTTCCCTTGGTGCGTAAATTGCGCGCCTCGCAGGGCGATCAGCCATCAGCCTTAACGGTTGACACTAAACGCCTTGCGAGTCGGACGAAAGTCCAGCCGACGCGCAGCGGTAGTTCAGTCGGTTAGAATACCGGCCTGTCACGCCGGGG
>ERZ1673962.195-NODE-195-length-51673-cov-5.215700_pt1 | contig 51673 bp, 44 predicted proteins | sample MGYA00580188_ERZ1673962 | MGnify/ENA primary metagenome ERZ1673962 (study PRJEB41334, sample SAMN05608104) | rock metagenome | biome: terrestrial subsurface; feature: shale formation; material: shale | place: USA: Pennsylvania ... | reverse complement strand
TGGGCGATACCCAGTGGAAACGGAATACGGACGGTAAAAATCCCCACACGGTCTCCGTCGGCATTATCCGTCAATTGAACCAGCAATTTATCGATGCAGGGGTGAAGTTCGTCATTCAGGTCGGAGACCTGACGAATAAAGGAAACGCAGCTGGAGCCATGGAAACCCGCGCCGCTGCCGCTCAGGATCTTTATGCTGCCGGCATCGGTTTCTATCCGTTACGGGGCAACCATGACGACAGTCAGTTCGCTGCCTTGAAATTTCAAAGACTTTATCCGCAGACCATCGGTAACGGGCCGCATGTGTACAGTGCTTCGAACTTCAGCAGTCCGTTCAATTCGTTGCGCGGCCTGAGTTATGCGTTTGATTATCGAAACGCTCGTTTTCTTCTTCTGGACCAGTTCACCCGGACCCACGGTATTAATAACAGAGCCCTTGACTTGCAGAATTGGGAAAATTGGTTCGACTTGCCCAGAATTCTCTCACCCGGATGCGACTACAATCTTTTTGACCAGCAATCGTGGATCAATGAGCAACTCACGTCCAAGGGTTCGGACAGGCACGGATTCGTTTTCAGTCACAAGGAACTCATCGCGGAAAAACACGCGGACACCATCTTCGGCGCTGATCCGTCCGCCAATCCCAAAGGGCAGAATGCCTTTTTCCACAGCCTCCAAAGTAACGGAGTCCGTTATGAAATCGGCGGCCATGACCATAACCATTCACGCTCCCTCGTCATAAGTCCGGATGGTAAGGCAAGGTTGCAAAACATCATAGTTGCATCCGATAGTGACAAGTTTTATACGCCACGTACCCCATCGAATGATCGGAAATACAATCTGCCCGCTTTTGGGTTTCGCAGAGAGACGCCGATTTCTCAGGAACTTTATACCATCGGTTACTATATTGTTACCGTGGACGGCCCTCGCGTGTCGGTGGACTACTATGCGTCCGATAACGGCTGTGGCGGAACTTTGGGGCACGGAAAAAAATGTAGACTCAGCGACACGCCCGAATTGGAGTTTTTCAAACGAGAGACTTTCGGCTACAGTTTGAACGGCCGCGAGTTTCTCATCCCGCAAGGAGAATCATATGCTTCAATTCAGGATAACTTCGAAGGAACCACCGCGGAGATTCTGGCCGGAGTGAACGGCAGCAGCAGAACCTTTTCGGATGGCCGGCCGACGACCAAAGACGTGAATACCGGCTGGACTTCTTTGTCCGATGCGACGAAAGAAGATCAACAAACGCTTGTCACCAATATTCTCACCCTGTGGGGCATGGCGGATTTGGACTGCAAACAAACCGATACGTATGTTCTTTCCATGGGATACGATGATAGTAAAAATGGCAAGGTGCAGCTTGTTTCTAAAAACGAAAATGGCCATTGGGTCAATGCTGTGGACAGAGTCGGCGGCGGATCAAAACAATTCGTGTCCGGCCCGTGGGAAAGCTCTTATAAACTCGGTACATATGGGGTGGATCCGGCATCGGAAACCGCCTGGGCGGTGATCAACTACAATGGTGACTTTGCCGTGGCCCAAACCTTGAGGGAGCGGAAGAAGATTCAATAATCCGTTTGCAATGTCTCGGCAATCAACAGCCAGTCGAATCAACTGTCGGGGGTATTTATCGGGTTTCCATAACCCGCAATAAGAGAGTCCGGGAAAAAAAGTTTTCCGGACTCTCTTAATTTACTTCTTATGCTTCGTCTTCCTCCGCGACAAGAACCGCGACAAATTCATATCACCTCCACATCCGACAGTGTTTCGTCTCACAACACATTTTTTCATTCAGTAGCGTAGCTTTCAAACCATGATAGTGCTGCTTTAATCCTTGTTTCACAATATATTTGGATCATTACAGCTCTTTTTCAGCATTTCCTAAAAATTTATACTTCCAAGACAGTCACCATCATAAATAACAGCCTCCCAAAAAAAATCTGTCTGGACCGTCTTGTTTTTTGTCTTAGGATGATTTCTCCTTGACCGCTAGCAATTTTTCTGCGCTTCTCAGAACCTTGTGCAATCCAAGACATTGCTGAGATTCTATCTGGGTTGGTGGAGGGGTTTGAACCAAAAAAACCATCGGGTTTAGAGCAAGAACCAGTGGCGGTTTGGTTGCCGATCCGCTTGGCGATTTTCATCAAAACATGCATCCGGACGGCGGTTGCACTTCCCCGAGCAGGACAAGAATCGGCAACATGACTTTTCGCCGTCCCTCGTAAAAGGGGATTTTCCATCGATTAGCTCTACCGCTCCATGGCGGTTATTTCCAACCTCGCGTATGAAAAAAAGCGTGGTGTAAGCATTGTCGTGGCCGAGGCAATATTTTTTGCATATACTTCATATACATATCCCGCCAGCAATCTTTAAAGCGACTGAAGGAGTTTTGCAGATGAAATACGAAATGATACACACCTGTATCAGGGTCATGGATCTGAAAAAATCAGAGCTTTTTTACCAGCAGGCCTTTGGCTTTGAGATCGTGAGGCGCATGGAACTGCCCGACCACAAATGCACCCTGTCCTGGCTGCGCAGTCCCGTAGGGACTTTCGAACTGGAACTGACCTGGAATCATGACCAGAAGGAACCCTACACCATGGGCAACGGCTATTCCCATCTTGCGGTGGGTGTTAAGGACCTTCTGATCTCCCACAAACGCCATGAGGCCATGGGACTCAAACCGAAGCCCCTCAAATGCCTGACCGACGGCAAACCCACATTCTACTTTCTCGCCGATCCGGACGGATACCTCGTTGAAGTTCTCGAGAACTGAGGTGCGGCAACCTTCCAGGACACTGGATTTACAGGGATTATCATGCGGAAAAGGATCGACACTGTTCAAATGCACAGTCGAGAAAGGACAACCTGCCCGCCTTTTTTACGCAATGCCACGTGGTACATCGATCCGGAGGAGGGTATAGTTCAGCCATAAAACAAACCGCTCGACAAAGCGATAAATAACACACGGTTTAAAACCTCCATCTTTTGCGCGTTGCCTATACCTCCAGGACAACGCGCTTTTTTTTACTGTCCTGCCTATCCGCCCGGCCATACCATGCCGGTTCCAGACTTTAATTCGGGAATCACTTCGTCGGTCCTTTGCCGGCATAATCTTCGTATTCCGCAATGTAAAAATCAGCAGGCATCCCGGTTTTTTTAACCGAATCGCGCTTCCGCATGCTTTCGATCCAACCTATCAGGGACGTCAACTCGCCCGGGAGGCCAAATCCCCTGCAATGTTCCAGAACCGGCCAACGCTCGAACCATGGATAAAAGGCGATATCGGTCAGACCGACCTCTTCTCCGAACCAGTAAAGCGCTTTGCCTTGGTGCCGACGCTTCAATTCCGTGTCAATAGTCCCCAAAACGGTCAAAAAACGGTCCTGGATCGCCAAGCGTTCGTCTTCCTCCTGCGCCTTGAGCAGTTGATAAAAGAGAGGCACGAAACGGGTACCGGCAAAATCTATCCACAATCGTGCCATGGCCCGTTCCTGAGGGGATGCCGGCATCAAGGCAGGCTCGGGAGCAAGCTCGTCGATGTATTCGTTTATGATGAGCGACTCCCGCAACACAAAGTCGCCCTGACGCAAGACAGGAACCGCTTCATCCGGGTTTATGTCCCGGTACCATGCCGGTTTGTTGCGCAAATCGATATCCACGACTTCGAAGGGCACCTGTTTTTCCAGCAGCGCCAATCGACACCGATGGGCAAAGGGGCATACGCTGGCACTGAACAGCTCGATTAATTCCATGGTCCGTCCTCCGGCAATCCGTTGTCGACATATCTTATAGTGTAACATCCATCCCCCGTGAACACAGCGTGGTTTTCCTCCCGTAACAACCGGCATTCATACCGCTCAGGCATTCTTTCGGCAGAGTGCTCGCAAACTGGGAAAGGATCGAATCCGTTTACGGCATTGGTCGGAGACCTGACTTAAACTATTAAAAATATTGACAGTATTTTTTTACACTGCCAGAATAATGGCATCCGGAGGCAAAAATCGACGCACTGTTCAACTTGCTGACGACAGACATTGTCGACGAGGAGGCCCGAAAACACGCATCCAACAAAACTCTGCTCCAAAAAAAGATGCTTTCGCAAAAAGCGCCAAATGCAGGGCGTGCCATGAGGCGTTCTTTCGTACGTCGAAACAGCGAGGCAATTACAGCAACGCAGCGGTTGCTGCGATTTTTTGCGATGCCATCAATAAAGACAAGGAGAAAACATGGAAGGACGGAAAATTGCCAAGAATCAGCGAAGGGTTGTTTTTACTCTTGCTGATCGCAGTGTCGTGGAGGGAGAGGTTTTTCTCAGCCTTTACGAAGCTCATCGTCAGGGACCGCAGCGGGTCGGCGAACTTCTGAACGGCAAGGACGATTTCCTACCGGTAAAAACCGAAAATGGGACCCTGCATCTGAATGTGGCGAACATTATCAAGGCTCAGACCCCGGAAGAAGAGGAAATGCACGACCTGATGATTCTCGGGAAAAAGTACAACGTGGAAGTCCATACCCTGTGCGAGGAAAGAATCGCCGGCGATATTTTTGTCGACCTTCCCCAGGACCGCAGCAGGGTGAGCGATTATCTCAACCAGCCGCACCGTTTTGTCACCGTCATTGTCCCCGGCAGCGTCGTTTATGTCGCCCGCCGATTTATCCTTTCGGTGCAGGATTAAACTTAGACTAAAGTCCGCACTGCGCTTTACGCTCCGGCTTCTGCAATCCACCGCCAAAAGCTCCAATCTCTGCCCTCCGCGGTTTCACACCGTGCACGAACCTCGGAACCGATTGGCAGACATATAAAAAAAGCTCCGCCATATGACGAAGCTTTTTTAAACGATGTTTGTCTTTGTCATCCTTTATCCCAGACCACCCGGTTGACCTTGAGATCCGCATCGCGTTGCACGGTGCGATGGTAATTAACGGCAGGATTGCCGAACAACATCACGTAAACGATCTCGTGGGACTCGGGGATACCGAGCCTGGCGCCGAGTCCGGGATTCATGTCGACCATGGCCCATTTGGCCAAGCCGTCCCACAGGGTGCCCAACCCCATGGTCGCAGCCATCATTTCAAAAGTGGTCATGGCTATAAACCCGTCGGCCGTCGGGGTCGGTGCCTTGGCGTCGACGGATACGATCAACAGGTGGGGAGCCTTGCGAAAAAGAATATCCGCTCCCTTGTCCCAGGCCCGCAGGATGCCGCCGTAAAATTCCTTGCCTTTGGGCAGTCTCTCTTCCTCGACCATTTTTCGAACGCCTTCCATGGTAGCGGCTTTGACCTGCTCCATGGTCTGCTGGTCTTCAACCACCGTGAACAGAACCTTGCGGGCATTGACCCCGGTGGGAGCATGGGTGGCGATTCTGAGCAGTTTTTCGATGGTCGCCGGATCGACGGGCTCGCGTTTAAATCTCCGGATCGAACGACGTCCTTTGATGAGGGTTTCCATCTGACCGGGTTCGGGGAAATGTCCGTCGACAGGCAGGCTGTCTGCAGGTTTCAAACCGAAAATACCGAGGGCCGCCGTGGGGCAAACCGCAAGGCAATGCTGACACTCGATGCATTTTTCCGCCTTATCTTCCCCCACGTAAGGCACGCCCTGATCCATCACCAGAACATTTAACGGGCAATCCCGGACGCACTGTTCACAGCGGGTACATTTTTCGCTGTCTATCACCAAATCGAGCATGGCATCCTCCTTAGGACATTTCGGCGTTCATGTTTGCAACATTTTTAGCATGGTGACGCGTCTGGGACAAGTTCATAAAGCCCCTCTGCCCCCGGAAGGGGGGAGACAGGGAACATAACCGGGGAGACGTGTGCCTTATTCAGAACGATCGGGTGCGCCGCGGTGGTCGGCGACCGAGAAACCATCCAAGCCACAACACTCCAACTCCGGCAAAAAACCAGCGCAGAATATTATTGCGCCACAAATAGCGGTTTTCCTCCTTGAGGGTGGCGATTTTCTGCAGATGTTGCTGGTTTTCCCGCTGCAGACGATCACGCTCTGCCATGGTTTCAGTGATATTCTCAGCCCCTTCCTTGAGCTGTTCATACTCACCTCTGACCTTCTGCAGTTCCGCCTCCGTACGCTTAAGCATGGTTCGGGTTTCATCCTGCAAAGCCTGCAGCCCCTGATTCTTCTCGGTCAACTCGGCCATTTTTTTCTGCAGAACGGTTTGCTCGTTTTGCAGGCGTGCGGAGATGACGCTTTAACCAGCGGCGTCGAGTTATAAAAAATCGCTCGTTTTGCAGGCGTGCGGAGATGACGGCATGAGGCTCCTGGCGTGTCACATACTGTTTGAGGATAAAACCTTCAGTACCGTCCGCCGCACGAACCTTGAAGTAGCTCTCGCCGTCTTCGATAATTTGGATCCTGGCGGGGCTGGCCAGAGATTTGAGAATCTTGTATTGATTGCCCGGACCGCGTCTCAGGGTCACGGCGATCTCGTCACTGATCCAGGCGGCCCGAACGGTGGAAAGATTGCCGCATAACAACAGAATCGTCACCATCAGAGGCAACACCCGTTTCAAAACGTGGCTTGCGGTACCGGGGAAAACCATACACAGATAGCGGCGAACCCAGATGGCCGGTTCCCTTGCTGCCCAAAGCGGGAGTAAGGGGGGAGATGTCCGTGGGGTCGCTACCGCTATCTCGGGCCTGGTTGCAGGTCTTTTCATAATTTCTCCACACTTTTGTGAGACAGGTGAATTGCCGTCATGTCATGCGTTTGCTCGCGATCAGCCCCGGTGGCATCGGCAACGGCCTTGCGCAGAGATGGCCGTCCATAATCGTCACCGTAACCTACCTGTCCCGCCAACGCCGCCAGAGCCATAAGCGCACCGCAAACCATCACCACCAGAACACGCCAGATTCCCTTCACTGTACATCCACCTCTCTTCAATCGAAACATCATATCAAAGCCGGCCTCACGCCCGTTCCGCAATTTCAAAAGCCAAGGTTCAAGGAAAACCGCCAGGCAACTCCGATGGCTCCATGATCCGAGTGAGAAATCGAACGGGCGAGAGATGTTTTCAGTATGGGAAATAGGCATGAGCAAAGCCCGCACCAACTTTTCCGCACCACGGGAAATGAATGTGCCGGCGCGAAGACACCTGGCATGAAACGCAGAAAAAGACGTGTCCGCTTTTACCTGACCGTCGCCGGCCAAACATATCTTTGCAGAAAAGGGCCTTAATAACCTTTCTGCAGCGCAGGATGGAGTGGGGATCGGCCGGAGAATCAGAAAAAAAAGTCACAAGAGAGGCGATTTGTCGTCAATTGGCAACAGAAAAAAGGAGCGCTTGTGTAAAACGCCCCGGAAGAAAAAAGAACCCCCCGGGATATCGCCTTTTTGGGGCCCACACATCCTGTCGCTTTCCGGAGACAAGGTGCTTCAGGTCTTTTTAAACAGACTCGGTACGATATGATGACGTCCGAGAAGCTTGTAGAATTCCGTACGATTGCGGCCCGCAAGCCGCGCGGCATGGGCCACATTGCCACGGGTAAGCTGCATCAGACGCACCAGATAGTCTTGTTCGAACTGCCGACGGGCCTCGCTGAAGGTGGGAATCTTTTCGACATTTTCGTGGATGGCGTCCGCCACCAGCGAAGCCGAAATCAACGAAGTTGTGGAAAGAGCCAGCCCCTGTTCGATTACGTTGATAAGTTGGCGGACATTGCCCGGCCAGGATGCCGACACCAGGGCATCCATGGCTTCGGGTGCAAACCCGGTCACTTTTTTCCCGCTGCGGGCGGCGAACTTCTGCAGAAAATGACCCGCCAGCAGGGGAATATCTTCGCGTCTTTCCGACAGGCCGGGCAACTCCAGAGCCACGACATTGAGACGATAATAAAGATCTTCGCGGAAACGTTCGGCGGCGATTTCCTCTTCGAGATTGCGATGTGTTGCAGAAATAATGCGAACATCGACAGCACAACTGGTGACGGACCCGACCGGCCGCATCTGCTTTTCCTGCAGCACGCGCAACAGTTTGACCTGCAGAGGCAGAGGCATATCGCCGATCTCGTCAAGAAAAAGGGTCCCTCCTTCCGCCGAGCGGAAAAGCCCGGGATAATCCTTCATGGCTCCCGTAAAAGCCCCTTTGGTGTGACCGAACAATTCCGATTCGAGCAGGGTATCCGGAATAGCGCCGCAATTGACGGCCACAAAAGGCTTCTCGGCGCGGGCACTGGCACGATGAATAGCGCGCGCAATCAGTTCCTTGCCGGTGCCGCTCTCCCCGCGAATCAAGACCGCCGCGTCGCTCTCGGCGGCCAGTCGGGCCTTGGCCAAAAGATCTTCCATGACCGGACTTTTGGTAATGATTTCGCTACGCCACGACTCTTCACCCTGTACGCTCTGTTCGGCGCCTCCGCCCGACATCCTCAGGGCGCGCTGGACTTCCTCCAGCAGGGCTTTGCTGTCCAGGGGCTTGGTCAGAAAACTGAACACGCCCCGCCGGGTCGCATCGACAGCATCGGGAATGGAACCGTGAGCGGTCAGGATGATAACCGGCAAAGATGCCTGGCGGGTGCGAATGGCATCGAACAAAGCCATACCGTCCATCCCTGCCATACGCAGGTCGGTTATTACCAGATGGGGCCGCACGGCCGGGATCTTGGCCAGGGCTTCTTCCCCGCTCTCGGCAATGTTGACATCGTATCCGGCACCGCGCAACCGTATTGACAATAGGCGCAGCAGATCGGTGTCGTCATCTACCAACAGCAGTCGCTGTTTTTTCTCTTCCATTCATATCCTCAGGTTGTCGCCAGAGCCTCCGAGTCACTTTTCTCTCTGGCGAAGAATTTTTTCGATATCTTCCAGAGCCTGCAGTTTATCCTGCAACTCGCGATTGTCGGTCTCCAGCTTCCGGGCCCGCTGCAGAACCTGATCGCGCTCTCCGACAAGCTCCAGTTGCTCTTTGAGCTGATCTTCCAGCAGGGATGTCAGGGAAAGCAATGTCGCCCCCCCTTTATCCTGTCGACGAAAATCGATCAGCAAATCGAGTGCCAGTTTGCGATCTACAGGTGGACGTCCGGGTTGGGAAGCCAGAGCCACAAGCTGAAAAAGAGCATTGTCGTCGGGCTTGCGATTGAAGTCCTTGCGCAACCTCACGATTTCCCTGTCGATCTTTGCAGGGCTCAAGGTACCGGCCTTGCGGTAATAATCCAGAACCGTTGCGGGTTCGATCCCCTCGCCCGGCAGCTGCGGCCAGGAGACCTTCGGAAAGCCAGCGCAGCCGGAGAGGAAAAGCCCCAGAAACAATCCAATTGCTATTCCAGCCTTGTGTCTTGGCATCATGTCTTTGCCTCCTGAGCCGAAAGCGGCAGTGTCACCCTGAAACAGGCACCCCCCAGCGAGCTCTCAAGAACCTCGATGCTGGCGCCATGATCACGTACGTATTCCTGCACGATGGACAAACCGATTCCTGTCCCCTGAACGGGTCCCACCAATGGAGCCGAACCCTGGTAAAAAGGTTTGAAAATCTCTTCCCGCTCGCTTTCCGGAATGCCCGGACCCGAATCGGACACTTCAAGAAGAGCCTGGTGATCCTGTCGGCAAAGGGAAACACGAATAATGCCTCCCACAGGGGTATATTTGACGGCGTTGGAAAGCAGATTGTCCACCACGTTGCGTAATCGCTCCCGGTCTCCGAAAAGTTGCAGCGGCTCCAATTCGAGTGTGAGATCGAGATTTTTTTTAAGCATGGCAGGCCTCTGCGTCGCGGCGACCCCCTCAATCAGACGGGAAAAATCGATACTGCCGCCGCGAAATGTGGAAATCTTGGCCTGCACTCGGCTGAAACCGAGGAGGTTATCGATAAGCTTATGCAGTTGCAATCCGTTCTTACGCAATATCCAGGCAATCTCCCGTTGCTGGTCGTTGAGTGGTCCGACCTCTTCCTCGACCAGTAATTCCGTACCTTCGCGGATGGATGCCAGGGGCGTTTTTAACTCATGAGAAACATGGGAGATAAACTTGCTTTTTTCCTTTTCCACTGCATTAAGGCGCTGCCGCAACCAGTCGAGACGCGTCCCCAGAAAACGTAGATCGTCCGGGCCGCCAACCGTGATGGGCGAGGTAAAATCCCCTTCGCCCAGACCGGTGATACCGCGGTTGATCTGCCGGATCGGATTGGTGATGCGCTGTGCAAAAAAGATGGCGAACAGAGCGGTTACCGGAACCAGCAGCACCGCCAGCCAAAGCAGTATCCTGCGCGCTCGGGTAGTCGAAGACCGCAGGGCGTCGACCTCGTGGACGATAAGCTCCTGACTTTCGTCATACAGACCCCGTGCCAGATTGTTGAGTTCTTCGAACCCCTCCAGAAAAGCTTCATTGTCGCCTGCATCGCGACCGTTGCTGCGCAAATCGGCATAGAGCTGTTTTTCCCCCTCGGCCAGACGCCGCAGACGCCGCAACTGATCCCGCTTCAGGGGCAGGTTGCCGAGATGTTCGACCGAAAGCGCAAACTCTTTATGCTTTTCTTCGATCCCTGCCAGCAATTCACCGGCCTGCAGCACCTGATACTGACGAGCGCGGCGCTCCAGAGCCAGCAGTTGCTCGACCAGATTGCGGCTTTCCTGAATCACGTTGACGGACCGATAGACGGCCTGAGAGCCCCGTCGCGCCAAGCGATCCAGGAAAAACTCGGCATTGATCATGGCCAGGTTGAACGGTAGCGCCACCATGGCAAAACCGATCAGCACCAGGGCAAGAAACGATTTTGGACGAAATAGGTGCATAGTCCGCCATTCCCAGACTGTCGGCTGCAGATCAAACCGGCAGCGGCCAGTCGGTCTGGTAACCTTCGGGATAGAAATTCTCCCGCGTGCGATTGAAATACCCGTACTGCAACCGGGGAATACGCCGCTTCAAACGGTCCAGCATCTCCACCATCCCGAGCCCCTCGTCTTCGATCCCCATGACCCGGCAATACAGTTCGGGATCGATACTCAGGTTGCGCATCTGGATCAGATCGACGCCGGCTTCCTCGATCAGGTCACCCAGGGCCGACACTTCCTCCAGTCGATCGTTCAACCCCGGGAACACCAGGTAATTGATCATGGTGAACAGGCCATGCCTTTTGGCCCGCCGCAGCGATTCGCGAACCTGCTCCAGGGTATAACCGCAGGGACGATGGTAGGCGTCATAAAAACGATCCTGTACCGAATTCATCGATACCCGAATGGAATCGATACCGGCCTGCGCCAGACGATCGACGGCATCGGGATCGGAGGCGTTGGAATTGAAATGGATCGTCCCCTTGTCCGTGCGACGCCGCATTTCCCGCACCGCGTCACAGATGGTATCGGCCTGCAGAATAGGGTCCCCCTCGCAGCCCTGCCCGAAGGATACGATGGCCTTTTCCGCCCGCTCCAGATGAGGCACGGCGATCTGGCATAGTTCCTCAACCTTCGGCACGAACGTAATGCGTTCCTGGCTGGAAGGACAGCATTCGGGAGCTTCCTGCAGGGAAATGCAGCCCAGACAGCGGGCATTGCAGACCGGCGAGGTCGGCAGCGGCGCCTCCCAGCGACGGAAGAACAGGTTCTTGGCGGCGAAACAGTGGTAGTCCAAGGCGCAGCGGGCCAACTGCTCGAGCAATCGGTTGTCCGGGTGGGCCCGCAACAGTTTCCTGACCAGAGGATCGAGCTTGCGATCGTCAAAATGATCCGGCTGCCACTGGGTGTTACGGTCGACGCGCACGGCGGCAGCGTAAAACCGCTCCTCCTCGACGCACCAGCCAACGGCGGTATAAGACCACAAAGGCAGTTGAATCTGTTTGTCGCCGTAAGCCGCAGCCGGCAACAGGGTTCGGGTATAGCCCGGCGTCAGAAAAGCGGAAACCGCCTGAGCCTTGCCGCCGCCGAAATGGCGCGGCAGTTTGCGCAAGGTGACCGTACGCTCGCCGCCATCGTCGAATCCGATCGGCGGTGTATCGGGAATGGTGAAAAGACGACTCCCCGCCGGCAGGGGAATCAGTTCTTCAGGGCGGGGAGGTCTGATCCGAGCTCCGTTCATACCGACCATCAGCAGATCGGGATGTTCAAAAACTTCACCGGAGGCGTCCGCCACTACGGCGAGAATGGTCTTTTTACGTTTCATGCAGTAAAAATCCTTTTTTTGTCGATGCGGTAACCACTTAGACCGGTAAGCATAACACAGGACCCCCTCCGGAGGGAATAGTTCCCATCGTCGCTGAATTTTACCCTTTCCTCCGCAATCATCCTTCGCTATGCTGGCGGCCATGCGCGTCATACTGACTACCCTTCACAGCAAATTCGTTCACACCAGCCTTGCCCTGCCGCTGCTGGCCGCTTACTGCCGGCATCCGGGCCGGACCCTGCTGATTCGCGAATACACCGTTCACGAACCGAAGGAAACAGTACTGGCCGCCCTGCTGGCAGAGCAACCCGACGTGGTGGCGTTTTCCGTGTATCTCTGGAATCGTGCCGCCACCCTGGAACTGGCCGACGCCCTGGCTGTCGCTCGCCCCGGTCTGCGTGTAATCCTGGGGGGCCCCGAAATCTCTTTCGACGGGCCCGAGCTGTTCGAACGTCACCCCGCCATCGACGCCGTGGTTCACGGCGAAGGTGAAATTCCGTTGAAGGCGTTACTCGACTCCTGGCAGCAGGGAAATCAACCCCATGGCGTGGCACGTGTCAGCTGGCGAAACGATCAGGGCGTCATGACCGCCCCCGATGGTCCGCCGCTTCAAAACCTCGACGACATCCCCTCGCCTTTTCCCCTCGGCCTGGTCGACCTGTCGCGCGGTCTGGTTTATCTGGAAACGAGCCGCGGCTGCCCCTACCGCTGTGCATTCTGCATGAGCGCCCTCGACGCCAGCGTGCGATCCTATTCGATGCAGCGCATCCGGGCCGATCTGCTCTGGCTTATACGGCATGAGGTCCCCTGCATCAAGCTGGTAGACCGCACCTTCAACTACGACGCCGCCCGGGCCCGCGACATATTCCGATTCATCATGGAAAACAACCGCGTCAGCAAGTTCCATTTCGAGATTGGCGCGCATCTGCTGGACGACGCAACCCTTACGCTGCTGGAGCAGGTGCCGCCCGAAATGTTTCAATTTGAAATCGGGGTCCAGTCCACTCTGCCCAAAACCCTTGAAGCCATCCGCCGGGAAACCTCGCTGGAACAGCTCGAAACCAACGTCCAGCGCCTGCGGGACACAGGGCGCATCCACCTGCATCTCGACCTGATCGCCGGCTTGCCGGGGCAGGGGCTCACATCGTTTCTACGATCGGTCGATCGGGTCATGGCCCTGCGCCCCCACCATCTGCAACTGGAGCCGGTTAAACTCCTGCCGGGATCCCCTTTGCGCCGCGATGCCGCCGCCTCGGGCCTGCGCTTCGATCCCCATCCCCCCTATACGGTTCTGACCACCCCCGACCTGACTTTCGAGGAACTGGAACGCTTGCGCGGCATCAGCCGCCTGCTGGATTTGACATGGAATTCCGAACGCCTGCAGGAATTCCTTGAGCAGTTGACCGTTCCGTACGGAGGCCTGTCGGAGGCCCTGGGCGCCCTGGAACGGTTCTGGCGCCGCCACGGACTGTTTCGCCGGTTGCTGTCCCAGCGGAGCCTGTTCGAGGAGTGCTGGAATTTCCTCCGATGCGAGAGCCCCCAGGAATACCGCCAGATATTGCAGGAAGCCCTGGCACGCGACTTCGCCCGAATCGAACGCGTAGCTCCGGCCAAAGCCCCCGAGTTCCTGAATCTCGATTTGCAATCGGACGAGGTGCAACGCGTTCGGGAACGGGTGCGCCTCGAAACCGATCGCATCAAAGGGCAAGGCATCAAACTGCAACATCTCGCCTGTGTGTTCTTCCATATCCCCGGCAGGGAAAACCAGCGAACGGTTCTGTTGTTCGTGTACCTGACCCGTCCGGGAGCGACCATGCAGGTCAAACAGATCGCATTATGATGTACGCCCTTTCATTATCCGGAAAAACCGTCTTTTACTACCACCTTCCCGAACTTTTCTTTTGATTCAGGCATTCGTCTGACCTTGCAAGCTTCCAACTCTGTGTTACTTTTTTCAATATGGCCAAAGTGCTGGGAACCTACGCGTCCGCAGGTATTCAGCTTTCGAATTTCAACACATTAAAACAACGGTTTACCGAAAATCCTTCAAAACCGTCAAGCTCTTCTTGGACAACCCTGATCTTGTCAGGGCCGAATGTTCATGTCTCGAATGTGTTCCAAATGAGGCCGACCTGGCTTTCGGCAAAAAAAGGAGGCATAACCTGTTTTCACGCGGTTGTTTGGCTCCCGGGAGGGTTCCCGGACGGTTGGACAACCTTTCATGCTGAACATGGAGGTAAGGACAATGAAAAGATGGAGCGTGTTGTTTCTCGCAATGTTCGTGTTGTGTGCGGGCCTGACTTCAACAGCTCAAGCCAAGATCGAGGTCGAAGGCGATGTTTATGTGGGCATCTGGGACAAGTACATCTGGCGCGGATTCGACCAGAGCGGCAGCAAACCCACCATCCAGGGCGGCATCGATTTGAGCACCCACGGATGGACCCTGAGCTACTGGGGCAACTGGCAGCTGAGTGAGGACAAGGAAGAAGGTTACGAATCGGGTGAAAGCAACGAAACCGATATCATCCTGACCTACAGCCATGACGTCACCGACTGGCTGAACGTTACCGTTGGCGATATCTGGTACGCCATCGACTTCGGTACCAAGGACGACCTCAATCGCGACGGTTCGGTCGATACCAACGAGGTCTTCGGCATTTTCAGCTTCGACACCCTGCTCTCCCCCAGCGTCAAGATCGCCTGGGACTGGGACAAGGCTGATGAAGACGGCCTCTACTTCACCTTCGACATCGGCCACACCTTCGATTTGAGCCAGTGGGTACCCAAAACCGCCCTCAACCTGGCTGCCGAGCTTTCCTACAACCTGCACAGCGATTACCTGGTAGGCGACTATGCCGGTTTCCACGATTACGAACTTTATGTCAGCCTCGACTACGCTCTGACCGATCAGCTGACTCTGAGCCCGACTTTCTGGTTCACCTCGCCGATCTGCAGCGCGGCCAAAGACACCATCGATACGGAAACCACCGGCGCCATCAACCTGACATTCGCGTTTTGAACGTACAGGTTTGACAGTCTTCGGACGTACCAAAGCTACGGACATACAGTAGCATAAAGGAACTTTCCCAAGACGACCTTGTTATTGTTAACTTGTGCTACAGGCGGGGAGGCCTCCTCCCCGCCTCCACAGTTTGACCGGCCCCTTCGGTGCCGGCCAGGCAACAACCCAAGGCAACCCCAAAACTCCGCACACCGAAACGGCAGGAGGATCATCATGAGAAAAGCACTTTCGGGAACCGCGCTTTTCGGCATCCTGGGCCTGGTCGCCATCGGCCTGGCCCTGGCACCGGGCTGCGGTAAAGCAAAAAAAGAAACATTGCGCATTACCTGCTGGGGAGGCTACGCCAAGCCGTATGTAGCCGACTTCCAGCAGCTGATCAAAGAAAAGCACAATATCGACGTGGAAGTCCAAATCACCAACCCCACCGACCAGGACGAGTTTTTCATGGCGGTGAAAGACAATACGGCCGATCTCATATCGCCTCCCATCGAGTTGCCGAAGACTCCGCGATTCTATGCTTATTCGGCGGAAACCCCCTATCTGCAACCGGTCGACGTCGAAAACATCCCCAATCTCAAAAACATGATGCCGGTATTCCGCGACGATACAACTCCCATCTTCGCCGGAAAACGCTACGGCGTCCCCTACAATTGCGGACCTTACGGGCTGGCTTACAATGCCGACGTCATCGATGCAGCACCGACCACGTGGAACATCCTGTGGGAGCCCCGATATGCCGGGAAGTACACCATAAACAACAACTTCCCCAAGGTTAACGTCTGGATCACCGCCCTGGCTCTCGGCTACGGGTATGACGATATTTTCGATATCGCACGTCTCGACAGGGAAAAGGTGCAGCGACAGCTCAACGTTCTGGCCAAAAATGCCAAAAGCCTGTGGGATGGAGCCGCCAACCCGGATGAATTCCCCGAACTGTCCCTGGCCACGACCTGGGGCTTTGCAGCGCAGCAGGCCAACCTGAAAGGCGGCAACTGGCTGCTGGCCAGTCCCAAGGAAGGCGGCACGGCATGGATCGATTGCTGGTACATCGGCGTCGGCGCCGAGGGTATAACCAAGACCCTGGCCGAAGAATGGATCAACTTCATGCTCGATCCGGCCCGCCAGGCCGACGTGGTCAAGTCCCAGGGTGTTTCTCCGGTCATCGCCGACGTGGGGGACCTGCTCGATGCCAAGGACAAGGCCATGTTCCACGTAGGGGATGAAGCATACTTCAAGACCGTTGCATTATGGAGGGTCATGAGCGAGGAGACGGAAGAGGCATTCAACAACATGTGGGAGGAGGCCAAAACACACAGAGAGTAGATTCGGGCAACATCTCCAACAAACAATTCTTGTTCAAGAAATGACGCACAGGGCATCCCGAGAACAGCACACTCACCCTGTGGTTCACCCGAGACATGGAGGTGTCACATGCAACTCAAGTCAAAACTGTTTTACGGCATAATTTTTGGCCTGGCTCTGGCTTTTACAGCCAGCCTGGCCGGAGCTGTCGCCATCCGCGACGTCAAACCGGGCGAGGACGTATTCGATTACGTGAGCCGGATCAACGGCCAGTTTGATCAAACCCTTTATCAGCAGGTGGTCGGTGCCGCCAACTCCTTCAAGGAAGGGGACGAGGCCATCGGCGTGGCGGCCGACAACGACGCCACCCGCGAGAACGCCCGCAAATTGCTGGCCAACACCAAAATCAAGGATCTGATGGCCAAGCCCCTGTTTGTGGACGCCCAGTACGACCTCATCACCAATACCACCGACATGGCCCAGTACAACAAGGTCAGGGACTGGACCCTGGGCGAATTGAAGGATTTCCTTCTCACCAAGTCCGAGGCTCAGATCAAGGGTATCATGTACGGGCTGCACAGCGATATCATCGCCAACGTGGTCAAAATGATGTCCAACGAGGAGCTGACCCGCATCGGTCAGACGGTTTTCAACCCTCTGCCCGGCTCCAAGATCGGCGCCAAGGGTTATCTGAGCGCCCGCATCCAGCCCAACTCGCCGACGGATAATGTCGACGACATCGTCTGGCAGGTTTTCGACGCCTACTCCTATGGCGTTGGCGACATCGTCGTCGGTACCAACCCCGTCGACAGCGAAGCAGCCAATATCGAGAACATCGAACTGGCCCTGCGCGACGTCATGCAGACTTTCGGCGTCGACAAGTACAACCCCTGGTGCGTGCTCTCGCACATCGACGTACAGGCCGAGGTCGAAAAGAACAACCCCGGCTCCACCGCTATCTGGTTCCAGAGTCTGGCCGGGGTGGTCGACGCCAACAAGACCTTCGACCTGACGCTGGAAAAGATGATGAATTATGCCAGCATGCGCAACGGCAAATACGGTCTCTACCATGAAACCGGCCAGGGTGCCGACTTCACCAACGGTCACGCCAAGGGCTTCGACATGGTCGTTCACGAATCCCGCAAGTACGGCTTCGCCCGCGCCCTCAAGCAGCAGGTGGCGGCCGCCCAGATCGACGGTCAGGGTGCCTGGTGCCATGTCAACGACGTGGCCGGCTTCATCGGGCCCGAGGTCTTCAAGACTCGGGAACAGCTGGTCCGCTGCTGCCTGGAAGACATCGCCATGGGCAAGCTGCACGGCCTGATCATCGGCCTCGACATCTGTTCGACCCTGCACATGCCCGTCACCCTGGACGATCTCGACTGGTGCCAGGATCAGATCGCTCCGGCCAACCCCGGATACCTGATGGCCTTGCCGACCAAAAACGACCCGATGCTCAGCTACCTGACCACCGCCTTCCAGGACCATGTCCGGCTGCGCGAGAAGTTCGGCTACAAAGTCAACGACGACATGTGGAATTTCTTTAAGAAAATCGAAGTCATCGACGACAATGGCAAGCCGACGGAACACTTCGGCGACCCGATCTGGGTCTATTACCAGTACCGCCTGGCCAAGGGTGACACCCGCAGCATGAAGGAAATCTACGCCGAAGGCCAACAGAAGGTCGAGGAAGTCCAGGCTCGCGGTGTGCCCCTGGCCATCGGCTACGGCGAAAACATATGGGATCTGGAGCCGAAGACCGACAAGCAGATCCACGACCTGTATAACGACGCCAAGATCAGCCTGTGGGCCGAATTCACCCCGGAATTCATCGCCTCCATCCCCAACGCCGTAACCGTGCAGACCAAATCGGCCGACCGGGAAGACTATGTGGCGCACCCGAGCACCGGCGAGGAATTCAATGAGGCTTCCGTGGCCACGCTGGAGAAACTGCGGGCCAGCTGGGGCGGCAAGGCCCCGGACGTGCAGGTCATCATTTCCGACGGTCTGAACGCCAAGGCCCTCATGGACGAAGATCACCTCATGCCCTTCATGGAAGAACTGAAGGATCAGCTTGCCAAAGCCGGCTGGACCCTGGCCAAAGAAAACATCGTGGTCACCAGCGGCCGGGTGCGCGCCGGTTATCGGGCCGGCGAGACTCTGTTCACCGATCCCGACAGCACCCCGAAAGCTATCGTCCACATCATCGGCGAACGCCCGGGCAGCGGCCACCATGCCTATTCGGCCTACCTGACCCGTCTGGCTCCCGTCACCTGGTCCGCCGAGGGCGCCGACCATGATGTGACCAAGGTCATCTCCGGCATTTCCAACACCGGTCTCGACCCGCGCAAAGCGGCACGTCAGGCTGTAAGACTGCTGCAGGAAATGTAATCTCGACCGGGTCGCCGGGCTCTCCCGGCGACCCGACAGCAACATGTGTCAACAACAGGAGGCGTAACGGTCACAGCATCGCCGTTGCGCCTTTCTTTTCCCCATGCCTATCTGCTTTCCCTATATCTTTACCCCCGCCATACGGAACCGGGGTCAGAAAGAAACGGTCGCATGAACCATAATCTTCCCCCAGCACCACCACCGGAGACCGGTCCGCCGCCCCCACAGGATAAACGCCCCGGCCTGATCCGCGACGTCTTTCATAAAACACATCTGTGGGCCCATGCTCTGGTTATCAGTCGCTTCTACCGCTTCGGCGAAACCGGCAATCTCATGTATACCGTCGGCAAGAGCATCCTCGAGGGCGCGGTTCTGTACACCATGTTCAGCATGGCCCAGACCGAATACAAGGTCGCCGCCGTGCTGGGAGTCATGACCAAATATATCTATCCGGGCATTACCTTCGTCAGCAGCGTAAAAGTCTCTTCCTTTGTCGATCATCTGGAAAGATTTCCCGACAAAACCCTGCAACTCCAGAAACTCGTCGGAGGCGTCATTCTGGTCGGCATCGGCCAGGCTCTCGGCGCCCTGATGCTGCTGTTTTGCTATCCACCGTTTTTCAGGGTCTGCTTCGACAGCATGGGAATCAGCCGGTATCTGCTCGTTGGACTCTATCTCCTGCATCATATTTTCGACGGTTCGGCACAGGTTGCCGAGGGAAGAATCTGGTTCAAACTCATCGAAATCAAATTGCGCCATGGCAATCTGAGACACATTTCGGAGAATTTCTGGGGCATCCATGCCATGAGTCAGAACGTCCAGCTCATACTCGGTCTGATTCTGCTCTGGGGAACCACTCTGATCACGGGATTGTTCATAAACCGTCTCGATGCCGGCACCATGTGGACGATCGTCCTGACGGGAACCCTTTTGACCGCCACCTCAAAATTCTGTCTGCCTATCGCATGGCACCTGCGCCTGCGCCATGAAACGAAGATGGACTCACCCTCCTGAGCCATGGTGAAATCCCCCCATTTGGGGGATGGTTTTATATTCAGGTATCTGCTAGAAATAAGTCCAGGTAGCAGGAAATATAAAGAATCTGCTATTCACACAATTTGACAAGGGACGGGTGCTTAAGAAGCCTAACAGGGAAGACGGTGTAAATCCGTCGCGGTCCCGCCGCTGTAACCGGTGACGATGGCCATATGATGCCACTTTTCGTACTCACGAAAGGGAAGGCGTGGCCGGCAGAATGACCCGGAAGCCAGAAGACCTGCCTGCCCCGCATACGTGCTGTTGTGACCTTCGAGGATTGAGGACCGACATTTCGTGCACGTGTGCAGATCGTTGGCTGGCGGATAAAAAACGGTATCCCCGGAGCTTATGGCTCCGGGGATTTTTCTTTTTGAGGGAGGTAACCATGCATCTGCCGATTCATCTATCCATCCGGGGAAGGCTTTGTCTGCTGATCGGCAAAGGCGACCTGATTCAGTCCCTCATCCCCCGGCTGAGCAGCCATGGCGCACAGCTGCGATGCATGGATATCCGGCAACGCTCCTATCGAAGAGAAGATCTCGAAGGCGCCTTTCTGGTCATTTCGGACACCGGGGACCCGACCCTCAACAGTCGGGTGGCCAACGATGCCCGCGATGCCGGCATACTTGTGATGCGTGGCGACCGGCCCTCCGCCGGAGACTTCACTCTGCCCATATTGCAAGCTGCCGGCTCCTCTCCCGGCATCCAGGCGTGTTTTCAGACCAAGGAGGGCAGCGAAGTCAACCTCCCCGGCAAAGTCTCCCTGATCGGAGCCGGCCCCGGAGATCCCGGCCTGCTCACGGTCAAGGGAGCCGCCTGCCTTCAAACAGCCGACGTCGTTCTGTTCGATGCCATCGCCAACCCTTTGTTGGTGACGCGCTACGCCCCGCATGCCGAAAAAATCGACGTCGGCAAACGCAAAGGCAACTGCAGATACAGCCAGGAAGATATTATCCGACTTATGCTCGATCTGGCGCGCCAGGGGCGCAATGTTGCGCGCCTCAAAGGGGGCGATCCAACCATTTTCGGACGTGGCGGCGAAGAGGCCCGTGCCCTGTTCGAAGCTGGCATCCCCTTTGAAATCGTACCGGGCGTTAGTTGCGTGGCCGCCGTACCGGCTTATGCAGGCATCCCTATCACCGATCGTGAATTCGGCTCGTCCTTCGGGGTCTACACCATTCATAAAAAGGGGGGAATCTGCCTTAACGAAGAACAATGGCGACGCATGGCTCAAGGTCCCGACACCCTGGTGCTGCTGATGGGTAAAACCATGCTCGCTACGGCAGCCGAAAAGCTGATCCGCCACGGGCGTCCGGCTTCCACTCCCGTAGCCCTCATCACCGATGGCACGACCAGGAAACATAAACGTTTTCTCGGCACCCTGGCCACCATTGTCGATATCGTAGAGAAAAACGCCGACGGCAGCGAGGGCCCGGGTCTGATCGTAGTCGGTGGAGTGATTTCGGCATTTTCGAGCATGGAATGGTTCCGTCCGGAGCCGGAGGCTGATCTTTCCGCTGCAACCGGTCAGGAAACAGCTTTCGCCATTTTAAACCGCCTTATGGAAGGGATCGCAGCATGAACGGTGCCCAGGTTTTTCTCATACGTCATGGTGACACAGGGGACGCCCTTAAAGGACGTTTTGTCGGACGTCAGGACGTGCCCCTCAGTCCCCTGGGCCGACGACAGGCTTCTGCTTTGGCCCGCTGCTCCTTTCTGCAAAACTGTCGGGAAGCTTTCTGCAGTCCCATGCTTCGGGTACGGGAGACCCTGGGGCTCTCGGGACTCGACCTGGTCTGTCGACAGGATGAGGATCTTCGGGAAATCGATTTCGGACGCTGGGAGGCTCTCTCATTTGCGGAAATTTCCCGCGACTATCCCCTTGAAGTTGACCGCTGGGCGCGCCTTGAACGGGATTTCCGGTTTCCCGACGGCGAGGCTTACACCGACTTTTTGCATCGTATTCAAAAAGCAGCGGAACGTATCGCCCGCACCGCGGCATCTCAAAACGAACCGGTTGCCGTTTTCGCCCACGGTGGCGTCATACGCGCTCTGATCTGCCAGTGGCTCGGTCTTCCGGCCAAACATTACCTGCTGTTCGAAATCGATCACGCTTCGATTTCCGCGGTGCGCCTGTTCGGCGACCAGGGGGTGCTGATGCGCCTCAACGATCTTGCTCACCTTCAGGAGGAAAGAGCATGAATCGCATGATCCTGATCACGGGCGGCGCCCGCAGCGGAAAAAGCGCGTACGCCCAGCAAATGGCCGAGGACCTGCCCGGACCGCGCACCTATGTGGCGACCTGCCCGGTGACCGATCCCGAGATGGCCGGACGTGTCCGCACACACCGGATGGCCCGCGCCGAAAAAAACTGGCGGACACTGGAAGAACCGCTCGACCTGCCCGGGGTCCTGACCCGTGCGGGAGACTGCCCGACGGTGCTGGTCGACTGTCTTACCCTCTGGATCAACAACCTCATGTTCCGGGCCGCAAACAACGGGCAAGCCCTGACGGAAGAGGATGTACGGCAGCATTGTCAGGCCGTCATCGGCGCCGTGCGACAACATCCGGGCACCGTCATCTTCGTCTCGGGGGAGGTCGGCCTGGGCATCGTTCCGGAAAACCGCGAAGCACGACTGTTTCGGGATCTTCTGGGACGCTGCAATCAGATTATCGCCGCCGCTGCAGGACAGGTCACCCTGGTGGCCTGCGGCTTGCCCATGCACCTCAAACAGGAGATAACCCCATGAGTCTGCTCCAGAACACCCTCGCCGGCATCAAACCCCAGGATCAGGACATCCGTGGTCAGGCCAAAGACCGCCTCGACCGGTTGACCATGCCTCACTGGGCTCTCGGGCGTCTGCTCGATCTGGCCCTCGACCTGGCCGGCATGACCAGCTCTCTGAAGCCTCCTGTAGACCGCCGGATTATCGTGACCATGGCCGGCGATCATGGCGTTGCGGCCGAAGGCGTAAGTGCTTTTCCCCGAGAAGTCACCGGCCAGATGGTGGCCAATATCGCTGCCGGCGGCGCCGGTATTAATGCTCTGGCGCGGGTCGCCGACGCACAAGTGCAGGTAGTGGACATGGGTGCGGCCTGTGATCTCTCGACCCTGGCCGATGACGGCAGCATTCTCTCAAGACGCATCGCACCCGGAACGGCGAACATGGCACGAGGAGCGGCCATGAGCAGAGATCAGGCCGTGCGCTGTCTGGAGACCGGCATCGAGATCGCAAACCTCTTCGCAGCCGAAGCCGATCTTTTCGGCACCGGCGATATGGGCATAGCCAATACAACCCCCAGCAGTGCCATCGTGGCGGTTCTGACCGGAGCCACGGCCGAAGAGGCCACGGGCTGCGGAACCGGCATCGACGACAAACGACGGAAACATAAGATCGACGTCATCGAACAGGCGTTGCAGGTCAATCGTCCCGACCCTCACGACGGTCTCGATGTGCTGACCAAAGTCGGCGGCTTTGAAATCGGCGGACTGGCCGGACTGATCCTCGGTGCCGCCGCCCTGCGCAAGCCGGTCATCATCGACGGATTCATCAGCACTGCCGCCGCCTTGCTGGCCCAATCCCTGGCACCGGCATCGGCGGACTACATGATCGCCGCACACTACAGTATCGAACAGGGGCATCGACTGGCACTGGCGCATCTCGGCAAAAAACCGCTCCTCGACCTCGACTTCCGCCTCGGCGAGGGAACCGGGGCGGCCCTGGCCATGAATCTGGTGGAAGGAGCCAAACGTATTCTCACCGAAATGGCGACCTTCGATGAAGCCGCCGTCAGCAAAGGAAACGGCAAGGCATGAAAGGACTGTTCGCCGCCTTCGGATTTCTCACGGTGCTGCCCCTTCCTGGAAGCTGTCTGGGCGACGAGAACGATCTCGCCCGCAGCCCGGCCTGGTTTCCGCTGGTGGGAGGCGTGATCGGCCTGTCCGCCGCATTTGTCGACCTGGGGCTGGGTATGGTGCTGCCGCCCATGGTCGTCAGCACCGTCACGGCACTGGTCCTGCTGGCATCTTCCGGCGGGTTGCATATGGACGGACTGGCCGATTCGGCCGATGGATTTTTCAGCTCCCGCAGCCGCGAACGCATGTTGGAAATCATGCGCGACAGCCGCAGCGGCCCGATGGGCGTCATGGCCATCTGCGCCATGTTGCTGCTGAAAACGGCAACTTTGGCTTCGGTGCCGACGCCCTTGCGCTTCTCCACCATCGTCCTCATGCCGCTGGCGGGACGCACCGCCCTGACGGTCAGCCTGGCCGCAACCCCTTACGCGCGCCGCACCGGCGGCCTGGCAGGGGTTTTCCGTCCCGGCGGGGTTCACCCGCTGCTGGCCGCAGCGACCCTGATGGCATCAGGATGGATGCTGCAGAGCCATGCGGGCCTGATCGCGGCCATGGCGTCACTGACGGTCACTCTGCTGCTGGCGGGCTACAGCAAAAGAAAAATCGGCGGTTTTACCGGAGACACTCTCGGCGCAACCTGCGAGCTGACGGAACTGATCCCGGCCCTGGTTTCGGCCGCCGTCGGCCATATTGGTGTGATTTAGAGAAATAAGTCAGAGGACAAAGGACAAGACGCCTCTGTCTTATAAGACCTATAGGACATATGGGGCGTATGGAAACAAAACCTCAGCTACGGATGACCGACGATAAAGCGGAAAACTGAGCGCAGCGAATCTTTTACGACTGTCCGGCGATAGCTCGACCCCGCGGTGTTGAGATCGAAATACCGGGCGCCAAATATCAAAAACAAAAGTACTGAACCATGAAGGATATAAGACCATGACCGAATCCGGCAACTGGCGTCACGGAGGCCATCTTCGACAACTGGCCATAACTGCCGGGCTGAACCCCGAGGCCTTACTCGATTTTTCAGCCAACATCAACCCACTGGGTCCACCCGAATGGCTGCGTTCCCGCATCAGCGGCTCCATCAGCTCCCTGGTTCACTACCCTGATCCCGAAGGGCAGGCACTGATCGATGCCGCTTGCCGTCGTTACAGTGTAAATGCTGAGGAAGTCCTTATCGGCAACGGCTCCACCGAGTTGTTTTACCTGCTGCCTCAGGCTCTCGAAGTTCGGCATGCCTTGATTCCCGTTCCGAGCTACGTCGATTATGCGACCGCGGCAGGCATCGCGGGGCTCACAATCCACACCCTGCCACTTGCGGCCGGCAACGGATTCTGTCTCGATTTCGAAGCCCTCGAAACCGCCCTCAAGGAACTGAGGGACACCCCTGTCATGGTGCCTTTAGGCCAGCCCAACAATCCCACCGGTCGCAGCTTCGACGCCCGACGGTTGCGGCATCTGGCCCGCCGGTTCCCAAAAGCAACCTTTGTCGTCGACGAAGCCTTTGCCGATTTTGTTGAAAATTTCGACAGTCTCACCGTCAATCGTCCGGCCAATGTCGTGGTGATGCTGTCCCTGACCAAGATTTTCGCCATCCCCGGGCTGCGTCTCGGAGTGGCCGTCGCTACGCCCTCCACCGTGCGGAAAGTCAAATCCCTGCAGCCCCCCTGGTCGGTCAACACCATTGCGCAGAGGGTTGGAGAAGCCGCCCTGCTCGATACCGCATACACACAGCAAACGCGAGCCGCCGTTTCAACCCTGCGGGAAGAGCTGCGATGTCACCTTGAGCAGGTTCCCTTCCTGACCGTTTTCCCGGGGGAAGCCAACTTCCTGCTGGTGCGTTGTGACCGCACCTCGCTGGACGCCCGCACTCTGGCCGGCCGTCTGCTCAAGCGCGGGCTTGCCATCCGGGTCTGCGACAACTTCGACGGTCTGGACGAGCGGTTCTTCCGTGTCGCGGTACGCACCGAGCCGGAAAACCGTAAACTGGTGGAAGCTCTGAGCCAGGAACTTTTCATGGCGCCCCTGGTCAAAACCCGCCGCCACACTCCGGCCATCATGTTTCAGGGAACCAGCTCCAATGCCGGCAAAAGCGTCCTGGCAGCCGCTTTGTGCCGCATCATGCTGCAGGACGGCTACCGCGTGGCGCCTTTCAAAGCGCAGAACATGTCCCTCAACTCCTTCGTCACCCGCGACGGAGGCGAGATGGGACGCGCCCAGGTCGTGCAGGCCCAGGCCGCACGCCTCGATCCGGACGTACGCATGAATCCCATCCTCCTCAAACCGAACAGCGACACGGGCAGCCAGGTGGTGCTGTGCGGCAAGCCGATCGGCAACATGAAGGTCATGGACTATTTTCGCTACAAGTCAGAAGCCTTCGAGCGGGTCAAGGAAAGTTACGACGATTTGGCCGCCGACCATGACGCCATCGTACTGGAAGGCGCCGGCAGCCCTGCGGAGGTCAATCTCAAAGCGCACGATATCGTCAACATGAAAATGGCCCTTTTCGCTCAAGCACCTGTCCTGCTGGTCGGCGATATCGATCGCGGCGGCGTGTTCGCCTCCTTTGTCGGATCCATGGAAGTTCTGTCGGAACGCGAACGCGCACAGATTGCGGGATTCGTCGTCAACCGCTTCCGCGGACAGCCCGACCTGCTCAAGGATGCCCTCGACTATACCCTGCAACACACCGGTCGGCCGATCCTCGGTGTGGTCCCCTATCTGAAGGATCTGGGATTGCCCGAAGAGGATTCCGTCGGGTTCAAGGAAGGACTGTTCGACGATGCGCGCCCGGCCGAAGATGCCGTCGATATCGCGGTCCTCGACTTGCCGCATATCTCCAATTTCACCGACCTCGAACCCCTGCGTCTCGAACCGGATGTTCGACTGCGCACGGTGCGCCGCATCCAGGATCTCGGCCATCCGGATGCCGTCATCCTGCCGGGGAGCAAAAACGTCATCGGCGACCTTACCTTTTTGCGGGCCGTCGGCTTCGACCGCAGCCTGGAAAACCTGGCAGCCGAAAGCCGCTGCGAAATCATCGGTATCTGCGGCGGCTATCAGATCCTCGGACGTTCTATCAGCGACCCCCACGGCATCGAATCCCCGGGTACCGACCTGGTCGGCCTCGAACTGCTCCCGGTGGACACGGTGCTGGAGGAGGACAAGACCCTCATACGCACCGAGGCACGCCATCGGATTTCAGGCATAAAACTGCACGGCTACGAAATTCACCACGGCCAAAGCCGCGCCGATCAACTGCCGCCCGCCCTGATCGGAAGCGACGGCAACGGTCTGGGAGCCTGCCGCGGCGACGGTCTGGTGTGGGGCAGCTATCTTCACGGTCTGTTCGATGCCGACGCCTTCCGTCGCTGGTTTATCGACCGCCTGCGCCAGCGCAAAGGGCTCCGGCCCGTCGGCAAAGTTCAAACCCGTTACGACCTTGAGCCGGCCTTTGAACGCCTCGCCGACACCGTGCGGCAGAGTCTCGACATCCCTGCCATTTACCGCCTCATGGGATTGCGATGACCGTCGAAATGCAGATACTGGCCGCCATCGGCCTCGATATGCTCTGGGGGGATCCCCGCCGACTCCCCCACCCCGTCAAGGGCATGGGTCGCCTGGCCGTGGCGCTCGAACGGCCGCTAAGAAAACGTATGGCAAGCCCGCGCCTGGCCGGCATCGTCACGGCTTTCCTCGTAATCGTCGTAACGACGGCGACAGCTGCCGCGCTTCTGACCGCGGCCTACCGTCTGCATCCGTGGGTTGGAGATGCGCTGAGCATCCTGTTGTTGTCAACCTGCCTGGCAACGCGCGACCTGGCCGCTCACGCCTGGCAGGTCTTCAGTGCTCTGCGCCTGGGCAACCTGGGACAAGCCCGGGAGCGCGTCGGCCGGATGGTCGGTCGCGACACCGACAAACTGGATCAGGGCGGAGTCGTGCGCGCCGCGGTGGAAAGCGTGGCGGAAAATACCGTCGACGGAGTCACCGCCCCCCTGTTCTGGGCAGTCCTTCTCGGCCCCGTCGGTGCCCTGGCTTACAAGGCCGCCAGCACCCTCGACTCGACATTCGGCTACAAAAACGAGCGATATCTGCACTTCGGCTGGGCCTCGGCGCGTCTCGACGATGTTCTCAATTATCTGCCGGCACGGTTGACCCTGCCCCTGACCGTAGCAGCCGCAGCCCTGCTCGGCCTGCGCCCCGGAAATACCTGGCGCACCGCCCTGCGCGATTGGGACAAACACGCCAGCCCCAATTCCGGATGGAGCGAAGCCGCTACGGCAGGAGCCTTGGGGGTCCAACTCGGCGGACCGGTGTACCGCCAGGGAAACCTCACCGACATGCCGCTTTTCGGCGAGTCCGGCGAAGTTCCGGCACCACGGCATATCCAGAAGGCGGTGCGGTTGATGCTGCTCACTTCGCTGCTGGCAGCGTTGGCTTTTATCGGGGTGCGCTGGATGGTCTGGTAAGGCCCCGAGGCCCGAGGCCCGAGGCCCGAGGCCCGAGGCCCGAGGCCCGAGGCCCGAGGAAAAATTGTCCGTTTTTATGCTCCGCGAGTCCATAGGTCATATAGGTCCTATGAAACCCATGAGACCAAAGCATCGACAAACTCCGAAAGGTTGACAGCCATGAACGACAAACCACGCATCCTCATCTTTACCGGCGACGGCAAAGGCAAAACCACCGCCGCCATGGGTATGGTCCTGCGAGCCAGCAGCCACGGCATGCGGATCAAGGTCGTGCAGTTTCTTAAATCCGATACCGGCAGTGGCGAGATAACGGCTCTGCAAAAACTTCCTGGGGTTGAATTCGTGCGCCGCGGGCTGGGGTTCGTGCCGAGACGCAGGGACGATCCGCAATTCGCCGAACACCGTCGCGTTGCCGAAGAAGGGCTGGTCCTGGCCCGGGAAGCGATCCGGTCCGAAAAATTCGACCTGGTGATAATGGACGAAATCTGCGGTGCCATCGCCGCCGGGTTGCTTGAAGAACAGGAGGTTGTCGACCTATTGAGCCAGGCGCCTGCCGGACTGCGCCTGGTTCTGACCGGCCGCCATGCGACAAACACCTTGATCGAGCTGGCCGACACCGTCACCGAAATGCGCTGCATCAAGCACGGTCTCCAGCAGGGTCGAGCGGCCCAGAAAGGCGTGGAGTTCTGACCATGAGTTGTCCGAGACTGGTCATAGCCGGCACCTCCAGCGGCGTCGGCAAAACCTCCCTGACCCTGGGACTTACGGCAGCGCTGTGTCGTCGGGGTCTGCAGGTCCAGACATTCAAGGTCGGTCCCGATTTTCTCGACCCCACCTGGCTGTCGTTGGCCAGCGGACGTCCCTGCATCAACCTCGATGGCTGGATGTGCGGCAAGACATATGTGCGGGAACGGTTTGCCAAAGCTACTGTCGATGCCGATATCGCCATCATCGAGGGTGTCATGGGATTGTTCGACGGTGCCGCTCCCTGCAACGCCGAGGGCAGCACCGCCGAAATCGCCCGCTGGCTCGACGCTCCGGTACTGCTGGTGGTCAACGCACACGGCATGGCCCGCAGTCTGGCAGCATTGGTAAAAGGTTATGCGGAATTCGATCCCGACCTGCATCTGGCCGGGGTTATCGCCAACCGTTGCGGCTCACCGCGCCACACCACATGGCTTTCCGATGCCCTCAACGCAGCCGGGATGCCACCACTGGCCGGTGCCGTTCGACGGGATTCCCTGCCGCCTTTGCCCAGCCGTCATCTCGGCCTGGTGACCGCCGACCGGCAGAATCTCTCCATATCGGCTCTGGCCGATATGGCCGATGCCATCGAACAACATCTCGATTTGACCCGCATTCTCGCCTTGGGTCAAAACATAGCACCAAAGCACGTGGCTGCCCCCCCCGATGCCTTGCCGGTTGCCGAAAATCGAAAGGTCCGCATCGGTTTGGCTTACGATGAAGCCTTTCACTTCTACTATCCGGACAACCTGCAGGCGCTGGAAGATGCCGGGGCGAGCCTGGTGCGTTTTTCTCCGTTGCATGACCGCTCTGTGCCCGCTGGCCTGGACGCCCTGATTTTCGGCGGCGGCTATCCCGAGGAATACGCTCCGGACCTTGAAGCCAACAGCGACATGCGTCGCGCCGTTGCGGCTTTCGTATCTGCCGGTCATCCGGTTTACGCCGAATGCGGCGGACTCATGTATCTGTCCGAAGGCATCGAACTGCGCGATGGCTCCCGTCACGACATGGTCGGGGCCCTGCCCTTTGGCACCCGGATGTTGGCAACACGCAAGCGCCTCGGCTACACCGAGGTCAGACAGTTGGAAAAAGGCCCCTTCGGCGATGCCGGCACCTGTCTGCGCGGCCATGAATTCCATTATTCCGAAATAGTCGACCAAATCTCCACCAGCGTCTCGAATGCCGCCTGGCAGGTTCGTTACCGTCGTAGCCCGGATCCGACTATGGAAGGTTATCGGCGCGGCAAGGTGTTCGCCAGTTACATCCACATCCATTTTGCCTGCCGCCCGGGCGCGGCCGAGGCTTTTGTCGATTTTTCCCGAGGAGACCGATGAAACCGTTGATTCATGAATTACTGGCCGATCCTTTGAGTGGCGAACAGATCGAATGGCACTCCATGGCCATTATCGACCGGGAAGCGCCGCCCCACAAATTCACGCCAGAGCAATGGCCGGTGGTAAGGCGCATGGTTCACACCACCGCCGATTTTTCACTGCTTGACCTGGTGCGCTTTTCGCCCGACGCCATCAACGCCGCCTGCCATGCGCTGGGGGCCGGCGTACCGATCTACGCCGATTCGAACATGATCCGCGCCGGAATCTCCAAGGCCCGTCTGCAGCGGGTCTGCCCGAACTACAAGGCGGAATCGATCCTTTGCCACGTGGCGGACGCCGACGTCGCCGACCAGGCGCGACAAAGCTCCCTGCCGCGTTCTTTGTTCGCCGTGCGCAAAGCGGCGGCCAACCTGCAAGGCGGTATCGCGGTATTCGGCAACGCCCCCGTCGCCCTGCTGGAACTCAACCGCCTGATCCAGGAAACCGGCTTGAAACCGGCACTGGTCATCGGCATGCCGGTGGGGTTTGTCCACGTGGTGGAAAGCAAGCAGGAACTGATGGACATGGGCGTGCCCTACATCACCATCGAGGGACGCCGCGGCGGCTCCCCGCTGGCGGTCAGCGTGGTGCATGCGCTTTGCGAGTTGGCGCTTCGGTCTTGAAGTTCAAGGTCCAAGGAGATTGTGGTTTTTGCCTTGCTTTGACAGTCAAGTCCCCTGTGACGCAGCCGGAGCGAAGCGAGCGGCGGGCGAAACAGGCGGAAAAACTGTCTGAGCGAGCAAAGCGAGCGAGTTTTTTTCCGCCCGCCCGCCGGTCGCTTCGCGGAGGGAACCCGCCGCAGGCGGGCAAGAAGCGGGGTGCCCTTTTTCTGCTTACTCTTTTTGGACAAGCAAAAAGAGTAAGGCGTCGCGCGGGGACGCAACCCCGCGGTGTTGGTTGATTTCCAAATGATCCAATAAAACCGAGCACCACCCATCCAACACGAAAGGAGGTGATTGCATGAAGCAGCAGCGCAAGGAAGTCATCGCCTACCGCAAATCCTGCGCGGCGAACGGTACCGGTCTTTCCCATTACATTCTGATGGACAAGAAGACCAAGTAGTGCGCAAACCCGCGGGGCGCTTCCGGGCGCTCCGCACCCTAAAACCGAACCCAGTTCGTATCCATCCGGAAGCTCCGGATGGATACAGCGTAGTTTTCATATGGGAAACGAGCAATTTTTCGTTGTTGCAAGGAAATCAAGGGGTTGCGCGGAGGCGTACATCGGTACGCCGCACCATTCAGCAGGAAAGCTGAATGGGACAGCCTCTGGCTGCCCATAGGGCGAGGTCCAAGGATGGTCCGAGTCACAAGCAAGCCTGCGGATTGACGCCGCCACGGCGAAAAAGGGCCGTTTCCGGATGAAAACCAGTTACATACCGCCGTTTTTGTGCGGAGCTGATAACCATATCGACCATTGGGAGAAACTCCATGAATGAGACGAATGCTTTCGCCAACAAGGCCTCCTCGCGGGGCATCCACTTCAACACCGGCAACGGTCCGAGCCTGCTGCCGGTCAACATCGACCATCCCGACTATATCGCCCTGCTCGATCCCGACGCGGCTTTCTGGTCCTTGATCCAGAAGGACAAACTGGGTGAGGCCCTGAGCAGCGAAAGTACTTTCATGCAGCAGTTTCTCAGCCGCCGGGACGAGTTCCTGACTGAGATCGACGCCCTGCGCTTCGGCCTGAAACCCTCGGCGGTCTACTTCAACCCCACCGACCGCTGCAACCTCAACTGTTCCTACTGCTACATCCCGGAAGAGATGCGCAGCGAAGGCAAGACCATGACTCCGGACGAGTTGATCAAATCCCTGGGCATCCTCAAGGAGTATTTCAAGACCACCGTGCCCGAGGGCCTCAAGCCGCAGATCATCTTCCACGGCGCCGAACCGATGATGGCTCGCGAAGCCGTCTTCGCCGGCATCGATGCCTATCTGGACGATTTCCGGTTCGGCGTGCAGACCAACGGCACCCTGCTCGACGACGAAGCTATCGCCTTCCTCACCGAGCGCAATATCGGCATCGGCCTGTCCCTCGACAGCCACCTCGACGACATCTGTACCCGCACCCGCAAAACCTGGGACGGAGACAGCGTCTTCGGCCACGTCGTCAAGGCCATGAACAAGCTCAAAGACTACGCCAACTTCAATGTCATCTGCACCGTAACCCAGGAAAACATGGACAAGCTGGTGGAGATGGTCGACTTCTTCCATGAGCAGGAAGTACCCATCTGCATGCTGAACCAGGTGCGCTGTACCCGCCAGGGCGCCCGAGATATCAAACCCCTGGACCATGAAATGGCCGAGCATTACTTCAAAGCCCTCGACCGCACCTACGAACTGTATCAGAAAACCGGTCGCAAGCTGGTGGTGGCCAACTTCGCCAATATCCTCGTCGGCGTCGTCGCACCTGCCGCCCGCCGACTGATGTGCGACATCTCTCCCTGCGGCGGCGGCCGCTGCTTCTTCGCTTTGTCCGCCTCCGGCGATCTGTTCCCCTGCAGCGAATTCGTCGGAGTCGAACGCTTCAAGGGCGGCAACCTGTTCACCGACGACATCGACGCCGTCCTGCAGACCGAACCCTTCCGCGCCGTCACCGAACGCGTGGTGGAAAATATCGATCCCTGCAAACGCTGCGCGGTGCGCCACTTCTGCGGCTCGCCCTGCCCGGCGGAAGCCCATGAGATGAACGGCGGCCAGAACGTTCCCGGTGCCTTCTGCGAACTCTACGAAGAACAGGTACGTTACGCCCTGCGTCTCATCGCCGACGGCAAAGAAGAGGCCTATCTGTGGGACGAATGGGATGCGGATACCACCACCAGCATCGATCTGACGTCGTTGTAAAGGTTCGGGGCCAAAGGCCCGAGGTTCGCGGGACACGGGACGCGAAAACCCGTTAAGTGCACAAAACAAATCATCTTTGTTTTTAAGGTTTCTACTCAACAAAAACGCATGAGCCCGCAACGCAGGAGAGCAATAATTTGCAGGTTGGCAATCAAATGTCAAAAGTGGGGGAGGTCCGAAGATACCACCTACGGCTCTTATCGGCATATCGGCGGCAACTTCCGCTCCCCCGCCGCGACAGCCATCCCGCCCCGAAGGGGAAGGTATTTTTTGCTTACCTTGGATATTTAGCCTGCATCGTTCATGGGGCTAGTCTCAACCTGAATATTGGGAGAAATGACCAATATGGCCCGTCTTTTTAAAGTCACTGTCTGGCTGTTTCCGGTATTGCTGGCCGGTTGCATAACCGGAACGCCCGAAATGACAGCCGAAAAGGATCCATCCATGTGCAACAAACCGCCCGCCATCGTACTGGTAGCCTTCGGCACCACCTCGGACAGAGGCCGGGAAGTCTTCGAGGTCATCGAAGAAGCGGCACATAAACGCTACCCGGAGCACGATATCTTCCTGGCCTTTACCTCCCGGACGGTGGTCGACCGTCTGCGCCAGCGCGGGGTGATGGTGCATAACCTACCGGAAACCCTGGCCCGACTGCAGGCCGAAGGTTACACACAGGCCATCCTCCAATCGCTGATGATCGTTCCGGGGCAAAAAGACGCCGAGATCGCCCGGTTTTCGACCGGCACGTTGCAGGTTGCTTACGGCCAACCACTTATGGCCTGTGCCGACGATATCCGTGACACCGTCGAAGCCGTCCGCAGGGACATCGCCACCGGCCGGCCCACGGTTTTCGTAACCCATGGCAACAGCAAGTACCCGCAATACAACCGGGCGTTGCTCGCTTTTGCCTCCGCCGTCGAGAACCGCTTTGCTACGGCTGTTACCTGCAGTGTGGAAGGCGAACCGGGCCTTGACAAACTCGGTCTTGCCCGGCAGTGGGCCGAGGAAGCGGGTGCCGTGCATTTCGTGCCGCTGATGCTGGTGGCCGGCGATCATATCGAAAACGATGTCCTCGGCGACGAGTCCGACTCCTGGAAAAATCTCATCGGCGTCTCCACCGCCAGTTGCGCAACGCCTCTGGGCTACAATCCGGCCATACTCGAGATCTTCTTCCGGCACCTTGATGCGGCCAGGGCGGCTTTGCAGGCAACGGAAGGGTAAAACGCATGTACCGGTCTATTCTGCTTTTGTCCATACTCGCTTCTCTGGCCATGGGTTCGCTGATTCCGATGCACGCTCAGGCGGCGGACGCCTCCCAATCTGCCGCAGAGGTTTCCGCTTCACGAGCGGAAAAGGTTCAGGCCGAGGGAGAGCGCGGCCGCGCCCTGGAACGCGCCCACCGAGAGACAAAAGCGCGTCCCTCGGCCTACGCCTCCTGGAAGCGCAAACTTTCTTTCTGGCCCCGCAAAACCGTGTTGCTGGTGGAGCTGGCTCTCTTCATTACCGTCGGCATTCTCATCGGCCAGGTGCTTGAAGTTGCCGGGTGGATCGGTGTGCTTTCCGTGCTTGCCTGGCCCCTGATCCGCCTGGGGCGCCTGCCCCGTGCTGCAGCACCGGCTTTCATCATGGCCTTTCAGTCGGGAGCGGTGGCCAACAGCATGCTGGTTTCTTATCGGGACGAGGGGACGCTCAACAATCGGCACCTGTACACCTCCGTACTGGTGGTGTCCTGCATTTCCCTGTTTGCCCATCTGCCGACGTTTATCGTGCCGCTGGGCTTCGCCTTCGGCTGGGCGGCCACCGGCGCCCTGTTCGGCGTCCGGCTGGCCGCCATTGCACTGGAGATCGTCCTGGTGCTGCTGGTTTCCAGCTGGCTCGGCAGGCGGTGGCGGGAAGACCGGAGCCTGTTTGACCAGCCCTTCCGATACCTGGGTGAGGATGGCCGCCACCCGGTCAGGATTCCGTTCTTCAGTGCCGATTTCTGGAGGCGGGTATGGAAACGTTCCCGCCGCACCATCCGCCGGCTGCTCTTGTATGTGCTGCCGACATTCGTGGTTATGGCCCTGCTGGAGCAGTTCAAGGTTTTTCAAAGCCTGGCGGCCTGGTTGCCGGGTCTGTTCAAACCGGCCTTTCTGCCTAGCCAGGCGGTGGCCATTATTCCGGCCCAGGCGGTCAATATGTACAACGGCGCCATCGCCGCGGCCAACTTCGTCGACGCCGGCAGCCTGACCATCAAACAGGCCGTCACCGTCATTCTGCTCGGTTCGGTCATCACCGCTCCGCTACGCACCCTGCGCCATGCACTGCCGACCTATCTGGCCACCCTCGGCGCGAGACCCGGCGCGGTCATGGCGATAAGCGCCCAGGCGCTGCGGGTCACTTTTGTACTGCTCTGTACCTGGGTGATGGTGATGGTTTGGTAACGGCAGGCCAAAAGCTCGAGACCCGCAGGACGCGGAAACCTTGTCATCGTTTCGCCTTTCAGGATAGGGGCGATCCTTGTGATCGTCCTTCGGGGAAAAACAGATCGCTCTGTCCATTGACCGGGGCGAATAAAAGATTCGCCCCTACAAGGAATGATTGATATGACCATCAAAACAAAAAATTGCCAACCCGGCCATTTCTATGCCGTCGGTGTGGGGCCCGGCGCTCCCGACCTGATCACCCTGCGCGCCGCCGGTCTTATCGAATCCGCCGATACGGTGATCGTGCCGCGCTCGGAACTGGCCGGCGAGAGTCTCGCTTTACTGACCATCCGCGACCTGATCGACGAGCAGGAAGTGATCGAGCATGTCTATCCCATGAAACGCGATTCTTCCCGAACCCGTTCCTGCTGGGCGGAAGTAGCGGCGGAAGTGGCGGCACGAGTCAGTGCGGGGCTGGCAGTGGTCCAGGTCACCATCGGCGATCCGATGGTTTACAGCACCAGCTCCTACCTTCTCGAAAGCCTTGTCGACCTGCTGCCAGCCGAATGCATTCATGTGGTTCCCGGCATCAGCGCATTTCAGGCAACGGCCTCCGTACTCGGCGAACCCTTGACCCTGCAGGAGGACCGTTTGAACATCATGCCCGCCACCGACATGGACGCTGTGGCCCGAGCTTTGGAATGCTGCGAAACGCTGGTCCTGTATAAGGTCGGACCGCGCCTGCGACAACTCGGCGCCTTGCTTGAATCCCGCAACCTCCTCGATCGGGCGCGCCTGGCCTGCTATGTCGAGCAGCAAGGCAGGGAGGCGATCTTCCGTAACTTCCGCGATGCCCTGGCCGACGACAGCCACGGCTACATGTCGACGGTGGTCGTGCGCCTCGGACGCCGCTCCTGGGAACAGACGCCTTCGATGGGAAAGGTTGTCTGAGCATGGGCGGCCTGCATAATGGATTCACCACCGGTGCCTGTGCCGCAGCAGCGGCCAAAGCCGCCGCCGGACTGTTGGCCGGGTGGACGATGCACGAAGCGGTAACCATTCCCCTGCCGGACGGTACGCGGGAATCGCTGCCCCTGGCCTATGCCCGCACTTTGCCCGACGGAGCGGAAGCGGCCGTATGCAAACAGGCCGGCGATGATCCGGATGTCACCGACGGGGCCCTGGTCATCGCCCGTATCGCATGGAAGAAAAGCGACATCGCGTTTCATGCGGGCGAAGGGGTCGGCATCATCACCAAACCGGGGCTGGCCCTGCCCCCTGGGGAACCTGCCATCAACCCCGGCCCGCGACGCATGATCGAAGCGGCGGTGCGCGAAGTGACGGATCGCGGCCTGCATATTACCGTCGCCGTTCCCGCCGGAAAAGAACTGGCCGCCCGAACCTTCAATCCCCGCCTCGGGATCGAGGGCGGAATATCGGTCCTCGGCACCACCGGCAGAGTGCGGCCATTCAGCCTTGAAGCAGTCCGCAAAACCATGGAATGCGCCTACAACGTGGCCATGGCCGCAAACATCCGGTATCCCGTCCTGGTGCCCGGGCATATCGGCGAACGGGCTGCACGCCGGCACTTTCGCTTGCAGGACGAACAGGTAGTGGAAGCCGGCAACGAATGGGGGTTCATGATCGACCTGACGGCACGCAAACCACCTGCAGCCCTGCTGGTGCTGGGACATCCGGGCAAGCTCGCCAAACTTTCCCTGGGCTACTGGGATACCCATTCGCGTCGGTCCGCCAGTCCGGTCCCCTCCGTCAGGAAACTCGCCGCCCAGGTCCTTGACTTTCCGATTCCCGAAGCAACCACCGTGGAAGGCGTGTTTGCAGACCTGAATGCCGAACAGCAAAAAAGCCTTGGCGATGCACTGGCCAGAGCGGTTCAGATTGCCATCAGCCATCGCCTCAACTATCGGATGCCGGTTTCAACCTTGCTCATCAACCTGGCCGGCGACCTCCTCGGTTCCTGCGGAGATTTGACACCATGGCAATGACAGACAGACCCATCATCATCGTGGGATGCGGTCCCGGAAGCCCCGAATACCTGACGGATGCCGCCCGACATGCAGTAGAACATGCCGGACTGTTGATCGGTGCCGACCGCCTTTTGGAACTGTTTCCGGATACGAAAGCCGAGAGGATTGCCGTTGGAGCGGATATCGCCGCCGTTCTGCATACCATGGAAATCCGCCTGGGAAAAGTGCCCATGGTGGTGCTGGTCACCGGCGATCCCGGCATGCACAGCCTGGCCCGCCCGGTGCTGCGTCATTTCGGACGCGCTTTGTGCCGCATCATCCCCGGTGTCAGCTCCGTGCAGGCCGCCTTTGCCGCCGCCGGCGTCGACTGGATGAACGCCCGTATCCTCAGCGCCCACAAAACGGTACCGGACATCGATCCCCGGGAACTCGCACCGGTCGACAAAATCGCCGTGCTGGCCGGCTCACCGGCCGCCCTGCGCTGGATCGGCGAACTGGCGGAGCGCCTCGCACCACGCTGGATTTTTGTCTGTGAAGAACTGACCCTTCCCGGCGAAACCGTCACCAAGGTTAGCGCGGAAATGCTGGCAAGAATGGAAGCCAGTCCCAGAACCGTGGTGCTGTTGCTGCGCCCCGGCGTGTGGGATGTTTAAAGGCCCGAGGCCCGAGGTTCGAGGGACGTGAAAACCTTGTATCGTCTCACCCTTCAGGGTAGGGGCGATCCTTGTGATCGCCCTTCGCTCAGCCCGTTTCACTCCTCGGAACGTTCCACGGGATGCCGTTTTAGCATAGAAAAAGCCATTCACCCGCAAGGAGAAAAAATATGAACGTCTACTTCATCGGCGCAGGGCCCGGCGATCCCGAGCTCCTCACTCTCAAGGCCAAACGCCTGCTGAACCGCTGTCCGATCTGCATCTTCGCAGGCTCTCTGGTCAACCCGGCGGTGCTCGACCACCTGCCGGCAGATGCCGAACGTTACGATTCGGCTCTCATGAGCCTGGATGAAATCACGGTCCTGTTTCAACTCGCCCGACAGCGTGACATGGACGTGATAAGGTTGCACTCCGGCGATCCCTCCATTTACGGCGCCATCCGCGAACAGATGAATGAACTCGACCGGCTCGGCATCGGCTACGAAGTCGTCCCCGGCGTAAGTTCCTTTCAGGCGGCGGCCGCCACCCTGTGCACGGAACTGACCGCGCCGGAGATCTCGCAGACCATCATCCTGACCCGCACCGCCGGACGCACGCCCATGCCTGAGGACCAGGATCTGCTGAAACTGGCCAAAAGCAATGCGACCCTGTGCATTTTCCTGTCGGCGCATAAAATCGCCGAGGTGGCATCCATACTGGCCGAGCCCTACGGCAGCCAGTGCCCTGTGGCGGTAGTTTACCACGCTTCCTGGCCCGACCAGCTGGTGCTGCGCGGCACCCTGGCCGATATCGGTGAGCAGGCGGAAGCCGCCGGGATCACCAAAACCGCCATGATCGTCGTAGGATGGGCCCTGTCCCGGAACATTCCGGTCTCCAAACTTTACGACGCCGGTTTTTCCCACGAATTCCGTCAGGCCAAATCGTCATGAGCGTCGCTCTCGTTTCCTTCTCAGCAGAAGGGCTGAATACAGCTCGCAGATTGAGCCCCCATCTGCACGGTGCCGAAATCCATGTGCACGCATGCGTCGGACAGGTGCCGGATGCGAAACATTTTTCCCGCGTGATGGATCTGACCCGGGAACTGTTCGGCCGTTGCAGGGGCATCGTCTATATCGCGCCCAGCGGCGTGGCGGTACGCGCCATCGCTCCGCTGATCGAGCACAAGTTCCGAGATCCGGCGGTGGTCGTCGTCGACGTTCTCGGGCGCTGGGCCGTGAGTCTTTTATGCGGTCACGAAGGAGGCGCGAACGACCTGACCCTCCATATCGCCAATGTGCTTGAGGCCGAACCGGTCATCACCACGACCTCGGAAGCAGCCAAAAGTCTCATCGTCGGGGTCGGCTGTCGCCGCGGCACCCCGGCGGACGACATCATGGCGGCGGTCAGGGAAGGTCTGACGATGGCAGGGCATCGCCCCGACGAAGTGCGACTGCTTGCTTCGGCAGACCTCAAGGCCGACGAACCCGGTCTGCTGAAGGCTGCCCATCTTCTTAACATTCCTCTACGGTTTGTTTCCGGCGCCGAGATTCGCGCCTGCGACCGTAATTTCAACGCATCCGCTTTTGTTCAGGACAAGGTCGCTTTGCCGGCCGTGGCCGAACCTGCCGCCCTGCTGGCGGGAAGGAGGACCCGATTAATACTTCCGAAAACCATCATCAAAAGTGTCACCGTGGCCATCGCCCGGGAAAACTGTTCGTGGTTGGTATCGGCCCCGGAAACCGCCTCGACCGAACCCGCCGGGCCGAGCAGGCCATAGCGAAGAGTCAGGTCGTTGCCGGCTACCACCTGTACCTGGATCACATCGCCGATCTCATATCCGGTAAGGAGCGCATCGCTTCGGGAATGATGCAGGAGACCGAGCGCTGTCGTGCGGCCTTGCAACGGGCCGCGGCAGGAGCCGTGGTCGCTCTGGTGTCTTCGGGGGACCCCGGCGTGTACGGTATGGCCGGTCTGGCACTGGAAATGGCGGCGGCCGAAGGTTTCGATGTGCCGATCGACATCATACCGGGCATCTCCGCGGCCAATTCCGCGGCAGCGCGGCTTGGCGCTCCGCTGATGCTCGACTACGCCTGCATCAGCCTCAGCGACCTGCTGGTATCCTGGGAATCCATCTGCGACCGTCTGGCGGCACTCGCTGCCGCCGATCTGGTGGTGGCTCTGTACAATCCGCGCAGCAAAAAACGCATCCGGCAACTTGAAGAGGCCGTGGCCATCATGCAGCGCCATCGCAGCGACAACACCCCGGTCGGTATCGTTACCGCCATCGGCGAAACGGACGAGCAGGTCGTTCTGACCACCCTCGGCCGTCTGCTGGAAGCCGATGTCGGCATGCGCAGCACGGTCATTATCGGCAACAGTACCTCCCTGAATCTCGATGGCCGACTGATCACTCCGAGGGGTTACCGGTTATGATCCTGCTCCTCGGCGGTACGAGTGAAACGGCGCCGCTGGCGCGGGCCCTGCTCGAAGCTGGCTACCAGGTCCTGGTATCGACCGCGACGGATGCGCCGCTGAAGCTCCCGGAGCATCCCCGGCTGAAGCGCCGCCATGGCCGACTCGACCGGTATGCCATGGTCGCATTGATGCAGCGCTGCGAAATAAGGGTGCTGCTCGATGCCACCCATCCTTATGCGGCCCAGGCCCAGGACCAGGCGCGACAGGCGGCTGCCGAGCTCAGCCTACCTTATCTGCGCTGGGAAAGATCCCCTTCCGATTTCGAGGGGTATGCGGTCACCTGGGCGGAAAACCATCGCCATGCGGCGCAGTTGGCCTGCGCAAACGGACGGCCGGTACTGCTGACCACCGGTTCCAGGCACCTGGAGTCCTATGTAAGCCAGGCACGCCTGACCGGTGTCCGGTTACGCGCCAGGGTTCTGCCTCATGACGAGTCCTGCCGTGCCGTGGAACAGGCCGGCCTGGCACCCGAGGAAGTGATCTGGGGGCAGGGGCCTTTTTCCGTCGAGAGTAACCGCGAACACATCCGCCGACACGAAATCGGCGTGCTGGTCACCAAAGACAGCGGCAGAGCCGGGGGCGTGCCGGCCAAACTGAAAGCGGCACAGCTCGAACAGTGTATCGTTGTCGTCGTCCGCCGCCCCTCCACCTCCGGTTCGTCACCGCGATTTGACGACCTGACGAAACTGCGCACCTTCCTTGAAGTCGAGCTTTAACAGCCTCCGTCATTCCGGACAAATCTTTATTTTTCCAACAGTTGAAGCGTCACCCCCCTGCCTTATCCCCCCAATTGGTGAGCGAAAATCCCCTCCGTTGGGGGATACTCCCGACTTCCCATCATGAGGTATTTTAGTTCACGGATGGTAAGACAGTTGTTCTTCGGAGTTCGCTATAAAGGCGTTCTGAAATCTTCGTTCCAGAAGTTTTGAAGAGCAATCTCCTAGGTAGCCGCCGTATCCTTTTACTCAGGATCTGGGACGACATGCCATGAGCCGGTTGACAAAGAACATGCTTAAAAATTTCAAAGCGATAGCCGACGAAAAATCTCGCTGTCGCATTTTTACATGGCTTTGCCGTTGCCATCTTCCTCTCTTTGATGCTTTTTGCGAAAGCATCTTCTTTGCTTTTCCGCACCCGCCTGCTATGACGGCAACTTCGTCCCGGAGCGAATCTCTCGCCCGGGCCTTTGCATGCCTTATCTCGGAACGGTTGTTCTCTGGATGGACCGGAAGAATATCCGTTCCTTTTTCATCCTTTTATGGAGGTACATCATTATGAAGAAGTGGAGTGTTTTACTGGTCTCCGTCTTTCTGCTGGCCGCCGGCTTCGTCAGCTCGGCCCAGGCGAAGATCGAAGTCGAGGGCGATGTCTACGTCGGCCTCTGGGACAAGTACATCTGGCGCGGATTCGACCAGAGCGGCAGCAAGCCCACCATCCAGGGCGGCATCGATTTGAGCACCAACGGGTGGACCCTGAGCTACTGGGGCAACTGGCAGCTTAGCGAGGACAAGGAAGAAGGCTACGAATCGGGCGAAAGCAACGAAACCGATATCATCCTGACCTACAGCCATGACGTCACCGACTGGCTGAACGTTACCGTTGGCGATATCTGGTACGCCATCGACTTCGGTACCAAGGACGACCTCAATCGCGACGGTTCGGTCGATACCAACGAGGTCTTCGGCATTTTCAGCTTCGACACCCTGCTCTCCCCCAGCGTCAAGATCGCCTGGGACTGGGACAAGGCTGATGAAGACGGCCTCTACTTCACCTTCGACATCGGCCACACCTTCGATTTGAGCCAGTGGGTACCCAAAACCGCCCTCAACCTGGCTGCCGAGCTTTCCTACAACCTGCACAGCGATTACCTGGTAGGCGACTATGCCGGTTTCCACGATTACGAACTTTATGTCAGCCTCGACTACGCTCTGACCGATCAGCTGACCCTGAGCCCGACTTTCTGGTTCACCTCGCCGATCTGCAGCGCGGCCAAAGACAACATCGATACGGAAACCACCGGTGCCATCAACCTGACCTTCGCCTTTTAATCGATAGGCAAGTTCAGGTCTGAGGAACACCACAACTCTGACGGGGCGAGAGGCTGTTCAAACACCCCTCGCCCCGTTTTCCGCGAAAAGCCGGATGGCCAGCGGAAAGGTTAACGAAAATCGCAAATCAACTGTTCACCGCTTTCCTGAAACCGACACTCGTCAGGAGGAACGTCATGAAAAAAACCTTGTGGGGAGCCGTTTCCGCCACTGCCGCGATTGTGGCTGCCGGCGCCCTGTTGCTAACCCCGGCCTGCAGCAAAAAAGCAGAGCCGCAAGAAGAAACCCTGCGCATCACCTGCTGGGGCGGCTATGCCAAACCCTATGTTGAGGACTTCCAGCAACTGGTCAAGGACAAGTACAACGTCGATGTGAACGTTGAGATATACAACCCCACAGACCAGGACGAGTTCTTCCAGGCAGTCAAGGACAATACTGCGGACCTGATCTCTCCACCCATCGAATTGCCCAAGATTCCGCGGTTCTACTCCTATCAGGAAGGCAAGGAATACCTGCAGCCGGTGGACATCACCAACATCCCCAACCTGGCCAAAATGATGCCGGTATTCCGTAATGACCAGACGCCTTTCTACAACGGCGTTCGTTACGGCGTGCCTTACAACTGCGGCCCCTACGGGCTGGCCTACAATCTTGACAAGGTCTCGACCGAACCCAACTCCTGGAACGTGCTGTGGTCCCCGATGTACGCCGGGCAGTACACCATCAACAACAACTTCCCCAAGGTGAATGTCTGGATTTCCGCCCTGGCTCTGGGCTACGGCTACAAGGACATCTTCGACATCAACCGGCTCGATCGCGCCAAAGTTCAGGAAAAGCTCAACGTTCTGGCCAAAAACGCCAAGAGTCTCTGGGACGGCGCAGCCAATCCGGATGAATTCCCGGAACTGTCTCTGGCGACGACCTGGGGCTTCGCCGCCCAGGCTGCCAACCTTAAAGGCGGCAACTGGCGTCTGGCCACTCCCGCCGAAGGCGGTACGGCCTGGATCGACTGCTGGTACCTCGGCGCAGGCGCCAAAGGCATGACCAAAACCCTGGCTGAAGAATGGATCAACTTCATGCTCGAACCCGAGCGCCAGGCCGACGTCGTCAAATCGCAAGGCGTATCCCCTGTCATGGCCGACACCGGCGACATCCTCAACGACGAGGAAAAAGCCATGTTCCACGTAGGCGACGAAGCCTACTTCAAATCCGTTGCCCTGTGGCGGGTTCTCAGCGAAGAGACCGAACAGGCGTTCAACGAAATGTGGGAAACAGCAAAGCAACAGCGGAATTAAAACCTGCGGATGTCCCGTCACCGGGAGCATCCTGTATCTTTCACCCATGCTCCGCCTGCGGAGATAGCCGCAGAGCGGATGGCATCCCCATCTAACGAGACGGAGGTAAACGCATGTTCAAAAAGGGGAAACTCGCAGCTGGCATTACCGGTGCTCTGGTAATGACCTTCCTGGCCAGTCTGGCCGGGGCCGTCACCATCGGGAGCGTAAAGCCCGGTGAAGACGTCATGCAGTATATCACGCGCACCAAGGGCAAATTCGACCAAACACTCTATCAGAAGGTCATCGGCGCCGCCAACGCTTACAAGGAAGGCGACGAAGGTCTCGGCGTGGCGGCTGACAACGAACTGTCCCGCGAAAACGCCCGCAAACTGCTGGCCAACACCAAAATCAAGGACATTAACAACAATCCGCTGTTTGTGGACGGACAGGAAAAACTGATCCGCCGCACCACGGACAAGGCCGCGTACAACAAGGTCAGGAACATGACCATGGGCCAGTTGAAAAACTTCCTGCTCACCCAGCCCGAGGCCGAAATCAAGGCTATCATGGGCGGTCTGCACAGCGACGTCATCGGTTCCGTGGTCAAACTGATGTCCAACGACGAACTGATCCGCGTCGGCAGCAAGATCTTCAACACCCTGCCCGGATCCAACATCGGTGCCAAGGGCTACCTCAGCGCCCGTATTCAGCCCAACTCGCCCACCGACAATCCGGAAGACATCCAGATGCAGGTACTGGACGGCTTCTCCTATGCCGTCGGCGACATCGTCATCGGTACCAATCCGGTCGACAGCCAGCTCGAAGCCACCCTGCGCGTTCAGAACGCCCTGAAGGAAATCGTGACCGCGTTTGAACTCGAAGATACGGTACCCTGGTGCGTTCTGGCCCACATCGACGGCCAGGCCGCCGCTGAAAAAGAAGAGCCCGGCTCCACCGCCATCTGGTTCCAGAGCCTCGCCGGCACCGAGAGCGCCAACAAGACCTTCGACCTGACCATCCAGAAGATGATCGATTACGCCAAAATGCGTAAGGGTCCCTACGGCCTCTATTTCGAAACCGGTCAGGGCGCCGACTACACCAACGGTCACGGCCACGGTTTCGACATGGTCGTTCACGAATCCCGCAAATACGGTTTCGCCCGTGCTCTGAAACAGGAAATCGCCAAGACCAAGGGCGTTCCCGAAGACGAAGTCTGGCTGCACCTGAACGACGTGGCCGGTTTCATCGGTCCCGAGGTATTCAAAACCCGCGAGCAGCTGGTACGCTGCTGCCTCGAAGACATCGTCATGGGTAAACTGCACGGCCTGGTGCTGGGCCTCGACATCTGCTCCACCCTGCACATGCCCGTCACCCTCGACGACCTCGCATGGTGCCAGGACCAGATCGCTCCGGCCAACCCGGCCTACCTGATGGCCCTGCCCACCCGTAACGACCCGATGCTCAGCTACCTGACCACCGGTTTCCAGGACCATGTCCGCCTGCGTGAGAAGTTCGACTTCAAAGTCAACGACGCCATGTGGGACTTCTTCAAGAAAATTGAAGTCATCGACGCCAACGGCCAACCGACCGAACATTTCGGCGACCCGGCATGGGTTTACTTCAAGTTCCGTCAGGCCAAAGGCGACACCCGCTCCTTCGACGTTATCTATGCCGAAGGCAAAAAAGCCATCAAGAACGTTCAGAACCGTGGTGTCGATATCGCTGTCGGCTACGGCGAGAACATCTGGGATCTGGAACCGGTCACCAACAAGCGCATCCACGATCTGTACGACGATGCCAAAATCAGCCTCTGGGCCGAATTCACCCCGGAATTCATCAACTCCATCCCCAACGCCGTAAGCATCAAGAGCCAGGCCCACGATCGTGAAAACTACATCTCGGCTCCGGCCACCGGTGAAAAGCTGTCCGCTTCCGCCGTGGCCACTCTGGACAAACTGGCCGCCTCCTGGGGCAATAAAGTCCCCGATGTGCAGATTGTGATCTCCGACGGCCTGAATGCCAAGGCGATCATGGACGACGGTCACCTGATGCCTTACCTGAACGAACTGAAAAAACAGTGCAAAAAAGCAGGCCTGACCCTGTCCGACAAGAACATCGTCGTGACCGGCGGCCGCGTTCGCGCCGGCTACAATGCAGGCGAAGTACTGTACGGCAAAGCCGGCAGCGCTCCCAAAGCCGTGGTTCACATCATCGGCGAACGCCCGGGCAGCGGCCATCATGCCTTCTCTGCCTACCTGGTTAAAGTCAAGCCGAGCACCTGGGCCAAAGCCGGCTCGGTCGACCATGACCAGTCCAAGGTTCTGTCCGGCATTTCCGACACTGGCCTGGTTCCCGCCGAAGCGGCCCGCCAGACGGTTAAGCTGCTGATGGAAATGTAAAACCTCCTTCCCTGTGATAGACCCGGGGGCCTTTCGGCCCCCGGGTCACCTTTTTCCCCGCCTTGCCAGTTCTCCGGCCCCCTGCCGTTGGTCGGATTCCTGGACACTTCGAACAGTTAACAGCCCGGGCCGCTTTCAAGCGGCCCGGACTTTATGCGAAACAGACCGGGATCCCCTATGCCTGAGCCAAGCCTGAAAACCGTTGTCGTGAATCGAGAACCCTCACCGCGCCCTCTCTGGCGGGATGTGGTTCACAAAACCACCCTCTGGTTTCACGCCATGGGGCTGAGCCCGTATTATCGCTATGGCGAGATCGGAAACCTGTTGTACACTTTTGGAAAGAGCATTCTTGAAGGGGCGGTGCTCTATACCATGTTTTCGATGGCCCAGTCCGAATTCAAGGTTGCTGCGATCCTCGGCGTGCTGACCAAGTATTTTTACCCGGGCATCACATTTATCAGCAACGTCAAGGTTTCTTCTTTCGTCGATTACCTGGAAAGGTACACAGATACCAGAACCCAGGTTCGTCGTTTGATACGCGCCATGGCCCTGGTAGGAGGAGGACAGGCTTTGGGAGCCATTTTGTTGGTGCTGTGCTATCCTCCCTTTTTTACCAGTCTGTTCGGCACAAGTGCAGCCGGACGCTACGTGTTGATCGCTCTGTACCTGTTGCACCATATCTGCGACGGATCGGCCCAGGTGGCGGAAGGGCGCATATGGTTCAAACTGATTGAAATCAAATTGCGTAACGGGCGACTGCAGCGGATATCCGAAAATTTCTGGGGCATACACGCCATGAGCCAGAACATTCAGTTGTTCGCCGGGCTGATACTGCTCTGGGCGGCGACGCTGGTCACCGGCCTGTTTCAGGATCATCTCGGCCATACCGTCATGTGGGGCATCGTATCATGCGGCACCCTGCTGACCGCTTTTTCCAAGTTCAGCCTGCCGCTGGCCTGGAAACTGTCACTGCACCGTCAGGAGCACGAGGGAGAATGACAGAAACACCGATACTCCAGATTGAAAAACTCGATTTCGGCATCGGCGGCCATGCCATCCTGAAGGATATCAATTGCCGGTTTGCCGCCGGGGCCATTCACGGTTTGATCGGACCTAACGGGTCGGGTAAAAGTACTCTGCTGCGTAATATATGCCGCATCTGGGAACCGCAAAACGGCCGGGTGATGATCGAAGGCAGGGATGCCGGCCGTCTGCCGCGGAAATCTCTCAGCCAGATCGTGACCCTGGTGCAGCAGGATACGCGTCTCGACTTTTCCATTCTGGTCTCGGATTACGTCGCCATGGGACGCCATCCGCATCTGAAGCGTCTGCAGTGGCTGCGCAGACGCGACATGGATATTATCGATCAGGCTCTGGCCGTGACCGGAACCGAGATTTTTCGCAACAGGCTCATCAACGAGTTGTCCGGAGGAGAGGCGCAGTTGGTCAGTCTGGCAAGAGCCCTGGCCACCGAGGCACCGATCATTTTGCTCGATGAACCGACCAGCGCTCTGGACATCCTGCACAAGCTCGAAATTATGGATCTGCTCTGCGATCTTCGAACCGCCGGCAAGACTATCATCATAAGCATCCACGATCTCGACCTTGCAAGACGTTACTGCGACACCGTGACTTTGCTGCAACAAGGGCGCGTCCATTACCACGGCATGGCCGAGGAAGGCTTTGCCGAACAACGCATCAAGGAGGTTTTCCATGTCGGCGTGGAAGAAATCGCATCCGAACATGGCGTCTCGCTTCTGTTCTACCGTTAAACAAATTCTCGCAGGCTTCATATGGGCCGGACTGCTGACAATACTTCTCGGCGGAACCGCCATGGCGGCGGAAAAGGCTCGCGGAGCCCGAAAATTCCCGCTGGAGATGGATGCCCTGATGGGAGCATTGAGCGATACCCATAGGCCGGCAGCGGTTTCCGTGCAGGGTTTCCCCCGTACCGTCAGCTACCGATTCGTTCGTTATGATTTCGCTTCGGACCGCATGTCTGAAGAAACCCGTTCGGTGACCCTGGCGCATCAACCGCAGCGTATCATCCCTCACTCCATCGGGTTGACGGAAATTCTCTGGGCCATCGTGCCTCACGAACGCCTGATCGCCGTTCACAAAAGCTGCAAGGATCGGCAGTTTTCCTTTCTCGCGCCGCTGCTGCCGAAAAACCTGCCCACCTACGGCACCGAAGATGCCGAAATCGTCATCGGCTACCGCCCCGATCTGGTCTTGACGTCTTTCTATTCCAACGAAAATTTTCTGCACCAGCTGCAGACGGCCCATGTGCCCCTGGCGCAATTCGGATTCTTCGATGATCTTGAGTCGATCAAGGACCAGATCCTTCTGGCCGGACGCCTGACCGGCGAGGAAGCATCGGCACAACGCCTGGTCAGCGTCATGAACGAAAAGCTGCGCGACATTCAGACCGCGGTGCGACAGCGACGCCAAAAGATGAGCAAACCGCCGTCCGTTCTGTATTACGACAACATGGCTTATGTAGCAGGGGCCGGTACCACTTTCGACAGCATGTGCCGGGCTCTTGGGGTCGTCAATATCGCCGCCGCCAAGGGAATCCGCAATTTCAAGCAGATCGACTACGAAACCCTGTTGCAGTGGAACCCGGACGTGATCATCGTGCCGGAGGAAAGCACATTCGATCGACAGCTTTACAATCAGGAAATCCTGGCGACGGCCCGCGCGGTCAGGCAGAAAAACATTCGCAAGATGCCGACCGTCTATCTTCTGAGTTCATCGCAATATCTGATTGCCAGCATCAACTACCTGGCGGGACTGCTTTATGAATCGTCGTTCTGATCGTCGCCACTATGTCATTACCGGTATTGTTGCCAGTTCGGCGGCCCTGGTACTGTTGCTGGGCGGTATTTTTCTGTCGATCCGCATCGGACCGTGGGAAATCGGTCTGCAGGATATCGGACGGATCCTGGCAGCCAAGATTCTGCACATGAACATGCCCAGCGATCCGGCCCTGGAAGCCATCGTCTGGCTGGGAAGGGTGCCGCGCACCCTGACGGGAGTACTGGTCGGTTTCGCCCTGGGCGCCGCCGGCACCATCATGCAAGGCATATTCAAGAACCCCATGGCCAGCCCGGGAGTCATCGGCACCAGTTCCGGTGCGGCTCTTGGTGCGGTCACCGCCATCTACATCGGCATGGCGGCCACCAGCATCTACGCGGTACCGTCTTTCGCCATTCTTTTTGCATTTCTGTCGATGCTGATCGTGCTTGGCATCGCCACAAGCGGCGGATTGACCTCTCGCTACACTTTGCTGCTGGCCGGCATCGCTTTCAATGCCATATTCAGCGCCCTGACCTCCCTGGTCATCGTATTGTCGACGGACCAGTTCGAAATGGCCCGGCAGATTGTCGGCTGGTTGATGGGCGACTTGACCAATCGCAGCTGGCAGCATGTCCACATCGTCCTCGTCATCACCCTGGTCGGCACCTTGTGGTCGTTGCTGTTCGCTCGCGATCTCAACATCATCATGCTGAACGAAGAAATAGCCGCCAACCTGGGGGTCAATGTGACCTTGTCCCGCAACATGCTGCTGTTTTTGGCAGCGTTGCTGACCGGGGGCGCCATCGCCGTGTCGGGAGCCATCGGCTTCGTCGGTCTCATTGCACCACATATCATGCGCAGCTTCATCGGTTCGGATAATCGCCTGCTGATTCCCGCCGCCGGGGTGCTGGGTGGCGCACTGGTCGTCTATTCCGACTGTGCGGTCAGGGTCTGGGGTGGCGGCGGCCTGCGCATCGGCGTATTGACTGCCCTGCTCGGCGGTCCGTTTTTTCTCTACCTGATCATTCGCGACCGTCGCAAATTCGTCTTTTTCTGAGTCCCGTTCCGGCCGTCGGCATCCGGTCGACGGACGATATCGCAGGAGGCACCACTGTCATGAGCTATAACGCCAACGACGATTCTTCGCCTGTCGAAACATCTTCGGCGGAAATCTTCCGCAGCAAGATTCAAAAAGTCGAGGAAGAAATCGGCAAAGTCATCATCGGCCAGGATCGCATGATCGAAGCCATCATCTGCACCCTGCTGGCGCAAGGCCACATCCTGCTTGAGGGCGTTCCGGGCCTCGCAAAAAGCCTGACGGTCGGCACCTTCGCCCGAACGATCGGGGGGGATTACAAACGCATTCAGTTCACGCCGGACAAGCTGCCCAGCGACATTACCGGCACTACCGTCTTCAACCAGGCCACCGGCACCTTCACTTTTCACCAGGGACCGGTGTTCTGCAACATATTGCTGGCCGATGAAATCAACCGCGCCGCACCGAAAGTCCAGTCGGCACTGCTTGAGGCGATGCAGGAAAAACGGGTCAGTATCGATCGCGATCAATACCAGTTGCCCGATTTGTTCATGGTACTGGCGACCATGAATCCGGTCGAACAACTCGGCACCTATCCCCTATCGGAAGCCCAGCTCGACCGCTTCATCGCCAAGGTCAACCTTACCTATCCTCCCAGAGAATTCGAAGAGGAACTGCTCCGGAAAAAAAGCACCAACTTCGAAGATATTCGAAAAGCCGTGCCCTGCCTGCTGCAACCGGATGAAGTCGTCACCATGCAGCATCATGTGGCCGAGCACATAACCGTTTCTCCGACAGTCGTCGCCTATATACTCGATATCTGCCGGCGAACGCGGCCCGATGCTGCCGAAGCGCCCGCAAGCATCCGCAATTACGTCTCTGTGGGCGTTTCGCCACGAGCCGGCGAACACCTCATCGCCTATTGCAAAGGCTTTGCTTTCCTGCGAGGCCGCGATTACGTAGCCTTCGAGGATGTCGATGCCTGCGTCCCTCAGGTGTTGGGCCATCGCATGATACTCAGTGACGCTGCATGCCTGGAAGGCATCCGCACGGAGATGCTGCTGCAGGATATCATCGGCACGGTTGTTCCCCGTGCCGGAAACCAAAATTCGCGGAGCCTGTCCGACTCATGAAACCGCCGTATTTATTCAACATTCAACTCAAACATCCGCCCCGCAGCCAAATGTCCGGTGACTGGGCAGGACTCGACAAGGGGACCGGATACGAATTCTGGGGACTGCGCAAATACCTGCCGGGCGACAGCTGGAGCCGCATCGATTGGAAAGCTCGCGCCCGCAGCGGCGAGTTGTATGTGCGCGAATTTCTCAAAGACAGTGCCTACAATCTGCTGCTGATCTGCGATGTCAGCCCGTCCATGCATTTCGGACGAAAATTCGGAATGTTACAAGACCTCGTCATCTCACTGGCCTATGCTGCGCTGCACTCCAACAA
>ERZ1673962.193-NODE-193-length-52160-cov-38.260109_pt1 | contig 52160 bp, 48 predicted proteins | sample MGYA00580188_ERZ1673962 | MGnify/ENA primary metagenome ERZ1673962 (study PRJEB41334, sample SAMN05608104) | rock metagenome | biome: terrestrial subsurface; feature: shale formation; material: shale | place: USA: Pennsylvania ... | reverse complement strand
CTCAGATTCATTCGGCGCTAAACCAGCATTATAATGATGTGGTCTAACATTATTGTAATATCCGTTTATATAATCACTCACACTATATTTAGCGTCTCTAAAGTTTTCATATCCAACTTTTGGCATCCATTCCGTCTTAAAGCTTCTAAAAAATCGTTCCATTGGCGCATTATCCCAACAGTTTCCGCGCCTACTCATACTTTGTTTGATTTTATAGCGCCATAAACGTTGGCGATATTTCAAACTTGTATAATGACTACCTTGGTCTGAATGAAACATCAGTCCTGACGGTTTCCCTCTGCTTTCATACGCGAGTTCAAGCGCTTTTAATGTTAAATTAGTATCTGGTGACAATGACATCGCCCAACCAACTACTTTGCGTGCAAATAAATCAATAACGACGGCTAAATAGGCCCAACGATTGCCTGTCCAAATATACGTCACATCACCGCACCATACGGTATCTGGCTCAACAACATCAAACTGTCTATCGAGCAGGTTTGGGATTTCAAGATGCTCATTACCACCCCTTTTATATTGATGCTGTGGTACTTGGCAGCTCTCTAGTTTTAGTTTAACCATTAGCTTAGCGGCGCGATAACGGCTTAATTCAAAATCGTTATTCGTTGCGATTGCCGCGATCGTTCGCGCTCCAGCTGAACCACCGCTCATTGCATGTATGGCTTTGACTTCAGCTTCTAGCCTTATTTGCTCTGGTGTCGGCGTTGTATCCCGTATGGCCCAATATTTATAGCTGCTGCGATGCACATTAAATACGCTACACAACACGCTAATTGGGTAACGCTCTCTTTGATTTAACTTTTCAATTAACGAGAATTGTTCAGGGAGTCGGACATCAAGAGAGCGGTAGCCTTTTTTAATATATCCTTTTCTAATTCAATGCGTTGGATTTGTTTTTTAAGCTCACGAATTTCAATTTGTTCGGGTGTCATTGGTGATGCAGTGGGAGTCTGGCCATTCCGTTCTTGCTTTAATTGAGTTACCCACTTACTTACAGTTGATTTACCAACCCCCATAACCTTAGCTGCATCTTCTTGCGTATAGCCTTGATCAACTACAAGCTGAGCTGTCTCTAATTTTATTGCTGCAGAATACGTTGCGCGTTTTAATTTCGTCATTTTTTCACCCAAATTTGTATGCTTATTAGCATAACATTTCTTTCTTAATGGGTGGCCAAATTAACTATGCCACTACAAACTCATAGAGGTGAAACATGACAACTAAGACCAAACGTAAATCCTATTCAGAAGAATTCAAAGAAGAAGCACTAAAGCTGGCGAGTAAAGTAGGTTTTGCTCAAGCTGCCAGAGAATTAAGTGTCGCAGAGTCCCAGCTTTACTATTGGCGAACTGCTGCTCTGAAAAAGGCATCTACATCAGATAGAGAAAGTACGTTAGCTACCGAGAATGCTCGTTTGAAACGCCAACTAGCGGTGCAAGCAGAGGAGCTAGACATATTAAAAAAAGCCGCCACCTACTTCGCGAAAAATCAAAAATAACACGATTTGAATTTATGCAAAGCTACCGAAGCACATTCAGCGTTATCAGAATGGCTAAGGTACTTTGTGTATCGCCAAGTGGGTTTTATGCATGGATAAAATCATGTGAGCACGTGTGTAAGCGCAAACAACAACAGCAAATGTTAGATACTCAGGTCAAAGCCGTATTTGTTGACAGTAAAGAGCGAGACGGTGCGAGACGTATCCAAGTCGAGCTGGCGGAGCAAGGGAATAAACATGATGTAAAAACCATCAACAGAAGCATGGGACGTCAGGGTTTAGTAGCTAAAGCAGCTCGTAAATTCAAGTCGACCACCGACAGTAAACACAATTTACCTGTGGCCCCTAATTTACTTGAGCAGAACTTTACCGCCGATAAGCCCAACCAAAAATGGGCAGGTGATATCACGTATCTAATGACCAGCGAAGGATGGCTTTACCTCGCTGTGATTATCGACCTGTACTCGCGCTCAGTGATTGGTTGGTCAATGAGTACACGCATGACATCATCTTTGGTGTGTGACGCCCTGCAAATGGCTATCTGGCGCCGAGGTAGACCTAAAGATGTCATTGTACATAGTGATAGAGGCAGCCAATATGCTTCCCATGCTTATCGTGATTTATTAAGCGAACATCATTTAATGCAAAGTATGAGTCGTAAAGGCAACTGCTGGGATAATGCGTGTGTGGAAAGCTTCTTCCATTCACTCAAGGTCGAAGCCATCCAATATGAGCCTATTATGAACCGAGAAACCATGAGGCAGCATGTATTTGAATATATAGAAATTGATTACAACAAAAAGAGAAGGCATAGTGCGTTAGGCTATTTAAGCCCCGAGAAATTTGAACAACTAAATGTCGCTTAACGAAGTGTCCACTAATGATGGTTCAGATCACTGCCTACTTATTTCGTACAAATGGATTTTTCCTAGGCCAGTAGACCTGCTGCCCTTCCTCTTAGGATGGTCATACTTTAATGTTATCTTAGGGTTATTAATTAAAAATACAGCTGAAGCAATACTCATAGGTTTAGTTCCAAGTGGCGCAAGAGTAATTTCATTATCTTCACCACATGAGCCCTTGATGTATTCAAGCATTTCTAGCATGTCGATTGGTGAGTTTGCAGCTACAAATTGGGGTTTTTCTCCCTTGCTGCTTAAGACCTCTACATTTTGAAAATAACTATGCTTGTCCCAGCCGGTTTGGTAGGGTGGTGTTCCAAATATTGGCACGACCGAGTTGATATACGCTCCATCATCCAATGACAATAATTGCCCTAACCGAGAACGCTCAAAACCCATAGAAGATATTAAAATCGATTTAGTTGATTGGGAGAGTGCTTTTGCAAAACCTGGAATCGCTTTGAAACCTTCAGTATGGGTGGATAAATCAAACTCGTGCTTACCAAAATCACTCATGTAATTTGTGCGAGATTTATACTTGTTGGGCTCAGCATAAATTACATTCAACGTACTAATTTTAGATTTAGAAAACCATTTCAGTAGTAGTAAAACCTCAACAAACCCTAGAGTAGTTGACTCAATATATATTGTGTCAAACTTTTTACCTTCGATAATATTGTTTAAATATCCGTTTAGCCCAACTGTACCCACTTTATTTCCGTCTACTTCTATCGAGTATTCTTTTACTTGGAAGCTTACTTGAACTATCAGGCCTGTATTATTAAGTGCTGCAGTTAGGTCTTCACCTCTTTGATCAATTGGTGGGCCAATAAAGCATAGAGTATTAGTGAGATTTGTTAACTCTTCTGTGGTGATAGGTTTATAGTCATTAATTGAAATCATCAAAAAGTCCTTGTTGAATTACTCTAGCTGACTCAGTTTTTTCTGATTCATCAGTATTTAACTTCCATGCTTTTTGATATTTTTTGCATAAATTGACATAGTCTTTTTCGCTACCTGAGAAAATTGCATCAATTTCACCTAAGGAAAAATCAAATTTTTTCTTGCGTCGGTAACTTATACCAAAATGTGGAGAATAAATGGGATGAAGCATATATTCTTTTGAAGATACTTCATTCTCGCTCTTTCTTTTTGTATCACCTGCTACTTCAATTAATACAGACCAAATTACAGCTTCATCTAGTAGTGTTTTTGTTATTTTATCGGTAAGCAAGTCATCGGATACCTTTATAGAAAAGTGGTTAACTTCATTTTCACTTTGAGATTTTCTTTTTTGGATAAGCTGAAAGAACAAGCCTAGTCTGTTAACAATAAATCTGAGCTTTTCACCGTGTTGTCCAAGTTCATCGACTTTTTCTATTTCAAGTCTACTACTTTCTACAGCAGCCTCTGCTTGGATTTCTTGTGGGATAGGAGTAATCATATCTTTAGAAATGTTAATACCTTTAAGCGCAGCTAAGCTTATAGACTGATAGCAAAGCTCGATGAAGTGTCTCATATTGCCTTTTGCAAGCATACAAAACCTGTCAAACCCAGCATAGGCGGGACATCTTTTCCAAGATGCAGATAAATAAACCCACAATATAGCGCCTACCAAATATTGATCCACTTGCGATTTATAAGTGCTGCGATTCCCATTATTAATCAAAGTGTTGAACTTTTTTAACAAACTGTCTGGGGAAGTATTTCTGTTCAGAAGTAAGCCGTTTATTAATGATTCTTCAGGAAAATCTTTGTGAATAAATTCCTCGGCTTTAATCTTTGAATCTGTTGGAAGTGTGGGGCTGATTAAGAATTTTTCTAGTCTTTTTGAAAGTGAAGGCTCGTTGATAATCATAGATGCAATTTCAGGATAGCTATAACTAGGTAAGAACTCTCGTGCAGCTTTTAGAATGTTCTGCTTATACTGATCATCATTGCGGTATTCTAGAAACTCTTCATTACAGAAATATTTTTTGAAATCTTCATAACCATCAATATTAATCTCTTCCATTAACTTGAGTAACAAAACTTCTGAGGCAAATGATTTGAATTCTTGACCTTCGAATCTTTCTAAATCAACAACTTTATAATCATTTCTTAGTACCAACTTTTCATTACTGCTGGTTTCGCGATTTACCTTAGCACCCTTTTTATATGCTGCATTAAATATAAGAGGATGCTTACCGTGTTTCATCCAGTTATTAATGACCTTTTGTTGGTTCGATGTTAGGTTTTCAAATTCATCGAAGTAAATATAAAACGATAAATCATTTAATTCAGGAGCAAAATTTTTAAGCTGATCAATTAGTTGAAGAATTATGGTTCTAGGCTCAAATAGCTGCGGCCTATCAAAAGAGTCAATGTCATTTAACCATAGGTTAAATTTTGCTAAAGCACTCTTTTGAAAGTCCAACAATCCTTCAAATTTAGTAGGGAAGCCCTTTATTGCATTCTGAAGAGAAGTTGGAGTGCAACAACTTAATGGTGACATTGAAAAGCTGATGTCTTCGAAAGTTGTATTAGCGATTCCGTGTAAGGCATTTGCAAAGTCTTCTAAAAGCCCTAATAGAACATAATGCTTGAAAACTTTTTGCCAATCAGAGCCGAAGTTAAACTCATTTATCATTGCTGAAAAATCGGTATCCGGCCTAAAGTAAAGGCCCACATGTTTGAGCTCTCGGGAAGGAATGCTGGTCCTTTTTTTACTGAATCGAGTGTTGTGGCAGTGATATTTGAGGAACATAGTTTTGCCAGATCCGCGTCCCCCTTCAATCATCACTGCTCTACGATAATTGAATAACCGGCTATATTCTTTGTACCTTGGCGGAATTACAAAATTATTCCAAACATCTAGAGGGTACTCCTCGGCTCTGCTTTTTGAAAATGAATCTAAAAGTAAGTCGCTCATTTAATTCCTTCCTCTAAATAACAGTCTTTTCCATTCAGGAGCTTGCTCATGATACAGTGCCTTTAGATTGTTGTTAGGGCATGATAAAAAGAAGCTATAAGTAAGACATTGTGAACTCATACCAAACAAATATTTGGTGTTATCAAATATTTCAGAGCAATAATCTTCATAATATTCTTTTGCATCATGAACAGTGTTTGTCTGGTCACCACGAAAGAATCCATCTAAACATTCATTGAAGAACTCGTGCTGTTCATCTAATATTTCTACAGGCAAAACCTTAACATTTGGATGTTTCGATTCAATTCGATCTATAGCGGTCTTGTGGGCTGCTAAGGGTGTGTATAGGAACTTCACTCGGCTCTCAAATTCATTCAATTTTTTTTGTTTCATAAACTTATTGAATTGATGCCCAGAACCAGCAAAATCGTCTAAAAATACGATTAGTTCGGTGCCATTTTCAATAGCTCGCTCTAAATTTTCAGTCTGCTGAACGCAACGTTGGGGGATATCATTAGCTTCAATGAAATGCCTAATAACGACACTGGAGCTTTTTACTCGACCATCCGAAATTGATACGGGAGTAAAGCGAACAAGTTGATTTCCATCCTTGATCGAACTTTTCCATTCAGACAAAGTTTGAAAGTTTTCTATACCTATGCTTCTGCAATAATTTGGAATAGTCTCACTTAAAATTTTTCGCATCATAGAATGGCACATTTTCTGTGAACGATAAGTAAGTGCATCTAGCATACAGGCTGATAAATATTTACTTTCATCTGTTTTAAAGTTGGTTAACCATCGGTTTAGATTTAACTCATCGATCTCTTCCCATATTCCTTTTTTTATCAATAGCCTAGTTTTCGATATGACTGATTTATAGTACTGATTCCATCCAATTGGGGGTTTAAAGCTCATGAATTTCTAGTGCCTCCTTGATTATATCGAAAGTTAAATATTTAGCTCCGGTCCCAAGCGCATCGTGCGACGTTTTTTCATAGAAATTGTTGCTAGTGAATAATGACGTATACCTTTCTTTGCCTAAATTTCTTAACACCATTATACAGTCTGACACTTCAATTTCTCCTTCGTTTATGTATGCGGCTTTTCCTATACATCTTGAGCCAACACGCGAAACAATAAAGTCACCTTTACGGGCTGTTTTGGTACCTTTAGGATATTTGAAATAATTAAAACTTAAAGTTTGAAAAATACTTTTTAAATCAGATGTGTGAATAAATTTTGAAGTACCAGACCTGAGAGACTTTGATGACTTATTTCCTCTGAATAATATTACTGTATTTGGTATTGGTTTATGATTAGAAAGTTTTTTATGAGCATGATATAAATAATCTAATCTTTTTATTCCTGATTTATAATTAATTTTTAAAGTTTCATTATTATCGAATGATAGAAGGCTAATTGCGTGTTTATTCGGCTTTTTGTTAGTGAAGTTTACTGCGAAAGTTGCTGCTTCCGTTTTATTGAATGCTTTATTTGGAAGTTGGATGACTTTATCTATACTTTTTTCGGTAATTAAGTACTCTCTTAGACCTTTCCACTTTTCTCCACTGATTATACTTGCAGGGAGAATAGCTCCGAGCTCACCTTCAGTTTTTAGGACTAGCAAGTTTTGCGCTAAAAAAACGATTTCTGCTGGAAGTTTTTTAATGTTCTTTGGTATGCATTCGTATAGGCTAGCTAGCTTTAATATACGTATTATGTTTTTATTCACTTCTACACTAGTATACGGAGGGTTCGCTACTGATATATCAATATAACCAAAGTTGTCTAATATTTTATTTGATAAATCAGGGTCTAGGCCATCCCCAAAGCCAATGTGTAAATTTTCCCCTTGTAAATTATAGTTAGTTGGGTCGATATCGTACCCAATAAGTTTGGCTTTTTTCCATCTTCCTCTTGCTGCCTCTAATAAACTAGCTTGTCCACAACCTATGTCTAAAACATAATCAGCTTTGGTTGAAAGCATGCTCTCTATCAATAGAGTACTAAAAGTTTTAGGTGTGTAGTATTGTCCAAGTTCCATTGTTCGACGGCTATTTTTTGTTTAATTGTATATGACAATTTACTTTTTTAATATAGGCCCAACTAATTAGATGAGCCTTTAAGCTTTTTGATTAATTCAAGCTTCTTATCTGTATCTAATTTTGATATTTCAATTGCTAGCTCTGCTGTTGTTTCATCTTCACAGAAAAAATAGTTCAATGGAACATTTAGTTCATCGGCGATCTTTTTTAGGGTTGCTAAGTCTGGAATGTGGCGGCCCTTTTCATAGTGGTTCATGCGACCACTCGCTGAGTTTTCATCCATACCGATAAGTATACCCAGTTGCTTTTGAGTAATACCTGACTTAGCGCGGGCTTGTTTGAGTCTAATTGGAATTGGATTTTGGAACACAGAAGCATCATTTTTCAGTCTCTAATAGCTTAGATTGTCTAAGTTTTACAAAGGTTTGTACACTTAGGAATCCTAAGCTCTATTTGTGGGAATGTTCTTAAAATCACTCTCGAGCATAAAACTTAGTATTTCTAAGTTTTGCATTGTTCTATATACTTAGCAACCCTAAGTTTTCTTAATTGTTGTAGTATAAGAAATGCCCCAAGTTATCAAATTAAACCAACACATTTACTCCCTTTTGATCGAAAAAGAGTGCAATGGTTTTACAATTGTCGAGCTCAGAGATGAGTTATTAACCGTAACTGATAAATATCAAGATATCGATGAGGCGCGTAAATTCATTTATAGGCAAATTACAGCGCTTGAACGAAAAGAGCTCTTAAAAACAAAAGGAAGTGGCCGCCATAAAAAGTATTTTAAAACTGAGCTGTTTAATAACGCTACGTTTGTGGCGAAACAAGTTGTAATTGAAAAAGAAAAATCAATTAGCAGTCATACTAATAATCAAGCATCACCGCTTGTTGAAACTTTATTGAATGAAAAGAAACAGTTTGAGGCTGAGCTTGCGATTTTGTTAGGGGAAGTTGATGAATATAAAGCTCTACAAAAGCGATTCCCTGAGCACCTTAGCTTGTTTTATTCTGCATTAGACGATGCTAAAAATAATTCAGCGAAGTTATTAGGAAAAGTTAACGCTTTAACTAATATATTGGCCTCTTTGGATAATGGTGCACGGCAATGCTGAGAAGTTGGCAAAGGGAATGTGTTGAGTTAGCAGTAAAAAAATATACAGCTATTGATAAGCACTTTCTATGTCAGGCCACTCCTGGTGCTGGTAAAACAATAATGGCAGCTTCATTGGCCAAAACGTTATTTGATAAAGGAATGATAGATAGAGTGATCTGCTTTTCACCATCGGTTGAAGTGGCTAATAATATCAAAAGAACATTTGGAAAAATAATTGGGTGTTCGTTTGATGGCTCATTTACGGCTGTAGGTGCCTCTATGACTTATCAAAGCTTATGCTCTATTCCTGAAAGTACTTGGGATGGGCTTAGAAAGTATCGTACATTTTTTATTTTTGATGAAATACATCACTGCTCATTCTCGCAAGATAAATCTAAAATCAATACGTGGGGTGAGAAAGTTGTTTTCCATTTACAGGATATTGCAACTTACACACTTGCGCTATCGGGCACTCCTTGGCGCTCAGACGCCCTTCCTATTGCTTTAGTGAATTATTCTGACCCAGAAGGTGAGTTGATATGCGATTATCAATACAGCTTGAGTCAAGCTATTAGAGATAACGTCTGTAGAGAGCCAAAAATAGTTTTAGTTGATAGCAATAGTATTTCGGATGGCCAAGATACATATGGATCAATAGCTGAATTTGTTAAACAAGCTCAATCAGCGTACCAAGAGGTACTTAATAATGACTCTGCACTTAGGTATTTATTGAAGTTAGCCGTATTAAAACTGTCGGAGATAAGAGCTTCAAACCCGGCTGCCGGCGGCCTAGTTGTTGCGTCTTCAGTTAAGCACGCTGAAATGATAAACAGCTTATTAATTGAAGAATTTAATCAAACGTCAACCATAGTTACTTACTTACACGATAATTCAACACAGAAGATCAACTCATTTAAGTCATCTACTGAACAGTGGATCGTTAGTGTTGGTATGATCAGTGAAGGGACCGACATACCTAGGCTACAAGTATGTTGTCATTTAAGCTCTATAAAAACAGAGTTGTATTTTAGGCAAGTTCTAGGGCGCATTCTTAGGTCTGGCAAAGGTAAAGTTGAATTCGCCTGGTTATTCACATTTGCAGAAACAAGCTTAATTGAGTTTGCTGAGCGTATTAATATTGATATACCAGATAGTTGCTCTTATGTTGATATGGAATGTGACACAACTTTGGTGAGAAAAGATACATTTAGACCTTTAACATTGCCAAAAATAAACAGGGATAATAAGTTAAAAGAAAACCTTGATAAACTCGTTCTAGGGGGCCTAACTTCAGAGCGCGGTTTAGCTTATTATGAGCTGCTTTCAGGTTGTTCATTGAGCAGTATACAAATTAAATCACTTAGAACTAGAGTTATAGAAGCATTTTTATAGTTCCATAAAATGAGCCATATTCTGTTTATATTATCACTCTTAGTACATAAATAAGGCTAGCTTTTATTTGACTCTGCTAAGTAATGGGAAATTTTTTAGAGATAAGTATCGAAATTATTGCCTCAGCTACATCCTTGATTTCACCATATTATTAATTTCAGAAACAACTTTTAGGGTAATAAATTTATTCCAAATTTACTAACGACGAATGCAAACACTCCAAAAATAAAACAAGTTATTAAGGCGCTGAGGCCGAGTGATGGCCAAAAACCAAATCGGTGTAGTAATGATGGAAATATTAAAAACATCGGTAAGGTAGGCACAACATACCAAAATGTGTACCAGGCATGACTCGCAATTTTCTCTGGCGGCTGTTTTTCAACGTACAACCAAATCATCGCTAAAATGGTTACCAATGGAAGTGCTACAATTAGTGCTCCGAGTTTATCACTGCGCTTTGCGACCTCTGAAACCGCTACAACAATTGCTGCTGTCACTAAGTATTTAAAAATTATCCAACCCATGTATTACTTTCCTTTTTAAATAAAAAAATAAAAACCGATTGCCTATCGGTTTTTATTTTGCCATGATATGGCTATGTTGTTAAGAGATATTTGATTATGCAGTTAGGCGAATTAGAAAAACTAGTACTTCAATATTTGTGGTCTTCTAAAGAAGCGGATGCAAAGCATGTGCACAGTCGTTTAGGTAAAACACGTGGCTGCACTCTCAATACTATTCAAAGCACCCTTGAAAGACTTTATAAAAAAGGCCTTCTTAGCAGAACTAAGCAGGGTCATGCTTATAATTACCGAACTAAAGTTGATCGTAACTCGCTTATAGCTACTTTAATAAATGATATTACAGCTGACTTTGTTGAAGAGGGTGAAAACAGTTTAATTGCTGCATTTTCTTCTACTTCGACTAATTTTAATGATACACAATTAGATGAGCTCGAAAAACTTATAGAGCAGCAGCGAAAACTACGAAGCGGAAAAGTGTAAACATGATTGTTGGAAATTGGGCCGTGTTTTTAAATCTAGCGAGCGCAGCGGTGACCGCTTTTATTTGTGTGATCATATTGATTTCCTTCTTCCACACCTCGCTTTGTAAAAAACTTACTATTTTCCAGTTTACCGAGCGTAAGTTCATGCTTTGGTTAACTATTAGCAGCCCTTGGTGGATCTCATTATTGTGTGCAGCTGTATTTTGGCAGGCACATCAAAATCCAATGTCTAATTGGTGGCAAGGAGTCGCTCACTGGCATCACCTTGAGGTTTTCTCTGTATATAGTTGGCATTCGGTATTGCTTATATCGGCTGTTTGTTTGATGGCAAGTGCTAGCGTACATGCATTTTTTAGTCTTAATAGACATAGTTCAGCAATGAGCAGTCTGTTGGCTTTATCAAATACTCAACCTCACAAAGATTATCCAAACCAGTCTGTACACGTTATTGAACACCTTATACCAGAGGCATTTACTGTTGGTTTTTTCAATCCAAAAGTATATATAACCAGCGGATTACAAGCACTTGATGAAAAAACAGTACACATAGTCATACAGCATGAACTAGCACATTTAAAAGCCCGAGATCCGCTTTTTAAAACACTGTTTAGTCTATTTGGTTGGTGTTTTCCTGCGTCAACGCGCGCGGCGTTACAGCAATCTTATACGGCTTTAACAGAACAAATTGCTGATGTCGGTGCAACGCAAAGTTTTGATGGCTTAGATGTGGCTCAAGCACTTATTAATGTTGCTCGATTTCAACGACAACAACATATTACGAATGACAATATATACATGAGTCATTTTAGTAATGAGCAAATAACTCAGCGTATACAAACATTGTTAATGCCAATCTCCACTACGCCTAAGCTACTTTTAATGATCACTTTGTTTAGCTTTGTGGTTATCAGTTTATTCACACTGTCGACTGTCGATAGTGTCCACCATCTTATCGAAACTTTTTTCATCCACTAAGTAAGGATTAAAATGAAATCATTTAGTAGTCATTTCACCCACAAAAAACCGATTGGCAGTCGGTTTTTTGTGGGGGTATTGATGGCTTTTACAGCACTGCCGTGTTTTGCAAGTGCTGAGGCTTATCAAACATTAAATCTAAAGCAAGCCATCTCATTCACGCTTGCTAACAACCCGCAGTTACAGGGCTTCTTTTATCGAGATAAAGCCCAGCAAGGCAAAATAAAGCAAGCAAGTATAGGCCAAAGACCACAAATAGGCTTAATGGTTGAAGATGCTTTTGGGACAGGTGAGCATAGTGGTTTGCAAAATATGCAATCAACCTTAACTTTCTCTTGGCTGATTCAACAAGAGCAAATTGATAGTCGCGTAAAAGCAAGCCAGTCTGAACTTGAGCAGTTACGTTTAGATAAACAAATTATTGCACTTGATTTAGCCGCGATGACTGCGAAGCAATTTATTCAACTACTGGTGAAAGAAGAGGCACTAAAGCTCAATAAAATGGCAGTAAGACAAGCGAATGAAGTTGTAAATGCAATAGATAAACGAGTTCGTATTGGTCAGTCGTTGGCTATTGATAAAAATTTAGCCAAAGCTGAACTAATTAAACAAAAATTACTTGTCGAAGATCTTGAGCATGAAATAGCCAGCGGAAAATATCAGCTTTCAGCCTTGTGGGCAGAGCCTCGCACTGACTTTACACTTACAGGTAACTTATTGCAGTTACCTAAAATTGTAGATTTTCAGTCACAGTTCGAGCGCTTTAAAAATGCGCCTCGTTTGATGCAGTTAGCAAGTCAAAAACGTATTGCACAATCACACATTGAATTAGCTCAAATTGAAGCAAAACCACAATGGCAATTTACAACAGGCTTACGTCGTTATGAATCAACGGATGACTATGGGCTCGTGGCCGGTGTTTCTATTCCGTGGGGAGCATCTGGCAGCAATGCCGGAACGGTCGCTAAGTTACGTGCCGAGCAAGATGTATTAACAGCGCAAGCGAAGAGTTTAACTCAACAAGCTAATAGCCAGCTTTATGCTTTGCTTCAAGAAGTTAAGCATTCTGTTCATGTAATTACCACCTCAAAAAATGAAATCATTCCCACGCTAGAAACCGCGCTTACCCAAGCAAAACAAGCATTTAACGTTGGTAAATTGAATTACAACCAGTGGAGTAGCGTGCGTCAGGCGCAATTAAGCGCGCAATTAGAACTACTTAGCGCTTATGAAAGCTTACATTTACAACATATAGAAATTCAGCGTCTTACTGGCGCATCGATAGAACAATGAGATTATTTATGAAAACGACAAACTTTATTTCCTCCATAACCGTTGCCGTATTACTCGGCCTCAGCGCGGGGGTACATTTACCCGCTAGCGCAGTATCAACACCTACTACAGAGCAAGCAGAGCCTGAAAAAGGGCCGCATAATGGTCGTATGCTTCGTGAAGGAAACTTCGCATTGGAGTTAGCGATTTTCGAAACAGGCGTACCACCTGAGTTTAGAGTATGGTTAACAGATAATAAAAACCCAATTAATCCCGACGATGTTGAATTAACGGTTACGTTAACCCGATTAGGTAATGTGATTGATGATATTAAGTTTATTAGCCAAAGTGACTTTTTACGTGGGGATATGGAAATTTACGAACCGCACTCTTTTATTGTCACAGTAAATGCGAGCTACCAAGGAAAAACATATCGTTGGCAATACGATAACCTAGAGGGGCGAACAAAAATCGAACCCGCAGTAGTAGATGCAATGGCGATTGAAACTGCAATTGCAGGGTCTCAAAAGCTTCATCAAACGATCCCTGCTTATGGACAGGTTTGGTTACCGCCGAGTGCGCACCGCACTGTTTTTGCACGTTTTGAAGGTGTTATTACGCACTTAAATGTAAAGCTTGGCGATAAAGTAAATAAAGGCCAAACTTTAATGACGATTGAAAGTAATGAAAGTTTAAACCCCTATGAGATAAAATCGCCTATTGCTGGTTTTGTCGCAAAACAAATGGCTAATTCAGGTGAGCAAACGAATAACCGTGAACTGCTTGTTATCACAGACGCGAGTCAATCTGTCGTTAAATTAGCTGTCTACCCGAGCGATTACAGCAAAGTATCTCAAGGCACTCTAGTGAGCATTAAGGCAGAAGGTAGTCTTGTGAATATTGCTGGTAAGGTATCATTTATAGAGCCAAAAGTTAGAAGTGATCAGGCAAGAATGGTGTGGGTTACGTTGGCACAACAGACTGAGCCTTTGTTGGAAGGGAGTTTTGTTAAAGCCGATATTGAAACTGCTTCTTTTGAAGTTCCTTTAGCGGTAAAGAAAATAGGCTTACAGAGCTTTCGTGATTTTACGGTCGTGTATGCAAAAGTCGCTGATGAATATGAAGTCAGGATGCTTGAGCTGGGTCGTTCAGATGCAACATGGATAGAAGTACTAGGTGGACTGCCTGCCGGTACCGAGTATGTTACTGAAAATAGCTATGTCATCAAAGCCGATATTGAAAAATCTGGCGCGTCACACGATCACTAGGAGAGCGTAATGTTAGAATCGATTTTACGCTTTGCTATAAAGCGCAATATCCTCGTTCTTGTCATGGTATTAGCCATTGCAGGATTAGGCTTATGGAATTTTACTAAACTGCCTATTGATGCAGTACCTGATATAACCAATGTTCAGGTTATGATCAACACCGAAGCGCCAGGCTATACGCCGTTAGAGGTTGAACAACGCGTTACTTTCCCCCTCGAAAACGCACTTGCGGGGTTACCAGGACTTGTAAACACACGCTCAGTGTCTCGTTATGGTTTATCTCAGGTTATTGCTATTTTTGCTGATAATACCGATGTTTACTTTGCTCGTCAGTTGGTTAATGAGCGGTTGTCTAGTGCACGTTCGGAGTTGCCGATAAACCTTTTACCTGAGCTTGGTCCCATTGCTACTGGATTAGGTGAGATTTTTATGTTTACGGTTGATGCTGTGCCTGGTGCTAAAAATCCCGACGGTAGTGATATAACCCCCATTGATTTACGAACAGTACATGACTGGACAATTCGCCCTCAATTAATGCGGGTACCAGGTGTTGTTGAAGTAAACCCTATTGGTGGTTACGAGCGTGAAATTCTCGTTGCGTTTAAACCTGAAAAACTACTGGCTTATAATCTTACCTCAGCAGATGTTGTTGATGCTATTGGTCAAAACAACCAAAACCAAGGCACCGGATTTATTGAAAAAAGCGGTGCGCAATGGTTAATTCGTGTCCCAGGTCAGGTTGCTGGTTTAACTGAAATCACTAATTTACCCATCAAAACCATAGACGGCAGTGCAGTGTTTATTAAAGATGTTGCCACTATAAGTGATGGCAAAGGATTGCGTACTGGTGCTGCTACACAAAATGGCCGCGAAGTGGTGATGAGCACCGTGTTCATGTTAATAGGTGAGAACAGTCGCACAGTTGCACAAGGCGTTGGTGAAAAGTTAAAAGAAATCAATGGCAGTTTACCCGAAGGTATAGTTGCAAAAGCCGTCTATGACCGAACTAAACTGGTAGATAAAACGCTTAATACTGTTCAAACTAACCTGCTCGAAGGGGCCATTTTAGTTATTGTTGTATTATTTATATTACTGGGGAATTTCAGAGCCGCATTTTTAACGGCTTTAGTGATCCCATTTGCAATGTTGATGACAATAACCGGTATGGTACATACGCGAGTCAGTGCAAACTTGATGAGTTTAGGGGCATTAGATTTTGGTCTATTGGTTGATGGTACGATAATTATCGTCGAAAACTGCTTACGTCGTTTAAGTATGAGAGGTGATACCCCTCTTTCTTTAAAAGCACGTTTAGACATTGTTTTTACGGCTACACGAGAGGTTATTCGACCCGCTTTATTCGGTGTATTCATCATCACCGTTGTTTATTTACCTATTTTCGCGCTTGAAGGCGTTGAAGGAAAAATGTTCCATCCAATGGCATTAACGGTTGTGATTGCTTTGCTTTGTTCAATGGCGCTTTCGATCACATTTGTGCCTGCAATGATCGCCCTATTATTTAAAAAGCCAATTAAAGAAAAACCTAATCATATTATGCTGGGGTTAAGTCGTATTTATAAGCCGGTACTCTCATTAGCATTAAAAGGCCGCTGGGCTGTGGTGCTAATAACTTGTTTACTCGTAACATTCTTTGGTTATCAAGCGACACGCTTAGGAAGCGAGTTTGCACCAAATCTTGATGAAGGAGACATTGCCATGCATGCGCTTCGTATTCCTGGTACATCATTAAGCCAAGCGATTGAGCTACAAAAAGTGTTGGAAGAAAAAATTACGCAGATGCCTGAAGTCGAGCGTGTATTTGCAAAAATTGGCACCGCAGATGTAGCAACAGATGCAGTACCCCCTAGCGTAGCCGATAACTTTATTATTCTAAAACCACGAGAGCAATGGCCAAACCCTGATAAGTCAAAAGCACAAATTGTTGAAGAGTTAGCAGCCTTAGTTAAGCCAATTCCAGGTAACCGCTATGAGTTTTTACAACCAATTCAAATGCGCTTTAATGAATTATTAGCAGGTGTACGCGCTGAGCTGGCAATTAAAGTGTTTGGTGATGACTTTGAAACACTTGCTGCGTTAGGTAAGGAGATTGAATCCGCTATTGGAAATGTTGACGGTATTGCCGATTTAATGGTAGAGCAAACAAGCGGGTTGCCAATGCTTGAAATTGTACCCAATACTGAAAAACTAAGCCAGTTTGGTATCAGCAAAGCACACATTCAGTCACAGTTAGCCACCGCATTAGGAGGGACTATTGCAGGTAAGTATTATCAAGGGGATATCCGCTCTAATATTGTTGTTCGTTTAGAAGAGCAGCAGCGTAATAATGTGCAAGAGATAGGTTACTTACCTATTAATTTACCTAATGGTCGCGCTGTGCCGCTCCAAGAGTTAGCAACAATCAAACTCACTAATGGCGCAAGTCAAATTAATCGCGAAAATGCTAAACGTCGTATTGTAGTGACTACCAATGTACGAGGACGTGACTTAGGAAGCTTTGTTGGAGATATTCAAACAATTATTGAAGATAAAGTCACTATTCCTGCTGGTTATTGGATTGAATACGGAGGAACGTATCAAAAGTTACAATCGGCCTCTGAGCGTTTGAGTGTGGTTGTGCCCGTTACATTGTTAATGATTATAGGCTTGCTTATTTTAGCTTTAAACTCACTTAAAGATGCTGCGATTATTTTTACCGGTGTGCCTTTAGCGCTTACCGGTGGAATTGCAGCACTGCTGTTACGTGATATTCCATTTTCAATATCTGCAGCGGTCGGTTTTATTGCTTTATCCGGCATTGCCATATTAAACGGCTTGGTAATGGTATCGTTTATTCGTGAATTACGCAGCTCAGGAATGGGGCTTAATCAAGCGATAACAGAGGGGGCATTAACACGTCTTCGCCCAGTGATAACTACAGCACTGGTTGCCTCATTAGGATTTATTCCTATGGCACTTAATACAGGGATTGGCTCAGAAGTACAGCGGCCTTTAGCAACCGTGGTAATTGGCGGCATTATTTCGTCGACCTTACTAACATTATTTGTGATCCCCGCACTGTATCGACTTTTACACAATGAAAAGGAGTCTATTTTGACTGAAAGTGAAACGTTGGAGCAACATGATGTCAACTAAAATAATAAACGTTAGCATAATGATTATGGTGCTTGTTTTGGCTTTTCTTAGCTTTGAGACCTTGGCCCATGGAGTTGATGACAGCACTCGCGCTTTTTTAGAGCAAAACCAAGGCGTACAGTTTGTGCCATTTATTTATATTGGTGCAAAGCACATGATCACCGGTTACGACCATATATTGTTTTTAATCGGTGTTATCTTCTTTTTGTATCGCAGTAAAGAGGTTTTGCTGTATGTCACCATGTTCACCATCGGCCACAGCACAACGTTACTATTAGGTGTGCTTGGCGATATTCAGATTAATGCCTATTTAATTGACGCTATTATTGGTTTTTCAGTTATTTATAAGGGCTTTGATAACTTAGGTGGGTTTAAGCGTTGTTTTAATTGGCAGCCAAATACAAAAATGGCGGTGCTTATTTTTGGTTTGTTTCATGGCTTTGGTCTAGCAACCAAGTTACAAGAGTTTCAATTACCCGAAGATGGATTACTGACAAACCTAATCGCCTTTAATATTGGCGTAGAGCTTGGCCAATTTTTAGCGCTCGCAGTTATTTTAATTGCCATTAATGTGTGGCGTAAACGGCCGTCATTTCATCGTTTTTCAACATTTATCAACGGTGCGTTAATGAGTGCCGGCTTAATGCTAGTCGGCCTTCAATTAACCGGCTATATAATTAATTAATTTAGAGAAATATATGCAACATACAGTTAGTTCAAAAACACTTATAAAAGCCAGTATCACCGCTTCATTAGTTGCGATAATCGCCTTTGTGCTATTTATCCTTCCGGCAGAATATAACATTGATCCAACCGGGATCGGTAAACAACTGGGCGTTACTAAAATAGCTCAGGCATCAGCGCAAAAACCACTTAAAACATCAGATTCATTGCAAGTGGGCAGTGATGAGTTTCAAACAATTGAAGTCACTATCCCTGCAAATCGCGGGGTTGAATATAAATTTGAGATGCAACAATATGAAAAAATGACCTACGAATGGATGACCGATGGCGCTTCTTTACATTTTGATTTACACGGAGAGCCAGCAGGAGACACAACCGGTTACTTCGAAAGCTATGCAATTGCCAATTTAAGCGAAATGAAGGGCAGCTTTACCGCCCCATTTGGGGGCTCACATGGCTGGTACTGGAAAAACAACTCAGATAACCCCGTAGCTATACAGCTTTTAGTAAAAGGACAATATAAAGTAATTGGCTTAAAACAATAAACTTAAAACTTAATAGGAGAAAACAATGAATAGATTAATTCCAATAGCATTAGTTTGTATTTCATTAATGAGTACTGGTGTTCTAGCACATAGTGATCATGGTCACGTTAGCGATCAACAAGCTATTAGTATTGCAGCTAAATCAATAAAGAAATTGGCCTTTAAAGACTATGGTTTTGAGGTTGGAAAACTAAATGATTCTTGGAAAGGTATTTCTTCAGAAGCATTTACTGTCGTAAACGAGAGCGATGATACTTTTATTATCCAAGCATCAAATGATAGTGAACAAGTTTATTTCAAAATAGCTAAAAATGGTCAGCTTGTAGATGTAAAATCGAAGAACGATTTCTAATCTAATTGTTAATTGGCACTGTGAGTTTTTACAGTGCCAATTAACTATTTATCGTCAAAAACACTTTTAGCTATTTAGCAATCGAAGTTGGTGAGGTCTTCGAAGTGTCAGAACAGATTGATGCTGGACTCAAAGAGATAATTCAGACTTTAGACTGAGTCAGGTACCCCCATAAATAAACTGTTCATTATATTTTTAAATTAAATACTTTACCTTCTACCTGGCAAGCATCCATATCCCAGCAGCGATCATAAACAGGTTTTCTGTAAGTGAAATAAAGCCTAACGGTACATTACTATCACCGCCTACACATGCACATTTGAGTTCGCGCTTATCTATATATACGGCTTTAAAAACAGAAACAGCACCAACACCACCAATAAATAATGAAATAGGAGCAATACTATATGCTGGCAACCCAGCTATCATTCCAATACCAACAAACGCTTCTAAAAATGGGTAAACATAGGCATACCTCACTACTTTCATCGCCACTAAGTCATAAGTGATAAATGAATTTGAGAAACTAAATAAATCTTGAAGTTTTTGTATTGCCAACACAGCCATAGTTAACGCAACAAATAGCTCCACGGTTTTCATGGAAATTAATCCATGACCCATTGCAAAACTAAATGCCAAACTTAGTAAAAATGCGACCGCGAAGATTACAATAACCGGGGTGTAAGTTGTACCTTGCTGTCCAGCTTTTGGCTTATCAAAGTAATCACGTAAGTCGTCATAACCACCGATACGTTTATCTGCAATAAATGTTTGTGGTGTGGTCTCTACGTTGTGCTTTGCTTTAAATTTATCTGTTTGTTCACGAGAAGATAATAAGTGATCATTAACATCATAACCCTCGCGTTCTAGAAGGTCTTTTGACTTTAAGCCAAATGGGCAAATATGCTCATCTGTTGCCATTCTATAAAGCTCTGCTGATTTACTCATGTTTAGCTCCCTTTTACGTATTCTTATAAAATTTTACTTAGCATTAAAATCCGGTACAGCTCTAGATTGTGCTTGTTCCTGAGTTTCTGCTAGGCCATTTTTTTCTATATCGTTCAGTAACCACTGCATCTCTTTAATCTCACGACGCTGTGCTTCAATAATATTTGTTGCAAGCTCTTGGACGCGCTTGTCTTTGATATTAGCTCTATCACTAGTCAGTATAGCGATTGAATGATGCGGTATCATGGCTGACATCCAAGACTGATCGTTGACCGTTATTTGCGAACGTACTAAAAATAATGCGCCTACAAAGCTAATAATGCTGATCCCTAAAACTACGCTGTTTTTCTTTTTATCCTTATACATATTTAGCATAAACAACAGCATAACTACCGCCATTGCAGCCCCCATATAAATAGCCATATAGGTACGCGTTTCACTAAAAAACACATGGCTTAGCTGATAACTATTCAAATACATTAGTACAAACATGACTAATGTTGATGTGGCTATCATTAAGAAAAATTTTAAATACTGTGACATTACAATGGCTCCTTTTCAGTTGTTCAACTTGTATTTTATTTATACTAAGGGGTATTACTTACAATTTATAAGGCGTAAGCCCACTATATATTTAATCATCGCATTAATACTTACGGCTAATTCAATAACTATGCCATAAGAGTTAAAACTGCACTGCGTATTTGCTGATATGCTTATAAGTATGTTGCTGTGAATCTTGAGTAAGTACTTCAATATTATATTTATGAAAACGATTGCCCATCTCCATACCTGGCGTGCCAACAGGCATTGCCGGAACTGTCAGCCCGATCGTTTTCTGAGGGTGTTGTTCAGCTAAAAACTGCTTTATATATTTAGCTGGCACGTGCCCTTCAAAAACATACCCATCGGCTGAAACAGCGCTATGGCATGAGCGCATATTTGGCTTTATTTGATATTGAGCTTTAATTAGCCCCATATCAGCAACATCTATTGCTTTTGTTTTAATGCCACTTTCATTAATATGCTCAATCCATTTTTTACAGCACCCACAGTTTTTACTTTTATAAACTGTCAACTCAATCTCTGTTTTATCTTTTTCTATGGCCTCTTGGACTGGCAATACACTGTGTGGGTTTTCCATACTTTTTACTGATATAGACACCGCCAACATCACTGAAAGTGCAGTTGTTATGTACGTTAATCGCATGTTACTTCCTTAATTTGACCAATGAATATGTGTGATTTTCCAGCCATTGCGGGTCTTTTTTAGAGTCATTGACTCCATACCCGTTGTGTTAATGGCTTTACCTTTGTAGCTGCCCATCGTTTCACTTCGCGAAATGGAGTAAGCGATATCACCACTTATATAAACCTGATGTTCTAATAGTTTGCTATTAACCGAACTGAGGTATTTCATATCCGCTAGCATGTGGTGATTTGCATATTCATCGGCAGAACGCTCAACGCCTCCGCCTTCAAAAATAATGACGTTATCAGCTAATAATGAGCGAGCTTTTTTTTGATCACTTTGATTTAATGCTTGGTGAAAGGCGCTTACTGCTTGCGCAGCTGGGGTATCGGTACCAACAAATAACACACGCTCATTTGCATGTTCCTCATTCTTGTGTGCGCTTACAGCTAGTGAGTTCAATGCGCCAAAAAGTAATAGCGATGTTATGATTATTTTTGCAGAGTTATTAAACATGTTGCTCTCTTTTTATTAAATTAATTTGGGGGACCAACAAGTGTGGTGAACACGCTTGTTGTAATAAGTACAAAAGCAGCTATCAGCATTTCTACACTGATGGAACGTTTTAGTGTACCTACATGCTGTTTTTGGGTGATTCTCGGAACTAAAATTAGTTTGTGCCAAGCCCCCATCATAAGCATCGCGCTCACTAGTAGCAGTTTTAGCAAAATTAATTGCCCATAACTTGACGTGAACAGCGCTGATAACGAATGCAGGTAATTAAGCAAAAGCGCTAAACCTGAAATAAGCAGCACAAATACAACGATGATGGCTAAGTGCCCAAACAGGTGCATTACCTTCTTAACTTCATGAACAGATAATATGGTACAGCTTTTATATAGTGGCCACAGTGACCCCACCCAACTTGCTATTGCAAGAAGGTGAAAAGTTAACATGCTTTTTACTAACCCATTTTCATTTGCACTGTGACCTGTGAAAGTGAAGCTATATGCAATAGATATAAGCAAAACCAACATAACTGTATTATTTATAACCACTGCAAAACGGTGCTTTATGTTAATGCGCCAATTAAGTGCAACAATCATAGCCACAAAAAGCGCTGCGCCTCTGAAAAGAGCTTGTTCTCCTATAACTGATTGCCAAACAATCTCTTGCATAAAAGGGTCTAGCATTCCCGCTACACCAGATTCTGCAATTGCACCAGCTTCAATTGGTACTTGTAAAATGACAGCAATAAAACCCAATGCCACACATTGAATTTGCCAGCGCTTTAAATACTGAGAGAAACTTATAAAGTGATGACCAGATAAATTACTGGCGATAATAAAACGAATTAAAAAAGTACCAGCAAGTGCGGCCAAAGCACTATAGCTTGCTAGCTTTAATAATAGTAAAAGTACTGACCATTCACTTACTTGTATCATGCTGCTACTTAATGATTGTGTTTGCTGTGGGCATTAGATTGTTCTTGCATCATATTACTTGACTCACTTTGATGTACCATAAAAGAAAACGAATCTGACATTTTATGTCCATCCCCCCCAAGTACTGTCCATTTAACCGTGTAGGTACCATGTGCTAAACTCGGCAGCGACCAATTAAAGTCTGTGCTTGGGGTGGAACTAGGTTTGAAATCAAAGTTTATTGATTTATTTTTTTCATCTTTGATGATGACTTTTGCTAGCCTTACTTCACCACCAAAAGTTAACGAAAGTTGCTCTGGGCTTTGCATTAACATGGCTTCTTGCGTAGGTGTTGATTGCTTGAGTGATATATGCGCTGATGCGGAAAATGTAAGCACTAAACCTAAAATAACTACTGCAGAATTAAATAACTTCATAATTACCTCTTATTTAAAATGATTAAAACCAAAATTTAATACCCGCAACAAATGCGGTGTTATTGCTACTTTGTCCACTTGATGTGGCATAGTCGGCGGTACTGCCAAATTTATTGCTCCATTCAACGCCAATATAGGGCGCAAACTGGCGTGTAAACTCATAACGAACCCTAAAGCCAATCGCGCTGCTTGATAGGCCACTTCCAAGTTCGTTTTGTTTATCGTTTTTGCCATAAAGTGTAATTTCGGCTCGCGGTTGTATAATTAACTTTTGCGTGAGTAGTAGTTCGTACTCTGCCTCTAACGTAAATGCGGTACTGCCTCGCTCACCTACGTACGCTGTCATATCAAGTTCAAACCAGTAAGGGGCTAAACCTTGTAAGCCAAAAGCCAACCATTGCCGATTTTCACCTTCTTTATTGTAATCAAGACGAACACCTGCTTGAGTATCCCAATATGCTGATACGGCGTGACCCCATAAAATATCGGTTTGGTTTTCCTCAAGGCTTCCTTCGCTGAAATCCCCCTCAGTTTTAACTACCAATCGATCAAAGGTAGTGCCGTACCATGCTTGTAAGTCAAATACACCTGCATTTGCTTGCTCGTTATATTCAAGACGATCGCCTAGTAATGCGTAAAATGGATGCTCATCAGCGAGTGTTAATCGCTCATTGCCCTCAAGCACATATGGGCCTTCTGTTAAAGTTGTTCCCGCAGAGTAAGCATGAGGGTCTCTTGCATCTTTAGGTGCATCTCCCCCTTGTGGTTGCATCTTAGCGCTACTCTTTTGTGCCATTTCACTTTGCGCTAATAAAGGGAAGCTAATTAATGAAGCCCCAGTTAACATTAATAAACCTAATGATTTAGATAGTTTTAATTGTTTCATGATACGACTACCTCTCTAAACATGCCGGCATCCATATGGAATAATAAATGACAATGCCAAGCCCAGCGCCCTACATCGTGAGGGGTGGTTAAGAAGCTGATTCTTTGTGCGGGTTGAACAGGTATCGTATGACGTCGCACTTGCACATCACCTTGCTCGTTTTCTAAATCACTCCACATACCATGCAAATGCATAGGGTGTGTCATCATGGTATCGTTTTGTAAAATAACTCTTAAACGTTGGTTATGCTTCATATGCACTGGCGTGCTTTTACCAAATTCTAAGCCATCAAATGACCAGCTATAACGCTCCATGTTGCCGGTTAAATGCAGCTCAATTTCAGCTTCTGGCTCTTGCTGGTTAGTGATCCCTTCAAGTGAGTGTAAATCTGCAAGTGTTAAAACACGGCGACCATTTTTACGTAAACCAATACCGGGATCATCAAGATTTGTTCTAGGCATATCAACGCGCATATCAACTGAGGCTCCATACTCCGTTTTTGCATGACGCACTTTAGAGCTGGCAACCGCCAATGGGTTTTCAGACATACCATGTTTGCTATGATCCATCGCCATTGCACCGTGGCCCATTGCGCTATGATCCATTTTTTTAGAGTTCATGCCTGACATCCCAGCCATTGCAGCATGCTCACCGCCGTGGGTCATATTGCCCATCATATCGGTCATCGTTAACCACTCAACAGGATCCAGAGCAGGTATTGGCGCATCAATATTAGGTGCCGTTGATAAAGTTCCTTTTGCGTAACCTGAGCGGTCCATGCTTTGAGCAAAAATCGTATACGCATCATTTTTTGGCTCAACAATCACGTCATAGGTTTCACCAGGGCCGAATCTAAATTCATCAACTGTCACTGGTTCAACGTTTTGCCCATCTGCTTGTACAACCGTCAGTTTTAGCTCGGGGATACGCACGTCAAAAAAGCTATTACTAGAGCCATTAATAAACCTTAACCTAAGCTTTTCACCGACTTTAAATAATCCACGCCAGTTTGCCATTGGAGTACTACCGTTCATTAAAAAAGTCATTGCTGATGCAGATAAATCAGCTAAGTCTGTAGGGTTCATTCGCATCTGATTCCACATTTTTCGGCGCTGTAGAGCATTTGAAATACTGCTGCTTGAAACGTCATCGAAAAACTCTGGAACAGTAGGTTGATTGAAGTTAAATACATCACTCTGTACTTTTAATTTACGGAACAGCGCCATAGGGTCATCATCAGTCCAATCAGATAATTGAATAACATGTTCGTTATCTGCACTAATAATATCGTTTTCTCGCGGTTCAATAATTAATGCACCGTACATGCCTGTCATTTCTTGAAAACCACTGTGGGAGTGATACCAATATGTACCGCTTTGCTGTAGCTTAAATTTATAAATAAAGGTTTCGCCCGGCATAATGCCTTTAAAACTGATACCTGGCACGCCATCCATCTGATAAGGTAGAATGATGCCATGCCAATGGATAGAGCTCGGTACTGATAAGTTATTTGTTACTCTTATAGTAACATCATCACCTTCTTTTAAGCGCAAGGTTGGAGCGGGTATAGAACCATTAATTGTTGTCGCCATACGTACTACGCCGGTAAAGTTAACCGGCGATTCATCTATGACCAGATCTATGACTTCGCCGCTTAATTCGGGCACAGTGCCTGTTAGTGTTCCTGCTACTAAAGATGATGCAGCATGTAACACGCTCGGAAAAGCAGCAAGTACACCACCTGCAATTATGCCTTGAACAAATCGTCTTCGTGGTGTGCTAACCTGTTGTGATGACTTTTTAAATCCCATTTCCTTACTCCTTCATAGCAGAATAGTTATTAAGTATAGAAAATAGACCTGTCTTTAACATGACGCGAACATTACAAAGTTGTAATCTTGATGTCATGTTGCTGTTACGGTGAATACGGCATAATCTTATAACAGACAATAATTATAACTTTAATAAAGGTTTTGCATGCGCTTACTAGTTGTTGAAGATGAAGTGAAAACAGGTGATTACTTAAAGCAAGGTCTGAGTGAAGCTGGTTTTCAAGTTTCATTAGCACGTAATGGGCTCGATGGGCATCATTTAGCAATGACTGAGTTATTTGATGTCATAATTTTGGATGTAATGTTGCCAGATGTATCTGGTTGGCGAATTTTACAATCTATTCGTGAAGTGAATAAAGACGTTCCTGTTCTTTTTCTATCGGCTCGTGACAGTGTCGATGACAGAGTAAAAGGGCTTGAATTAGGCGCTGATGACTACTTAATAAAGCCCTTTGCATTCTCTGAAGTGTTAGCAAGGGTACGCACGCTTCTTCGTCGCGGAAACGCGCATAAAACCGAAGACATCTTACAAGCCTGTGATTTAAAAGTTAATATTCAAAAACGGAATGTATTTCGTGCCGAACAACGTATACTCCTAAGCAATAAAGAATTTAGTTTACTTGAACTATTACTGCGCCGTGAGGGTGAAGTACTTCCTCGTTCACTAATCGCTTCTCAAGTTTGGGATATGAACTTTGATAGCGATACAAATGTCATTGATGTAGCCATTCGCAGACTCAGAAGTAAAGTTGATGATGGTTTTCCAGTAAAGCTAATACACACTGTGCGTGGCATGGGTTACAAGCTTGAGGTAATAGCTGATGAGCCTTAATGAAAAACCATTATCTTTAACAATGCGAGTGGTATTGTTTGTTGCTTTGACAGTGATAGGCTGCTTAACCCTCGTCGCTTCGCTTATAAGTAGCTCAATAAATCATCATTTTTTACAACAAGATAGTGGTGAATTAAAAGTTATCACACAGTCTGTCAAATCCGTTTTATCTAAGCCATACGCGTCGGAAAAAAACCTTAGAAATGCGTTATCTCAAGCCGTGGCGGGTCATCATGGGGTTTATTATCAAGTTAATACAGCTCAAGGAAGGCTTATATATAAAAGTACGGCAACAGACTTTAGCGAATTTGTTTTAAAAGTAACCACCTCAAACAGTTTTAACCAAAACAACATAGTTGAATGGCAAAAAAACACACATACTTATCGCGCTTTAGTGAGTGACTTTAGTACTGAGCAGCAACTTTATAAGATCACAGCTGCTATTGATATGAGCTTTCATTTACACTTTCTCAATCAATTTCAGCAAAGCCTTTGGGCTATTATGTTTGGTTCAGCGGTACTCATTTTATTGGTGGCTTGGTTTGCTATACATCAAGGACTCAACCCAATACGTGGTTTAAGCCAGAAAATGCATGATATCCAAACTAATAAAATGGATGTAAGGCTTGATGAAGGCCAAGTACCGATTGAGCTTGTTAATATGGTGCAATCTTTCAATGCAATGCTAGACAGGTTACAAGGTGAGTTTATCCGCCTATCAAATTTTTCCAGTGATATTGCTCATGAGCTACGTACACCGCTTACCAATATAATAACTCAAACACAGGTTGGTCTATCTAAAAAAAGACAATCCGAAGAGTACCAAGAGTTATTATTTTCTAACCTCGAAGAGCTTGAGCGGCTAACTAAGATGGTTAACGACATGCTTTGGCTGGCAAAATCTCAAAACGGCCTAATTAAACCAGCCCAAGATATTTTATCCAGCCATGAAGAAATTGAGGTGCTGTTTGAGTATTTTGATGCATTAGCTGAAGAGTCATCGCTGATACTTCATAAAGCAGGTGAAAACATCAGCTTTTATTGTGACAAGCTACATTTTCGTCAATTGTTATCAAACCTGTTATCGAATGCTATAAGATATGCACCGAAGGGGTCATCAATTACGGTATGTAGTGAAATAACATCTGCTGAAAAAGTATGTATCTGTGTGAGTAATACCGGTGAGAAAATACCTTCTGCACATTTACCTTATTTATTTGATCGCTTTTATCGATCAGATAAGTCTCGTCAACGCCATAGTGATGGCGCTGGTTTAGGGCTCGCTATAGTTAAAGCCTTAGCTGAAGCTAATGGCGGGAATGTAAAGGTTTGTTCAAACGATCAGAATACCTGCTTTAATGTTTATTTAAATTTATTTAAATAGTATTCATTTAATGTCAGCTATACTAATAATCGGCTCATGTGTTGAAACTTGCCTTTGACAATTGTACTTATTCAGTTAAATAATTATTTTACCTTTTCCACATTGTTAGTTCAGCCGCTTTATATTGATATTGTAGTATCGTAAGTGCTAACCCATTATGTTGAGCTGCAATATTTGTTATATGGCTTTTTAATTGTTGAACTTCATCAGGGTACATCTCATTTAACCTTGTTTCATTTTTTAGGCGATGCTTTAAGCAATTGAAGATATATTAATTTTTCTTCAGTAAAAATAACTCTGACTCAAGATCATTTATCTTTTTTAAGTGCTGGTGATTTGAAAGCGCTAGGGCATTGTGGGTAGAAGCCATTTGTGCCATTTGCTCTTTTAAGCTGGCTATTTCCGCTCGATATTTTTCTTTTAACCGTTTCTCGTTGGCAAGCTTTTCACGTAACTTAGTAACATCTGAGTTTTGCTGTGCTTGCTTTTTTGTTATAGCTTTTGATTTTAGTAGTTTAATTTTTTCAATGACGTCTGAGTAATAGTAAGCTGAGCCATTACCAAGGTTAGCTTCTTCCTCAACTGCAATGGCACTTAAACCTCGTTTGGCATCAATACGTACTGTATCGCCAGAAAGTATCCTGTCAATTGCGCTTAGAAGCTCTAACCTTGTATTCTCTGACTTACTCAAAGCTGTCTGATCTCAATTTCGGGTTTGTATGGAGTGTAGCTTATCTCAAAGTAGTCCATAACCTTTTCAGCTGCACGTAATTGCGTAATAAAATGGCTTAGCTGCGATTGAGATAGTTTAGTATGCTGCTCCATTTCAGTTATAGTCTCAACAATCCACTGATGTCGTTTTTGCCAAGCTTGTGCTTTAGTTTCGTCTATGACAACGTTCTCGCAGTTAAAACAGTTGGTTGGTGATACGACCTTTTCCATTCTGCATTCATAACCAGCCATGCAGTATGAGTGAAGTGTACCAGCAATAGATATTCTACCAGCAGATACTTGAGCATAAAGAGCATCCCAGGATGAGTATTTAACAGCGGTATCTTCTCTATCTTTAACAACATCTATACCTTTCTTACCATATAGCTTGTCATCTGAGTTATACCACTGATGCAATAGTTGTGTAGTGACTTCTCTATCTACTTCTTGAAGTAAATTATTGAGTTCTGAATCCACTTTTACATGTTTTATTTTGGCTGCTACGCCGCCTTCTGAGTACCACTGTGCCATTGGTAAATACAGGTGCTTGTATTGCTGCTTAATAGCGACGTCAGATAGTAAGTTGTAACGTTTGCCAAACACCGCAAAAGTTCGTCTGAGTTGATGGGTTGTAAAAGCCCAAGGCTTACCTATAACTATCTTTTGCTTGTAAGCGTGTGTGTTTAGGTTTGGATTTAGAAGTTTAAACTCTTCATAATCTTGCTCATTTACGATGGCGCCAGCCTCTTCTACTAACTGCTTATGATGAAGGGCAAAAGGTGGACCTGTCAGCATGTTTGGCTTTCTGCATTTCATTTGTTGAACTAACCAGATGCTTGAGGCTCTAGCATTTTCAACTCGGTCATCTGAGAGCATGAGCTGGGTTCTCATATTTTGTGTCAGTAAAGATGCTAGTTCTATTGCTTTTCCAGTTATTGGAGATGTCAACCATTCTGCTTTTTCCGGCACTGCGGGGGTCATTTTACTATGATAGGACTGAAGTGAATAAAACACTTGGTCTTTTAGTTTTAACTTTTTGAAACTATCAGGATGTAAGCTATAAATCTCGCTTCTTCTCATGCCTGAAAAGGCACCACAGATTATAAAGCAGCAAGTAAGAATATGGGAGTATAACCAATTGAATCTTCGTATATCACTAGGAATTAACTTTTCTGTATCGGCGTTGGAAATATAGCTTTTAAGTATATTGGTAGAAGTTTGGGGTTTAGCTTTAGTTATCTCAGCTTTGTAGTGAGGGGAATCAGATGTTAACCAATTCCATTGTCCTGATTTTATTTTGTTATCTACGGCCGCTTTACCAATTTCATAGTTTTCTTGCTGCTCGGTATGGATAGCTAATAATGTATCTCGAATAGGATAGTAAGTATCTATATACTCGATAGCCTTTGTGTATATGAGTTGCATCAAGCGTGATGGAATGGCATAAAATTGCTCGCTTTCTAACTTTGTAGGACATCCTAGCTGACGGCCTAATTCTGTAATTGATGTTGTTAAAGGTAATGATAGTTTTATGGGGATTTGGTTTCTTATAGCCTGAATCCAATTTAATGCAACAATGAGTTTGGAAATATATCTTCCACACATTTTAAGTGACTTTAAATATTCGCAAAACCTAGAAAACTGTATGGGATGGTTAAGGACACAGATCGAATCTGCTTTGATGGATTCTATGTATTTATATACTTGGGTTAAATTGATATTTCTCTCTAAAAATGTTGTGGTTTTTATCGTTGCCCCTTGCCTTAAAGTGCCTACAGCAAACAAACCAAGGAATGCGAGTAACTTTTGTTCTTGTAATAGCGAAGTGGTTGTTAAATGTGTAAATGAGGCGCGTTTTTTAGAAACAATTTTTGCATCTACATAGTGTGTTAAATCCCATGTGTTATCGCCAAAGTAACTTATGGTTTTACCATTTTGGTCAATCATTACTGGGATTTTGTTTAAATTGTCCCAATCCTTATTTTCAAAATACTGTATTGCCTGTTCAACAAAAACAGTATTCTCTTTTATAACTTGTTCTGGTGCAGCAAGTAACGGTTTCATAGCATTTCCTTATAAAACCAAATTAAGCGTATCGGGCCAAAAAGGGTGGCGACCAATTGTATGTAGCTTCCGCTCAGCTTGCCTGCGCACTTTTAAGTCGATACTAAAAAGCACTTGCTTTATTTTTCTTAGTACTCGATCAAAATTGTTTTTAAAGTGTGACATGTTGAGGTGATCTTCTTTGGCATCCTCTAACGCTTCATAAAAACTCAATAAACACCAAATATCATCAACTTCTTCAACCAGCACTTGATTTGGGCAGGAAAAGCAATTTAATAAGTCTGCACAGGCAAGATGGGTCATGTCAACGCTATCGATAGAGGCCTTTCGTCGAAAACGGTCACCATGGTTATCAAAGGGGTCTTTGCAACCTGTACCTAAAGGTGTTTTTTGACCATTCCCTGATTTAGCATAGCGGTTTACGAATTCATCATAGGGTAGTATTTCTAGATTCATTTGCTCAAGAGTTTGTTCTCGTGCTCTACTAATATCGCCACATTTAATTGCATTTTCTAAGGTGTTAGCTGTGGCTTGAAGTTGGGCGTTATTTTCTGACTCGTTACCTCTGCTATAGTGCTTTCGAACTACATCAGGTGTGTTATTGAGCAACATGGATGTTTCGAGTGAGTTTCCTGTGAGTGCTAAGTAATTAGATGCACCTGTAGCTCTAAAGCGTTTAGCTTCAGGCCTAAGTTGTTGACCATTGTCATCAGTCAAATCGAATATATTAATTAGCCAATTCATATTGGAACGAATATGCGTTGGGCACAAGGGCTTATTTATCCCGTTTAGACATTGATGAAGTAGTCTATTGGCATCTGGAAACAGCACGTGCGTAAGGGTGATAAGGTCATTAATAAAATTTAGCGCATGCTTTGGAATGTCTGTGCTAAGATTATCGCCGAGCTCGATGGTAACAAATTTATTAGCTCTCTTCTTTAACGCTGTTTGCACAAACCACTTACCTTGCTGTCCCTTTTTTTGTGAAGCTTTGGGGATATCCATATCTCTTATCGTACTAGCGTTTGCCCATGTGTAATAGGCAAGTAAGAAATATGCAGCACAGTAACACTTGGTAATAGCACCACTTACAGGCACTTCGATTTTATTAAAAGAAAAGCTCGCGTATTGGTCGCTTCTCCTTGCTTGAATGTATTCTTTAGGTGAGGTTTGAATTTGCTTGGAAAGCTGAAAATATAGTTCTTTTAGTATTTTAATTAACTTTTTCAATTCAGATTCTGAGTATGCTTGAGTTGGATTTATTTGGCTGCGAAATAGTTTGAATTTAGAAAACCACTCATCAACAGGGTGATCTAGCATCTTCATTATTGTTCTTATACTACTTAATTCACCTTTTGCTGTGTTTGAACTTTTGCTGCCAATTCTAACGCTGTGAACTAGAGCTGTTTCAAATGCATTGATACCCTCTTTTGAATCTGGATTTACTGGAATACTGTCACAAATATTCACATACCGTGTAAATGTTCTAAAAAGGGTATTCATTGTTGTGTCAGTATATTCTGTATTAGCTTTGAATGCTTGATACCACTTAATAATTTGGTTGTCTCGGTTAAGCAAAGTACCCCGATGCATTTCAAAAAGTTTAGGCACGCCTTTGTATCTAAATCTTTGAAAGTCTGGGTATACAAATTGATCACCATAAATATTTAACTTAAGTTTAAGGTCAATATTTAAATTTGATTTGTTAATCACGAGAGATCCTCATTAATGACTGACTCCATAACTTGATCTAAAAAGCAAACTGCACGTATCGATGCCTTGCTTCGGTTTATAAAGTTCAGGTATCGCCAAGTTGTTTTCTCATCTTTATGTCCCATCCACCCCATGATTAATGACATAGCATCGAATGGTGACAACCCAACTTTTTCGTCTAAAAGGGACGCAAGGCGAAATGTACCGTAAGTTGCACGTAAATCGTGAGTTCTATGCTGAAAGTGGGTATTTAGCTCATTGCGTATGTAATTACGAGTTAAGCTAAAGTGACGCTGTATTGCATTGGTAGTATATGGTTTACCTCGATTGGTAATTAATAATTCCGTAATCGGTTTATCGGTTTTAGACTCTCTTTTCTGGCGACGCTCACTAATCAAGTAGCGATGCATCTTGTTCATTAACAGTGTTGGAATTTCGATAGTTCTGACTGAGCCAAATTTGGTGAGTACACCGTTATGAGGTCCTATACTAACTTGAATATGGTATTTATTCGGGTCACATCTATTCACTAGATTAGCAGGAAAGGTGCAGGCTTCTTCTATACGAAGGCCGCACATGAGTTGTAATAGTTGATGTATTTGGAACTCAATTGACTGTTCTTTGAGTGCTCGCGAATATAATTTTACCTCATCTTCTGTAAGGGGATTCAAGCTTTGCTCTGGTGTACGCCTTGGGACCCTGATCCTTAAGTCTGAGCTTCTAACAACATAATTACGATTGATATGCGCAAGCATCCCAGTCGTTTTGATGCTAACAAACTCTACTTCAAATGGTTTATTTTCCTTAGAGAAGTTAATTAACCTCTCGTAATATGCCCACTCGTAGAATTTAATTATATGGTTCATATATACAGCTGCTGTTGAACTATTTAGCTCACCGGCTTTCACTGAGGCCAAAAGATCTTGGTTTCGGAAAATATATGTGGGCTTATTTGATTTGATAGTTGGAAAGTCTTTCCAAGAGAGTTCATGGCTTTTTAAAAAGCGCCAATATCGACTTATGGCACGAACGTTTGAATTGATGTTTTTTGCGCGCTTAACGTTAATGAGGTGATTCATCCAAAGGTTTATTGGCATGACGTATTCACCATCTTCATAAAAAGTTGGAAAGCCTTTTAGCTGAATGCTTGATTTTGTTTTGCAAAAGGGAGTTTGGATCTCAGTTTTAAAATCATCTGATTGAACTATTGTGAGCATGAAAAAGCCGACCAAAAATTGTACGTTACTTGGTCAGCTTAGTTCGTTTTCCAGAGTTAGCAAATGTAAAGTTTCACTTTTCCAGAGAAAAATTTACATAGTAACAAACTCTTCCGACCCTGTTGGGTGTAGTGCGACAACCGCATCAAAATCGGCTTTAGTCGCGCCCATTTTCATGGCAACAGCAAAGCCCTGAATCATTTCATCAACGGTGAAACCGATACCGTGTAAGCCCACAACTTTTTCATCATCGCCTGCACACACTAACATCATGTTACATGCTTGGCGATGCTGAGTAACTGCGGTGTACATAGCCGCAAAGCTTGATTTATATACTTTTACATTTTCTTCGCCGTACTGAGAAATCGCCTCTTGTTCAGTTAAGCCAATGGTGCCGATAGGTGGATGGCTAAATACCACGGTTGGTACTAGGCTGTAGTCCATTTTCAAATCGTTCGGCAATTCTTTATTAAATAAACGCTCAGATAGAGTACGACCCGCTTTTACAGCAACCGGTGTAAGCTCAATACCATTTTCGATAATATCACCCACAGCGTATACATTTTCAGCTGTGGTGTTTTGGTATTCATCTACTTTTACATAACCGCTTTCGTTTACTTCTACGCCTGCTGCAGCAAGGTTAATTTTATCGGTTGTTGGTGTACGACCAATCGCCCAAATAACTTGATCAACATTTTCGCTGTAACCATTCTCAAAATGAATCGTTAAGCTGCCATCAGCCTCTTTTACCACCTCTTTTGGTGAACACGCAGTGTGCAGAGTAGGGCCTTCTTTTGTCATAATATCAACCAGTGTGTCGATAATGTATGGGTCAAAGGTACGCAGTGGCTTGCTCTTACGAACAAATAAATGGGTTTGTGTCCCTAGGCTGTGCAGCACACCTGCAATTTCTACGGCAATATAACCGGCACCAACAACAGCAACACGCTTAGGTTGTTCGTTCAGCTCAAAAAAGCCGTTTGAATCAATACCGTGTTCAGCACCTGGAATATTAGGAATAGTAGGGCGGCCACCAACGGCGACTAAAATGTGATCGGCAGTATAGTGCTCGCCATCTACTTCAACAGTTTTACTATCCACAAACTTTGCAAAGCCTTTGATCACAGTTACGCCATTTTTAGCTAAACCATTATCATAGCCTTTGTGAATACGGCCAATATAGGCTTCACGGCTTTCTACTAACTTTGACCAGTCAAAGCCTTTAACTTCAACATCAAAACCGTAATCAGGAGCATAAAGATTAATTGCTTCAGCAACTTGAGCACCATGCCACATTACTTTTTTAGGAACACACCCTACGTTTACGCAGGTGCCACCCATGTGTTTAGCTTCAATTAATGCTACTTTTGCGCCACGCATTGCTGCACGGTTAGCTGATGCAATACCACCACTACCGCCACCAATTGCAATGTAATCAAAATGCTGAGCCATGTTTAATCCTCTAAATATTAATTTAACTTTTCTGTGCTGATGATAGCATATGCGATGAGCAAGTCACTTGTTCGGGGCTGCTAAAATCTATCAAACATCCTTCATCAAACGAAAGATATGCTATTTCAGATCAAGCTGCTAAGTGATCATTTACAGATACACACTCGTTAACTAGTAAAGCAGGTTTGCCCTTGTATTTACGTATTTTGCCCCAACTTAAATTTTTATATTTTGCATAAACCGAGAATCACTATGACCAATGCACATACTAATCCCCTAATCGGGCTTGAAGGTTTACCGCCTTTTTCAAAAATAAAGCCTGAGCATGTTGTCCCGGCACTAAAAAAAGGTATTGAGCACTGTCGCAGTGCAATTAATGATGTATTAGCAAAGCAATCATACACCTGGAATGATTTAGTATTACCCCTTGAAGAAGCTGACGATAAACTATCGCGATTGTTTTCACCGGTATCGCATTTGAACTCAGTAATGAACAATGATGAACTTCGCGAAGCCTACGAGCAATGTTTACCGCTTATTTCTGAATATTCTACTTTTGTTGGTCAGCACCAAGGTTTGTATGAGGCTTACAACGCACTTTATAACAGTGACGAATTTAAAACACTCACTACTGCCCAGCAAAAAACCATTACTAACGCATTACGTGACTTTAAGCTTTCAGGTATTGCGTTAAATCCTGAGCAGCAAAAACGCTACGGTGAAATTAGTGCGCGTTTATCAGAGCTTGCTTCAAAATTTGGTAATAACGTGATGGATGCCACGCTTGCATGGCATAAGCATATTACCGATGAAAGCCAATTGGCTGGTTTACCAGAATCAGCGCTTGCATTAGCGGCCGATACGGCAAAAAGTAAAGACTTAGAAGGCTGGGTATTTACTCTCGATTTCCCATCTTACTTACCTATAATGACTTACGCAGACGACCGTGAACTTCGCAAAGAAACATACACCGCGTTTTCTACTCGTGCATCCGATCAAGGTCCAAATGCAGGAGAGTTTGATAACTCGGCGATTATGAGTGAAGAGCTGGCACTGCGTCATGAGTTAGCACAATTACTTGGCTTTAATAATTACGCCGAAAAATCTTTAGCTACAAAAATGGCAGAATCACCTGCACAGGTATTTTCATTTTTAGAAGACTTAGCTGCTAAATCTAAGCCACAAGCAGAGCAAGAGCTTAAAGAGTTGCAACAATACGCAGAGCAACAGCACGGTATTAGTGAACTACAGGCATGGGACTTTGGTTATTACAGCGAAAAGCTAAAGCAAGAAAAGTACGCGATTTCAGATGAAGTATTACGCCCATACTTCCCTGCCGATAAAGTGCTCAGTGGTTTGTTCGAAACTGTTAACCGCTTGTTTGGTATTACTGTTAAAGAGCAAAAAGACATTGATACTTACCATAAAGATGTGCGCTTTTTTGAAATTTACGATAGCAACAATACTTTACGTGGCCGTTTTTACTTAGATTTATACGCCCGTGACCACAAGCGTGGTGGTGCGTGGATGGATGACTGTATGGGTCGTAAAGTGCGTGCTAATGGTGAACTTCAAACACCAGTTGCTTACTTAGTGTGTAACTTTAATAAAGCGATTGGCGATAAGCCTGCTTTGTTTACCCATAATGAAGTAACCACACTGTTCCATGAGTTTGGTCACGGCATTCACCACATGTTAACTCAAGTAGATGCAGCGCCTGTTGCTGGTATTAATGGTGTAGCATGGGATGCCGTTGAATTGCCAAGTCAGTTTTTAGAAAACTGGTGTTACGAAGAAGAAGCCCTAAGCTTTATTTCAGGCCACTTCGAAACCGGTGAGCCATTACCAAAAGAGCTACTAGATAAACTATTGGCCGCTAAAAATTACAACTCAGGTATGCAAATGCTAAGACAACTTGAGTTCTCGTTATTCGATTTTAAAATTCACCATGACTACGTGGCAGACAAACCATGTAACATTCAAGCTGTACTTGATGATGTACGCAGTCGTACCTCAGTCATTAAGCCGCCAGCGTTTAACCGTTTTCAGCATGGCTTTAGTCATATTTTTGCGGGCGGTTACAGTGCAGGCTATTACTCGTATAAATGGGCTGAAGTACTTTCGGCTGATGCCTACTCTAAATTTGAAGAAGAGGGGATTTTTAATCCACAAACTGGCCAAGCGTTTATGCAGCATATTCTTGAAAAAGGCGGCAGCGAAGAGCCAATGGCACTGTTTAAAAACTTCCGTGGTCGTGAGCCAAGTGTAGACGCACTACTACGCCATAGTGGCATTGCCGCTTAGGGTCTGTTGAGCTTTGCGGATTAAAATATAATTACAAAAGCGCCCCAGAGGCGCTTTTTTATTTAATTACTCAAACACAACTAAGTAAACAACAAACGCAGCTAGAACCTGAGAGCGAAAATAACGATATTGAGTTGTTTTAAACTAGAGATCGTATATTGGCTTTGTTTGGGTATAATAACGGTGAAATTTATCATCGGAGTGTGAAGTGGTTATACAGTGTGCGTTTAAAGAGTGTCGACCTTATTTAAATGAGTTAGAAGCACGCTTTGGGCTTGCTCAATGGGCAGAGCAAAGCAGTGGTTTTAGCTTGCATTACGATGATAAAGGACTAAGCCTGTATAAAACTGACGAGCCAAAATTAGGTGCTATTAACGTAGACTTTATAACTGGTGCCGTTGCACATAGGCGTAAATTTGGTGGTGGTAAAGGGCAATCAATTGCCAAAGCCGTTGGTCTTAATAAGGGCGCAACGCCAGTGGTACTCGATGCCACAGCAGGCCTTGGACGCGACGGTTTTGTGTTAGCCTCATTAGGCTGTAAAGTAATTTTACATGAGCGCCACCCCGTGGTTGCTGCACTGTTATATGATGGCTTACAACGTGCTTATAACGATAGTGAAATTGGCCCATGGATGCAGCAAAAAATGAGCTTAATATTTGGCTCAAGCCATACCTTACTTGCTCAATGTGACAGCATGCCCGATGTGGTTTACCTTGATCCAATGTTCCCGCACCGTGAAAAATCAGCGCTGGTTAAAAAAGAAATGCGGGTATTTCAAGAGTTAGTGGGTGGCGATACCGACGCCGATGATTTATTCGAGTTTGCCTACCCCCTTGCCAGTAAGCGTGTAGTAGTGAAACGCCCCGATTACGCACCATTTTTAAATGATAAAACCCCGAGTATGCAAATCAAAACCAAGAAGAACCGCTTTGATGTATATGTAAAAGCCGCGATGGTTTAGGTTAACGGGCTACGAGCGACGGGCTTCGAGCCTAAAACGTGTGCGAGGTAAACTAAGGCTGATGGGGTGGCGCACACTATTTTGTAGGCGGGGTTTTATGCCGCGCATAGGGTAAAGGCTCCGAGGGTTTAATTAGTGTTGTGTAACTGCCTATTATAATTTGCTCTATCAAGAGTTGAAATTTTAGGTGATGAATAAATAAATGACGAATTGCGTTTTAATTAATACCAACCACAATCCTGCCGAACCCCGAACCCCGAACCCCGAACTGATCTTTTAGATCTCGACTATTGAATATAGGATCTCAGCGCGTTTTCATGCTAGAATTTGCGCAATTTTTTTGTACTCGATAAGTAGCACTGTAATGATCTTAGATGATATTCGCATCGTTTTAGTAAACACATCACATTCTGGCAATATTGGTTCTGCGGCACGTGCCATGAAAACCATGGGATTATCAAAGTTATACCTTGTTGATCCAGCCTGTGAAATAGACAGTCATGCAAGCGCACTGGCTGCAGGTGCTACAGATGTACTTGGTAATGCTGTTGTTGTTGATACGGTTGCCGATGCCATTGCTGATTGTGCATTAACTATTGGTACTAGTGCTCGCTCGCGTACATTGTCGTGGCCTATGGTTGAGCCGCGTGAATGTGGTGAAAAGCTTGTTGGCGAAGCTGTAAATGGCCCTGTAGCACTTGTATTTGGCCGTGAAAACAGTGGCTTAACAAACGAAGAATTACAACTGTGTAATTACCATGTGTGTATTCCTGCTAACCCAGAATACAGCTCGCTAAATTTAGCCATGGCAGTACAAACCTTATGCTATGAAACGCGTATGGCATTTTTAAATCAACAGCCTAAAGCGGAACAAGAAGAAGACGAAACCCTATATCCATCGTCTAAACAAACAGAGCTGTTTTACGAACACCTTGAAGACACTTTGTTTAAAACAGGCTTCATCATTAAGCAGCACCCAGGCATGGTAATGACTAAGCTACGTCGCTTGTTTAATCGTGCTCGCCCTGAAGATGCTGAAATGAACATATTACGAGGTATTTTTACCTCAATTAATAAGTCTATAAAATAGTAATTAGTTATAAATAGCGCCCTTTATTACTCCACTAATACTTGACTAAATTACTCAGGTAATTACAATAGACCCAATACTTGACCAAAACAGTCGGGTATTACAAGTTTATCGGCTGGCATTCAAGGCTAGCCAATCAGGATAATACTTGACTAATCTACTCTGGTAATTAAAATTTGCACTCTTTTGTGCGGGGGCGTTATGAAGTTAACATCAAAAGGCAGATATGCCGTTACAGCCATGCTGGATGTTGCACTACATGCAAATATAGGCCCTGTAGCGCTTGCAGATATTTCGCAGCGCCAAGAAATTTCTTTGTCTTATCTTGAGCAATTATTTGCCCGTTTACGTAAAAATGGGCTAGTGAGTTCTGTTCGAGGTCCTGGTGGGGGCTATTTACTAGGACGTGAGGCTGACGTAATTTCAGTTGGCGATGTTATCAATGCGGTAGATGAATCTGTTGACGCTACACGGTGTCAGCGAAGCAATACTGGTTGTCAAAGTGGTATGCGTTGTTTAACCCATACATTGTGGTCAGACTTAAGCGCACGAATTGAAGAATTTTTAAATAATATTACCTTAGCTGAACTGGTCGAAAAGTCGGACGTTAAAGCGGTCGCTCTTCGCCAAGAAAACAGCGTTAATGATGCAATTAAGCAGTTGGAAAATATTCAAGTAAGCTGTCAACTTTAAGGTTGACCTGCAGCGGAGAGAGAAATGAAGTTACCGATTTATTTAGATTACGCAGCAACTACGCCCGTTGACGAACGAGTTGCCAAAGAAATGATGCAGTGCCTGACTATGGACGGTAATTTTGGTAATCCAGCATCGCGTTCACACCGTTTTGGTTGGCAAGCTGAAGAAGTCGTTGACCAAGCACGTACTGACATTGCTGATTTAATTAATGCAGACCCACGTGAAATTGTATTCACATCGGGTGCAACAGAATCAAATAACCTTGCTATTAAAGGTGCAGCTCAGTTTTACAAGAAAAAAGGTAAGCATGTTATTACCGCTAAAACTGAACACAAAGCGGTTATCGACACATGTCGTGAGCTTGAGCGTCAAGGGTTTGAAGTAACCTACATGGACGTTGAAGAAAACGGCCTACTTGATCTGCAAAAATTAGCAGACACCATGCGTGACGACACCGTGCTTGTAAGTATTATGCATGTAAATAACGAGCTAGGTGTAATCCAAGACATCAATACTATTGGTGAAATGTGTCGCGAACGTAAAATTATGTTCCACGTAGATGCAGCACAAAGCGCGGGTAAAGTTTTAATTGACGTGCAACAAACCAAAGTAGATTTTATGTCATTCTCGGCGCACAAAGTATACGGCCCTAAAGGCGTAGGTGCTTTGTATGTTCGTCGTAAACCACGTGCACGTTTAGAAGCACAAATGCACGGTGGCGGCCATGAACGTGGTATGCGTTCTGGTACATTAGCAACCCATCAGTTAGTAGGTATGGGCGCAGCATTTAGAATTGCAAAACAAGATTTTGAAAAAGATCACGCACACATCAGTGCGTTGCGTAAACGCCTAATCGACGGCATTTTAACGGATATGGACGAAGTGTACTTTAACGGCACGCAAGACCAATCAGTACCTGGTATTGTCAACATTAGCTTTAACTTTGTTGAAGGTGAGTCGTTATTAATGGCTGTTAAAGATATTGCGGTATCGTCAGGTTCAGCCTGTACATCTGCAAGTTTAGAGCCTTCTTACGTATTACGTGCATTAGGTCGCAACGACGAGCTAGCGCACAGCTCGATTCGTTTTAGTATTGGCCGTTTTACCACCGAAGAAGAGATTGATTACACCGTTGAGCTAATGAAAAACTCGATTGGCCGTTTACGTGAAATGTCTCCTCTTTGGGAAATGCACCAAGAAGGTGTTGATTTAGATTCAGTTGAATGGGCGCACCACTAATTAGTGGAGCCCATACCTAGCAGGTAGTGAGGATAGAATTATGGCTTACAGTGATAAAGTAATCGACCACGTAGAAAACCCACGTAACGTAGGTGCTCTAGACAAAAATGATCCGTCAGTGGCAACGGGTATGGTAGGCGCACCAGCATGTGGTGACGTAATGAAATTGCAAATTAAAGTATCGGCAGACGGCGTTATTGAAGATGCAAAATTCAAAACGTACGGCTGTGGTAGCGCAATTGCTTCATCTTCACTGGTAACAGAGTGGGTTAAAGGCAAAACATTAGACGAAGCTGCGACTATCAAAAATACCGATATCAGCGCAGAGCTAGAATTACCACCAGTGAAAATTCACTGCTCAATTTTAGCCGAAGATGCAATTCAAGCAGCAATTGCAGATTACAAAAGCAAACATACAAACTAAGAGATATTCATGGCAGTGACATTGACAGATGCGGCAGCAAACCGCGTACAATCATTTTTAGCAAACCGTGGTAAAGGCATTGGCCTGCGAGTTGGCATTAAAACGACGGGCTGTTCAGGTCTTGCTTATGTTCTAGAGTTTGTTGATGAGCTAAACGATGACGATGAAACATTTGCGGCCAAAGGCGTTACCTTAATTGTTGACGCTAAAAGCTTAGTTTATATCGACGGCACCGAGCTCGACTACACTAAAGAAGGTTTAAATGAAGGGTTTAAATTTAATAACCCTAACCAAGCTGATGAGTGTGGCTGTGGCGAAAGCTTTACAGTTTAAGCTCAAACTTGTTTTAAGATATAAATAAGCCCTGCCAGTTAATGTAGGGCTTTGTCATTTGTGAGAAGTTATGCGTTATTTTGAGTTATTTGCAATACCGGTTGACTACAATATTGACTTAGCAATGATCAACAAGCACTACTTAGAACTTCAACGTGCTGTACACCCTGATCGTCATGCTAATGCCAGCAGTCGTGATAAATTAATGGCCGTACAAAGTACCGCTGAAATTAACGACGCATTACAAACACTTAAGCATCCGGTTAAACGTGCTGAATATATGTTGAGTGAGCTGGGCGTTGATATTCGCGCTGAGCAGCAAACACTGCAAGATCCCATGTTCTTGATGCAACAAATGGAACTGCGCGAAGAGCTTGAAGAACTTCCCTCTGCAAGTGATCCAGATATCGCTATTGCTAATTTTGAGTCGCAAATAAAGCAATTAAAAGCCCAGTATAGCAACGAATTGGCTGAGCAACTTGCAAGCAACGATGAGCAACAATATCAACACGCTGCTGACAACATTCGCAAATTAAAATTTGTATATAAGTTACAAGACGAACTTGAACGCATTGAAGACAGTTTATTTGACGATTAATTACTTGCTGCAAAGCGAGCAACACGAGTTTAAAGAGCATTATGGCATTATTGCAAATTGCTGAGCCGGGGCAGAGCGCGGCACCACATGAACACAAATTAGCCATTGGAATTGATTTAGGCACTACAAATTCATTAGTGGCAACCGTACAAAGCGGCGAAGCACGCACTATTACTGATGAGTCAGGCGAAGCGATGTTACCCTCAGTGGTTCGTTATCAAGCTGGCGGCATTACCGTGGGTAATGATGCAATGCAAGCAGCTACACTCGATCCGGTTAATACGCTTATTTCAGTGAAGCGCTTTTTAGGTAAAACGCAAACCGAAATAGAACAAAGCTATGGCCAACTGCCTTATCAGTTTTGCGATGATGATGGTGCATTGGCTATCGAAACGGCTGCGGGAAAAATCAGCCCAGTTAAAGCCTCAAGTCATATTTTAAATGCTTTAAAAGTACGCGCTGAGCAAAGCTTTGGTAATCAAGATATTTTAGGGGCAGTGATTACGGTACCAGCTTATTTTGATGATGCACAGCGTCAAAGCACCAAAGATGCGGCTGAGCTTGCCGGTATTAATGTACTGCGCTTACTAAACGAGCCTACTGCCGCTGCCGTTGCTTACGGTTTAGATTCAGGGCAAGAAGGTATTATCGCCGTTTATGATTTAGGGGGCGGTACTTTTGATATCTCTATTCTGCGTCTTAATAAAGGCGTGTTTGAAGTGCTGGCCACCGGTGGCGATTCTAGCCTAGGCGGCGACGACTTTGACTCATTATTAGTTGATTACCTAAAACAAGAAACCGGCGTGACAAGCTTATCTCCTTCGGTATTACGCTTATTCATTAATAAAGCCAAAGCCTGTAAAGAAGCACTCAGCCAATACGAAAAAGTGAATGTTGGCCTTGAGTTTGACGATGAAAAATACATGGTTGAAGTAACGCGAGAAAAATTTAATGAGCTCGCTATGCCACTGGTTAAAAAAACGCTCCGCTCATGTCGTCGTGCAGTAAAAGATGCCGGTATTGAAAACCAAGAAGTATTACAAGTTGTAATGGTTGGCGGTTCAACCCGCATGCCGTTGGTTCGTACTCAAGTTGGCGAATTTTTTGATAAACAGCCACTAACTTCAATTGACCCTGATCGTGTTGTTGCACTGGGTGCTGCATTACAAGCTGACGTATTAATTGGTAACAAGCCAGATTCCGACATGTTATTACTTGATGTGTTACCGTTGTCGCTAGGCCTTGAAACAATGGGTGGCTTGGTTGAAAAAATCATTCCACGCAATACCACGATTCCGGTTGCGCGTGCGCAAGAATTTACTACGTTTAAAGATGGTCAAACGGCCATGTCGTTGCATGTATTACAAGGTGAACGTGAACTGGTTGACGATTGTCGATCGCTGGCAAAGTTTAGCTTAAAAGGTATTCCTCCTATGGCGGCGGGGGCGGCGCATATTCGCGTTACCTTTAAAGTAGACGCTGATGGTTTATTAAGCGTGTCGGCCATGGAGAAATCAACGGGTGTTCAAGCAGAAATACAAGTAAAACCGTCGTTTGGTTTGTCTGACGACCAAGTTGCTAATATGCTTAAAGAGTCGATGAGTAACGCTAAAGGCGATATGCAAGCGCGTATGCTTAAAGAGCAACAAGTTGAAGCGCTTCGTGTAATAGAAGCAATGGAAGCCTCTTTAGCTGCTGATGGCGATTTACTTGAGCCTGAGCAACTAGCGGCACTAAAAGTGGAAATAAACGAACTTGCAAAAGTACGCGAGAGTGCGCAAGAGCCAAGCGAAATAAAAGCGGCCATTGAAAAAATGGATAATGCGAGCAGTGATTTTGCCGCGCGCAGAATGGACGCGTCAATTAAAAAAGCCTTAACGGGTCAGTCGGTAGACAATATATAAGAGAGATTAGAATGCCACAAATTGTTTTTCTTCCCCATCCGGAGTTGTGTCCTGACGGTGCAGCAATAGAAGCGCCCGCAGGCGAAACGGTACTTGATATCGCGCTTAAAAATGGCATTAGCATTCCTCATGCCTGTGAAAAATCATGTGCATGTACAACGTGTCATTTAGTGATCCGTGAAGGTTTTGACTCATTAGATGAAAGTGATGATCTAGAAGATGACATGCTAGATAAAGCATGGGGTTTAGAGCCTGAATCGCGCTTAGGTTGCCAAGCAATTATCAGAGATGAAGACTTAGTGGTTGAAATACCTAAGTACAATCTCAATATCGTTAATGAAGAACACTAGTTTTTAATTAATGACTATCATATTAAAAGCCGCTGTTTGATACAGCGGTTTTTTTGTTTTAGGCGAAGATTTATGCCGCGCAGACAAATCTTTTGTAGACGTAGAGCTTTCTCAAGTTAGCCTTGCAGCGGCTCATTGTTTGATTTTTTAGTGATTTATTCACCACAGAGGGCACAGAGTTCACAGAGAAAGTGAGCAAAGGCAAAGGTTTAGTGTTATTTACCTTAACCCCTCGGTGTAGCGCGAAGCGCCTTTGTATTCTCTGTGGTGTAAATATTTTGTAGGCGGGGCTTTACGCCGCGCAGAAGTGCAGCGGGTTTACCCCGCGTCTTTTTAAAGGTTAAAGGCGAAAGGTAAAGGGTTACGAGCGGCGGGCTGCGAGACGCGGGTAAATTAAAATAGCCTGTAGGCGCGGCTTTACGCCGCGCAAATGTGGTTAAAGGTAATAAAATTATGCACAAAGAGGTTAAAAGACGCTGCGCTTTTTGAGGAAGTGACAAAACAATTAATCACTCAGGCTAATGGTTAGTGTTTTCTCATTTTCTTCTCATTCACTTCTCTTTGTGCATATGCTTTTTAAAGCGGTTTTATTCCGCGTTTGTTAGTAATTTTATTTACCACAGAGATTACAGAGTGCGCAGAGGAAGTGAATAAATACAAAGGTTGAAGGTAAAGGGTTACGGGCGGCGGGTAAATTAAAATGAATAAGTCTTGTAGCGTTAACCACAAGGCTTTTTTAATTTATCGAAGCCCGAAGCCCGAAGCCCGAAGCCCGAAGCCCGAAGCTCGAGGCTCGAGGCCCAAAAACCAAAACCCATTTTGGAGGTATATTTTGAGTGATCTTATTTTTTCAGACTCGTTTATTAACGGTGAATTTTATCAAACTAGCTCACGCTTTAGCGTTGATGATCCGGCTACCGAACAAAGTATTGTTGATGTAAGTGATATTGACGAGCAAGGCGTAAAAAGTGCCATAACAGCGGCGCAAGGCGCTTTTGTAAAATTAAAAGCCACCAATGCGACCGAGCGAAGCGAAACCCTGATGCGTTGGTATGATCTAGTAATAAAGCACAAACAAACCCTTGCTACCCTTATGACTAAAGAGCAGGGAAAACCGCTTAAAGAATCGCTTGGTGAAATAGATTATGGCGCCGGTTTTATTAAATGGTTTGCAGAGGAAGCTAAACGCAGCTACGGCGATGTGATCCCCGCCACCGATAACAGTCATCGTTTAACTAGCTTTAAGCAACCTATTGGCGTGGTAGCAGGTATTACGCCTTGGAACTTTCCTGTTGCTATGGTGACTCGAAAAGTCGCGCCGGCTTATGCCGCAGGTTGTAGTTTTATACTCAAACCTTCTGAGCACACACCATTATGTGCTATCGCTTTAGCTTATTTAGCTGATCAGGCTGGCTTTGTTAAAGGTGCATTTAATGTGCTTGTGTCACAAGATGCCAAAAAGGTTGGCAAAATGCTGACAGACTCAGAGGTGGTACGTAAGTTTACTTTTACTGGCTCTACCGGTGTAGGTAAGCAGTTACTCTCTCAATGTGCATCTACAATAAAGCGTACTTCAATGGAATTGGGGGGAAATGCCCCGTTTATAATATTTGATAATGCTGATATTGACGATGCGATTGATGGATTGATTGCGGCCAAATTTAGAAACTCAGGACAAGCTTGTGTTGCAGCAAATCGTATTTTTATTCAGCGTAATATATTAAATGACGTGCTTGAAAAAATTACACCCAAAGTCGCTGCGCTCAAAGTTGCGAACGGTTTTGATGAAAATGCCGACATAGGGCCGCTTATTTACCCCAAAGCAAAAGAGAAAGTGCAACAACTGATTAAAGACGCTCTTGATAAAGGCGCTACGCTAGTTGGAGATAACAGCAATTTAGGTGGCAGTTTTCAAAACCCATTAATAGTCACCAATGTCACTACACAAATGGATATTTATCACGAAGAAGTGTTTGGTCCTGTATTAACGGTGATCCCATTTGATGAAGAAAGCGAAGTACTTGCGCTCGCTAATGACGTCCCTTATGGGTTAGCTGCGTACTTTTATAGCCAAAACATTAAACAAATCTATCGTATAAGCGAAGGGCTAGAGTTTGGCATGGTAGGTGTAAATGAGGGCGTTATATCAAACCCAGTTGCGCCGTTTGGTGGTGTAAAGCAATCAGGTCTTGGTCGTGAAGGCGGGCATCAGGGTTTAGATGAGTACTTAGAAGAAAAATACGTATGTATTAAGGTGTAATGATTAAGACTGTTCCGATGAGTTAATGGTTGTAAGATAAAACTCGGTTAAATGTTGCTAGATAATGGGCTAAATGTTACCTTTTTAATATATATTTTTCGTAACAAAATAGTAAAAAAATTTCTATAAGTAGAAATACCCCCGTGTGTAAATGCCACCATTTGGTGGCATTTTTTTTAGCCACTTTTTTGGCGAACCTTATCGCTTCGGTCTAAAATTACTCTATAAGCAGTGATTGGTGTTTAAACTTTGTATATAAGCTTAAAATAAAGTAATAACTATTCTCGTTTGTTTTTGTGATTTTTTGTAACCTCATGTTTTTAAATGTATATTTTTACTAAGCTGAGGTGTAATATGAAGTTTCAGGCTCTTTTGAACTGTTAGAATATAGTAATAATGTATAATTGTGTTTTATACATTTATAAATTAACATCCCGCAAATTCACCCATTAAAAAATAATGAAGCACCCACTATGAGTAGAAGAAATCAAGCAACGGTAGACCAGGAAGTTTCGTTTGGCATTGACGAAGAATTAGTTTCTACAACAGATTTACGAGGGGTTATCACCTATGCAAATGATAGCTTTTGTAAAGTTTCAGGGTATACCATCAATGAGTTAAAAGGGAAAAATCATAATATGGTTCGTCACCCAGATATGCCACCTGCGGCATTTGGTGATATGTGGTCTAATTTAAAAAGCGATACCGCATGGCGAGGAGCTGTAAAAAATAGATGTAAAGATGGGCGTTATTACTGGGTTGATGCATTTGTTACCCCTATTTACGAAAACGGTAAAAAAGTAGGTTATCAATCAGTTCGTCAACAACTCCTTCCAGAATATAAACACCGCGCAGAAAAACTTTACCAACGTTTAAACAACGGTCAATCAATTACGCCTTTAAGTGAAAAATTAGCTGCATTTAAATTGCCTCTATTTTTTGGGTGTGCCGCTTTAATTGCTTGGTTAACAAGTTACATGTTCTGGTTATGTGTGCTGTTTGTTCCTCTGCCTTTTGTTATTTTTTATGAAGAGTTAATTCGCTCGCAAAGCAAAATCAAAAAAACCAAAGCAGGCCCAGATAGCGTATCTCGGCATATTTATTCTGGTAGCGATAGCCTCAGCTATAGTGATTTTCAGATTAAATTACTTGAGGGTAAAGTAACGACCATTGTTGGGCGTATTATTGATGGCACTTTAAGCCTTAGCAAAGGAGCTGATTCGCTTAAAGTTTGTGCTGAAGCTGCGCAGGCTGGCGTTGAAAAAGAAGCATCTGAATTACATCAGGTATCGTCTGCGGTCGAAGAAATGGTGCATTCAATTGACGAGGTAGCAAAAAATACCTTAGTCACTAATCAACGAGTGCAACAAGCTCACCAAGATTGTGAGTCAGCAACGCAAGCCATGTCAGGGACAATGCGAGAGGTGTCGTTACTTGCAACTGAAGTTGATAACTCAGCAAGCTCTGCGAGTGAGTTAGCAACAGAGGCTGAAAAAATTGGTGGTATAATGCAAGAGATACAAGGGATTGCCGATCAAACAAATTTACTTGCACTCAATGCCGCTATTGAGGCCGCGCGTGCTGGTGAACATGGTAGAGGCTTCTCGGTTGTTGCTGATGAGGTACGTGCACTCTCAAGCAGAACGCATACCGCCACAGAGCAAATTCAAGTCTCAATATCTGAAATGCAATCTACGCTACTCAACTGGTCAAAAACAATGGAAGCGGGTAAACACGCTGCTGAAACATGTGTTAAAGAAACCCGTAATAGCCAAGATATCGTCTCAAAAGTCTATGCGGCAATTACAGATATTTCCGATTTAGCAACGCAAATATCAACCGCTGCGGAAGAGCAAAGTATGGTATCGCAAGAAATTAGCCGCAATATTTCCAATATTAGTAGTGCGTCTTCAGAAAACTTAGCCCAAGCGCATTGTGTAGGAGCAGAGTCTGATGCGATTGAAAAGCACTCTAAAGCATTAGCGTCATTAGGTCTTTCTTTCAAAGTAGGTTAGTAAAGTGAGCAAGGATAGCAAGCAGTTAGATATAGGTGCAGCCTATGATGTATCGTATTCTCAATGTGCAAATTTAAGTGCACAATTGAGAGTACTGCAGCACGAAATTAAAGCCGATTACTTATTTATTGCCTCTGTAAATGAAGATAAATTAGCAACTACGCAGTTGGTTTTACATAACGCAGAGGTCGTTGATAACTTTTCTTATTCGCTAGAAGGCTCGCCTTGTGAACAGCTGCCTTCAAAAAGTGCGTGTTTTATAACGGATGAATTACAACAACACTATCCTGAAAATAAGCTACTAAAAACTATAAATGCGCAAGCTTACATTGGCGTCTCTATAAGCAATGATGAAGGCCAATTAAGCGGCGTACTGGTTGGTCTTTATTTAAATAGTGATCCAACAATCGAACGCTACCTACCAAGGCTAATTAGCTTTGCGAGTTATACAGCAGTGTTCCTGCAAAAGTGTTTTTTAGAAGATAAATCAAGCTCACAGCAATCACTATTTAGTGCTGTTGAAGCTATGTCGAAGGTAGGCACGTGGGAATACACAATTTCAACCGGCGAGCTAAATTATTCACCCGAGGTTTATAATATTTATGGCCTTGATAAGCACAAACCGCTCACGACCACACAAGCGATTGCGCATTATGCTGGTGAAAAAGAGCAAGCGCGTATTCGTGATTTTTTTAATCGTTTGCAAACACATGGTCTTCCTTATTGTGAAGACTTTGAGTTTGTAGATGCTCATGGCAATAAAAAGTGGGTACGGACGAGTGGTCACCCTGTTTTTAATGATGATCATCAGGTTATTAAAGTGCATGGTGCTTTTGAAGATGTCACTTTAGAGTATGAATTAAAGGCCAAGGTTGATGATAAAAATAATCGCCTTGAAGCTATTTTAAATAACTTAAATGATGCAGTGATCACTATTAATCAGCAAGGCGTTATTGTTCACTGTAACTCAACCGCATTAACTATGTTTGGCTATAAGCAAAATGAAATGCTTGGCTTGTCGATTAACAACTTAATGCCTGAGCCTTATGCATCTAAGCATCACTCGTATATGCGAAATTATGAGCAAACAGGTGAGGCTAAAATTATTGGTGTTGGTAGGCAACTACCTGCAAGAAAAAAAGACGGCACTATTTTTCAAATAGAATTGTCACTTACCAAAGCCGTTAATGAGCAAAGCGTTGAATATATTGGTGTAGTTAGAGATATTAGTGAAAAACTCAAAGCGCAAGATACCATTTATAATTTAGCTTATTCAGATCCCATAACAGGATTAAAAAATAAGCGGTGGTTTGAGCGCGAATGCAGAAGTTTACTTCAAAGTGCCAGCATTAATAATGGCTATATATATGCTGCATTATTAGATATGGATAAGTTAGCGCAATTTAACTTTAAGTACGGTATTGAGGCGGGCAACGAAGCACTCATTTTAACGGCTAAAAAACTATCAAATGCGGTACAGGGCGAGTACAAGCTATACAAAAGCGGAGTCGATTCTTTTTTAATTATAAGCGCCAATATAAGTAATGACTTATCCTACCTAGAGCAACAACAACCAAGTATAGACTCTAAAATATTAGCGCTAGATAACTTCTCACATAAGATCAGTGATCTTGATGTGGTACTAAGCGCCTCGTTGGGCAGTACAATTATTAATGCGAGTAGAGACTCCTATAGCTCTATGTTTGATAAGTTGGAATACGCACTAAAACAAGCCAAAAAGTTGTCTCCTTTTGGTTATTACTTTGCAGATTTAGATGCATTAAAACGTTACGAACGTACCAATAAAATTCGTTACTTACTAATAAATGTTGATAAAAGTGATGAATTAACACTGGTACTACAGCCACAATTTATTAATGAAAATACCTTTAATTCAGCCGAAGCATTATTACGTTGGGATTCTGAGGAATTAGGCGTAATAAGCCCTGGGGAATTTATACCCCTAGCAGAAGAGAGTGAAGCCATTATTAAAATTGGCGATTGGGTGGTTGATCAAGTATGTAAGTTGCTGCATGAAGTCAGCCGAGCAGGAAAAAACACCTGTATTGCCGTTAACATTAGCGCTAAACAAATTGTAGCCCCCGATTTTAAGGAAAAATTGCTCGCCAGTGTTCATAAGTGGCAAGTGTCACCACGTAACTTAGTGATAGAGCTGACCGAAACGACTTTAGTGTCAGACATCGAACTAGTAAAAGAGACTATGCTTGAACTTAATAAAAAGGGCTTTAGGTTTTCAATTGATGACTTTGGAACGGGTTATTCAAGCCTGAGTTATTTGAAAGAGTTGCCTATTTCAGAGCTTAAAATAGATAAATACTTTGTTGATGGCATTATGGATAACGAGGATAGTTCCAGTAAAACAATTGTAAACATGATCATCGACATGGCCAACGCACTTGGCGTAAATAGCGTGGCAGAAGGCGTTGAAGAAACGGCGCAATTTAATTATTTAAAGCAGCGCGGTTGCAACTTATTTCAAGGCTACTTATTTTCAAAGCCAATCCCTATTGCACAGTGGAAAGAACGCCTTTAATAAACGGCAACGGAGCGCGGGCAACGGGCAACGAGTTTCGGGGAACCACCGCGTTTTAATTGTTTTGTAGATACCATCTCTCTTTATAAGCTTCAAGCTCGTATTTAACTTTCTTGGAGCTTAAAAGCTTCTTGATTTTTTATTACACCAAAACATATGTGAATGAGTTTACGCATATTGGCGCCAATGATTTGCATCGACGTTTTGCCATTAT
>ERZ1673962.192-NODE-192-length-52194-cov-34.000134_pt1 | contig 52194 bp, 40 predicted proteins | sample MGYA00580188_ERZ1673962 | MGnify/ENA primary metagenome ERZ1673962 (study PRJEB41334, sample SAMN05608104) | rock metagenome | biome: terrestrial subsurface; feature: shale formation; material: shale | place: USA: Pennsylvania ... | reverse complement strand
GATCTGATCACCGCAAGGGCATTTAGTTCCATTTCTTATGTGCAGCTCAGGTTAACTAATATTTTTAAGCGACGCTTTATCTGAAAGCTCGCGCTTATAAATACTGTGTAATAGGTAAGTAGTGGCTTCGTTTTGGTTATCAGGATCGGTAAGTACCGTGCTGCGATCAATGTTAACTAACCCTGTTGGAGATACAATTGAACCCGTTGCGGGTACTGTGCTGCCGTTTGCTTGAACGCCTTGGCCGGTAATGTAAAGACCATGGTCGATGAGTGCTTGAGTCGGGCGGTTAATACCAGCGTTGTCGGTAAACTCAACCTGATATAGCTCAAAGTTAATATCCCAGCTGCTTTTATCATCAGGCAATACTCGCAGTGCTGCAAAAAGGCTGTCACTTTTAGTCCCTGAGTAATCGTAGTAGCTTCCATGATCAAGGTGTTCATAACTCACACGAAAACCAATTTTGTCTTTTACAATTGGTGCGGTGTAATCAAGCTGAGCGGTGTATTGATCCCAACGACCCGCAGAGAGCTTCGCTTTACCTTTGTGTTCTTCAGTTGAGGCTTGCTTAGAGTGTAAACTAACAAAGCCACCATTGCGCTGGCTTGAACCAAACAATACTGGAGGAGCGCCTTTAACTACATCTATTTGTTCTACCGCGTTAAATGATAGCGGTACACCAAAGCCGTTATTACCCGCTTGGCGACGAGTTCCATCTTGAAAAAGCTCACCTAATTGGCCTCGAATAATGGGTAAGCTTGGTGCCCCAAAGCCACTGGCGGCATACGTATTAGGGCTCACAGCAAGTACGTCTTGCAGGGTAGTAATGTTAAGTTGTTTTATTAGCTCTTTTGAAATAGGCGTGACTGAACGTGCTATATCTTGCAGTGCTAAATTATCGCCAAAGGGGCCATTTATGGTTGCATCTTTAACAGAAAGTCCTTGAGAATTTAAACTTTAGCCTGCTACTTCAATACGCTCTATGGCATTTTCTGTTACAGGCTTTGTTGTAGCAAAAGCAATAGCGGGTGTATTTAATAAAGCGGCTATAGATACGGCCAAGTATGAATATTTCAAACGTTTTCTCTCTGTAATTGTATGTTGATGGTTATAAAAGACCGAAAGGCTTAAAAATAACTTTCAGCAATTTAACAATATTGTTATTTATTAAAATATTAAAAATAGCTGCTTTGGTAATCGATTTATTAAACAAGCTTAACAGTTATTTACAATTATTATGAAATAAAAGGGAGTTTGTACGGTCTTTATTGCTTATTAGTTTATTTATATCTTTTTTAAGGAAATTTTATGACAGGTTCAATGAATACTGATGTACAAAATCGTTTGCAGTGGTCTTTATTATCGCTTCGGTGTGTGGTGTTTATAGTGATGTAAAGGGCCTGTTTATCTTTCGAGGTTTAATTTGCAGCTGTATGTTTGGCTTTTAGGCAAGGCAGAGCCTATGTAGTGTGGTTATTCCCCATAAATAGGCGATAACGCAGCATCAATGCCAAACAGGCGCTGCCCGAAGGGTTCTGCCTAGGGGCGATTTACTCTTTGTTGCTCGGTTTTTACTTAGCCCACTAGGCTACAAACCTCGCGCCGCGATTAAATCGCCCCTAGCTTGAACAAATTTAAATCTGCAAAGGTCAACAGGCCCTAGTGGACGCTAGATAAATTTGTAAATCCGGGGCATAGCGCCCGTATTTTTGAACATTTTTATGGGATCAGTGGCTCTACCGATACTATTGCTTATATTTTAGGTGCACTGCAATTATTGCTAGTAATAGCATTTTTGGTCGGTATTAAAAAACGTATTACTTACGGTGCTATTTTTATAATGCATGGTTTATCTACGCTTTCTTCATATAATCAATACATTGATGGCTTTAATAATTTACTGTTTTTGCGGCGTGGCCGATGTGGGCTGCGTGTTTTGCGCTTTATTTATTACGCGATCAAGACGTAAAATTTACGATTAAATAATAAAGGCAAAAAAAATGGTTATAAGCGTTAGCCTATAACCAATAAAGTACACAGGGAGTGTAGGAAGTTCTGTTGTACGCAGTAAACGGTTAGTTACCCATTTACTGTGTGTCATTAAAAGCGCTTATTGGCGCTTTTAATCAAATAAAGTGGACTGTAATAAATACTTATTTTTATAAAAGCAAAGCTAATGCCAATTTTTAATGTATTGAAATATATAGCTATTTATTATTTATAAGTAGAGGCTTTGCATAATGCAGGTAAATTTTTCTATATTGCAACGGTAAAGTTTACCGACTTTGCAATATAAAAAAATGGCAAGGCTTTTTAAAACAGAGGGGGAGTTTTAGTATCGCTGATTTAAAAATCAGCGGCTACTTCAAATTCTAAACGTTGATGAGAAATAGGGTGGGTGAAGGCTAAATACTCGGCATGTAAATGTAAGCGCTCTGCCTCTTCACCATAATGAGTATCGCCAACTATCGGGGTATTTAAACCTAATTGATGAGCGCAATGCACCCGTAACTGATGTGTGCGCCCTGTTTTAGGGTATAACTGCAGTCGGGTGGTGTTGTTTTTGCGCTCCAGTACATGCCATGTTGTTAACGACGGTTTACCGGTTTTATAACACACCATTTGGCGTGGTTTATCATCAAAGTCGAGCACAAGAGGTAAATTAATCACTCCACTATTCTCAGTAATATTGCCCGCCACTAAAGCAACGTAACGCTTTTCAATTGTGCGTTCAATAAACTGTTTTTGCAGCGCTTTATGCGCGCGCTTATTAAGCGCAATAATTAACAGCCCTGAGGTCGACATATCTAACCGATGTACAATAAGTGGGCCAGAAGCCGCGGGGAACTGAGTTTTAATACGCATGTACACTGAGTCATCAATATTAATCCCTGGCACCGACAAAAATTCAGCGGGTTTGTTTATTACCAGTAAATCATCGTCTTGATAAACAATAGTTAAGTCTTTCCCTTTTGCTGGGTTTGTTAGTAATGGGTTTTCTTCAACATTTAAGCCTTTTAGCATATGACCTAAAATGGGTTGGCATTTGCTATAACACGATGGGTAATAATGTAAGTGATGCCTAATTGCTGATTTAGGCGGTGCTCCCCACCAAAATTCGGCCATAGCCACTGGTTTTAAATGGTGCTTGTATGCATATTGTAATAATTTAGGGGCGGCGCAATCCCCCGCTCCCGAAGGCGGCGTGTGCTCAGGAAGTTTGGCAAAAATAGCATTCAGATCGGTCACTTCAGCGTGTGCATTCAAAAATTGGTATTGAGCAAATAATTTCTTTTGTAGGTTTTTTGAGAGTGTTTTGCGGCGCTTTTTTAATCCGTTAATTTCACCCAGCATAGCTGCTTGGGTTTGCTCAAGCGCTGTAATTTGCGTTTGCCAGTCTTGCTTTAATGCCTGCAGTTGTTTTTTCTCAACAATACTTTGCCCAGCTAAGGTTGTTTTAAGTTGTTCAAAGTCATCGGCATTGAGTTGCTCTTGGCCAGTTTGGCGTTGCTCTTTTCGCTGTTTGCGGGTCACTTGCATGGCTTGTTGTTTGGCTACAAGTTGCTGTTCATAATTTTTACGTGCTGTAGCTAATTGCTGCTCAAGGGCTTGATAATCTTCACTGTTTTCTAATGCCGTAATTTGCGCATTAATGGCGTTAATGATTTGGCTTTGCTGACTAAATAGAGCATCGTCTATGTGTTTAAGTGCCACATTAGGTGCAAAATTCAGTTGCTCATCTATGCCCGCTATTTGCCCCGAATAGGCGCTAATAAACCCTAGTTGTTGCGCCTGATTTTGAACGACTAGCACACCAAACATTTTACCCGCATCAATATCATCCGTATCTAAAATAGCCTTATCTAGCTTTTTTAATTGCTGTTGTAATTGCTGTGCAGCGACAACGGCCAAAGGGTGCGGTTTATAATAAAATGGAAATGTAAACTGCTCAGGCAGAGCAAGGGAATCGACGTTTTCATCAAAAACGGTAAAGCAGCTAGCAGGGTTTGACATGGCAGTAAAATTAGCAGTTAACAAAATAATTGCCGAGAGTTTAACATAAGCTGTGCTATGTCACTAAGGATGCGTGCTCGCCAATTTAGACCTATAAAAAAGGCCAACATTTTTATGTTGGCCTTTTAAAATTAAACGCGTTTATAAGTGCTTATTTATTTGCGTCTTTGACTTCTTTTAACTTAGCAGCATGGTCAATTTCAAACGCAGGCATCTCTTTTTTGCCTTCCATTAAATAGTTGTCCATCCAGCGCATTAAACGCAAGCTGTAGTCGTATTGCGCTGCCACTTTACGGTTACCATGACCTTCACCTGGGTAATAAACAAGACGTACATCTTTACCTTGCACTTTCATGTAGCGGTAAAGCTCCATAGATTGTGCAGGGTGAACGCGAGGGTCGTCTTTACCGTGCATAATAAGCAGAGGTGTTTCAGATTGGCCTGCCCAGTAAATAGGGCTGCGCTCTAAGTACCACTGCCATTTATCCCATGGGTATGAACGCGCATGAACTAGGTTCATTTCGTTAGAAATATCAGTAGTACCAAATTTAGACAGTTGGTTGGTGACACCCACAAACATAACGCTTGCAGCAAAGTGTTTGGTTAGTTTTGTTGCGCCCCACGCCGATGCATAACCACCGTACGACCCCCCAGTGATACCAACACGTTTAGTGTCTACTAAACCCATATCAACAAGGTGATTTTTAAAATCAACTAAATCGTCAAACTCTTTACCTGCGTAATCGTTTTGACCTAATTTTGAGTAATCTACCCCTTTTCCTGTAGAGCCTCGGTAGTTAGGATAAAACACCGCATAGCCACGTGCAGCCCCCATTTGACCTGGGCGCGAGTAGTTAGTGACCCAGCCGTCTTTATCATGGCTTTCAGGGCCACCGTGTACCGACATAATCAGTGGGTAGCGTGTGCCTTTTTCATAATTTAATGGGTAAACAAGCACACCATCAAGCTCAACGCCGTCGCGTGCTTTAAGGGTAATGGTTTCTTGCTTGGCAAAGCGTTTATCATTTAACCAGCTATTTGAATCGGTTAAACGTGTTGCTTTATTGCTGCGCACAATAAACACTTCGTTAGGGTGTTTTGCGGTATTACCACGAAGTGCGAGTGTTTTATCTGAATCTGAAACACTCAATTGTGAGGCAATAAATTCACCTTCTTTGACTAATTTTTTGTATTTATTAGAGCCCGTTTTAATGCTCGCTACAAAACTTTGCGTGCCTACATTGGCAATAAAGTTAAGTGTATTACGCTTATGCGACCATTCAAAATCAACAACGTGCCCCATAAAGTCAGGTAACCATTCAGTGATTTCAGCGGTTTTAGTGTCAGCAATAAATAAGCGGCCTGTTGCAGGGTCGTGCTTATCTTCTGCACCTAAAATAGCAATGTATTTACCATCATGCGACAGTTCTGCATCACCTAGCTTGCCTTCAGTTTTAAACGATAAGGTTACTTTATTGCTAGCAATATCAAACAAATGCCACATAGATTTTGTGTATTTATCATCAATCAATGCGGTAGGTTGAGTTTTAACCAGTAGCTTTTTACCATTAGCAGCCCAGTTAACATCACTCACGTAATTATCAACGTTGAGTGCGGTGGGGGTAAGTGGTTTATCCGCTTTAGCTAAGTCAACAATAAAAAGCTGCTTGTTCTTTAAGCCCATTTCATATACTTCAGCTTTAAAGCCAAGTTTTTTAAGTTCTTTTTCTGACTTGTCTGCTGCAGGCATCGCTAAAATAGCGACTTGCTTGTTATCAGGGCTTAACTGATAGCTTGAAATAGAAGTGTCTTTTAAAGCAAGAACAGGTTGTGCTTGGCCGCCATCAACAGGTATTTGGTAAAGCGAAGTATATTTGTCGTCTTTTAATTTCGCTAAAAAGTAAATTGTTTTGCTGTCGTTTGACCATTGTAGGCTTTTAATATTAACTGAACCGGTAATAAAAGGGCGTTCAACACCTTTATCGTCAACAACATAAAGCTCACTGTAATTACTACCATTTTCATCAACGTAAAGCGTGCGAGGTAATGAACGGGTAAATGCAACACTGTCGCCATCGGGGCTAACGGTTGTTTGTATTACCGATTTTACTTTGGGAATGTCTTCAACAGTAATTGCTGATTGCGCAAATGCAAGTGAGCTTGAGAGCCCAATTGCTATCGCTAAGCTAGTTTTTAGCATTGTTATTTCCTTTGCTTTATTAGATTTCAGCCATTATAGCAAGGTGTTCTCAATATACTAAAAAATGCGATTAATCCTCAAAAGAGGAGGTTTAATGTTGTAGTTATGCAAAAGCGCGGCTTAAAACCGCGCATAAATCTATAGACTCTTTTTAGGAGGAAGCGCCACGTTTGCAAAAATAAGTCCGGCCACGAGCGACATGAAAATTAAAAACGTTTGCTGACCAATATGATCTGCATAAACAAAGTCTTGGCCTTCAATGAGTGAGTTTAAACCAATATACGTTTTGCTCCCAGGCACTAATACAATTAATCCCTGCATAGCTACAATTGAGGCCGGGGCATTAGCAACCCGGTTAAATAAATTACTGAACACACCAACAGAAAATGCACCAGTAAAGGTCCCTAACGTGTAATTTAAATCTAAATAAATAGCAGGCCCAATACTAGTGCCATAAGCTATAAAGCCTGAGGCAATAGACCACATTGCATGTTTAAGCTTTGTTCTAAAGATAACGATTAAGCTACTACACAAAAGTAAAATAGCGAGCCATGCAGTCCACTTTGGTAGCGGCTCAGGTTGTACGAAATCGGCTTGCCCAAAGACCGCAAAGCCAATAGCAAGACCAATAAAAGCCCCAAAATAAAGCTTAAACAGCAACATAAATGAGTCCATCACGCGTGCTGTGCCCGATACTAAGTGTCTGGCTGCAAGTTCAGCAAGGCCAAGTGCAAGGGCTAAACCGGGTATAAACACAATAATGGCAGAGAGTACAATTAATCGAATGTTGATGTGTGCATCTAAATGAACGCTAATAGCACAAGCAAGAATAGCCGACACTATTGCTACTAATGGCTCAAGCATGTGAGCCACACGTTTCGAACGGGCCGACCACAATACAAATAAGTATACAATAAAGGTTAATAACCCAGACCACAGAACGTCATTCCAACTGGTGCCCATGAGCATGGCAAATGCGCCGCCAGAGGTAGCAAAAGCAACACCTGTCAGCACTCTGTTATAAGGGTTTGGGGCATCAAAAATGATATCAAGTTGCTGATCAACTTCTTGCAACGTGAGCTCGCCATTGAGCATTTTATTAACTAAATCGTCGGTATCGGCAAGTGAACCTAAATCGTGATCGCCTGGGTCAACGCGGGCAACATGGGTATATTCATCTTCATGGCCATCGGTCCAAATAACAAAGGTAACCGACGTGGGCGACATAACAAACGAAGATTTAAGATCTAAATAAGTCGCCACTTCCATTAAGTGGGCTTCTAAGCGATAGGCAGGGGTACCGTATTTATGGAGCATTTTGCCCAATTTAACGATAAATTTGCGTTTTTCAGTAAACGTTGCGGTTTTCAAATTTGTTTTGAACCAACTATTAAATAACTAAGCTAAAAATATAGGCAATAATGCTAAAATTGCCCAAGTTTATTTGCGGCGATTTTAAACACAAATCGCCGCCTGTCTAGTGATTTTTAAAGTTATTTTTTATTTTTTTCTGCTATCCACTGCGACATATATTGTGTACTGCGCATGGTATGGTGTTTTAGCATTTGACCGGTGAAATTTTTCATTCTGTGTGCCGATAAATTTTGGCTTACTAATTGAATTTTTTCGATTAAATTGTCGCTCAACTGCGCTTTATCATAAAGTGTATGAAGTAAATCATTACCAGCTTTTTGTGCAGCTATAAACTCAGCTTGATTGGTATAAATTGAGACAGCAGCGTTTGCAAATTCTTCTGCATTTTGAGTGATAGCCCCAGGCCATGGTAAATGGTTATGCATACCTTCGCTACCTATTGGCGTGGTGACGCTTGGGGTTTGCATGATCATGGCCTCTAAAAGTTTACCTTTAATACCCGCCCCAAAACGCAAAGGAGCTAAGCAAATACGCGCACTTTGCATTACCTCATACGCATCATCGGCCCAACCTTTAATTAAAAAGCCGGTTTTAGGATTATTAAGCGCGGTGGCTTTTGGCGGTGGGTAGGAACCATAAATATGCAACTCTGCCTGCGGTAGTTGTTTGCGGATAAGCGGCCAAATTTTTTGTAAATAGAGTACCGCATCCCAGTTTGGAGCATGTCGGAAGTTGCCAATGGTCATAAAGTGTTGGCGTTGTTCATACGATTTAGTTTGCTCAGGTAAGGCACTTAAATCAACCATAAATGGTAAGTGATGTAACACGCTAGGCTCAACTTTAAACACTTCATTGAGTAGTTCCATCTCATAGCTTGAGATAATTAAGCTAAGATCGCAGCGTAAAATAGCGGCTATTTCACGTTTAGCTATGTCTGATAGTAAATCACTGTGGTTGAATTCACGCTCGCCTTTATGCGCCTCATGGCGTGCATTACGCAGGCATTGTAAATCTTCGGTATCCAAAATTTTAAGTGCATTAGGACAATGCTTATCTACACGCCAGCCAAATTGCTCTTCCATCATAAAACGATCGAACATCACTAAATCGGGGTTGTAAGCTTTAACATAGTCATCAAAACTATCGCAGTTAAGTGCGATGCTTTGGCTGGTTATACCAAAGTGATCTAGGTTTACCATGTGCTCGGTGCGTTGTGCTGGGGTGGCAAATTCTACTTGCCAATTTTGCGCTTTAAATGCGTTTAATAACGACATCATGTGCGTACCCGCAGCAGACGAATTGGGCTCTGGCCATACATAGCCAATTACCAGCACTTTTTTCATTGGCTAGATCTCTTATTTTTAAGCTTTTTCAGCAGTGTAAATACGCTGCGTTTTATTAAGCCAAAGCACATAACGAAAACGCAGTAGCGATAAGTAAATAGTCGCGTAGTTTAACTTATTCGCCTTACTTAAGCATCATTTAGCTGATTTTATCCTTGCTTAACACTTTATGAACAAGGTAAAACGTGTTTATATAGTGGGTAATATTTAACAATAAAAAGGATGAAAACATGAATGCTTTTAGGCTGTTAATTGCCTTGGTAGGCTGCATTGTTTTATTGCCTGCAAGTTATGCAGAGCAAGGATATCAAACCCCTTCACCAGCGCTTGCTACACTTGTCGATGCTAAGTTAGCACCAACTAGTTCTTTATCAAGTGATGGACAGTGGCTGGCTTTGTTTGAACGCAAGCGTGTTGTGTCGCTTGATGAGCTGGCAAAAGAAGAATTTAAGCTTGCGGGGATCAAGCTCAACCCAGCTAACTTTTCACGCTCACGGGTAAGTGCCAAATACAGTGCTTTAGAACTTAAGCATGTAGAAAGTGGTACTGTGGTTAACGTAAATAATTTGCCGCAGGGGATTATTCGCTCTCCTCGCTGGTCAGCAAATAGCGAGTATTTAGCGTTTATTGTTGAACAACCGGATAACGCACGGCTTTGGGTTTATAGCGTTAAAACCAAGCAAGCAAAGCAGTTAAATGAGTTTGCACTTAATTCAGTATTAACCGCTACACCTTATCAGTGGTTACCCGATAGCACAGCGATTGTGGCGAATTTAGCGGTTAACTTAGACAAACCCAGATTAACCAATGATACCCAAAGCACAGTACCAGTTATTCAACAAAGTAGCGGTGAAAAAGCCCCAGCGCGTACTTATCAAAACTTATTAACCAGCCCATTTGATGAAGCACAATTTAAATTTTATGGTCAAGGTCAATTAGCGTATATCACGCTTGATGGTAAAGCACAGCCAATTGGCCGTGCCGGTTTATTTAAATCGTTTTCAATTTCGCCTGATTCAACCAATATTTTAGTCGCGACCATCGACGAGCCATTTTCGTATCAAGTTCCTTACAGCCGTTTTGCAACTACATGGCAAATATGGGGAATGCGTGGATATGCATTAGTCGAGCTGGCAAAGCAACCCCTTGCCGACAACATTCCACAAGGGTATGACAGTGTTCGCACTGGTCGTCGTGATTTTGAGTGGCGAGCCGATCAGGGTGCGGAGGTTATTTGGGCCGAAGCGCAAGATGGCGGCGATATGAAAACTGAGGTTGAGCATCATGATTACCTTTATAGTTTACGAGCACCATTTAAACGCGACCCTAAATTATTTGCCAAAGTAGAGCGTCGTTTTGCAGGCATACAATGGGGTAATGACAACATTGCCATGCTAAGTGATTGGCGTTTTAGTGACCGACAAGTGCGCACTTATGTAATTCAACCACGTAATGCCGATAGTAACCGCGTGTTATTTTCAGAGCGCAGTTATAACGATGCCTATAAAGATCCAGGGAGTGCAATTTACGCGCGTAACGATTTAGGTGTTAGCGTAATAAAAGTTGTTGGCGGACGTTACATCTACTTACGTGGCGATGGCGCGTCTGAGCAAGGAAACATTCCTTTTTTAGATCAGTACGATGTTAAAACGAATAGCACCAAACGTTTATGGCAATCAGCAGCGCCTTATTACGAGCGTGTGCGTGCATTGTTAGACGATGAAGGCACAAAATTCATTACTATTCGTGAGTCTAAAACGCAGCAGCCAAACTTTTTTATTCGCGATTTAGATAAAGGCTCGCTAACACAGCTTACTCAGTTTGAGCATCCTTACCCTGCATTTAAAGGCGTAACCAAAGAGCAACTACGTTATACCCGTGATGACGGTGTTGAGCTTTCAGGTACGCTTTATTTACCACCAGGGTATGACAAAACACAAGGGCCATTACCGGTATTGATGTGGGCATATCCACTTGAATATAAAGATAAAGCAGTTGCATCACAAGTGCGTGAATCTGAATACGAATTTACCTACATAGGTTATTGGGGCCCTATGCCTTACCTTGCGAAAGGGATTGCGGTGTTTGACGATCCTAAAATGCCGATTGTAGGCGTTGATGGTAGTGAGCCAAATGATCACTTTAGAAAACAGCTGGTTTCTAGCGCTAAAGCAGCGGTTGATGTACTGGTTGAAAAGGGCATTGCCGATAAAGATAACATTGCTATTGCAGGGCACTCTTACGGTGCGTTTATGGTGGCTAATTTATTAGCACATAGCGATTTATTTAAGGCAGGTATTGCCCGCAGTGGTGCGTATAACCGCACATTGACGCCGTTTGGTTTTCAGGGTGAAGAACGTGATTTTTGGCAAGCACAAAGTGTGTACGCAAACATGTCGCCGTTTTTCCATGCTGAAAAAATTAACGAACCAATGCTAATGATCCACGGTCAAGAAGATCCTAATTCTGGAACTTTCCCAATGCAAAGTGAGCGCATGTACGCCGCCCTAAAAGGCTTAGGTAAAGACGCTCGCTTAGTAATGCTCCCTTACGAGGCACATGGCTACCGCGCACGTAAAAGCTTATTACATGTACTGTGGGAGCAAGAGCAGTGGCTAGATAAGTACTTATTAAGTGATTCTGTTGAAGAGCCGGTAAATGTTACTACTGAGCAAGTAGCAGAGCCAATACCGATTGCTGAACAATAGTAGATAATAGGTAACCAATAGCGCGGCTACTTTAGCCGCGTTTTTTGCTTTTAATATAGAGAGAAAAAATGATTGATGTAGCTGCACTTGCCGTTTTTATTCCTACCTTCTTTTTTGTGTCTATTACTCCGGGTATGTGCATGACACTGGCCATGACTTTAGGCATGAGTATAGGCGTGCGCCGAACTTTATGGATGATGATTGGCGAGCTGTTAGGGGTCGCAAGTGTTGCTATTGCTGCGGTATTAGGTGTTGCAAGCGTAATGCTAAATTACCCTAATGCGTTCGATATTTTAAAATGGGTAGGCGGTGCATACTTAATTTATATAGGTATAAATATGTGGCGCGCAAAAGGTAAGATGTCGATTGATACACATAGCCCAAGTGATGTAAGCCGCCAATCGCTTTTTACGCAAGGTTTTGTAACTGCCATTGCTAACCCAAAGGGCTGGGCGTTTATGATCTCTTTACTACCGCCATTTATTAGCGTTGAACACGCACTCGCCCCGCAACTGTTAGTGCTTGTTTTAGTTATTATGATAAGCGAATTTATTTGCATGTTAGCGTACGCCACAGGCGGTAAAAGCCTACGTTTATTTTTAAGCCGTGGCGATAATATAAAATGGATGAACCGAATTGCAGGCAGCCTTATGGTACTAGTAGGCATATGGCTGGCATTAGGGTAATCAAATAACAGTTGATATTATCAATTAATTTGATATAGTTGATTTTGTCATCTATTTTAAGAGAAATACCTGTTTAATGAATACGCCTACTTTAGTAAATTCTGCGCTCGTAGAGCCTAAAAAAACACCGATCACTTATAAAATAATGGTGATGGTAAGTATTATTGTTTTTGTAGGCGGCAGCTTAACAGGCATTATGACTTACACAAATGTAGGTATAACTGAGCATTTTTATATGGATTGGTTTACCTTGTTTTTAAGTGCGGTGTTGGTTATGGCCCCTGTGGGGTTAGCAATAACAGCCCTTATGGATGCCTTGGTGGCTAAGTTATTACCAAAAGCAAGTGAGCTAAAACGTAATTTAGTGATTAGCGTTTTTATGGCGCTTACCATGGAGTCGCTAATGGCGTTTGTAACCGCTACTAACAATATAGGTTTTGCCAATATGCGCTTATTTTATACCGCGTGGGTAGAGGGGCTATTAGCCGCGCTACCCATTGGTTTAACATTAATGCTTGTTATGTCGGTTACCGTAAAACCTAAATTAGAGCGGTTTTTAAAAAGCTAAAGTGCGCTTTTTAAAAACGTTGCCGTGCGGCTATGCTTAGATTGAGCCACATCTTCTGGTTTACCTTGAGCAACAATTAAGCCGCCTTCGTCGCCGGCTCCTGGGCCAATATCAATAACCCAATCACTGTTGCTGGCCACTTGCATATCGTGCTCGACCATAATAACGGTATTGCCAGCATCAACTAAGCCATTTAACTGCGCCATTAGCATAGCTACATCTTTTGGGTGTAGGCCGGTGGTTGGTTCATCTAAAATATACAGCGTATCGCCGCGCTGCGCACGTTGCAGCTCTGTGGCAAGCTTTATGCGCTGGGCCTCTCCGCCCGAAAGCTCAGTAGCAGGTTGGCCTAAACGTAAATAGCCAAGGCCTACTTGTAAGAGCGCATTTAGCGCACGTAAAATAATAGGTTCGTCGGCAAAAAATGTATGCGCTGATTCAACGGTTAAATTAAGCACATCGGCAATAGTTTTATCTTTATAGGTAATGTCGAGTGTTTTTTGGTTGTAACGCTTGGCGTTACATACAGGACAAGGCGAATACACGCTAGGCAAAAATAACAGCTCCACGCTTACAAAGCCTACGCCTTCGCAATTTTCGCATCGACCCTTTTTAACGTTAAACGAAAAGCGACCGGCATCGTACTTACGCGCTTTTGCCTCTTTGGTATTGGCAAACAGTTTACGTACGTGATCAAATAAGCCCGTGTAAGTTGCAAGGTTTGAACGAGGTGTGCGCCCAATGGCTTTTTGATCAACCGTTACCAAGCGCTTTATGTGTTCAATGCCGTGAGTTATTTGCCCGCCAGTTGTTATATCGAGCTCTTGCTCGAGTAGCTCGGCTTCATCTGTAGGTATTTGTGGCTGCGATTTTTGCCCTAGTGCATCATAAACCAATTCAACAAGCGCTTGGCTTACTAAGCTTGATTTACCTGAGCCTGATACCCCTGTAACACTTGTAATAACCCCAAGCGGAAATTCTACATTAAGTTTTTGTAAGTTATTACGCTCAACATTTTTAAGCGTTAGCCATGCTTTTGCTGGGCGTTGTTTACTTTGTATTTGAGCTTGCTGAGATTCGTCATTTTTAAATAAATACTGGCTCGTGTGTGAGTTACAAATTTGCTTTAAGCCTGCAACAGGGCCGCTATAAACAATATTACCGCCACGGGAGCCCGCATTTGGTCCTACATCAACTACCCAATCGGCATGGCGAATAACACTTACGTCGTGCTCAACCACAAACACTGAGTTACCAGCGGCAATTAGCTCATCTAGTGCGGCTAATAAGGCTTGTGTATCGGCTGGGTGTAAACCTGCCGAAGGTTCATCTAGCACATACACAACACCAAATAATTTTGAGCGAATTTGCGTTGCAAGCCGCAAGCGTTGTAATTCCCCAGGCGATAAAGATGGCGTAGTACGCTCAAGCGATAAATACCCTAAACCAAGTTTGGTGAGTGCTTCAACGCGTTTAATAATGTCGCTCGTGATGCGCTTTGCAACTATGGCTTTTTCGGGGGTTGCAGCATTACTTTTAGCTGGGTTACTAGCGGCAAACCTTAGTTTATCTGCTAGCTCATTGAGTGTTAATTGCGAAATTTCGCCTATATCAAGGCCTGCTATTTTAACCGACAACGACTCTTTTTTAAGCTTTTTACCTTCGCACTGCGGGCATTGTGATATTTGCATATACTGCGATACGCGCTTTTTTGTGCGTGTGCTTTGCGTACTGGCAAACGATTGTAAAACAAAGCGTTTAGCACTTATGAATGTACCCATGTAACTGGGGCTTTCTTCATTTTTAATCGCCGATTGGGTTTGCTCAAGCGTGTACTCAGGAAAAACGGGCACTGTGGGTGTGTCGTCGGTAAACAAAATCCAATCACGGGCTTTTTTAGGCAGGGTATTCCACGGTTTATTAATGTCGTAGCCTAATGAGGTAAGAATACGGCTTAGGTTTTTACCTTGCCAGGCCGGCGGCCATGCTGCAATAGCACGCTCTTTAATTGATTTAGTCGGGTCGGGCACTAACAGCTCTTCGGTTACGTTAAATACACGGCCAATACCGTGGCATTCTGGGCAGGCGCCTTGTGGCGTATTGGGCGAAAACGCATCGGCGTACAGTATGCCTTGCCCATTGGGGTATTCGCCTGCACGTGAGTAAAGCATTCGCAACGCGTTAGAAATAGTGGTTACACTACCCACCGATGAGCGTACCGAGGGTGCACCACGCTGTTGTTGTAATGCTACCGCGGGTGGCAGCCCTTCAATTGAATCTACATCAGGCTCGTCTACCTGATCGATTAATCTGCGTGCATAAGGGGATACCGAATCAAGATAACGATGCTGCGATTCGGCAAATAATGTTCCAAAGGCGAGCGATGATTTACCCGAACCTGATATACCGGTAAAAACAACAAGTGAATTACGGGGCAAGTTTACATCCACATTTTTTAAGTTATGAACACGCGCGCCTCGTACTTGAATGCTGTGCTCTGGGTTTAATAAAGCCGATTGTGCATTACTAACCTCGTGTGACTTATTAGATGTGGTTGCCATGTAATTTACTCCTGTTTAATAACCGTGTGTTTATTAACGTGCCGCAAAGTATTAATACTAATGCAGTCTTACTGAATGAGCGCTTAGCTATATGCTTGTTTTGCGTTTACATAACAGAAAAACTACAAGTATAAACTTTAATCAAAGGCAAATAACATTAAGTAACTGAAGCGTATTGCGGGGAGTTAAATGATGCAGGTAGGAATTTTGCTTGCAATTAACCAGCTATAAACAAGCCATAGGTTATTTAACCTGAACTTAGGTTATTTAAATAGCTGAAAATGATGCGTTAAGTGCTTTAATTGCGGCTTTTGTTTTTGCTGCTAACGTATCGCGTGCAGACGTTAGAGCAAATACATCGTAATGGGGAAGTTGCCAATCAGTGCATATTTCTAAAAGTTCTCCTGTAGCTAAGAAATTACGTACTTCAGGCTCAGGCAAAATAGCATAGCCTAACTCATCGAGAACAAATTGAATCACAGTTTGCATATTATTAATGGTAATACGCGCTTTTTGTAGTGTTGTATTTACGCCGCGAGTAAGGTGCGTAAGCGCCGGATCAACAGCTATATGCGCAATGCGGTTATGCGCTTTTAGGTCATCCAGTGTGATTTTTGGTTGCTGTGCTAGTACATGATTTTTATGAACACACAGTATTAATGGCCAACTAGCGAGCTGGCGTGCAATTAAGTTTGAGTCTTCGAGAGGGCCAATCGCCAGCACTAAATCTATACCTGTTCTGATCATATCAATCGGTTCGTCAGAAAGCGTTAAGTGCACATCTATATCATTAAATTGGCTAATTAAATGCTTTACAGGCTCGCTTAGTAACCCACCTCCAAAACCGACAGGGGCTGCTAGTTTTAATTGCCCACTCGGGCAATTTTGTAAATGCTGTAATTGTTCTGATGTAGCTGTTGCAACGGCAAGCATTTGTAAACAACTTTGATAATACAGTTCACCCGCCTCGGTAAGCGTTAATTCTCGAGGGCTTCGATTAAATAAACTCAAACCTACATCTTGCTCTATTTGTTTTATTTGCTGGCTAATTGCAGAGGTTGTCATTAAAAGGTCAGCGGCAGCTTTACTCATACTTCCCGTTTGTACTGTGCGAACAAATATATTCAGGGTTTTAGTTAACTTATCACTCATACCGTTAAGCCTTACTTAAATTAGCTTTAATAAAAATAACGTTGTGAGAAAGGGAACTTCTCACTATTATCGCAAACGCTAATTATTATCATTTACACGCTAAATGTCACGGAGAAATATCATGAACACGGTAAGTTGTAAGTTAAGGCCGGTAACTGCATTTATTTTAAGTACTTTTGCAATTGCTAACCCTGCTTTTGCTGATGAAAAAAAACAAGAAATGGAAGTAATGGTTGTCACTGCTTCTGGCTACCAACAAATGCTCAAAGAGGCGCCCGCAAGCATTAGTGTTATTGACAGAGCGCAGCTAGAAAAACGCTTTTATCGTGACTTAACCGATGCAATGGCTGATATTCCGGGTGTAATAGTGACCGGCGGAGGCGACAGAAAAGATATTAGCTTGCGTGGTATGGCAAGCCAATACACGCTTATTTTAATTGATGGACAACGCCAAAGCTCAAGAGAAACACGACCTAATAGTGATGGCCCAGGCGTAGAAGGTGCTTGGACGCCGCCAATCTCAGCGATTGAACGTATTGAAGTAATACGTGGCCCTATGTCGTCGTTGTATGGCTCTGATGCTATTGGTGGTGTCATCAATATTATTACCCGTAAAGCGCCAGAGCAGTGGTACGGTGAACTGCGTTTAGACAGCACCATTCAAGAGCAAAGTCAGTCAGGTGATATAAACCAAGCCAGCTTTTTCACTTCTGGTGGCATTATTCCAGATCTATTGGGCGTGCAATTGTATGGGCAGTTTTCAAAGCGAAATGAAGATGAGTTTACTGCAGGATTTCGAGGTAAAGAACAAAGTAACGTAAAAGCCAAGTTCACATTAACACCTAATAATAGTCACGAATTAATGTTTGAACTTGGCTCGGCAAAACAAACATTAGACGAAACACTTGGTAAAACAGTTGCCCCGCTTGCGCCAGGTGAAAACTGTGGTCGACGTGGCTGCCCTGAATCAGCAACTACCGAGTATGAGCAACAAACATACTCTATGTCACACAACGGTTTTTACGACTTTGGCTCGTCGCGAAGTTACATTAAGTACGATAAGTTTGATAATGACTCACGTGAAATGTTTGTCGAAAATACCGACATTCAAACGACATGGAGTTTACCGCTATTTAGTGATCATAACTCTACGTTTGGTGCGACCTATTTAAAAGAGTCATTGGATGATTATACAAGCAATAAAATTAGCGACTTAACCCATGTAGAAAACGAGCAATGGTCAGTTTTTGGTGAAAACGAGTGGGCAGCTACGGATGACTTTAAGCTTACCGCAGGCCTACGTTACGATCATGATGGCAACTTTGCGGGTCATTGGAGCCCACGTTTGTATGGTGTTTATAGCGCATCTAAGTTGATCACCATTAAAGGCGGCATATCAACCGGTTTCCGTGCGCCAAATATTCGCCAATCTACTGCTCAATGGGGACAAGTGAGTCGTGGCGGTAATATTTATGGTAACCCTGACTTAAAGCCTGAGCAGTCAGTTAACTATGAAATGGGTGTTTACTATGATTCTGGACGCGATTTAAGCATATCGACAACCGTTTTTTATAATGAATTTGATGACAAAATAACCCGTATAGCTTGCCCATTAACGCAGTGTACCGATGGCCCAAATCAGTTTGGCTCCATGCCAACTACGTACATTAATGTGGATGAAGCCATAACCCAAGGTATTGAGCTATCAGTAGATTACGATATTTCAACTGAAATTGATGTGAGTGCCAGTTATACCTACACCGACTCAGAGCAAAAAACCGGTGAATATAAAGGGAGCCCACTTAATCAGCTACCAAAACATAGTTTACAAACGTCTTTAAATTGGCGTCCAACAGATAAGTTAGGCGGATGGTTACGTGTGCAATATCGTGGAGAAGAAAGCCAGCCTACCACAGGGCCTTCACAAAGTAGTTTAATTGCCCCTGATTATACCATTGCCAATTTAGGCGCTAATTATCAGCTAAGTGACAGCGTTAAACTTGGTGCTGGAATTTACAACTTGCTTGATAAAGAGATCACAGAGCAAGAGTACGGTTATGTTGAAGATGGCCGTCGCTATTGGGCGTCTTTGGTGTGGCAGTTCTAAACACTTTTTAATAATGTAAAGTAAACGAGTACGCTAAACCGTGCTCGTTTTTTGGTTTTATCTCGGCTCTTGTTCAATAATGTTTAAAAAGCAAAAAAGGCGGTTGGCTTTTTCTGTGTAGTCGCTTATTCTAGCAGCGTATTTAGTCATTAAATGTAACTTTAAAGTTTACTAATAATTTATAACTTTCTTCAATCCCCAAAGGTATGCCTCGTTTGAACCACATAGCAAAACAAAAAGCCAGCCCTGTATTTTTAGTAGGTGTCGTTTGAAAATACCTAAACGCTTACAGCCATTAGTTGATGATGGTTTTATTGATGAAGTGATCAGCCGTTTGATGAGCGGTAAAGAGGCCGATGTATTTGTAGTCGCCTGTGGCGATGACATTCGCTGCGCTAAAGTATACAAAGAGGCCAGTAAGCGCAGTTTTAAAAAAGCTGCACAGTACCAAGAAGGACGAAAAGTACGTGGTGGCCGCCAAGCCCGTGCTATGGGTAAACGTTCCAGCTATGGCCGTCAATTAGAAGAAGAAATTTGGCAAAATGCCGAGGTTGACGCACTCTCACGTTTATCCTCAGCAGGTGTTCGGGTACCGCAAACTTACGGCTGTATTGACGGTGTATTGCTAATGGAACTTGTAAGCGATGATGAAGGCGATGTTGCACCACAACTTGGCGCGGTTGATTTAACCGAGCAACAAGCCATTGAGCAACATACATTAATGATGCACTACATCAAATTAATGCTGTGCGCAGGGATTATTCACGGTGACTTATCGGAGTTTAATGTACTTGTTGATAGCAACGGCCCAGTAATTATTGATTTACCCCAAGCGGTTAACGCCTCTGCCAATAATAGCGCCGAAGCCATGTTTGCCCGCGACGTAAATAACATGCGCCGCTATTATGGCCAATTTGCACCGGCGTTATTACATACGCAATATGCCAAAGAAATGTGGGCACTGTTTGCAGATGCTAACTTAACCCCGCACTCAAAACTCAGTGGCGAATTTGAAGACGATGGCGAAGCTGCAGATGTAGATTCTGTACTTGACGAAATTCAAGCCGCCTTTGATGAAGAGCAAGAGCGTAAAGAACGCATTCGCGACGCCGATGAGCAATAACCTTTAATTTACGTGCTAAGTTTTGTTTATAGTCATTATTATTAGATTAAACTTAGCATGTAGGTATGAGCGATAATCGGGCATTGAGATTGGCAAAAAAAATCGTCGTTAATTAATTAGCTAAATAGCCCTTTGCTCATATATTCATGAAAATGAGCGCTGCGCGCATATTGGTTTATTTAAATTTATCTGAGATTTTAGAAAACTTAGTGATAGTAATACCTTAGGTTATTTGTTAAAACTATATAAGCTAGATAAATGAGCGTTAAGTCGGCAGAAATATGCGCGATGAGCGCACTATTAAATTGTTAGCAGGTGTTCGGCTTTTAACGGCTTTAGTCAGTAGTTTTGTTCGGCCTTGCTCGCGTGTAGTTTTCTTAGCGGCAGCGCCAAAAGGTTAAGTTCGCCAGTTTGCGGGTTTTGCTGCAAACAGTGGTGGCGGTAGCGTTGTTCTTTGTGGCTTCGCTTAAATAGTTTTACTGGTTCCGGTTGGCTCGCTGTGTCGCAGTTGGCTGGTTAAGTTTTTAAATTTGCACAGTGGTGCATTTGTTCAGCTTCGCCAGTGCGGCAGTGCCGCGCGGGTTTTAATTTAAGCTGCTAACAAGGCGCATCACTCGCGGCCTGCGGCCGCTGGGATGCCAACCGCTACGCGGTCGTCACCCGTGTGCTTTGCGTTAGCCTTACAAGGAGTATGGTAGTGGAATCAACGTATATTTATATAATTATCGCTTGCTTAGTGATCTGGTTTATCGAGCATAAAGTAAACTTATCTACTTCGCACAAAGCGTTAATAGAAGATGGTGATAACGTTATAATTAATCCAACTATGTTGTCACGCTGCTATGGTTTTTCATCTAAAGTTGTAGCTAAATCTAATATTACAAAAATTCAACTCGCAAATAATTGTGTTAGTTTATTCACAGAAAGTAATAACGCCATAGATATTTGGTTACCTAAAAAATATTGCAGTAATGTTGCTGAACGTGCAGAGAAATATTTCAAAAATGCGAGTTTGGTAAAAGTGTAATGCTAACAAGGGCTTAAAACGGAAAAAATACAGTTGGCTATTTTCACTCCGTTCAATATTTTAGCTAACAATTTTTTGCCCTTAGCATTAAGGAGTTAATTTGGGTAGTCTATTGAAAATAACATCGCTACTTAATTTTTTAATTTATACCGTTGTGGCGATCTTTATTCTGATATCTCAGGGTGAATTTTATGAAAACCATTATTGGTTTTTAATTGCTTTTTTGGGTGTTTCTATAGCAGCGTCAAACTTAAAGCCCGTTAATGATGTACTTGTTGGTATTCTATTCTCAGGGCTTACAGCTAATCTCTTATTAGTTGCCTCGGTATCAACAGGTATAAAAATCAATAGTGCTACATTTTTGATTTTTTTCGGGTACTTATGCGCAGGCTGTTTTTCTGTATGGTTCTTTATCGCACGGAATAAGTATCAGAGTTTTAATGCTAACAAGTGACTATGGTGCTCAATGTCCTCTCATAGCACACAGGCATACTTCGGCAAAGAGCGATGAACGATCATTCAGGTGAGTCGTTTTTAACTTAGTAAGAATAAAAAGAAACCCTCCCTTTTTTACATAGCGAAATAACCTACATTAAGCATAAAATTTATAGCTGGTAATAACTTACACTATTTTTTATTAATATAAGTTAATAAAATGAGGGCATTTTCACGCTTGAATTTGGAAAGTGTTAACTGATAAAGCGGTTATATGTACAAGGAGTTATGGTGAAGAAATTCTTCAAATATCTAGGTTTTGGAATTTTAAGTGTTGTTATATTTTTCATTGGTATTGGAGTTGCTGAACACCTTAGTAAACTTAACCACTAGTTGTTTATTTTATTGAGCATATTTTTAGGAGTAGCCTTTGAAGTACATAACTAGATTTTTAGTTCTTTTACTGGTTGGTTGTAATAGTACTAATGAAGCGGCAAATTCAAGTACTGTATATACCAATGCACAAACAGATTTACCTGTTAAATGGGTTGTGAAGATTGAACCAAAATATCCTGAAGATGCGGCTAAAAATAGCGTAGAGGGCTACTTAAAATTCAAAGCAATAGTGAATGAAGTTGGTACGTTAAAAAGAGTTGAAGTAATTGAATCTGCTCCTAAAGGTGTATTTGAAAAGGAAGGTTTACGGGCTTTAAAGCTATGGCGATTTAAGCCTGCGTTATTAAATGGTAGGCTGGTTAAGGTTGAGTACGCTGGTACTCTCGAGTGGAAGTTATAATGTCTTTAGGGATGAGCATATCATGGAGATCTAAGCAACCTAAACAAAAGCGATGTGATAGGTGTGAACTGTATTATTCTGAATTCTTGGATAAATGTACGCATTGTTCCGATTTAAACGAAGCACAATTACTTATGCTTAAGGCTAAACACCAAGAATCTCTTAAACATAATGCTAAGCTTGGTAAATACTTATTTATAGCTGCTGCAGTAATTGGTGTATTACTTTTTGTTAGTTTTTTATGGTAGCAGCGTTGGGTTTTTCCTTAAGTGGAGGAGGGTCAGTTAACAGAGAAAAAACCTCAAATACATTCAGCCTAAAAAATTATATCCATCCGCTAACTTTTAAATTAATCAAACTGAACTATCCGTCCACGTAATATTTTTTGTTATTTAATTAAACCTAAAACTCCTTCCTTAACAAAATAAGACTGCGCTGCGTCTGTATGGGGTTTAAACTTTTTCCAGCGGCCTATGGCTTTGTTGTTAAGCGGTTGGCGCACTTGCATTTTGCTGGCGGTTGAAACCGGTGCGGTGTTTAAATGAAAATCAAGGCACTGTGGTTGCCAGTCTAAGTTGCAATAGCTCACTAACTCTTTTATCTTTTGCTCTGGTGCGGCTACAAGTTCTTCGTATTTTACTAGTTTAATATTGCTGTGTAGGGCGCTGAAGTGCTGCATCAGTTTATAAAAGCGGCTGTAAAATTTAGCAGTGTCGAGTAAGTCTAACGAGTAAGCATAATACGGGTTGTTAATAGTAAATAGCTGACGATAGTTACCAATACAGGTGTCCATGGGGTCGCGAAGTAGGCAGATTATTTTGGCGTTTGGCAGGGCTTTGGTAATTAAATCGATATAAAAAAAGTTAAACGGTAATTTATCAATAAAGTGTTTATGGCTACCGGTAACTACACGGGTCGCCTCAAGGTAAGTGCTGCCAAGTTTTGCAAAATCAAGCTGGTAAGCTTGGCTTAAGGTGTCTGTATCAAGTACTTGAGGCGTGGGTGTTTGGCTAAGTTTTTTTACACTTAGGCCAAAGTCTTGCAGCTCGCCCGCTGATTGTACGTCGCTGTGGCTTGATAAAATGCGTTCAACTAATGTGGTGCCAGAGCGCGGCATGCCTAATACAAAAATTGGCTCACTGCTTTGGTTGCCAGCTGTTTTTTGGTTTTTGTATTTATCACTGAGCTGTTTAATATGTGCAAATAATGCCTCAGACGCTTGATTATCAAACGTCTTATTAGCGAGTTTTGCTGTTTTACCTTGTTGTAACGCAGCAAAGGCTGCTGAAAAGTCGCCTAGGTCTTGATATTCTTTTGCGAGCGCATGACCTATATGCAGTTTAGCGTCGGGATGATTGACCTGTTCAAATGCGTTTTTTAGTCGCGCTATGTGGTTATTTTGCTCAGTGACTTTAGTTAAATCAGCTAAAGCAAAATGACTTTGATGATGAAGCGGATTCAGTGCAATGGCATTTTCAAACGCGTGTTGTGCTTTATCAAACTGGCCTAAAAATTTAGCACATACCCCATAGTTATAATAAAACTGCGGCTGACGAGTATTACTCGCCTCAGCTAAACTTAATGCGAATATAAAGTAATCAGCTGCTTGTTGATGTAAACCCGCTTGGGTGAGCGCCACGCCTAATGTATCGGCATCAAGTGCTTTACTAATATGTTCAGGCTTAACGCCGAGGGCTGTGTTTTTTGCTTTTTGTAAGTCGCCGGTAAGGACGTAACACTTGGCAAGTTGCGCTGTATATTCAACAGACTTCGTAAAGCTTAATGCTTTTTCAATTAGCTTTATCGCTTTATAAATTTGACCAACCTGTAAATTAACCATGGCGAGTAAAAAGTAGCCATCAGCAAAGTCAGGCTGCTGTGTCACTAGCTCAACCAGTGCTTTATGCGCTTGCTGAATATTGCCTTGGTTTAAGTTGTTTATAGCGCTTTGGTGTAGTTGCTTTAAGTTTGGCTGCATGAATACTCTTATAAATAATGTACTTACAAAATAAAGAGGCTCAAATTAATTTGAGCCTCTTTATTGTACTTAAACTTATCGTTTAATTACATTTCAAACTTGTCGCTTAATTATATTTCAAACTGATAGTTAAATTCAATGCCAACAGTAAGCGGGCGACTAATATAGTAACCATAGTTACGTTGTATGTCTGCGCCATTGGCTGTTGTAATATCCGCATCTGAGCGACGAACAGAGGTAACCGCATATTTATTAAATAGGTTATCTACATATAAAGTAGTCGACCACGCATCGGCGGTTAATTTAGCTGAAATATTACTTAAGCTATAACCTGGGAGTGCTTCACCGTTGTCACGTAGGCCTACTTTTGAAATTACATCACTTTGTGCGGTTAAACCATAGTTAATATCAAGGGTTTTGTCGTTAAACACTTCTGTTTGGTAGTTAATACCCATAGAGAACTGGTGCTCAGGTGAGCCCGGTAAACGGTCGCCATCTTTTGCGCCATCAGTGCCATCGGCATTAAATAAATACGGAGCGTCTGAGGTTAGTTCTGCTTTTGTATAGGCATAAGTTGCATAGGCAGTAAACGAGTCTGATAAAATTGCACGCGTGGCAATTTCAACCCCTTTCGCATTTGCGCTACCAGCATTTGATAAATACGGTAATTGGCCTACTGTTGTTGCACCGGCAATTTGTGCGTTATCCCAATCTACATTGAATAGTGCGGCATTAAAGTGTAGCTGGCTTCTCATCCAGGTACTTTTAAAGCCTAGCTCATAGTTGGTGGTTGTATCTGCATCGTATAGCATTTCATCTGGTGTACCACAGCCTGTTTGTTGGTCCTCAGGTAGAGGTGTTGGGCAAGGCACTAAGCCATTTGAGCCACCAATTCTAAATCCTTCACTTATAGTTGCATACGCCATTACTGAATCTGTAAATTGGTACTTAGCATTAAATTTGAACAGATTACCGTTGTCGCCTGCTTTGTTTTCTTCAAAGTTAACTGAAATTGCATCAGGTGCAGCACCTTCATACAAGGTATTTGCTAATGGGAAGTCAAAAGCCGCTTTTGATTCTACGTCGTATTCGTAAAAACGCGCGCCAATGGTAATGTCGAGTTTATCGGTTACTTGGTAACCCACTTCACCAAAAAGCGCTGATTCAGTGACTTTGCTGCCAGTAATTTCTAAATATTCTAAAGAGTCTGGTCTTAGCTGTGCGCCACCAAAGGTGTCAACCGCGAACTGATCAAAGCCTGGCGTGAACTCTCTGCTTGATGCGTCGGTATCGGTTTTGTTGTAAAAACCACCAACAATCCAGCTTAAATCGCTATCACTTTGTGAGACTAAACGCAGTTCTTGGGTAAAGGTGTCTTTTTCGTCAATTTCACGGGTAAACGCTGAAAACGAAGGAAACTCTTCGTAGCCATAGTCTAAGCGAATTAAAAGATCAGTTTGGTCGCGTTGCCCATCGGCGTCAAATTGAGAAATACCGGTAGCTGAGACCAGCTCAGCAAAACCTAAGTCGGCTTTAAGTTCAAGGCTTAGTAATTGGTCTTCTTTTATCCGTGGCTCTTCAAAACGGTACGCTGACTCGTATTTGCCAATGCGATCATTTAAGCCATTGTTAGCATTAAGGCTGTTGTGATGAACAATGGAACGACCCTCAGTATCTTGCTTTTGATAGAAGTAGTTTAATGTACCTTCAAATGACTCATTTGCTTTGTAACGCAATGAAATACGGCCAGTTGTGGTTGTTTCACCGTTGGCGTCTTTTACATTTTTAAGATTGCTGTTGACTGCATCAAGGTTTGTCCAATCAGGGTCGGTAATCGATACACCTGGTTCACGAACTGTGTAGGCGTAGTCAATAAACCCTGGGTCTTCATAAATATTTAAGCTGGTACGAACAGCCAGTTTGTCTTCAATTAATGGTAAATTGAAGATAAAGCCCGCTTCACCACCGACCGAATCACTTTCTTGAGTTTGAAAAACATCACCAAATACTTCACCTGATATAAAATCAAGCTCTGGCTCTTTAAGCATGTAGCGAATAGCACCACCAAGTGTGCCAGCCCCATATAATGTGCCTTGCGGCCCAATAAGCACTTCCACACGCTCTACATCAACTAAACGCATATCAACTGAGACAGGAATTTCATTAATATAAGTGGCAACAGTGCCACCATCTGATGAAGGCCCTGATGAATTAGTATTTAAACCACGGACTATAATAGGTGAACCGGCACGGCCACCTTGATCTGTAATTGTTAAGCCCGGTACCCAACGTGCTACATCGGCCAGCTCACTGATGTTTTGATCTTTTATTACATCAGCATCGAGCGCGGTAATGTTAAGAGGCGCAGCTTGAATTGAGCCACTTCGGCGCGTTGCTGTAACCTCAATAACTTCAAGCGATTTGTTCTTTTCAATAACTTGCTCTTGTGCCACTGCATTACTGCTAAATAATACACCGCTCAGTGCGCTTGATACAGCCAAGGTTAACAGGCTTGGTTTAAACATAAAAAGTGATCCTAGTTCAATAAAATGTGTTTATAAATGATCGGTAATAGTATCAGGGTGTTTTAGTGATGGAAATAAAAATATGAATTTTAATTCACTTTTTTAGAATAAAAATTTATAGGATGGGTTTAAGTGTTTCACGCTGTATAATAAACAAACAAAGGCGTTGCTTTAAAATCAACCAAAATATTAATTGTGCTTAATAGAGATAAAAACTGGATAATGAATAGTTTAAAACGTCATTACTTATATTTTTATAAACACTATAAAAATAAATATTCCCCCCCATAACCTTTATAAATACATGTTTAATTATTGATAACAACAGCACAGTTTAGCTGTGGCTGTGAGTCAGTTATATGAGGATTTATAATGTCAAAGCTGTTTTCACCATTGTCACTTGGTAAATTAAGCCTAGAGAATAGAATTATTATTGCACCCATGTGCCAGTACTCGGCCAACAATGGGGCTGCAAGTGACTGGCATACCATTCATTTAGGGCAATTGAGTTTAAGTGGAGCGGGTTTACTTATTTTAGAAGCGACGGCCGTTAATCCCGAAGGGCGAATTAGTTACGCCGATTTAGGATTATGGGATGATACAACCCAAGCTGCATTAGCAAAAAGTTTAACGGCTGTAAGACAATACAGCCCAATGCCTATTGGTATTCAATTAGCCCATGCAGGTCGTAAAGCGTCAACCGATAAACCATGGGATGGCGGTGGGGTACTTATGCCCGATCACCTCAATGGTTGGCAAACGGTTGCACCATCAGCCATTGCCTATGATGAAAACAGCCCCATTCCCAAAGCGATGAACCAAGATGATATAGATTCGCTCATAAGTGACTTTGTTAATGCGGCAAAGCGCGCTGACGAGTTGGGCCTTGATTTAATTGAAATACATGGCGCGCACGGTTATTTGCTACACCAGTTTTTATCGCCGCTGGCAAACAAACGTGATGATCAATACGGTGGTAGCCTAGAAAATAGAATGCGATTATTACTCGACGTATTTAAAGCTGTAAGAGCCGCATTTCCAAGCAATAAAGCGGTGGGTGTACGTATTTCAGCAACCGATTGGGTTGATGATGGTTGGGATTTACCGCAATCAATTGAACTGGCAAAAGCGCTTGACGCGTTAGGGTGTGACTTTATTCATGTAAGCACCGCGGGTTTAAGCCCTGAGCAAAATATACCTGTTGCTAAGAATTTTCAGGTGCCGTTTGCAACCGCCATTAAACAGGTTGTGAATATGCCAGTGATAGCAGTGGGTTTAATTACCGAGGCACAGCAAGCTGAAAGTATTATTAGTGATGAACGTGCTGATGGTGTCGCTTTAGCGCGGGGTATTTTATATAACCCACATTGGCCTTGGTATGCTGCGGCCGAGTTGGGCGCGCAAGTACAAGCACCAAAGCAATATTTGCGCTCAAGCCCACATGGCCAGCCATCCCCTATAAAATAGTGAATGACTTAACTACAAAACCCAAGCAAATAGCGTGGGTTTTGTGTGTCTCGGTAGCTTAATATTTAATTAAATATTAAGCAGCGGGCTGCTTTTTACTGTTTGATGTTGAGCTGCCAACCGAGGCAATAATAACTAATAAAATAGCAAGCCACTGCCAAATGCTAAGTAGTTCACCTAAAATAACTAAGCCAGCGAGTGCTGCAATAGCGGGTTCAAGGCTCATCATAATGCTAAACCCTTGCGGCGACATATTCCGCAATGTGATCATTTCTAAAGTATAAGGTAAGGCACTTGAGAGTACCGCAATGGCAATACCTAACGGAATAATATCCCAAGTAAATGCGGCACTTTGTGATATGCCACCATAAGGTACAAGCACAATAGCTGAAATGGTCATGCCCATCGCTACCGTTGCACCACCAGAGCTTTGGCTGCCGGTTTTTTTACCAAACAAAATATAACCTGCCCAACACGCACCCGCTGCAAGGGCTAAAATGACGCCAATTGGGTCTAAACTTTCTTGGCCTTTCATATCGGGTAGCAGTAATAATATTCCGGTTATTGCGCAAGCAACCCAAAATAAATCACGCTTTCGTCTTGATGAAAATAACGCAACGGCAAGTGGCCCGGTAAATTCAAGCGCAACACCAATACCCAGTGGAATACGTTCAATGGCGTAATAAAATAGAATGTTCATGCCGCCTAGGCTCAAACCATAAATTAAGATGGGTAAACGCTGGCTTGCAACCGGAAAGTGTCTCCAAGGTTTAAAAATTAAACAAAGAATAGCGGCAGAAAAACCTAAACGTAAGGCTGTTGTACCCTCAGGGCCAACAATAGGGAAAAGCTGCTTAGCCAGTGAAGCCCCAGACTGAATAGTGATCATTGCAAGCAATATGCATAAAATAGCCAGTAATAGCTCTTTGGTTGATTTTTGCATGGTCGTCCTTAAATATTGCCATTTAATTGCGGCGCATATTACCTGCTTTTACCTACGCAGGTAAATGTAAATTAACGTTTTACATGGAGTCCCCAGTGATGAGAGGCTATCACTGGGCTGAATGAAAAATAAGCGTTACTCTTTTTTAAGATTGAGGTGGCGGGTACTGAGGGCTGACTGATTGAGTAAAAATTTATAGTTTAGCTTTACTATCTGCAGGGTATATAACGCCTAATTGTGCGCGGGCGGTATCGAGTACCGTCATCACATCGCGTGAAAGCTGGTGGTTGTTAATATGTGACTCTAATGCATTTTGCTCAATCATTTCAATAAAGTGCGCCACTTCATACTTCATAAAATGCTCATCAAAATCTGTACTTATTGTTTCTTTTTGGCCATTATTAGCGATGAATTCCACTTTTTTAAGTTGCGATACAGCTTCAATACGAATACGGCCTAACTCACCTTGTATTTCGGTGATGTTCTCGCCTTGCGATATTTTTGAATAACTAATTACCGCTTGTTTATCTGCATAATTTAAAAGTACATCGCCGGCACCATCAACACCGGTTTCTAGTAGTACGCCACTGGCGTGCACACTGTTTGGTGCGCCCCACAGTGCTATAAGTAAATAAAGTGGGTAAATACCCAAGTCTACTAATGCGCCATTTGCAAATTCAGGTAAAAAGGTATTAGGGCGCTCGCCGTTTTTGAGCTTATCGTAACGAGACGAGTATTGGCTAAATTGGCCAATAAATTTACGCGGTGTACCAATTCTTTTTAATGCGTTTTTTAAAACAGCAAAGTTAGGTAAATGCGTTGTCATCATCGCTTCCATGTACAAACGTTGATGTTTTTGAGCAGCCGTTAAAATAGCAGTAAGCTCATGACTATTTGCTGCTGAGGGTTTTTCGCCAAGTACGTGTTTGCCCGCAGCTAAACATTGCACAGCATAGTCTTTATGCAGGCTATTTGGTGCGGCAATATACACCGCATCTACAAGCTCGTTTTGGCAAACAGCGTCAATGGAGGTAAATATTTTTGCTTGAGAGTGAGTGGGGTGATTAGCTAAAAATCGCTCAGCGCTACTTTCTGCGCGAGAACACACACCGTATAAATTAAAATTACTCAGAGTACTTGCAGCATCGAGTAGGGTGTCGCTAATAAAATTGGTACCTACAATCACAAAATTCATGTTTAGCCTTTTTATGTATTTTACACAGCTTTGCAGTTTAACAATATTTTGCTCTAAATGCGCGAGCAGAGCAGTTAAACCAGCGTTTTACACTGGCACTTAATGTGGCTTGTTCTTGATAACCTAACAGCTCAGATATATGTGAAATAGAAAATTGGTTTTGCATTAAATAGTGTTCACATAATGCGCGGCGAGTGGCATCTTTTAGTTTTACAAAGCTGGTGTTATGTTTTTTAAGTTCACGGTGCAAGGTGCGAGGATGCATATTAAGTGCCGTTGCTATCGTTTGATTTGAGCATTGAAAAAGGGGCAGCATAGGTCGAATAAGCGCACTTACTTGCGAAGGTAACGACTGAGTATGCGCATTATTAGCGGCTAAAAAGTTTAATGCGGCTTGTACTTTGTGTTGATCAGAAACATTAAGTGGCAATAATAAATCGTTTTTGGCGATTAAAATACCGGCGCTATTTCTGTGTTCAATAACGTTACAGCCAAAGTGCTGATGGTAAGCCCGTATATTTGCATCAATCTTTTGCGGTAAAAATACCTTAATGGGTTTACATTGATTTTGGCTCACTTTTTTTAAGGTAGCGAGCGCCAGTGCAATTGTTAATTCAATAACTTGATTTATAACAGGTAATGGCTTGAGTTTTATTTCGAATGATAAAAATATATTTTGGTCATCTTCAAGTGTATGCGTGATTAAATTAAGTGCGGGTGTATGTAAGTGCAGGAATTTAATTACCCATGTAAGCGCTTCACCTAAATCAGTTCCACTTTTAGCGGCGATAGCAATATGCCCTAAAATATCAAAACTTTGTTTGCTAGCGAGTTTAAGACCAAAACTTGGGCAGTTTAAGCTATGGGCGCAGTATTCTAAAAGCTCAGCATAATGGCGATAAGTTAAGCTTTGGGTTTCAAGGGAGTTTAACGTTACCTCAATAGCGCAATGGCGCATAATGTTTGCTGTATCACCACCTAGTTCGGTAATTAATGTATCAATTCCCTTTAAAGAAGTGGCTTTAATTAGGCTGCTCATAACAATTGCATTAGTGAAGAGGTGTCTAAAAATATCAAGTTTTTAGTAGATAATCCATGCAAAGTAGTTTTTTTAATGGGAGATATTTTATGCATACCACCTCATTTGATTACATTGTGATTGGCGCAGGCAGTGCCGGCTGTGTTGTTGCCTCGCGATTATCTGAAAATAAAAATGTGAGTGTGTGTTTAATTGAAGCCGGCAGCCGTGACCAAAGTGCTCTGGTGCAAATGCCTGCGGGAGTTGCAGCTAGTGTGCCTTATGGCATTAATAGCTGGCATTACAATACGGTGCCACAAAAAGAGCTTAATAACCGCTGTGGGTTTATGCCCAGAGGTAAAGTGCTTGGTGGTTCAAGTTCAATCAATGCCATGGTGTACATAAGAGGGAATAAAAAAGACTACGACAACTGGGCCGCTATGGGAAATACCGGCTGGGATTATACCAGTTTGCTGCCTTATTTTATCAAAGCTGAAAACAACAAAACCTTTACCAACAGCCCATATCATGGTGTAAATGGCCCCTTACATGTGCAAGAGCTAAGTTTATCAAGCCCAGTTAATCAGCTGTTTTTAAAAGCATGCCAAGAGCAAGGCGTAGCCCTTAATGACGATATTAATGCACAGCAACAGCTAGGTGCGCGATTATCGCAGGTTACTCAATATAAAGGGGAGCGTTGCAGTGCGGCAAAAGCGTATTTAACACCAAATTTAGCACGTAAAAACTTAACCGTGCTCACTGATGCGCAGGTAAATAAAATTAATTTTTGTGGGAGAGCTGCAACTGGTGTAACAGTTGCAGTTAATAATAAAAGCTATGTGCTAAATGCCCATAAAGAAGTTATTTTAAGTGCCGGTGCGATTAACTCCCCCCAACTTTTAATGTTATCGGGAGTGGGGCCTGCAGATCATTTAAAGCAGCATAACATTGAGCTTGTAACGCCATTAGAAGGTGTAGGCAGTAATTTGCACGATCACTTAACCGTTGTGCCATTATACAAAGCAAAATATTCGCAAGGCACATTTGGAATAAGTGCCAGCGGTGCGTTTAATATTGCAAAAGGATGCGTTGATTGGTTTGCCAAACGTGAAGGAAAGCTAACCAGTAACTTTGCCGAGTCGCATGCGTTTGTAAACTTATTTACAGATTCTATTGTGCCCGATGTGCAACTTGAATTTGTTATTGGACTGGTGGACGATCACAGTCGTAAACTGCATTATGGCCATGGATACAGTATTCATAGCAGCATTATGCACCCTAAAAGCCGCGGCAATATTCGTTTAGCGGATGCCAACCCTGTAAATGCGCCACTCATTGATCCTAATTATTTAAGCCACCCCGATGATTTACAGGTTATGCTACTTGGGCTTAAAAAAACATTAAGCATAATGCAAAGCAAAGCGTTTGATATTATTCGTGCAGATATGGTGTATCCGCTTGATATTAACGATGATGCGCAGCTTATTGAGTTTATTAGGCAAACAGCCGATACAGAATATCACCCCGTAGGAACCTGCAAAATGGGCCAAGACGATATGGCTGTGGTTGATAGCGAATTACGTGTTCACGGTGTGCAAAATTTACGGGTGGTAGACGCCTCTATAATGCCTAGTATTATTACCGGAAATACCAATGCTGGGGTAATAGCAATTGCAGAAAAAGCAGCTGATTTAATTAAGCTCGCCGCAACCTGTGATTAACTTGACTTATAAAACGCCGTTAACCATTGCTGCCAGTCTTGCTCTAGTTTGACCATTTGTAGGTGCTTTTTAGCGGCAAAATGTTTGTTTTTATCTTCATCCGCTAAAAACGGCCCTACGCGACACAGCGAGCAGTAATTATTTGTTAAGTAAGCAGGCAAAGTTAACAGATGAGCCAGTTCAGGTAAGGGTTTTTCACTAAATACATAGGTAATACCGCTGGTGTCTTTGACGTGTTTGTCACGGTCGACATTGCGAATTTTATAGCCATCAAAGCGACTGATATCGAATGGCATTTGTCCTTGGTATGCCGCGTTTAAATGGGTATTTAAACTCCCCTCAATATTCCACTCACGATACGGTTTAACATCTTTTGAGGTTATATAGCATAACCTAGGGCCTTGTGGGTTCAAGGCAAACTCATTGGCATATTTTATAAATTGATGCAGTAACGCACGGTTAAGCACGTTCATGCTGTTATTACGTGTATTTTTATCAAATGCGTCGCGACCAATAAACGCAGGAATAAGTGGAAATTGAAAAATCACTACATCAAAGCTGTTTAGGTGCTCGGCTAGTTGTTGCCAACATTGTGTGTTGGTGACATCAAATTCATTAAGCACATCAATTTTATGTGCTTTAAGTGAGGCAAGCGCGTTATCGGGGTATTTTTCTGTAAGAGTTGCAGCTGTATCATAGGTTGAGGCAACTAACTTTTGCGGTTTAATGTGGTTGTAAAGCGCGTTTGAAAACGATAAGTCGCCATCACCTACCGTGAGTATGTTCCAATTTGGGTTTAAGTACATATTAAATTATATGTTTTTATTAGTAACAGGCGATGTGTCAGGATGCGGTGTACTAATCAGCTGTTGATGTAACCTATACATAGCTAAACGCGTTTTTAACCCTTCGATGGCAACTTGTTTAAGAATTAAGTTAAAGGTAATCAAAATAGCAAACACAATATGAATAGGGCCATGAGTAAAACCGGCTTGAGGGTCGTAAATGGCTAAGCCAAATAAAACAAACAACACCACCATAAATATTTCAATGAGCTGATTTGAATAAAAAGAAAGACGCCCCTCACTTTTATGATCTTTTTTTATGCTAATAGCGCAAAAAAACGGGATCACTTTAATTTTGAAAGCAGCGTTTTTTTCTACAAAATTCTCACCAAGGTCAGTAAGCTGTTGGCGTAATTGGTCTATCATGGGGTGTCCTCTCAATACAGTGCGCGGATGTTACCCTATTACAGACCAATGGTTAAGTAATGGCAGACTATTTAGGGTAAATACTCATACCAATAATAAGAATATGACAAACAAACACCACAGATGTGAGCACAAAGCGCATTTTTTGATAATCTTTGTGGTAACCCTGCCAATGAATCGACGCTTTTTCGAAGATTAGTACCAACCAAAAACTCGCGCCTAACCACGCAAGCATCCACTCAATTGGCAAAAATGATAAAAACGGAATAGGAATGACCGGCAGCACAGCTTTAATTGCATCGGCAAAGCTTTGTTGCCCTGCATGCCATAAATTACCCGCCATAAACGCTAAAATAGCAATGCTGTAAAAACTAAAAAACTCTAAATTTACACTGTTACTGCCAAACATGAGCGGCCAGCCCACACAGCCTAAAAATGGCAATAAGCCTAAATAGCCTAGTTGAATGTGATTGACGAATTTTTCCATAAATGAAATGCCTTTGAAGGTTGTGTAATGTAAACCACGTTATTGTAGCAAGGATGTGCAGCGTAATCTTATTAAAATCTATATAGCGCAACTGACTATGAGTGGTAGTTGAGTTATAACTGCTTTAACGCTTAAAAGTAAGCAGTAGATCACTCCTTGGATTTTCAATCTTAAAAATCGATTGTTTTAATCTAAACAATCAATTTTATTTAATTTCTCAATGGCCTTATTGTATTAATCAAGCCAACGCACAAGGCGTTAACTTTTTAAATACACTAAACATAAATGAGGAATACTATGAGCACTTCATTGATTAACACAAAATTACAACCTTTCAATGCAACAGCTTACCACAATGGTGACTTTGTAGAACTCACTGAAAAAGACGTATTAGGTAAGTGGTCTATCTTTTTCTTTTACCCTGCAGATTTCACATTTGTATGCCCAACTGAATTAGGTGACCTTGCAGATCATTACGCACAGTTACAAGAAATGGGCGTTGAAGTTTATTCAGTATCAACTGATACACACTTTACGCACAAAGCATGGCATGACACGTCAGACACCATCGGTAAAATTACTTACCCAATGATTGGTGACCCAACAGGACGCATCACACGTAACTTTGGTGTCATGATTGAAGATGACGGTTTAGCACTTCGCGGTACATTTGTAATGAACCCTGAAGGCGAAATTAAAGTTGTTGAAACACATGATTTAGGCATTGGTCGCAGTGCTAAAGAGTTAGTTCGTAAAGTACAAGCAGCGCAATACATTGCAACACATGATGGCGAAGTTTGTCCTGCATCTTGGCAGCCAGGTGAAGACACATTAGCACCTTCACTAGACCTAGTTGGTAAGATTTAAACCTTACCACTAACCAAAAATTTAGAGTAGAACATGACTCTAAACCCAGTGAGCCTGTATAGGTTCACTGGGCACTTTCCCACGCCATCACACGTTTCTAAAATTTCGCACATGCACTGATGGCATGGGAACCTTGCTGTTTTAATTTTCCTTAAGGGGCTAAGCCATGTTAGATAACAACATAAAGAACCAACTAAAAAGCCATTTTGAATCGCTGACTCAGCCTGTTGAGCTGCTTATCGCCTTGGACGACAGCAAAAAATCAACAGAAGTAGAAAGTCTTGCAAACGATTTAGTGTCACTAAGCGATAAGTTTAGTGTAATAAATAATCCCGATACTAGCGCCCGCAGGCCTTCTATGGTGGTGCATTCACCAGAAAAAAACACCCATATTACCTTTGCAGGTGTACCTATGGGGCACGAATTTACTAGTTTAGTGTTAGCGCTATTACATACGGGTGGTCACCCTAGTAAAGCAAGTAAAGATGACATTGAACAAATACAAACACTTGAACAAACACTTAATTTTGAAGTGTATATTAGCTTGAGTTGCCAAACCTGCCCGCAAGTTGTGCAGGCACTTAATACTATGGCAGCAACAAATAGTAATATTAAAGCCACCATGATTGATGGGGCGTTATTTCAAGATGAAGTAGAGCAAAGAAACATACTGGCTGTACCCGCTGTATATTTAAATGGTGAACCCTTTAGCCAAGGGGCCATGAGCCTCACTGATATTTTAAATAAAGTGGATAGCAAAGGTGCACAGCGCCAAGCAGCATCACTCAATGAAAAGTCGGTGTTTGATGTACTTGTCGTCGGTGGTGGGCCAGCTGGTGCTTCGGCAGCTATTTATTCAGCACGTAAAGGGCTCAATACTGGGGTTGTAGCAGAGCGATTTGGCGGGCAAGTTGCTGATACATTAGCGATTGAAAATTTTATTTCAATTAAAGCAACGCAAGGGCCAAAAATGGTGGCTCAGTTGGAAGAACACGTTAAAGAATACGATGTTGATGTTATGCACAACCAACGCGCGGCAAACCTGCAAAAAGGCAGTAATGGGTATGATATTACTTTAGAAAATGGCGCTGTATTAAAAGCAAAATCACTCGTGCTAGCAACCGGTGCACGCTGGCGCGAAATGAATGTACCCGGTGAGCAACAGTATAAAGGCCATGGCGTTGCATACTGCCCGCACTGTGATGGGCCTCTATTTAAAGGTAAACCGGTTGCGGTTATTGGTGGTGGTAATTCAGGTATTGAGGCGGCAATTGATTTAGCCAATATAGTTGAACACGTTACTGTGCTTGAATTTGCTGATACGTTACGCGCCGATGAGGTACTTATTCGTAAAGCTAATAGCTTAAAAAACATCACTATTATTAAAAACGCCCAAACCACGGAAGTACTTGGTGATGGCAAAAAAGTAACTGGGTTAAGTTATACCGACCGCCTTAGCGGTGAGAGTAAACAGTTGAACTTAGCCGGTATATTTGTACAAATTGGTTTAATACCTAATACCGAATGGTTGAAAGACAGCGACCTTAAACTGAGCCAATTTGGTGAAATACTCATTGATGCCAAAGGCGCAACATCGTTACAAGGGGTTTATGCTGCAGGTGATGCAACCACTACGCCATTTAAGCAAATTATTATTGCGATGGGGGCGGGCGCAACAGCAAGCCTAGGTGCGTTTGACTATTTAATTCGTCAAACGCCCGATGCAGAGCAAAGCGCTGCTTAATAGTGTTTTAGCTTAAAGTCTCTTGATATAACAGCTCTCACCCATAGCTGTTTGTTCACCCAAGCCGCCCTCTCCAAAGGCGGCTTTTTTGAGCGCTATTTAAGTCGGGTAATACCCACTAAAATACAGACTGCGCCACCAATAAAGCCAAGCCAGGCTTCCATAGGTGTTTCGCCGTTTAATGCGCGGGTAACCTGAGAGGCTGCTGAGTCATAAACGTCATAGCCCCATATTGCCAGTGCGATACCAATAACAATAAGTACAATACCAATAATTTTATTTGTCATAATGATCCTTTGTTTTCTAGTGCAAGTTAATCTGAGCGACACTCGTTATTATAATGTGGCTACGCTCAGCCTTTTTAATGTATTTGTAATTGCTTCATCTATTGCTGGAAGCTTAAATGGTTTGGCTATAAACATATCCATGCCCGCTTGTTTACAGCTTAGTTTATCTTGGGAAGAAGCATTAGCCGTCAGAGCGACGATATATGTGCTTTTGGGGCTACAAATGTTATTAGATCTTAATTGTTTGGTAGCCTCAAAACCATCAAGTATTGGCATAATACAATCCATAAAAATAAGATCGTAATGCTTTTGTTTGCACTTTAAAATTGCGTCTTGGCCATCTATGGCAAAGTCTGATTTTATATTAAACTTATCCAGCGCAGCTTCTAACACAAGGCGGTTTATTTCGTTATCATCAACCACCAGTACTGATAATTTGGCACCATGATTATTAATCGATTTAAGACTCGGTGTCTGTATTTGTTGTTTGCCAAGTTCAATCGGGATAGTTAAGGTAAAACACGTACCCACATTAATCTCACTCGTTACTTCAATTTTGCCATTCATAAAACCAACGAGTTCTTTAACAATTGCTAAACCTAATCCGGTGCCGCCTTTATTGTTGTTAGCATCAACCTCTTGGGTAAAAGGCTTAAATAATGAGTTTAAATACGCTTTACTCATGCCGCGACCCGTGTCGGTTATTTTAATGGTAAGTAAAGGGTGTTTTGTGTCTAATGCTAATTGCGAATAGAGAGAAACAGATCCATGCTCTGTAAATTTTAACGCGTTACTTAGTAAATTAGAGACAATTTGGCTTAATCGAGAGGTGTCGCAGTGTACCCAAACATCATTAGGAATGAGATTAGTGGCTAGCAGTTCAATGTTTTTATTACTAAACAATACCGAATATAAAGAAACCAAATCGGTAAATACCGTTTTAAGTAGAGAGTGGTGAGGCTCCAGTTTTAACTCACCATGATTTATTTTTGAAAAATCGAGTACTTCATTAATAATACTTAATAAAATGTCAGCACTTCGAAGGGCGACTTTAATTTTTTCTGCCCGCTTGTCATAATCGTGTTCATCAATGAGAGTCGCTAACATTCCCGTAATACCATTAAGCGGGGTTCTAAGCTCATGACTAATTTTGGCAAACAGCATACTACGGTCTTGGAGGAGTTGTTCTGCAAGTGCTTTTTTTTGTTTTAACTCTTCGCGTAACTTAACGGCTTCAGTTATATCTTGAAAAGTACCAAATAATCGCACACATTTGCCGTTGTTAAACTCGGCCTCCCCAAAAGTCGACACCCAAATATTTTGCTGCTTTGCGGTAACTATTTCCAGCTCTAAATGCCATTTTTCACCCTTAGATACCGCATTTTCTACCGCCTTATTAATGCTATCTCGACTTTTACCCGCTTTATAAAATTCAATGGCTGTTTCCATGTTTGGAGTATAGCCTTCTTCGGCTTGATGAATACGTCGAGTTTGCTGGCTCCAAAAAATGCTATTGTCTATTAGGTCGACTTCCCATGTGCCTATATTGGCAATATTTTCAAGTTTCAATAAGGTGTCACTATTTTTAGTGAGATTAACTTTATCCTGATTGCGCGCAAATTCTGAGCCCAACCACTGAGCCAATAATTCAATATAATCATAAGCTTCATCGCTAAAAGGGGCGCATTCTTGAGCTGATGAAAAGTTAACAGTTCCAAATACGTCTGTACCTATTCGTATAGGCGCTCCAATATATGCCTCCAATTGGAAATTAATATAGCAAGGATGATTTGCAATACTACTTTGCGACGCATTATGAAATGCCAGTGCAGAGTTGGCCAACAAAGTATGTGTACAATAGGTGCCGTTTAACTCAAACTCAGTACCAATAGCAAGAGAATTGTCAGGGGTAATAGCATGTAAAACAGTGTAAGAATTATTTTTTACGCGGCTGATAATAGCCAAATCGAGCTGAAAAACATCGAGCCCAAAAGCAAGTAAGTCTGCAATTTTTTGATCAAAGCTAAGCTGTTGATCAGAGACTATATTATGAAAGCATCGAAGAAAATTCACAAAAAACCTTAATTTATTTAGTACGTACACAAAAACACAAGAAAGCGCTATGCCTAAACATAATCTATTTTTTGACAATAGGCCATTATCACATAACTCCTTACCACATTAACTCGCGGGTTTAAAAATTAATAGCTTGAATTAGATGTAAATTCAGGTTGTATCACTATGTAGTTCTTCTGAGTCCACGCTGTTTATTAATAACCCTTCTTGTATTACCTGTGTATGCTCAAGCACGTTGAGTAACGTTCACCATAAACATATTTTATAATTTCAATAGCTTTGGGTGTATGAGTAAATGCAATTTTGACTTCGGGCAATCTGTTTGGAATGGTTTTATCGCTCATAACCATTGCTACCAAATCTAGGGTTATACAAGTAACTTTTAGCTTCACTTATGCCCATTTGATAGCCTGAATTGAGTATAGCTCGATTTTTAGTGGTACGGCCGACTTTAAACCCTGTTGGTGGTGCAATAATATTTATTTTGCAATCTGACGGAGCATTGTGCAAAAAATCAATACTGTCATTATAATTTTTAGAACGCTGTATGGCGGCCTCTGCAAGCGCTGGGCTCTGTTTATAGAGTTGTTTAGTTAACCACGGTACTTTGTTGTCTTTTTTACGATAGCCTAAAGGTTGGGAGAGGATAACTGTTATTTCTGATGCACCCATTTCATAGGCTTTTTTTACCGGAATAGAATCGGCAACGCCACCATCGGTCATTGCGATCCCGTTTATTGCTGGGTAATCCCGATAAGCGATTGGGATGGCGCAAGAGGCTTTTAATTGCTCAACCATTTCATTGCCCGTTGCTTGCAAATAATGAGCTTTACCTGAATCTATTGCCGTTGCAACAATATAAAAATCGTAAGGCGATTGCGAGAATTCGTCGGTATTCAAGGGGATTTCACGAACTGTTTCTTGCCACAGCCAATCTAAATCAAATAGATGGCCGCCTTTGATAAAACGTGCGAGATTAATAAATTCTGGCCTACAGGAGTAATCGGTGATCACTTTATAGTTGCGTGTTGGCTGCTTACATAAATAGGCTGCCACATTTGTAGCACCAGCTGATACTCCAAAATACCGATTAAAGGGTTGATATCCTTGCTCTAAAAACTCATCAAGCACACCTGCAGCAAAAATACCGCGCATTGCACCACCTTCAACGACTAACGTATGATTATTGTTCGTCATGCTCATTTCCATCCTTTGATAATACCCCATGCTAACAAGTGATTTGCGTATGTGCGAGTAACTTTTTATTGCGGCTCGCTACTTTTAAATTGCTTTCTGTAAGCGGAAGGTGAAATAGAGAAAGCGGCTAAAAACTGTTGTCGAAAGCTAACACTCGATGAAAACCCAGATTGATTAGCAATTCTATCTATATTGTGGTTACTTGTTTCTAATAGCTGCTGCGCGATGGTTAAACGTTGACTCAGCAGCCATTGTGTAAATGTAGTGCCCATTGCTTTTTTAAAAAGTCGAGAAAAATTACGGCGACTCATATTTGCTTTACTGGCGAGTTCATCGATTGTTAAAGGTTTAGTTAAATTTTTTAGTGCCCAAGTGATAGCCGGTTCTAAACGGTTACTATCGATGTGTCGAGGAATGGGTTTTTCTATGTACTGTACTTGTCCTCCACTGCGGTGAGGCGCCACAACCATGCGTCTGGCCACGCTGTTGGCAATATCTGCGCCGTGATCACGACGTAATAAATGTAGGCAACAATCAATTGCGGCAGCGGCGCCTGCTGAGGTAAAAACATTTCCTTCGTCAATGTACAGTACATCGTTATCAAAGTTTACTTTTGGATATTTTTGTGCGAAGTCGTTAGCCCATACCCAGTGGGTTGATGCTGTTTTGCCATCCAATATACCTGCTTCAGCAAGCACAAAAGCGCCTAAACATAAACCTACCATTCTTGCTCCACGAGCATGTGCACGGCGAAGTGCATTAAGTAAAGCTGTTGAGGCGGGTATATCAGGATCGCACCATGCGGGTACGATGACAGTATCAGCAGTTTCAAGTATTGACAGGTCTTGTTTTATTTCTATGGGAAAGCCAGAAAGTGTTGGCACCAGACCTACCGTTTCTGTACATACTGTAACTTTATATGGACGAGCGTCCACGCGGTCTAAGTCTTCACCAAAAATACTACACGGAATAGATAGGTGAAATAAACTGATATTGTTATAAGCAACAATCGCAACGGTATGTTCACAGAGTAATGTCATTTTGGCCTAATATCATCGACTACCGTCCTTTAGGACACTATTTGCAACTGACTATAAAGTATAAGCTGTCACGGTGCAAACGCAGCAACACGGCTGTCACAGCTGTGATAGCTTATAAACTTAAATTTAACTCGGTATTAAAGGATAAATTATGACGACGACACTTCGTGAACTTAATGGGCTTGACTCAACACCCGCTTCACTTACAAACGCCACACTTATATTTGTTGATTATCAAAATACTTATACACAAGGTATTATGGAGTTAGAAGGGTGGCAAGATGCTCTTAATAATGCGGCAATTTTACTGGCTGATGCACGTGCTGCTGGTTCTAAAATTATTCATATTATGCATGATGGTGGTGAAGGCTCGCCTTACGATGTTAATGCCGAAATAGGCCAAATACACTCAAGTGTCGCGCCAATTGCGGATGAAAAAGTTATCGTTAAAACAGCTCCCGATAGTTTTGTAGGAACAGACTTAGGCGAACAAGTAGATGTAATTGGTAATAATAAATTGATCATTGTTGGGTTTATGACCCACATGTGTGTGACATTTACAGCGCAAGGTGCATTTTTAAGAGGTAACCACGCAACGGTAGTCGCTGACGCGTGCGCTACAAGGCCATTACAAACTTCAGTGAGTGATGTGTTGGCATCTGATCTACATAAAAGTGCCTTAGCAACCATTAATGACTTATATGGCGTGGTTATCCCAAGTGCTGATGACTTAAGCTAATAAATAAAAAATTTTAAGGGCAGTAATAGTGATATTACAGCCCTTAAAATCTAATGTGATTCTAGTTGGCTAAATGGCTTCAACCCACATAGTGCCTACTTCTTTTTTTACGACCTTAACATGTGTACCTGCAGAAAGTGGCTGTTTACTTTTTAACTTCCAACTAATTCCAGAGTAAAGATGCATTGTGAGACCGTTTTCATCAACATCGTCAGCTAAAACAAAATCAAGCTCAGCAAAGTCGCTTTGTACACCTTTTTTGTCCACATTGTTTTGCATACGCTTTAATGGTTTCCATAAAAATAGCGCAAACCCAGCTGTAATAAGTGTGTTACTCCACAATGCGGTAGTTAAAGAGTCATCTAACAAGTTAAAGTTCATCATTAAACCGCTAGTAAACAAAGACATACCTAAAAATAATAATATAAAGGTAGACATACCTAACACAGCCACTTCGATAATGAGCGCAAGCACACCTAAAATCATCAGTGCTTCAGGTAAGTTGTTAGTAATAAGCGTCATTATTTATCCTCAACAGATTAAAGTTTTTGCTTTTGATTTAGTGAGTTAATAATTGACATGCCTTGTGCAACTAATGAGCTTGCATCAGTGGCGCTATCGGGTAATAAAACAACAGACGACTCTTTCGCAATAGCTTCTTTAGCGGCAATGGCTTTGGTTGCTAAATCGAGTTGAATCGCTTTTTGGCCTTGCTCAGTATCTGCAGCTTCACCTACTTTACGCAGCGCATCAGCTTGCGCTTCTGCAACAGCAATAATAGCTTTAGCTTCACCCTCTGCGCGCAAGATTTGTTCAGCTTTTTCACCTTCAGCACCTAAAACTTGAGCCTGTTTTTTACCCTCGGCAACATTGATGTTTGCTTGACGATCACCCTCTGATTCTAAAATTTGCGCACGTTTAACACGTTCGGCTTTCATTTGCGCTTCCATCGCTTCCATCACGGATTGTGGTGGTACAATGTCTTTTATTTCGTAACGTAAAACCTGGATACCCCAGGGCTCAGCTGCTTGGTTGATAGAGGTTACGATATTAGTATTGAGGACATCACGTTCTTCAAAGGTTTTATCAAGCTCCATTTTACCCAGTTCAGAACGCATGGTGGTTTGTGATAGCTGCGTTACTGCAAATACGTAATCGTCAACCCCATAAGTGGCTTTGTATGGGTCAAGCACACGAAAGTACAGTACACCATCAACAGATAACGAAATATTGTCTTTGGTAATAGCTGACTGTGAGGGGACATCTTGGGCTTGCTCTTTTAAGCTACGGTCGGCAGCAATCCGATCAATAAAGGGAACAATAAAATTTAAGCCCGCTTCTTTGGTTGATTGGTATTTACCAAAACGCTCAATCAGCCATGCACGGTTTTGTGGTACAAATTTAACGCTACTCTTTAGCAGCACTAAAACAAAAATCAGTAAAAACGCTTCAACAGTAAAAACAATATTTATAATTTCTGCGATGAGATCCATAGGGTTTTTCCTTGTTAATTACGTTCAGTCCAAAAACTGCACGATGTTTATAATTTCAACAAGCTACAGATTATCATTAGTTTTTAATTTGTACTATAAAACAGCAGGTAGGTTTTATAGATAGATTATTCAAAAATACATATTTGATTTCTGCCAGCTTTCTTTGCTTTATATAAAGCGATGTCAGCGCTTTTTATTAGGGTTTCTGTGTGTGTATCTGCATTTGGATAACTACAAAAGCAACCAAAGCTAAGTGTTATGTAAGGGGCAATAGGAGAGAACTCATGCGTAATATTAAGTGCTTTTATTTTTTGCTCAATTAACAAAGCAAATTTATGGCATTGCTCTATATTCGTAGCAGGTAAAATGATTGCGAATTCTTCACCGCCATAGCGAGCTGCTATGTCACCCTCACGCTTACATAAACTTTTTAAAGCACGAGCAACGTGTTTTAACGTTTCATCGCCTTTGTGGTGGCCATAATTGTCGTTATAGCGCTTAAAAAAGTCGATATCACACATAATTAAACTAATTGGTTGGTGTTGTCTTGCAGAGCGTTTAATTTCGCTCTTTAGGGAGGTATCAAAAAATCGGCGGTTGGCAATATCAGTAAGTGCATCGGTGTTTGCTAACTTATTTAATTTTGTATTAGCGTTAATTAATTGTTTTTGGGCTAACTGCAGCTTTTTTTTATAGTTTATGTTTTTGAGTGCGTTATTAATAATTTCGCCTACGAGCTTGATCCTTATTAAATCTATTTTGCTCCAGTGGCGTTTTGTGTTAACACAGTCACAGCCAATAAAACCAACAAGCTCCTTGTCAAAGCGCAGGCCAACACATAAAACAGACTGAATACTCTGCGCTTCAAACTCTGCTTTTTCTGAATTCGCTTCTGGCGGTAACTGAGCAACATCATTAACTTTAAATAGGTGTGTTAAGTTCATTACATCAAAAAAGTAGGGAAGCTCGGCTTTTGGGACGTTTTGCAACCTGTCTTTGTAGGCAGTTATGCCGGTGTTCACCCATTCATGCGTATTGGTTAAAGTTTCACTATCGGTATTAAATTCAAATAAGTAGCTTCTATCTGCTTTACAAACGGTGCCTATGGCTTTGAGTGCAAAGTTAATTTGTTGATTAATGTTGTCATTTTGAATATCAATTAGTTTGGTGGATATTTTTGAAATAATATGGTCAAAATTATATTGCTCTGCGTGACTATGGTCTTGCTCTAAAGTGATCATAGAAACAGAGTCATCAATAATTGAGTGGTTTACATTTAAAAGCTGAGGCGTGAATTCACACTCTAATAAAACAGCTGTTATAGTAGATGTGAATAATTGCTCAACGGTAACAACCGTATCATCATTAAAGTCGCGAAGCGTAATATTGTTAAAAACATCGCTGCTAAGCGCGTCGTCACTATTTATGTTAAGTAACGTTTTGGCATGTTGGTTTAAAATGTAATTATGTGTTTTATTGTCATAAACAATCACCGCTAAATTAATTAGATTAAAAACCTTCCAAATTGTATTGTTTGAGTCATGGCTCACGGGTTTCTCCGCATTAAAATATGATAACTGACCATATTTATGAATTAATTATTATTTTTGTATCTGCTTAGTTATTTTTAGTACAGTTTTTTGTGTTTTACTAAGTTTTTAGTGCGTTTATTTGGCCTACGTATTACAATTGTGACTGTATATCATTACGTATTTGCCCAATTTGCTTTATTTCATAAGCTTACTTTATTTTTAGTGAAGGTCTATTATATTTCATGACAGAAATAACCACACATCACGCTTCTCGTCGCCGTTTGTTAATTGCACTTGCAATTACCTGCTCATTTATGGTGATTCAATTAGTGGGTGCGTATTACGCAAACTCACTTGCAGTACTTGCTGATGCAGGGCATTTATTTGTTCATAATAGCTCTTTGTTCATTGCTCTCATTGCGTCTAGCTTTGCTATTCATTTAGCTAAAACCTATAACGATGGCCATCAAAAAGCAGAGCTAATAGGAGGGTTGATCAACGGCGTTTTATACCTAGCCATTAGTTCACTTATTTTATATGAGGGCACTGAGCGCTTTATGCATCATAAAGGGGGACATGAGCTGGTTATTAATAGTTACTTAATGTCGGTAATTGCTGCTATTGGTTTTTTATTTCATGGCGCAGCGGCATGGGTGCTTTATAAAGGCCGTAAGGCGAGCATTAATGTGTATGCCGTGTTTTTACACTCGTTTTTTGATTTAATATCAACGGTTTCTACTTTTGCTGCTGGTGTACTTATATACATAACAGGCTGGAATGTAATTGATATTTTATCGAGCATGTTAATTGCGTCTTTTGTCTTGTTTACCGGTATTAAGGTCATAATTAGCTGTCTCAAGGGGTTGCGTTCAAATAAAGCTAAGTTACCTAAAGTGGCCGATATTGAAACAGAAATAACTACCATGGAACATGTTGCAAATGTGCACAATGTCACTGTTGTTCGTAAAAACAAAAAGGTTATTGTTGGTGCTCATGTTGTGCTAAAACAACACTGTACTATAGAAAAACATGATGAAGAGTGCCGCTTAAAGGTAATTAAACTGCTTGCAGATAAATTTAATGTGCGCAACAGCGTATTACAAATAGAAAGCTACGAATGCAAGCATATACACTAATGCGTTAAACCTAAAAGCGTCTTAACTAAGTCGCTTTTAGTTTCATATCAAATCAATAATTTTTTCGAAGCACTTCGGGCTCATTAAATCGTTAGCACTCATAGGGCGAGCAAGGTAGTAACCTTGTAGCTTATGACAGCCAATATTTTTTAAAAACTCTAGCTGCTCCCGCGTCTCTACCCCTTCGGCAATGCAATATAACTCTAAATTTTCAGCGAGTGAGTAAATCGTTTTAATAATAGATTCATTCCCTTTATCAATACCAATACTATTAACAAAGTTTTGATCTATTTTTATCACATTAATTGGAAATTGACTCAAATAAGTTAACGATGAATAGCCAGTGCCAAAATCATCAAGAAACAGTTTGAACCCAGCAGCCTGTAAGCTTTTTAGTTGCTTAGCTGCTTTGTATTTATCTTCTAATAGCGTGTTTTCTGTAATTTCTAAACGAAGTTGTTGTGGTTTTATCTGTGCTTTTTCTAGTATGGAGCTGAGCTGCTGCGTTATGTTGGCCTTTAAAATATGTTTTGGAGACAAATTTAACGATATGTAAAACAACGGGTTAATGTTCAAAAGTGGAGCAAGCTCAGTAATTGCACGCTGTAATGCTTGCTCAGTTAGCATATCAATTAAGCCAGTCTCTTCAGCAATAGGTATAAATAAAGCGGGAGAAACCGGTTTGCCTTGGTTTTCCCAGCGCATGAGTAATTCAACCCCACTTATTGTTTTATCTAGTGTATTAACAATAGGTTGGTAGTGATTAAAAAACAGATTGTCCCTAGCAGCATCTTTTAAGTCGTTTTCAAGAATAAGCTTTTGTTTAATTTGCTCATTCATTTTTTCATTAAAAAACTGAAATCCATTTCTGCCTGCTTGTTTAGCATGCATCATGGCAATATCTGCGTTACGTATGAGGGCATCGGTCGATGTTGCATCGTATGGGTACAATGCAATACCAATACTGGCTGATATATTAATAGCGAAGTCTTCAATAATAACCTTGTTAGCCAGCTCTTTGCTCATTTCGTTGAGGGTGTGTTGTAAAGAAGCCATTGAGGTAACGTTTTCAACTAACACTAAAAATTCATCACCACTTTGGCGGCCAAATGTAGCGTCATCACCTAAGTATTGGCTCACTCGCTCGGTAATATTGCACAATAGTTTGTCACCCACTGCATGGCCAAAAGAGTCATTGACGGGTTTAAATTTATCTAAATCTATAAATATAACAGCGCATTGCGAATCGTCTTTAGCGGCGCTTGTAATGGCATTTTCGATTTTTTGATTCATTAAACTACGATTAGGTAAGCCCGTTAACGCATCGTAATTAGCAAGGTAGCGTAACTCATTTTCAGCGCGTTTCTGCTCTGTTAAATCGGTAATAACAATAACATAATAACTGACTTTATCTTTTTCATTAGCAACGGCTGTGGCACTTAAATGAATAGGGTGTTTTTCAGCTTTTGTGGTCTTTACATAAGCATTTGTTCGCCAGTTTTCTTTTGGTTTAAGTGCTTTTAAAATTGTTGCAAACTCTCTACACTTAGCTTGTCCAATGGCATTAATAAATAATTTTGAGGTAACACCCCCCTCTCTGCCTTCATCAGAAAACACATCCATAAAGCTGTTATTGGCTGAAAATGGCACGAGGTCTTCATCTAAAATAAGTAAAAAGTCATTTATTTGACTAAATGCTTCGCCTAATATTTTGGCTTGTTGTTCGTTTGCCAGCTGCTCGGTAATATTAGTAAAAATACCCGACACATAAAGAGGCTCTTTAGTGTCTTCATTATAAATAGTTTGCCCCAAATCATGAAACCATAACCAGTGCCCATCTTTGTGCCGTAAACGATAAGTAGCTTGCCAATGTTTTTGCTTAGTTTGGTTTGTAAAAGTATTCCATTTACTTTGTAGCCTGCGACGCTCATCAGGATGCATAATATTAAAAAAACTACTTATATCGATGCGTTCAGGTAAGTTCTCGTAGCCAAGCTCTGCGCCTCTATCTGTATTTACTGAGTTATCTGCAAAGCTATAGTTCCATACACCGCTTTTATTACTTTTTAGTGCCAGCTCAGTTTGTGTTTTAGAGTGCACAGCGGCGCGGTGAGCTTGTTCAATTGCAATTTTACGGCTTCGGTATTGCCAGAAAAATAAAAACAAAATAACAACAATAGCAATAAAATATAAAGTATATGCAATAGGAGACTGCCAAGGGGCGTAAGCTACACTAAATTTTAACTGTATGGGGTCACTTGTGATCACCCCATTTCGCTGTTGAGTAGACACAGACAAAATATAATCACCAGGTTGTAATTTAGTAAAAAACACCTGGTTAGATTTTAAATCGTTGTAGCTCAAAGACGAAGGGCCTGTAAGCTCAACTTTGTAGTAGGTTTTATTAATATTTTTATAATCAAAATTTGAAAACCGAACCGTTAAGCCCATATCGTCGTGCTTAAGCATTAATGGATCAGTGCTGTATTTTGAAGGGGAGTAATTAAGGGCTTGTGAAAACAAACTAATATTAGTAATTGCTAAGTTATTATTGATTTTTCGCTGTTCATTATCAAATTGCTCTGGGTCAAACATTAGCACGCCGCTACGGTTACCAAACGCTAACTCGTTGTTGTGTAACCTTAATGCTGCTAGTGCTGTAAAGTGATTGTTACTTAAGCCATCTTTTATTGTGTACGTGGTGATGTTAAGCGTATCTAAATTAAGTTGATAAAGACCGTTATCAGTACTTATCCATAAAAAGTCTTTATTATCTGCAATAAGTTTAAAAATAGAGTTAGTATTTAATGAGTTGTGTTTATCAAATACATGCACTTGCTGATATGTTTTAGCGTTTACTGCAATTAAGCCTTCTTGGGTGGTGGCTAACCACAGCAGCCCTCGCTTAGCATCGTAATAATAATTCTCTACTGTATGGTAAAGATTGTTTTTTGCTGTTTTAGATTTAAAAATAGTAATTAAAGTCGCTGTTTCTTCGTTGTATCGATAAAGTGTGTCAGAGGTACTTAACAGTAATTCGCCAGGGAAAGCCTCAGAGGGAGTATGAAACGTATATGCAAGCATAGGCGATACCTGCTCTTTTAGTCCATTAATAACTCGGTTTTCGCCTGTGTTACCATTAAATATATAAAAGTTATCATTGTTAATATAAGCAAAAGTATCGGGTGCAACTTGTGCAATGCCGAACGTATAGTCGGTATTTAACTTGTACTGAGTAATGTATTTGTTTTTTTCAAATGTTGTTGTTTCTTTATTAAAGAGATCGAGCCCGGAAAAAGTTGCTAGCCATAGGTAGTTATCGCCTTTGCCATATGCAGGGAAAATATCACCTATAGCCGATAGGCCATAGACCGCTTTGCTATCTTTAGATTGTAGATATAAGTCACTCTTTTGGGTTTCTAAGTTATACTGAACAAGCCCATCGTCAGTGCCTATCCACAGTAATTTACTATTATCTTGGTAAATAGTGTTTACAATATTATTTTCAGGTAAGGTTATTTTTTTAAACTTTTTTGTTTGTGCTGCCCAAGTAAATATTCCATGTGTTCTAGAACCTAACCAAAGTAAGCCCGACTCATCAAACATAATATCGTTTATCGTGTTCTCTGTTACGTTGTAGTTACTATCTTTGAAGTTTAAAATAGGGCTAATGCTTGTGTTTTTTCTATCGAATTCAAATAACCCACTTTCTGTGGCAATAAACTCACCATACGGTGTGTTTATATAATCCCAAATATTATAGTCACTTATCAAAGTTGTTAATGCTGAAGGGTTTATATTTTTAATTTCATCAAAAGCAATCCGATACATTCCTTCAACCGTACCAATTAACAAACCGAGCTCATCATCTATGGATAAAAATTTAACATTGTTGCTATCATTTGTAACTTCTTGAATGTCGTTAAGTGTTATTTGTTGTAGGTCGTTATTGGCAAAGTTATAAACATATAGCCCCTGATCGGCACCAATATACAATGTGTTTTGGTATAATGATAATGCTCTAATAAACATATTTTCATCGGGCAAAGATGAGATGAGTGTTAGATCTTTTGATGTTTTACCATATCGGTAGATGTGCGAATCAATAGAAAAATAAAAATGCGCCGGTTGTTCAGCAACAGCTTGAACAGGAGAGAACTTTTCTTGATTTTGGTTTAAGTGCCCTGAATATATTAGCTCTGCTTGCAAGGTATTAGGGTTAATCAAATAACTTCCAGCAAGTTGAGTATTAACCAGAATTTGGCCGTCAATTGCTTTATAAATACTATTAATGTAGTTATTTTTTAAACCCAATTCGCTCTCGTAAGGCGTGACTTGGTATCCGTCGAATCGGTATAAACCTTCAGTTGTAGCAATCCATACATAGCCCATGTCATCTTGGAGTGATTTCACTATAAAGCTTTGCGACAATTGTTCGTTGTTAGTGACACGTTGTAATTGTTCTGAATAAGTTTGTGAAGCAAAACTATGCTGCGAGCAAACAAATATAAACATATAAACAATAAAGAAAAACTTACTCAAAAGCACTTACCCTTACAACGAACAAGGTTGATATTAAATGTTGGCGTAATATAACATGAGTTTAATCCAAAAATTACAAAAAGCATTAAATGTAAACTGTTTGTTGTTTTTTTTGTTGTTTTTTACAAGGTTAATCTAGTTATAACGTAAGGACATAGTATGAATTACGCAGGAAATATTAGAGCAGAGCACAGTATACTTTTAGTTATCGACTTACAAAGTAAGTTAGCACCAGCGATTGCTTCGTTTAATGGCACGCTAGATTGTGCTCTGCAGTTAGCAAAAGCAAGTGCTATTCATCAAATTCCTTCAATAATTACAGAACATTATAAAAAAGGACTAGGTGAAAGTGATAAGAAAATAAAATCTGTGTTACCTAATGCTCGCTATTTTGAAAAAATTAACTTTAGTGCCTGTGCACAAGAGGGGTTTTTAGATACTCTTGCGCAATTAAATCGCCCACATATAGTTGTAATTGGCACTGAAGCGCACGTTTGTGTGTTACAAACATGCTTAGATTTATTACAGCAGGGGTATGCGGTCACTGTGGCAGCTGATGCAGTAGCATCAAGAAACACAGAGCACAAAGCTATTGCACTAGAACAGCTTCGTCAAGCCGGTGCTATAGTCTCTTGTGTAGAGACCATCATATTTCAATGGACAACAAAAGCAGGGACGTCTACCTTTAAACAAATACTACCAATTGTTAAGTAGCGCATTAAAAACGGTTTTAAATCAAATAACTTGTACTTTGTTTGATTTGAAATAATAAATAGCTAGCTGTTTTGAGTTTAAATATCAGCTGAACGTGTTTAAATTAGAACACAATTAATTTAAGGTTTTTATGTGGTAGTGTTTAGAAATCTGTGTCATTTCAGTATTATTAAGAAAACAGGAGTGAC